>Ga0268246_10000178_pt1 | contig 41551 bp, 34 predicted proteins | sample AgamicOrSfe_FD_200242 | JGI IMG/M metagenome (GOLD analysis project Ga0268246, IMG submission 200242) | Agave microbial communities from Guanajuato, Mexico - Or.Sf.e (v2) (version 2) | ecosystem: Host-associated > Plants > Phyllosphere > Phylloplane/Leaf | place: Guanajuato, Mexico | collected...
CCACCACCACCTCACGGAGCAAGGTCGTCGAAGCTGCCCGATGGCAACTATGACATCTTCATCATCCCACCACACTCTGCAGGATCAGGTTTCCTCTACCTACCTTCTCTCAAACCCAACATCAATTCTTACATTGCCGGCGTTTTCTCCGGCGTACTCATAATGCTTCTGGAGCGAATGCTGGAACCATTGTATAGACAGTTATCCACGTTATCTGTCAATAGCGGATTGGGATTCTTTGTGCTATTCGCAGCTGTAGGTGCTGCTTTCATGTTTGGCAGAACAAATGGACCAGCCTCAGGACCGAATGCAGATGCATACACAAGGTCAACTCCTCAATCCGGACCGCAGCCGCAATCAAGTTACCCAGGATCATTTGGCCAGGAAGAACCGCAGCAGGCTCCTCCACCACCGAGACCAGAACCTCCGAAGCCGAAGCCTGCAGACCCGACCGGGCCAACACCTTGGGAGAAGGCGCGAGAGGAAGTGAGAAAGCGAGAGGCTGAACGCAAACGGACCGAGGACCTCAAGAAAAAACAGGAAGAGGCGCAGAATAAGAAGGAAGAAGATGAGAAGAACAAGCGAGCTGCGGCCGAGAAAGAGAAATGGGAACAAGCAAGAGCCAGAGAAAAAGATGCTAGAGAGCGAGAGGCAAGAGAACGACTAGCCAAAGCGAAAGACACACCAAAGGCAGGCAAATATGAAAAGCCGTCAGCACAGAGCTATGCAGAGAGCACCACATCTTCATGGCAGACTTACGACGAGCCTCGACGCAGAAACCCCCTCGGCTCCTCTGCCTCATCCGTCTCTGGCCTTTCCGAATCATCGTACGCGACCATGTCGACAGCCAGGACAACTCCTCCTCCGCCATCGCAACGAGGCCCATACACTACCAAGGATCCCGACAAGATTGTTATCAACGCCGTCTACCTCTTCAACAACCAGTCCCCGAAACCCATCAGCCAACTCATTAGTAACGAAGGAAGCGTGACGGATGGCCTGATCTTGAGAATAACCACAGAAGGTCTCTTCATCGATGATGATGTTCGACAAGTGCCGCAGAGAGAATGGGATGTGAAAGCCTGGGGGATCAAGCTGGTTGAGGTGAGTCGCTGGAATAACAACTGCCTGAATCGAACTATACTGACTGCTGCCTCCAGACCGGAAAGCTAAACAACACGACCGTCTTCCGCGCCACACTGCGTGATACCGATTCAAAACGCTACACTTTTGTGCTGCCCTCTAACGAAGCCTGGAAAGTCGACATGGGACTCGAGAAGCTGCGAAAAGGCCCTCTGGTCCGAGCAATGGGCATGAACGGTATCAAGGATGCAGAGATGAAGAATATACTGTCAACACTCGGGTGGTAGCAATAAACACCAACTTTGCATTCCTCAAACCCAGCCACTAGGGCTATTCCATCGTCAATAGCTCGCCCACAAACCACCAACAACTCCCGACACAATGATAATAGCCCACTCGTCTGGGCTCAAATCCATTGCTCAACTCCCTCGTCTACTGTTTTTATCCTCAGGCCTGATATCCTTCCACTTACTAGCCCTCGCCTCAACATAACTCCGACTCTTAATAGCCTCCCAAATCCCCCAAAAGCCCCCAATCGGCCAAATCCCCTTAATCCTCTCGCTCCGGCTCGCGCGCTTGCGTCTCTCCGCGTCCGTGTTCGTCGCGACCTTATCGTACACACTCGGCAGCCCGCTGGCGCCGTATTTGGCGCGCAAGTCGTCGTACCACCCGCGCCCACCGTAGATGTCCCAGAACTCGCTCTCCGGGTAAAACGTCTGTGCGTACAGCCACTTGGTGCCGCCTACGGAGGAGAGTTTGGCCTCGATGGCACGGTTCGTGCTGATGTAGTGGTCGTATGCGTCGGTACCGCGAGGCGCGGGCGGGCAGAAGCCCCAGAGGCCTATGTTGAGCATCGCGCCTTCTTGTCCTTCGTCTCCCTTCTCTCCATCAGCGGGATTGAGAGAGGATTGCTTGCGCAAGTGAGGATGAAAACTCCGCCCCGCTGGCGTTTTAAGCGGACAAAGCCACAGCGGCCAGATGCCGGTGTTCTGATCCGTCCAGCGCACGAAGTCAGGTACGTTATCGTACGGCACACCGACGTCTTGGACGATGACCTCGCGCCCGGCGCCACCGCGGTGCAGTGCTGTGTACATCATGCGCGTGTGCAGGAAGTCGTCGAGGAACCGCCGCGTCCAGGCGTTGAACGGGACAAAGCTGAAGTATTTGAACGCGAGCGCGCCGACCCAGAAGCCGCCGCGGTCGTAGCGGAAGAGGTACTCGGCGAGAGGCAGGGTTTCGGTCATGAACTGCGCGTCAGAAGTGGACCAGGAGAGGGAGGATTGCACGTGCTGGTAGAACCAGGGGTCTGAGGGGGCGGAGAAGCGGCGGATGGGGCTCGTGGCTATCGAGGTCAGTCTGCCGGTTACGATTGCGCCAAAGGTTGGGCTGTACATTATCCCGTCGAGATAGGTGATGTCAGGGTCAGTGCTGAAGGACTTGAGTTTCTCGACTGCGGATTCGATGCTGGTGACTCGGTGGTATGTGGTCTCGACGTAGTCTTCTGCCTTCACGAGTTGCAGCTCGGCAAGGGTTGTGGTGCCGAGCGTACCTACTGCACCGGCAGCGGAGTGGAAGAGGTCTGGATGAGAATCCGAAGAGACCTTTGTCACGGTTCCATCCGGAAGAACGAGTTCGATCCAGTTGAGCGTTTTGTTGAAGAAGCCGTGGCGGAACGAGGAGGATTCGCCTGATGTGCCTGCGTAACCGCCGCCGACTGTGATTCCTGGAAAGTCCATGACGACGGGAGGGATCAGACCGTACGGCAGGGTTGCTTCGACGAGTCGGTCCATGGGTACATTAGGCTCCACAAGGGCAGTTTTCGTCGCTGTGTCGACTTTGATGACATGGTTGAGATTGCTCAAGTTGACGAAACTAGTTGATTTGGCTGCTGTACGAGTCGAGTTGGTCGATCCATGCTGTATTCTATATTTGATGCCTCGTGCGTGATAGTCTTTGATCTGTTCCGAGACCTGACCGACGGCTTCATTGTGTGAATCGATGTCGTAGCGAAGAGGTCTTGTCGAAGAGTACGATCGTCCGCATGTTTGTGAAGGAATCAATGACTGAGCTTCTTTGTAATGTGTCTGCGGTATTAACCGAGTGATTGATATTGGGCTTTGAATGCTTCCGCAAGGTAATGACCGAATGAAAAATGCGCGTAACGAGAGACCACCCAGTGCCGCCATCTTACAGCACCTTCTATGTGAGAGAAGCCTCGACTCTGAAATCAGTCATACGCCAAAAACTCCTATGCTGCTAAGATATATCCGGGATAGTGCTCATACATACTGTGATGCGATTGTCCCTTGAAGTTGAAGGTCGGAAATTCACATGCACTAACCGAAAGAGGAAATCAACCCTGAGCAGTAGTGATAGGTGCACGCTTCGGATTTCGCAACAATCATATTTATACTGGACTACATGTACCCTCGATCGAGCATCTGAGACGGTTTGACAAAACATAAATTCGCAGGGTATAAAAAAGAGCATATGCGCCGAGGAGCGCGGGTATCACTAGAATCCACCATCAGGCGACCAGATCAAAGGCTAAACCGACAACGCCTCCAAAAGCCCATCAAGGATACTCTCGGTATTCCATCGCTCGTCATACTTGACACCACTAAGCACCTCCTCCCTGACGAATGACAGCTGCTGGCCTCGAGCATCCGGCTCACAGAAACCCGCCGATGTCACGCCATCCTTCTTGCCTTCTCTCTCCACCCATTCCTTTTCAGCTCTCTCAGCAGCACGGCGGACGACGGCATCTTCGTCTTCGACAAGATATAGATCGCAGCGATCGCACTCCTTGCAGCGTCCACCTAACTCGCGAAAGTGCTGACAGAAATGGCCATAGCCTTCTTTCCCGATCTCGTTTCGGCAGACGTAGCACATGGCGTACCCGCAGTTGCAGACTAGCTTGTTGCACCCCGAGCTCTTGACGAAACTAAGCTGGCACTTGGGACAAGTCCGTTTGACCGCCGAGGTGGTAGCTGCTTCTATGGCATGGCGTAGAGACATGGTTGTCGTTTCGTGACAGACGTGTGGATCTACCCACCGTGCGAAGCAGAGACTGCATGATACAGCTTTGCATGTGGGTGCACGACACCAGAACTTAAGTCCTCGTCTACGTCGCGTGACGCGAAGGCGGGATGCTGCGAAGTCGTTTGGCGTTATAAATGACGATAAAATAACTGCGAGGTAGATCAAGGGGTAAAAAACTGCAGCACCGCAGAATGTAAGAAACGCGAGTAACGGCGGAATAGAGAAGCTGAATCGTAGCTTGAAGGAGCGGATGGCATGATCTGTGGCGAATTGTGCAAAGAACAAGGCATTTCGAAGCTCAAGGTCTGACGCCTCGTCTGCTTCGGCATAAGTGCAACAGGGACATTGCATTAATGGCATCCCACTCTTGGTCATGTTCTCCGAAGCGATACGATTTTCCAGCTTGTGCCACGTTTGTCCGTCACCCGACTTGAAGGACATAGCTCGCTTAACCATAGCGATTGGAATACATCCCAAACACTCATCAGTAGAAGGAGCCAGGCAACGAATCGTGAGCTTCTCATGGCTGATATTCCGCGCCCAGCCCTGTCCAAAGAGAGCTTCGTTAGCAGCGTGACTTATGCAGTTGAAGCAGATGAAATGGGAGCTAGTGTCACAATGCGTGATTTGCTCGAAGGTGTAAGAAACGTAGCAACATTCGCATTCGAACATTGCCTCATTGTCCTCTGCCTCTTGCTCATTCAGTCGAATTGCCAGTTCGACGTCTTTGTTCAGAGTCACCTGTTTCTCCTTGTCAAGGATTGGAACGACGAAAGTCCTCCAGATCTCTGCATTGAGCTCGTGGCTTTCTGTGGGCTGCAGCGAAGGTCTGTTCAGCTCAATCCCAGACGGAGTCACGGCTTTTCGCCATTCGAGCAAGGGGTGATAACCCGCTTCCGTTACTGATATGTCTCGTCGCCGACTCCAAAAGTTGCTGAGGTAGTGTCTCCAAGATTGTGAGGCCAGTTCCTGCAACACAGGCCGAGCCAGGACATAGGAATGATTCTGTTCCGCCAGGACTGCCTTGATGGTAGAGTGGCTCAGGCCCTTGAACTCTTGGTAGAAGGTCTGCTTGACAGCCTGACGATACCTCTGCGTTCTAAAAGTTTCTTCCACTGTAAGATCTGTTTCGTCGACGCTCTTGCTGATATCCCCTTCGGTTCCCCCTGCACGGCGTGCCCTATACCGGCCATTGACCCATTTGCCCTTGTCCTTCAGAAGATGCTCGGTGACGACCTCGACTCGGCTTTGCTTGCTCAAGTTCATCAGCATCTCTCGGAAGACTTCTGCCTGAACATCAGGGAAGATCTGTATAAGCGTGGCGAGGGCGACGTTGAGATCTGCCAGATCGGGCTCAGCAGTGTCGGAGTCGATTGTAGGTAAGTCGTCGATCGGCGTCAAGGTCCTTGCATCGCTGTCGGCCGAGAAGACTGATTTGAGGACATCGGGTCTGCGGAATAGGCGGCTACCACCCTTTGGCATGGGTAGAGCAGAGAAGACGGACGTCATCTTGTGTGTGTCGCGGGCAAGTGTTCTGAAATCGAGCACGGCAGTGCTGCGAAGCTGGAATTAGACATGACAACCAAAAGCGGCGCCTGCTGATTTAGTAAAAGCACGATATAGTTATGTATGTCGCAGTGTCGCAGGGAATCGAAAAGGTTGTTGGTGCAACTCCGCAGTTTGATTGTCGATCCGGCCTGAAGCCGAGATGAACGACGTCGGAATCTTGCTCGTGTTGTCTCAGGCGAAAGGGAGGCCTCTCATCTAATAAAATATCAACAATGTCACAAATTGTAGGTGCGTTCGTAGTTGACACATCAGCATAAGACCGCCTGACATGCTGCTCAATAATGCCACCGTCTACCTGGGCTATGGTTCGAATCTGTGGCAGGCGCAGATGAACCGCCGCTGTCCAACATCTGAATATCTGGGCGTCGGCCGACTCAATGGATATCGCTGGATGATCAACGAAAGAGGTTACGCAAATGTCGTGAACACGTCAGAGCCAGCGGGGATCATTCCTGGATCTGACATCACCATTACCAACGTATCCTACGGACTAGTGTAAAGCTTGCAGCCAAAAGACGAAGAGGGGCTGGACATCAACGAAGGTGTTCCGATCGCTTATGAGAAATAGTACCTGTCAGCGGACTTTTGGCCTGTACGCAAAGATGGCAAGGCCACTGATGTGCAAAACCAACCGGAGAAAGTCGACATGCTTGTGTACATCAACCGTAAGCAAGTCACTGACTCCAAGCCAAAGGACGAATATGTCTACCGAATGAACATGGGTATCAAGGACGCTGTCAAAGAGGGAGTTCCACAGGAGTACGTCGACCAAACCATGCGGCCGTTCATTCCTTATAGAGACTACGATGAAGTACGAGAAGTGGCTGAGCAGCAAGTGCTATCCTTGGAAGACGAGCGATGAGGATTGTTCTCCGTGTACGTTTGGAAAACGGTGACGAAAAGCATCTCGAAAGCGGCAGTTGGTCGCACGATTGATGTAGATGTCAAAATTTAAATTAAAAAATAGTACTAGAAAACGCCAAGTACATCAATTATGTTTGTCGATAGCTCGTCGTGATCGAGTTACAGCATGCGGCAGAGTGCTCGATGGTCCGGATCGATATCCTCTCGTTACAGTACCGTTTACATGGCTTCGGTCTCCGATATTGTTCTCATTGAGCTGAAGGGTGCGTGATCTTTCGTAAGTCATATCTCCGTGTGCATTCGTCATTTTCGGCCTATCCCAGGCCATCGCGTTCGGGATCGTGCGTCAGAGATCCTTTGGTAATAGCTTCGCGGACACTGGGGCAAGGACGAAACGTCTACGGCCCTTGAATTGCACAGGTCGTGTTGACAAAATGGTCGACGCGCGGCATGCAGTATCGCGAGAGACGCTCGGTGGGCCTAACCTGTTGTCGAAACGCTTTGTAAGACGACCTGAGAGGTTTGAACCAGGTTTCTGTAATCATCGAGTTTTCGTTCGCAACATCGGTCGTTGAGGCAGTGTGATTGTTGTGGTGGTCGAAAGTCTCTATCCTCTTTCATCACGAACCAGTCTCGAAGTCGGTAACAGGAGAGATGTAGCTGATGTCGTCGTTTACATCGGCAGGGATGCTATAAGCCATCGATCTGAGCACGGGAGCTTGTCCGTGATACTGGTAGTACGCAAATTCAGCGCGTATCAGAGAGTTGGCTTTGTCCACGGTGGTATCGAAGTTTAGCCAGTCATGATCGACTGTCATCTTGACGATGCCTTGCGAGACGAGCCACTTGCGGACGACTGCAATGGTAGGTTGAAGGGCAGGGTTGTAGGCTTCCGACTCCTCGGTGTTCAGGGAGCGGCCGTAGCCGTAGCTACCGGCGTAGTCTGAAGGCGTCTGAAATGTCGCATCATCGTTCTCTCCAGTGTCGGCCAGGGCGATGCGGAGATGCACTGGCGCGGTGTTCTCTGCAGGTCCGTAGTATTTCCAGCCATCAGGAAGGGTGCCGATGGAGTCGCCCTCAGTAAAGATCGAGCTGGTCTCTCTAGAGATCGGTCTGCAGAGAGCTAGTGCGACGAAAGACAGGAGTAGGGATGGAAGTGTGAAGCGCATTGTGAATAGATTTGTGTGAAGCAAGGCAGTTTTTCGGTACAACAATGAAGGAAAAGTCCTGTAGCTAAGGGAACAGACGAAGGAGAAGAAGAAGGCTCTTGATATTTGGGACATCTCTAAACAACACTTACAGTACCAGCATAACTGTGTCAACCAACCTTAACACGTCGCGTGAAGTATTTTTGGATATACGGGATGTGAAATGAGACACCGTATTGACGCAAAGGTTCCTGATGGCGGGCACAGGGTCACTGCAGGTGCTCCCATTGGAGAAGTGCCGTTTATAACGGTTCGAGGCGCTTCTAGGTCACTTGAGAAGGCGCAGTGAAACGGTCGGCGTGGTGGAAAGCGGGAACGCGTGGCTCGGTTGTTGTAACCAGCGAAAACGTACCATATCTTTCCGGACTTTGGGCTGTGATGGTCCACAGCATGTGTGTATGCGATAGAAGACCCCGAGTCGACGCCTAGTCTTGCCAGAGACGTATGTATACTGTGCATGCAGGTCGAACATAGATCAAGGGTGCCACAACTCGGTAAAGCGCGACCGTTGGACGTAAACGTTGAAAAAAAGCTTGTGGCGGTTCATTTCCCCTTGGCGACCTTTGGTCTGGGGGGCCGGTTCCTTTGACGTTTGCTGTATGGGTCGGCGTTCACGGTGATTCCCAGCCTGTGATGGTCGAGTTCGAGGGCTGGACCGATAAAAACTGCGTTTTGAGTGCCTGCCTCTCAATGCCTACCTCCGAATGGCAGATATGAACAAAGAGAGACATATGCCTTGACCGCACGACAGACAGATAGCGGAGGTGTTCTATCAGCCGGATTTGCGATTGCGTCTGTGTAATGTGGCTTGATATGTTGTGTTCGTAGAATTCCGCTGGTGAATGAGGCTGTCGGAGGATTACAGCATATGGCGAGTGACCTTCAAACGGTCTCCGCTGAGATGGAAAGTTCCATCAGCCAGTCGACCGATGTTTACCTTCTATGAAGAATAGGGTGCGTGAGCGAGAGACCGGAGCCGTCGGCAAGAGGTGTAGCTTCAGGAGAGCCAAAGCTGTAATAATTGTCTGGTCAACGCTGGTCTTCTTGAGCCTCAGAGAACATGAAATCCCGCATAATATGGTATTGTGACGCGTCAGCAACATATGCGTCAGCGATAAAGTGTATACGCAGCTGTGGTGCTACATGTCGTTGTGATAGATTGCTATCGAGGATTGGTGAGGTCGTCTGCCGTACAACGAGTGCCGGATCGGCTCAATTGGTCACGGGTCGGGTCCTTTTTGTGGCTGCTGCTGCTGCTTACCTCCATCTGTCACACCTTCCAAGTCTCTATCCATGTCCGTACATGGCCGCCAGCGTCTCAACGAATTTCGCGCGCAGCGATGATGGCGATCATGCGATGATAGCGAAAAGAAACGATCTACTGGTGATTGTGCTTGGGAGGCCGAGGTGAGGGGAATGGAGACGAGTCCGTCGACTTGTGGGGTCTGCATGGGGTCTGCATCCACTTTGGGCTTGATGCTCATGCGACTTCCTCAATCAGTGTTACGTCAGAATTGTGCGTGTCTCATGCTTTCAAACGATAAGTTGGCATCTTCCTGCTGCCATTGAACAAGCAACATTGTTCTCCTTACCTCAAAACACTGCAGATTACAATCACCGACACCATGCCTATCATTGATGTGAGTATCTGACCCTACCATCGACTGTCTCTTGCTCCACATGAGAGAATAGCAGCTCGGTAAGCTGTGAGCGCAAGGCTGACAGCTCCCAGATGTTCCACGCCTACTGCTACGGCAGCGCCTTTTGGTACACCCTTCGTGGCATGTGCCGTGTCTACGACCCAAAGATGGTCGTTGGCTGTAAGTCGAGCTCTTGACTCAACCTCGCCGACGTCAACTGACCAAGGCCCAGGGTTCCGCCCACCTGTAGAGGCTCAGCTCATGGTCAACGATCTCGAGCTCTACAATGTCCGTACCGACGCTTGGGGTCTCATCACCATCGCCATCATCCTGGTTATCATCTCCGGAACCGTGCCACTCCCCGGTGCCATGAAGAAGTACTCGAGCAGTTTGAAGGACGCTGCCGCTACCCAGCCTCTGGCCAAGGCCATTGTCGCTGCCGATATCTTCCACCACGTGATGACTGGTCTTGGTGCATGGAACCACTTCTCCAGGGAGACCCACTATAACACAAGCATGGCGGTCGGTGTTTACGGTTGCGCTGGACTGGCTTTGTTCGGTCTCGCTACTCTGCTTGCCCCACCAGAGCTCTCAGGTCTCGGCGGTGGAGCTTCCGAGAAAGAGAAGAAGGCAATGTAAACGGGTCACTGACGAAAGCAAATAATGTAGTGGGCTGGTGAACCACATGTGTCAGGCGGATTGAACCGACACGGTAGCAGCTGGACGTTGCCACGGTATTCAAGCAACGGGAAGAAGAGACCGGACGGTAGCATTGCCTCCGAAGTCACGATCATGATTACGAAGCTTTTATGTAGGTATATCAATGAAACGGTATTGACTAAAGTTACTCTTGCTTGCGGTATGGCCAGAACAAAACATACACTGTCCTCAACTACACCCATCTGGACTGTGACAGCATCTTCATTCCCGATGTGTATAGCCTTCTCTCGAGTGACTCGGGGGTCGCTACCAGGGGAAGTAGCACAAGGTCGGTCATGCGATTTGGCATCTTGCTGGGGTTGTTGCCTAGAGCACCTTCCATCTTTGATCGACCGAGCAGTCACCTTATTTGACCCCAGCTTCGCCCAAATTCACTCTTCACCTGAAGAACCCGAATCCCCTTTTCGATTGAGCTCATAGCTCTACACTTCACTGTCGCTTGGCTACGCGTCGCAGGGACGGTACCGGACGGTACAGGGGTCCGGGTGATGATATTCAGCTTCACGGTTACCCACGCTGGTCTCCTGGATTGACCTTATCTACGCTTTCTCGCACATTCTGCAGACTTTTCCTCATCCATCACACAACCTTGGTTCTCAGGCTTCCCTCACGCGGAATGGGGGACACAACTGAAGACCCAGCAAGAGTAAGTGCTTGATCATAGCACACATCACTGGTGCTAACAAACGCAGATGTCCTCGACCTCTCCCAGCATGTTCTTCAGGCTACCGCCCGAGCTGCGCAACATGGTGTACATGATGGTCATCAACCCACAGCACTCATTTACGAAATACCTTACGTTCGATGCCTCTCAGCCCAAGAAACTTGGCAAGCCACCTGGCCTGGTTCAAGTGTGCCAACAAATCAGAGAAGAGGCCTACTCTATGTTCTTTGCAGAAAATCGTTTCTATTTGCGCTGTTACGCCCTGCTGAGATCAAGAAATTCGAAGAGTGGGTCAATGTTTTTGGTCCTTATATCGGTCCGGTCGATTCTCTTGATGTGGTGCTTCCTGTACACCGAAGCAGACTGCCAAAGACTATTATGGCTGAAGAAAATTCGGGCTGGACGTTCTCAATCATCAGATTCTCCACCTACTACAACGAGGACGATATCAAATCCCCACCCTTGACATACCTCGACCTGGAACGCGTACCACGCATCAAGTATAAGGAGCCACGCGATGTCAATGCCACAGAGCTCAAGGTGGAGCTTACCGTCACCAATCAGGAAGAAGCCGACAGAGCAATGTCACAATAGTTGGGCCCCGTCCGTCCTTTCTCGTGCGACTTGAAGCAAGTCTCTTCAGTCTTCAGTTTGTTCACAGAAGCTGCAGATTTTGAAGACGGTGACAGGATCCTCATCGATCTCTGGGAGCGCCGTCAATATTGGAGGGAAGCGGGAGTTGAAATGTATGAACAAGTCGCAAGGCAGAGAAAGTTTGATGAGGGCTCAAGTACTGAGAAATAGCTACTTACATACATGTACCATCTGCTACTGCAAAGCCCATAGTTTTTTGAGTCGAGTGTCAGTCGCCTATCATACATCATGATCTCGTGTATTCTTAGCCAGCCTGGTAGCCGCTCTTGTAATTGCCGTCCCTGCGCTTCTTCGGTGCAGTCTCCTCGGTAGTCCTCCGCCGTCTTCTCGCCCGTCTCTGGCTCGTGAAGCAATACGATGACACTTTCTTGGCCCCATCTTACAGCACCTTTGCCTCGTCGGTAGAATTCACTTGTCTCCTCATGATATATGACCCGGTTTTCCTCGGGTGTGTTGGTCTTGGCCCCATAATCATCTCACATGAGTATATTCTACCTTCAGACTCAGCTTGACACCAACCATCAAGGTACATGCATTCGTGACGTCGAGCAGAAACGACCGCAATACCACTCAAGCACCGGAATCATGACATATATATTTGAGAGGATGTGCACTAGTTCTCTTTCTCGCCTTTCTATCTTCTCTGATACTGCGAGCCTTTGTTACGAAATACTGCACAACTACCTTAGGGGTGCCGGGTCACATTTCTGTTACCAGCTTACATACCAAATCCTGGTAATTTAGATCAAACGAAGAACAAGATGTGGCCCTTCAAAGGTCTCGCTAGGATCATGCTCTTCGTCTTGGCCACGGAAACTATACAACCGTCAACTCTGTGCCAACTACTTCGATTTGTAGTGGTCTTCGTCGCTGTCCGGTATGGAGTGGATCTGTTCTGCCGGACTATTGACGAACCGACCAACCAAGCTGACCAGTCCAACCGATCGAATCAACCGACGGACTTCTCGCTCACACAGCCACAAACCCCCACCAACGAAGCAGACATTGCGAAGTCCAATGAATGCACCTTCATGAGGCTGCCATACGAGATGCGAGAAATGATCTACAAGCTCGCTCTCCCACCTCCAAGGACACGAGATCGCTTGTACAAGTTGGTGTTCAAGAAAACGGATGGACGGGCTCTTGCCACAATACCCAGTATATCGCAAACCTGCAAGCAAATCAGGGAAGAGACGTTACGTATTTGGCTGGGTCAGAATGTGTTTTTGTTCCATCGTGAAGCCTGGGCCACAGGCCACCAATTCCAGAGCTGGCTCAACACCCTCGGTCCACACGCAGTCTTCATCAAGGACATCGCATTTCATCTCCATATGAGCCACGGCATTCGATCGATGGAACCTGAACTTGACACGGAAAGAGTTTGCATCCGTATGAAGATCCAAAGGGGCAACAATCCTTGCTTGTCTGGCGTTGGAAAGGGACTGTTCCGTTCGCAACGTGTAGACGACGAGCCGATGAGGCCACTGGAATATTTCAGGTCCAATGCAGAGAGCCGAGGAGAGGCCATGGATACGCTCAACAGAATCGCGAGGCATGTTACTCCTCATGGAGGTGAGAGGCTCTTTATCACCTCTAAGCTTGGACGTATCGTCGAGACCGCATGTGATTTTGACGAGGGTGAGATGATTCACATTGATGTCCGTGGGTGGAGAAGAAACGGGTTTTGGAGAGAAAGCTATTATTGCCATCGATAGCCAAGATTTCTCGGGAAAGATAACTCGACGACGTATCTCAAAGTATCTCTTTAGAAGCCGGTAGTATTTGCCCGCCTCCGTCGACGATCTTCCGGAATTGTGACCGTGCCTTTTCTCTTTCGGTTTCGGCTCGCATTAACATACGATCGTGTTCTTGACGAGCTGCATAAGCGGTATAAATTTGCAGAGACCGTTCCTGAGATGCTGCGTCTCCATCTTCTGGTTCGGTATACAATGAGTGTATATCTTCGTACAGATCCGCCATCCAGAGGCTGACCATACCCCGGAGTTGTAAAAGAGCAGTATATTTGTCGTACGGAGGCGTGAGGAGTGTCTCGTCCATACGTGCTGCGATTGTGGTGGCCGTTTCTAATTCGGCTCGCTTGACGTCGGCGGTCTTTGTATCCTGTGACGACTCGCTGGTGTCCGACAGATTCGCGCTAGATGGTTCCGGCGTAGACTCCTGAATCTCAGACATGGCACGCTTACTCATCTCGACGGCTTCGTATATCATCAATCCGAACATGGCTGGGTAGAAAGTCATGGCGTTTATCGTATGGGGGAGATGTCGCTGGTATGGGTACTGCAGGATGAGTTGTTCGTAGTAGTCCTTTGCAGATTGAAACGATTCTTTGCTGACTGCGGTTCTCGAAGTGGGATCCTCGGATCGGTCATCTTCAATGCTGAAGGCTTGGTTTTTCTTCAATACATCGCGTTTCAATAGAATCTCGGCACCGATTCCCCATCGTCCGTTGGACCTCAAATCGATAGACTTGCCTGCAGAGGAACTTCGCAAGAGCATTCCCCAGGCCCTACCTGCCCGGATGTAGTCACCTTTCAATAGACTCGTGTGCAGAACACTAGTCATCGCAGCTAGATGCTGCTGATGCAGGGACGGCGCATTTTCTTGCACTTGGTTCTTTGGATGCGAATCGAGTCTTCTGTCATGACCTTTGAACCCATGAGGAAATGGCGGAGGCGGAGGAGCATTGTCCGGATCGAGGCCAGCAACATAGAATTGGTCCTTTTTACCTTCGGAGGTCGTAATGCGTTGCCGATATTCATCAACTTCTCTCTGCGGGCTTCTGTCATCTTCTGTCTCATCGTCGTCGGCATCTGGCGGACTTCGCTTGCTCTTGCTCGCAGAGTTGTGGAGATGTCTCGCATCACGCGACTCCCACACTGGCGAGAATTGGTTGACAGGACGCATTGTGTATGAAATGTTCCTCAATGATTCAAGTTGCTGTCTTGGGCGTACTGACACAGCTCGCAGTGGAGTCTACGCATGCTCCTGGTCAGTCTTGGATCTTTGCTTCACAGCCAATCGTTTCATATTCTGCGATTGCGGCGACGCTCATGTCCTGCTGGCGCGACGCATCTTGAAACGCAAAAGACGTTACAGACGTTTATGGACACGCCACAAGCTCGGGGCGCGTACTCGGTGAATCGTGCACTCGTCAGAGGTGACAACGGTGTTTGAGAGAGCGTGAGACAAAGCAAGGAACAGAGGTAGAATGGCAGCAGAATTAAGCGCACGCCATCCATGTCCTGTCTTCGGTTTCACTCGTCAACCCAACGCCAAGACAACCAACAACCAGCTGAGCCGCAAGTGAGCGATCACTCACTACGGAGTACCAACTTTAACCTCTGACACATTCACGCCCACACCACCATCCACTTGACTCTCCTTCTACTTTTATACCATTCTTCGCCCTCCCCTCCGTGTCTCCTCAGTTCATTCATTTTCTCCCTCTCTTCTTTCCTCGTCGTTAAAATGGGCCAGAGAGCCTCTACACCATCGCAGCCGCAGGCCGGCACCGCCGACCGTCAGACTCGTCGTCAGTTCACGATATGGAGACGCTCCCCTGTTGACTCGTCTGAGCCGGACGGGTCCGCTACTGAGCGTATACTCCAGAGGCGAACATTTGGTCGTCGGGCAGCATCATCCAACAGACTGTCGCAGTTCATGCAGTCTTCGAACACCGATCCCGAACAGCAACAGCAATCCCCTACCCTTACCACTCAATCACAGCGAACGCGCAGCACATCCTTCTTCGATGGCCGATCAATCTTCCCAAGCCGACAACGCACCACAAGTAGCAACAGTCTCTGGCCCGGTCGCCGATCGCCCATCACTTCATCCTCGCCCGGGATCACCCCAGAGGTTGTCGAGGATGACAGCGTAGAAGCCGAGTCAATGTCTAGCCGACGGTCAGTCTCTGATAGGTTTGCTGGTCGGAGGACAGGTAGAAGCAGTTCATCAATCATCAGCACGGGCGGGACAAGGAGAAGAGATGGCTCAGCACAGTCAGAGGACCACAATGGATTACTCAGCCAACTGCTTTCCGCCGCTGCGTCGGCTACTGCGACTCAGTTGCTCGACGGCGACGAGGAAGCTATCTCCCGAGCCCGAGGTACCGCGACCGACGATGACGACGGCTCGTTCGACGGCTTCCTACGCTCAATCGAGAGCGGTAGGCTTGCGAATGAAGCAAATGCTCCTCTGAACTTCTTCAGGATGTTTAGATTCGGAACGCCTGCCACTGCAGCCCCAGGCCGAAACGGCTCCACCACCACTGCTACTGCTACCACCATCACTACTAGCAGCAACTCGCAACCAGCCTCTACCGCCAACGGCTCATCGGGGCGCATGGTACCCATCATTATTGTCGGTATTCGAGCGGTGCCCCCGGGCGCGGAGATGCCGGAAGTCCCATTTCTCGGGCCCCTTTCCGGTGCGAATAATCGACCAAGCACTACCCGTAGGAGCCATCGCAGGAGAGCTTCGATGGGAGGTGTGAACCGCTTTCCTGCAAGCTATGACAACCAAAGAGACCACAGATCTCCCGATCGCACTCGACGAGAATCTATCACGTCTGATGACAGAGCCAACTGGCCTCGTCCACCCCCAGTCTCTCCCGCCAGCCCAAATCTACCAACCATGACTTCCCGGATTCCAACCCCAGTAGTAAGTTCCAAATTCTCGAGCGCTCCTTCTTGTAGCATAAACTGACGCTAACTTTCCACCAGGCTTCCCGCCGTAGGAGCATCATCAGAACCACAACGACCACGACCACCACTACCACTACTGAGGATGTTACACCCTTCAACGAACGCCGTGTAAGTGCTACACGACAGCGCCGACTCAGCGACTCCGATCACCATAGACACTCGACCAGAAGGAATGGAATTGTCGAGCCTGATGCTCCAGTCGGCGAGAACTCGCGTAGCTGGGTCATCTACGTGCTTGGAGGAAGCTATCCAGAGGGTCACCCTCTTTTGACGACTCCAAGCTTGTTTACCGACAGTCCTACATACGAAGACATGATGCTGCTATCTCAACTTCTTGGCCCTGCCAAGCCGCCAGTTGCGACTGAACAAGACATTGAAGAGGCTGGTGGCTGCTTCCGCATTGAAATGTCAGCTGACGCGGGGAAGACGGCGCAGTTGGTCGCAGTTGCCGTGGAGGGCAACACACGCGTAGAGCTTGCTCATCAGGAGCGCTGCCTTGTCTGCCTTAGTGATTTCGGAGAAGGAGAGGATGCTCGTCGGTTGAACAAGTGCGATCATCTCTTCCATCGGGAGTGCATTGACCAGTGGCTTATGAAGGGCCGCAACTCCTGCCCTCTATGCAGAGCTGAAGGCGTGCACGAGACCAAGAAGATGCCGCAGCCTGTCGATTCGGCAGCGCCTACGCCAGAAATTCCAAGCTCGAATATCATTCCCGGGATCTAGTATGACACAACAACAAGGTACGTCACCAAAGGGTGCTCTGTAACCCATCAAGCCCATAACTAACAACTCTACAGCGACAACCGACGACACCCATTACGAAGCTTATGACTCTCCCTATTTTAACGAATCTCCTTTAGCGCGCTCTAATTGGCTCTCTTCGACGTCGAATTTGGCACCCCGAGCTGGCATTTTTCGGTCACAGGAAACAGCAGTGCATGATATACCCATGGTGGAGGCGACAGGACAGCGGAATGCCTTGAATGATCTTCTTTGAAGCGGCGAGTGGGGAGTGCAGAGCGCTAACTCCGAGGTAGACTCAAGTAGTGACGGCGATATCACTATTCATATCGCCAAATTTATCACTACCCACATGCCTGACATGTCTGTGATCTCTGCGCTCATCGCTCGACATGGCAATCTCTACCTAAAGCACGTCACCTTTATCGGTAGACTGAATTGCCGAGATACATGCCGTACTGCATGACTCTTTAGCCCCCTAGCAATACAGTAATCCAATGCGCATACGCAGTCTCCGACGCGCCGAGAAGTAAGCTACCCATATAAATTGATTGACTTCTGCAGGGACTATGCTTCAAGTGCCTTCCGCGACCTGGGTGGAGGAACAAGGCTGATCTCCGCAGAAGGGCCTTCGTATAGCGAAGTATTGGACAATGCGGTAGGTATGTCTGGCGCTGAGATGCGGACTACATGTGCGATAAAGGATATGGACTGGAGCAGAAACCAGGCGCTTCTTCTCGTATCATTGATCGCTGAGTAGATGTGACTTATTGGGCAGCAGATACTGTCAACTCATGACTGCAGGAGCTGGCGTGCCTACCTCGGGTTGCTTGCGCTCCTGCGTTCTTCGACAGGGAAGGAGCGAAGACGTCCTGAAGGAGCCTCGAACCGACCATCGCTGCCTGATTTTCCCTCTGCTATCGACGAAAACCTCGTGATTTATCGAAACACTCCAACGATGCTTGCTTGGAGATGTTATACAAGTATCACATCTAATGATGTTGCTCAACCAGTGGTCCGCATGGCGCTGTACGACTCAATACGAGAGAATCAGTCATGCACTCATTGTATGCCAATAGGAGCAGAAGAAGTACAGTATCTGTGTTTCAGATGATGCACCCCACGGTGAATACGCTATCCTGCTTGCATGAGCTCAAGATTTTATATTAACTGCTTCAATCTCAGGGCGACGACTTTTAGTTTACGCACATGCCCGCATCCTTGTCCTCCAATGTCCTTGAATCGACGCACTGCGTTGAGATCTCGATAACTTGTGACCCAAGCAAGGAGAAAGAGATGAGATCGGGAATGATTAGAATCTAGGAAACCACCAGAACAAGTATAACGTGGTTGACAGCTGATTGCCTATTCCTTCGCGTACCGTCGATTTTGGGCTTCTTCGGTCAGCGCGCCGATGTCCATGGATCAGCGAATGGTCTCCAATATGAGCGGCATGGGCGGCAGGATTCTTCCGCCGAACGGACCTTGAAAGCCTCGCTGGTTGTTTCGACTGATCGTCAGACATTAGGTCCGATGGTATCATATGGCTACCTCTACAAACTCATCAGACGAACCAACGCAACAAAGAGTACACGGTGAAAGCAAATACTACACAACCTGACTGCGAGTGAGTCATTGCAACCTTCCAGGCGCGGCAATCACGGCCTGTCTTGGTCGGATTGCCTGCATGAGATGGATTAGGAAGATGATGCGAGTCTCGGTCTCTCGGTTTCCATCAGCTGCAGCAGCTACCTCATCAACAATCGGCGTTCTGATTTGGCTTCATCGAACCACTCGGGATTCGCCCGGTGCTGATTATCTTTCTGACTGTCTTTTCTTGACGGCGTTCTCCAGCTGAACCCAATTATTATGCCAGACTGTTGTACCAGCATTGCTGCAGTCCCCTGACCTAAAGTACTGCAGATCACTACTCTGCGTAAGGAAGCATCCTGGTACGAACGACGACTTGGAAATCATCGTCATTGATTGCAGCCTCGTCGCACTTTAGGCGTCCGGGCCGTCAAGGCCGACATCCGTTACTATCAAATCTTACTATCGTGTCACTCTGAGTCGAAGACACCCATGGATTGAGACAAGCCTGTGCTGCTTCGGACTTATAGCGCTTATTACCGTGTTGGATTGGTCGAGGGTCATGGGCGAATACCAAGCTTCCACCGAAGGCTGTCATCAGTGGAACTGCCATGCATGCCATGTGCTTACCTTGCCGTCTGAACTCACGCATGCGCTACCCTTCGGCGGCTTAAAAATCGCCCGTTGAATCATGACAGCGACACAAGCCCAAAGGTGGAATAATGGCCAGCGAGCAGTGGTCGGTCGGCCCATGACATCTCGGCCAGTCGGAGTTCTGGGTTGCTGCAAGCTAAAGTTACCCTTTTAGCAGAGTCCTGTGGAGCTCTGTCCTATCATAAATCATCCCCTGGTGGAAATTCGAGACTCGGTGTCATCAAAGCGCTGGCGCCGACAGCCTGCATCTTCGGTTTCGCAAGCTAGCAATTTTGGAGATCGCTAGCAGGGCAGAGTAGTACCCTTCTACATCTCAACGGTCGCATACAGATCATGTAATCGCATGTTCAGGAGGTTGCCATATTGCTGGACCGTATCGTACTACTGACGCACACTGGACCCTAAAAGCCTGCGATACCCACTCCCAGCGATCCCTACTACCGTCAGTGCGCTCGAGCACGACCTTGACCTCGGCATCATCTCACAGTATTAATCTGTCTCTGAGACGTTGTCAGCAACTGTGCATCGCGGCGCTACGATTACTCGGTCACCGAGTCTGGAGGCGTTAGGTCGATAGAATCGACGCAGGTCCGCCGAACCCTGTTTGACTTTGAATGCTCGATTCGATGTCACAAGTCTCGCCGTTGGTGTCTGGTACGAACTACGAACACTACCGCATGCCGTTGATTGTGCTCCAACGGCACTTTCCGGTACTTCCTGCCATGCCGCATCATCGTAGACATTGTTAACACTACCGCGATCATCTTTTCCTCTTCTTGACCACCCGTCTCGTGCGTTCAAGATCATTGTTGCAGGATTTATCGCACCCAATACGCGTCTTGGGGAAGTCGCTGCATAAGGGGAAGCGCACTACTACGTCGTACTGCGGATTACGCTGCGGACCCGCGCATCTCATATTGCTATCGCCGGGGTTGCTCACAAGCCTCACATGCCCTAAGCTTCCCATCTGGCCCCAAAGTATCTTCTCCCACCGCAGAGCGAAATTGTGTCAATTATTATTGACTGAAGTTTGAACCCACATGTCCCCGCTGGTGATCTTCTAGCTCCCGAACCACCGCAACTCTACCGTCTTCACAAGCTGCATCAAATCACCACCAGTCTAGGGACGATCATCCTTGCGGCTTGAAATATACGTCCAAGATCAAAGGCCTGGCGTGATCTTCCAGTCCTTCTGCCCCATCCACTTCACGGCCCATTCTTTTGGACGTTCGCTGGACCCGCAATCAAGCTCGGGATTTACGTGTGCCATCTGCTTGTCACAGGTTGAGTTCCTGACCGAGACATCAGAGCGGCGATCATCTCGTGTGGGTAAGCTTTTCCTGGTTCTGGGCAGATCTTGGATCTCGAAGAATTCACCCGGCAGACATATCAGGACTGTGCGGCAGCCTGCTTCATCACCTGGGATCCTATTCTGGAAAGGTCGTCCCCAAATCTCTGGATCCCATCTCGGACAACAAGCTTCCGTCTGTTTTCAACCACCTATTACTGTCGATTGAAGCATAAGGAACCTCTCGCTGCATCACCACTCAAAGCAACACCACGTCGCTGCTGCATATCTTGTGTTTCGTCTCACCTATCCTGTGTCGCTATCTTGTTGCGGAATCTGCATCTTGCCGCTTCTGGCTTTCCGTCTTCGCGTTTCATCTTTGACGTCGAATCAGCTATGCAGGCCTAGGTCGTACGAAGGCACCATGCTATAACGTGCAACCTGCAGCAAGCTTGTTCATCAACCCGGCCCGCCATGGAGGACCAATATCATCACATGCCGCCGCATGTCGGCTACTACCAACACGACCAACACAACATTCCTCCTCAAAATTTCGAGCACAGAGTCCAACGCATACAAACAATGTCTACGGAAAGCTTACAATATTCCGACATGGACGAATCTGGTCAAGCATCAACCGTGACTCAAGGAGCTTCCAAATCCAAACGCCGACCTGTGCATGGGCCGGACCACGTCAAACATCGCAGGACCAGAAGTGGATGCTTTACTTGTAGGCAGAGGAGGGTAAAGGTAAAGACTTCCTTGAGGACCCGAATTACGACTCGACATGGCTAACCATCTCCAGTGCGACGAGACACATCCGACTTGCGATCGATGCAGGAAAGCAAAAAGAGATTGCCAATACCCGGTAGAACCAAGCACGAGCAAACCACCTTCCGTTAAGAGCAGGTCGTCCCACCCGGAAAGCGCGTCCAACTCGTCCGGCGACGAGCACGATGGCGACTCGGAAAGGCTGCCCGTGATACCAGATGAGGATGGGTTCGACGACGACGACGTCACTGAGCCTCCGTCGGCCGTGAGCACGCGACAGGCAGAGATCAAGTTCCCCAGTCACGACAGTATGTCACCGTCTAGCAAGGAGAGTCCCACGACTGCGACCGAGTCCGACGCGCAACGAGCAGCCCGGCGCACCATTCAACAGAACCGCGGCGCACCGATGGGTTCAGCCTTGACACCAAAGGCCCAAGCCAAGTTCCAGTCTCTCCCCAAGGACGTCAAACGATACATAGAGTACCACAGAGACGAGCTGTCGCATCATCACTACGCCTTGAAGTATGACGGAAGTGACTTTTTGAAATCAACATATCTGGAAATCGCGCTTGGCTACGAGCCTCTGCTTTACGCCATCTGCGCCTTCTCTTCGTACTTTCACGAGCTGTCAAAGCCGAATGGAAGAGTGCAGACATTTCTCAGTTATTACGACAAGTCCGTGAGGCTCTTGCGGCAATCGCTCCTGAAGATGACCAGACCTTCCATTCCTACCTTACTCACTATCTTACAGCTAGCATCTTTTGAAGTAAGTCTTGCCTGGCCATCTCGTTGCAATGGACATTATTCTAACCCCTGCAGGAATCTCTTGGGGATTGGGTCAACCTTCTGGGCCATCAAAAGGCAGCTTACGAACTCATAACACAACTCTTCACCCCTCAAAACGTCATGCAGAGCGAGACCCATCGCAAAATAATAACTTGGTACATTCGTTTCGACATTATGGGAGGTCTCATGTCGGGTAATGTGACGACACTAAGCAGGGAATGGCACGCTGCAGTCACGGAATTCTATACGCAGCAGGCAAGAGCTAGGCCCAATGATCTTTCCGCGGTTTTTGAAGAACGCTTCGCCCTTGCACGTTTACTAGCGACCGACATTTCTCTGGTATTCGGCAAAAAGGCCAAGGGCTTGCTCTCGGACACGGATTTCATGACTGCGCTGGCAGACCTCAGGCAGCGACAGGAGGGCATGATGGCCTATCTCGACAATGCTTTCGAGGACAGGCGAACATACATCAAGGACTTTCCTTATGCACCAAAGAATCGCGAGAATGCACTCTTCCAGGAACTCGATCCGAATTTTGTCCTTGGAGGCGAGATGTATACCTGGAATTTTATCAAGATTGACCTCTGGGGATTGTCGGTCATGTTTAGATCTCAGCTGGCACAGATTGACCGCAGCATCAATCCTCAAGAGGTGGTAGACCTGGCTTTTAACATTGGAAAGATGTTCGAGAGTCTTCAATATACGAAGAAGGACCCAAGACCCATCATTCTGGGTGCTCAGGCTAGCGTTGGAATCGCTGCAACCGCCATGCCCAAGGATCCCAAACACGTCATGTGGTGTCGACGGCAGTATGCGCAGATCGAGTGCTCTGGGTATGTCTGGGACTTGCCTTCCTCTTTCATCGTACAAAGCTAATGCGTCTCTCTCTAGATATATTTACCCGGCAGTCCTACGAAAGCGCATGTCCGATGCATGGAACGAAGACGTGACAACATGGTGGCTACCGGAAGACCAGCAACCCCAATGCCCAACATTCATCCGCCAGATCCGCGAATTCCTTGAATACCGAGCCACGATACCACAAGATGCATTCACCGAAGACGTACGCGACTTGAAGGGCTTGTTCAACGCGATGGGCATCGAGGATCCAGAACACCGGGAGATTAAAAGCACGGGAACTACAAACAGCGACGACTTTGTTGATCTTGGTGCATCTGGTGGCGGCGAAGGCGGGCTGAGTTTCGAAAGCTCTCCTGACATGAGTTGGCAAGACGGTCTGCAGAACACAGAAGAATCGCTGGGTTACTATTCGGCACCTGGACCTGGTATGTCGCACAATCTGGACTTCGGTAATCCTTGATCGCCAACCGTTGAGATCCAAGCCGTTGTTCGGCATGGGTCGAGGCAGGCTCAGCCAGCCTTGCGATTGAAGCGGGATTGCGGGTTCTGGAAGAGTAATGTGTTACATCACACAGGGAGCTGAGACATAGGCTGCAGTCGTCTTCTTGTGCATGATGCAATGCACATTTCGATGCTTATCCAGGTTTCTGCACATTCGAAGAGTGGGTATCTCCTTTACCCCACTATTTGCCATTCAGCCGGAACGACTTCGAGGAATACTTTGCGAACCCCAGTGTCAGACGACCGATTTACCGTGCTGGATCTGCAATGCGGGCGCAAGGAGCAGCAACCGATGCGAATTACGGTTTCGAAATACAGTAGCTGTACACCATCTCGACCGAGCAAGCATCGGATTGTATGCCTCGAATTCGACACCCCGGGACAAATTCATCTAAAACACCACGGTGTGCAGTAGCCATGCTTGGCTATGGACCGTGTATCTGCAATGCAATGCACCGCGCCTCTCCGGAATAGTGCCGTCTTTGAGATTTTCTTTAGGGCAGGCTTTACAATATTCTGGTCTGATTGGTCGTCACCTGCAGCAATTACAATCATGGCCTATCACAATTTTTCAAGGCGGAGTCGAGTCCTGCATCGACTAGCGGAGTGGGCACGGAGCGGGCATCAAGTATTCCTGAGAGTACAGACGCAACCGCGCTCTTCCGGCCAGCGGATCTTTTCCGAAATACCACTTCTCAATACCCGGATACACTCATCATTTTGATCAACATCGATGTGGACGCTTGATGGGAATCAGTAGCAACAATATTATCAACGACAGACGGAACTTCATCAGGTAGATGGGAGGCTCCATGGGGCGGGGCATCAGGAATAGCATACTCATGTACGTGGAACTATCATGAGACAAGAACTCTTGCATGTGATGAGGCGATTGCTACGTTATGGTATCAATGTGTAAACCAAATAACTGATCAGAGCTGTGAAAACTGGCGTAACCTGCGGCTCGAGTGAGGTGTCGACGTGAAGCAAGACTTTGCTCCCGTGACTTCTCCTTCTGTTCAGCAGTGTCGACGAGATGCAGACGCTCATGCAGTTCCTTGACGGCTCTGTCTGTAGCTCTCCTGAACGATCCGTTAGCGCTCATTCACATCACCATGTTTCACGATCGTACCTCTTGCTCTCCCTGCAACGTCTCGACCTCACTCAAAACACCACTCAGGATCTCAGCAGCCTGCTTGTGGAACTCCTCCTGCGCCTTGATGAGCTCGAGCAGATTCCTCAACGGCTCAGGTGTCTGTGAAATGCATCAGCTTGTGACTCTTTCATCTTATCTCTGCGTCCAACGACGGCCGCAAAACTCACGTTCAGAGCATTCCGCAACACATTCGTCGCCTCCTCGACCTGGTTCACAAAGTCGTCCTCAGCCTTCTCGATCTCGGTCCTGGTCTTGTCATCGTACGCGCCCTCGTTGGGTCCGAACCTGGCCTTGGCCTTGGTCTTGACCGCGTCCAAGCTCAGCCTGCTGTTCTCGACTGCCTTCCTCGCGCGCGCCGCGAACTGCAGGTTCGTGTTCAGCGTCGTGGTCCATGGCGACAGGAATTTCTGCTGGATGCTGCCGTCTTGTGTCAGGCGCGCCTCGCCCACGCGCTCCGATGCCAGTGCGTATTTCTCCAGCCCTTGTGCGAGGTGGTCGTCGCTGCCGGCGCCGCGGACGTCGGATTGTGCTAGTTGCTGCGAACCGGCGAGACAGGCGCGCGCGATGGCGTGGTTGAAGGTCTTTGGTTGTGGCTTTGCTGATGGTGGGGCGGTGAGGGCTGCTTGGGCTTCGGCGGCGCTGTTGGCGGTGGAAAGGAGCTTGACTTTGTCGGACACGGTGCGGGAGAGGTCGGTGATGGATTCGCGGACGTTGGGTGGGTAGTCGTAGGCTTCGTTTGTGTATTGAGAGGTTGCGTTCAGCAGCTTAGTGTGTACTGCCTTGAGAGCATCGACGCGCTTCTCGAGCTCGACGTAGTCTGGTGGAAGCTCGGTCTTGGGAGGGTCAGTCGCTGGAAAAGTAAAGATGAGGGGTCTTGTCGAAATCGGCTGACCTTCTCCTCGGCTTGGCCGAATTGCTCTCTGACATACTGCTGGGTACGTGTTGCGAAAGGCGTGAATGAAGCACTGGTTGAGGTAATGTCAGCCTGCTACCTTCTCCTTACTTTTGGGGAAATCAGCCATTGATGCCTACCTGATATTCTTGCCAAAGGCCGAGAACTTGTCCATGTTCATGATGACGATATTAGGAATACAATTGCGCTTGTTTCTTAGAATGGAGTTCGGTATAGATGTGACAATGCGTGGATGAGATGCAGTGTTGATATCTGATTCGCGATTATCAAGGGTCCTGCGGAGCAGCGAGCGAGGGATGCTTGAGCCTTGAGGCGGGACCGTTTCATGTGCTCACATCAGTCCCTGAGCCTTGGCACTGATCAGGCTTTCATGTCTTGACAACTAGTTGGTAACAGCTATGCTTGAAAGAACGTGGATGCTACAGGTCGTTGTGTCTGCAGCTCTATTGAATAGAGTCATGGTTTCTAGTCTTGCATTTTCGGTTCGGTGCTACTACCTCATTCCTGTGTGCTGCTCAGAGACGAAGGTCTGAGCGAGCAGTCAGCCTCCTCTTCTTATCATCCTCTCTTCCCCTTACCCTGTTCTCCCAACATCTTGTCTTCCCAATATCCTCTCTTCCCATGATTGTCTCTTTCCATTGTCCCCCACGCAAGAGCATCGGTCCATTTTTTCGTTTATACAACTCGCCCCCCTTGATTGAGATAACCATCTTGAGATTTGAGCGGTGGAGCTCTTTGTACAAAGCGCTGATCACGTTATGCGCCAGCTCCATCCACGGACCAGACCGCCGTGACATCCTAGACCCAATCGCCAAAACCGCTTCACGGAGACGCTCGTACAGTTGGCCATCCAAGGAGCCTCGTGGGAGGCTGATCTGATGCCAAGGATGCAATACGTTGGTTTCTGGCTCCACCATCTGTATTTCCAAGTCCCACAAACCCAAGGGTAAATCGTATGGGTACATGCCACTGGGCTCCCCGTTATAAGCCCATGGATAGTCCATGTTGTTGATCTGGATGTGTCGGATTTTGTGTAGCTGGTCACTGTTTCTCGTGATCCATTCCAAGCGAGGGCCTCTTGGCTGCCAACCACTTCTTGGCGACTAGATATAATCATCTAGATTTCCTATGTAGGCGAGGATAAAGGTACTCGTGCCATAGAACACAGGTAGTGTTTCCGATCTGATCTGCTTATTCACGCGTGTGGAGTTGGGCTCAATGATTCTTCCAAAGCAAGTGTTTGTTGAGGGGTAGTAAGGGCAGAGGTTTGCTTCCGATTGCAGTGCATATTCGTAAATCATGATGCGCAGCTCGGCAGGGAGCCGAAGAAAGCGGCAGGGGGCCTCGTCGGTTGTCGTGTCTGTGCCAGAAGGCATACTTGTACCCATGCGAGCTTGAAAGTCGGGCTTTTTGAACCACGTTGTGTGATGAAGATCGAAGATGGACATGGTTTGGAGTACCTGGAAGAAGAAGAACCGCGAGACTGAAGATCAAATATGTACGCTTCCAAGGTAGAGGGTCTTTGAGCAAGTTTAGCACTTACCACATACGCTTGGGGTTGGAGTGACACCGCCGTGAGTTACTTACCTTACGAGTGCCCCTGCTGCTGGGGGACACCGAATGACTATACTGTGTCGGGATGGATGTCACTCGAAATACAGTACGAAGGTAGGAATAGCTAGTAGAGTGAAGCGGTGTCTGACCAGGTTCGGGACATAGCGTCCTCTTCGGAATGTTTGCGTCCACCATTGCATGACAATCTCGATGAACGTTCTCGACTACGTTTTCTGGAGAGGCGTTCTCTGCGATCACGCCAAAAAGATTGATTGCCTTGCATGATTGGGGCAGGCGAACCGTTGCTGCCTGAGCAGGCAACAGCAAAAAAAGTGTATCACATATTTCATGTCTCTGAGCAACAGTCAGACGTCGATGATTTGGAAGGCGATTATGGTATATCTTACCCTGCCAGAATCGAACTGGCGACCTTAACATCCTGTTAGAATAATGCGTAGTGGTCACTGTGGATCAATATCTTACCTTCGGATAACTCAAGCTGCGCTTGATCAGGCCATTTTTGATATGTATGAGACCGATGCTAGAGATTTCATTAGCGGCTGGACGCCGACGTCGTGAACAGGGTTCCTCACTCATAACCGACTAGACCAAGGAGACAAGTTTGTTGCAACTGATCAGAAGATCCGCTGTATGATGGGCCATAAGCTTCAATTTGAAAGGATCATATACACGTATGCTTTTTTTTCAGCTTCTAGAAAGTGCGACCTTACTACTGATCACTACACCCAAATACATTCAAGGCAGAAGAATTAGAGAAGAGCTTTTACGTTTCTTGATCATGACTATCTTGGGTCCCGCAACATCTCGCTACACACAGCAGCAGGAGTGCGTGGACCATCTATCGAATCGCACCCGATCTTTCATCATACACCAGGCCTGTGCCAACAACGCAAACATCGTTGAGAAAGCTGCGGCTTTCGCCTGTTTGTTCCCTGACGATCAACGCCATTTTCCGCCTACGTCCTTGGCTCACGAAAGTAAAGATGCAACATGAATAGAAATCACGACCGTCATCAAAGGTATCCTCGCTCCATACGCCGTATCGCTCCTTCGTAGAAAGCGTTCAAATAATCCGTCGCGAGCAGGTATCATGATTGAGTTGAATAATACAAGGTGTCGATCAGGGCGCTGCGGTTTCCGGCTCGGGATTTGCTATACTAGCTGCAAGTTCCGGCTTCGCGACCTCGCCAGTAACTGGTTCGGCTGCAGCAGTCGTGGTAGCTGGTGCATCGTCCTTGATAGCAGCGGGCTGGACCATGGGTGCAACAGGCGCCGAAAGTGGAGCTGGGGAGACCTCATCAACCACAGCAGACTCGTTCTTCTCGGCGATAGTAGTTCCCGGCAAGTGGTTGTCTACATCTGATTTACCAGCATCGACGGCGGCAGCTTCCTTGGCTTTGGCGACAACCTCGGCGACTTTGTCTGCCGTACTCATTTCATCCGCAGGAGTGCTGACAGCTTCCACAGTGTCGACCATCTCCTTGTCACCGCCCTCGGCACCTGAAGTCATCGAGGATTCTCCTAGACTTTCTCGCGCTTTACTGCGCTTAGTGTAGTCAGACAGACTGAGCTTCTTGCGGATGGGACTGGGGTTGACAGCCGACATAACACTGGGCGAGAAAAGTGGAGGGTTGACACTGAGACCCGTTTGGATGTTCGGAGACAAAGCAGAGGGTGACTGCATCAGTTGTGGATCGGAAATCTCATGGTTCAAAGAAGGTTGATGCGAGAAAGGATTCGACGAAGGAGGTGGCATGTCGACGTGCATGTTCGGTTTGTGCTGATGTGCATCTGGAGCTGCGAGTGGAGAAGAGTCGGCTTTCTGTGGCGATGTCGCAGACCATGGAGCCGGCGGCGAATGTGGAATTGTAGTAGCCGTTTCAAAGCCTGACGGACTTGAGGTAGGTTCGGTTCGACGCTCGACAGCAGGCTCGGTGACACTAGGTGCTACGTCGACCTCGGCGGGCTCTGCAGGCTTCGTCGACTCTGGCTCGATCTCTGTCATCTCTGTGTCCATTTCCTGAGCCGGTGCCGACCGCGGTACGGTTGTCTCTGGTTTCACTTCCTCCGCCGGTGGCGGCTTCTTTTCAACGATTCGCTTTGGTTCGATCTCGACATGGGGCTCTGCATCAGTGTTATGCTTCTCGGGCTCATCGACATCCATGCTGTCTTCCACCGGCTCCTCGACCTTTTGATCAACAGACTCCGTAGCGGGTACGACGATGTGGTCTTTGTGGTCTTGGGCATCCACGTCCATCTTTGGCAGGGCGGGTAAGGCTGGCAACGCCGGGACCGCGTCCGAGGAAGACAGTGTCGGTGTCTTTTGCTTGAAAGTGTTTGAAATGCATCGCTGCAACAATCGTTGTGTCACCGAAACATATCTCTTCCTCGGTCTTGGCACTTCCTGTTCAACCTTGTGATCCAGATCGCACTGTATCGAGGCATCGACATAATCCGGCCTAGGCACACGGACGACTGTGGAATCCTTGCGAGCCGACTTGAAGGCAGGACCGGCCTTGCGCTTACCACTCAGAGGACGTACCGACGGTGGACCGGACCGCGAGCTGGAAGTACCAGCATCGGCATACTTGGTGTTCGATGGAAGACCCAGCTGCTTCTGCTTGAACCTGTTAGCAAACGACTTTTTGTCATTGTCTTCAGGGGTCGAGCGTACGGAAGTAGTAGCACTGGGTGTATTGAGGTTTGATCCACCGCTAACACGCTTCTTCTTCTGCCGTCCGTACTCCTCCTCTTGACGTCGGAACATTTCTTCCTCCCTCATGAGCTTCTTCTTCTCGCGCTCAGACAGCTCCGGCGGAATTGTCGTGCCTGAGTAGTGAGTACTTGGAGTAATGTCACGGCTGACCGAGCCTCGTGAGCCCGATACCGAGCGACTGTCAACGCCATCCTCCTCCAAATCAAGCTTGGGCGCTTCGCTCACTGACCGACTACGGCTCGTGATAGCAGTCTCCAAGTGTGGAATCTTTTTCTTCTTGACTTTCTTTGCAGGTGCCGACTCAGGTGCAGGTTCAGGCGGTAATGACTTTCCGCGGCAGTCGTAGTGTGCCATGAGGCAATTTGATTGACCGGTACATGCGCAAGGACCACAGTTTGCAAGTACCTTTGATACCCACCTGGAGATGTAGTCCTTCACTTTCGACTCGAAATTGTTGGCTCGAGCGAGGCTTGAGCTGATCTTGTCTCGAATGGTGTCGGGTATCTGCCAAGCGACAGTGACTTCCTCGCCCGCTTTAATATCCTTGGTCGCCATAAAGCAAAAGTGGTATTCGGTACTCTCAGTAATGATGGTCTGCAACTCAGCGTTGGGCTGACAGCTCCGACGTACATAGCGGAACAGCGAGCCTTCCTGTCTGGCATCAATGACAATTGGCAATTGAGGGTGGAAAAAGACAAAGGGTTCAGGATGCCGTAACTCGTTCCAGTTGCTGTCAGCATCGTTGATGTAGTCGTCTTTCTGGCCGATGCGCCCACGCAGCTCACCGATCAGAGTGCCTGGTGCAATGTCTTGATCGACTGCTAGTTGCGCCCATCTTGGTGTCATGTTGTCCTGAGTGAAGCGTGGATCCTCGACCCATTGGACATTGACTTCAGGCCTGCCAGGTATCTCTTCCATCCTGCCATCCCATCTCTTGAAGATATCCGACGGTGTCAGACCACCAGTCGACTTGCCGACCGCATTGGAATCCTTCAACCACTCTGAAAGTAGGTTGGTGACAGCAATATTGTTCATCAAATTGGTGTCGGTGTCGACCTGCGGTGACTCGGAGTGAAAGAGATGGATAAAGTCGTCGGAATATTGTGGTATTATTATGCGTGGTTCGTTGTCCGGAGACTTGGATGGGCTACGTTGGGTATTTGATGTGCTGGTGCGTTTTCGAGGTTGACTCATCGAGCCGGATGGACGATGTGCAGTTTTGGGGCGTTTCGCTGGCGGAGGCTGATCTCGTGGGCTTGCGCTTTTTCGGTCATGGTCGTGAATGTGATTGTGCCTTTCAGAAGGCCAGCCATTTGACTGCGCTGTAAGTGAAGGTGAACCTTTTACCTTCTTTTTGTGACTTTTCGGAGGAGCTTTCCTCACACCGTTCAGCTCTTTGCGGTCAAGGATTCCACGTCTTTGTCTGTTCGTAGCTTGCCTTGCATCAAGATCATCACGATGAACGCAATCGAGGCAGTAGTGTTTCTGATCTTCTCCTGGCACTTCCGTTGGTGGTGGGTAGTAGCACTGGATGTGCTGCCATCTAAGGCACTTGTCGCATTGTATCGTGTTGCCGTCGTCGTCCGTGTACGCGCAGATGCATGCGATTTCACCATCGTCATCTTCTACCGGCGCTTCGACAAAGGGAGCCACATTTCGAACCGGCGCATGGTACGGCGGCCCCGGGGACACCGACACTGAATGACGCCTGTCGGCGGAGTGTGCAGCAGCCAGCGACAATGTGTCTGTCATAGTATACACCCAGTCGCAAGCAGTCGTACGAGAAGATCTAGGTTATCGAGGTTGGTGGGTTCTTGCGGCGCATGACGAGGATATCGACTCCGAGGGCAATGCGCTTGATGGTATCGACCCTCCACGTCACTTCGACCTTTGTAGTATCGTCTCGACTCTTGCTCGGTGTGATCCGGTCTCTAGAGTCCGTAAAAGCACTCAGCCGCTCGGGAGCAAGGCCCTTTCTTCGTGCAAAAGAGAGCCCAATGGCGTAACAGCGATTCTCGGGGGCAACCAGATCGTAACAGGGAATCAGATCGAAGGTTGAGGAGTCCACAAGGCGTAGAGAGCTACGTTGAAGAAGTGTCGAAGAGGGAGGTGTCAGAATCGAAGGTGCGCAAAACGCGCACGCGAGGACTGGTGTCGAAAGGAGTCGGCAACGAAGCTCGGATGGTATGGATGAAGTCGGATAGTTTTTGGGCGTCCAAGATACGGAAGAGGCAGAACAGGATGAAAAGATTGAAAGAAGGCGACAGTCACAGCTGCCCAGGGAGAAGCGGGCAGGCAGAGAGAGGGCGAGGACACCGCAGGCCCACGCGGATTCTCGAATCACGTGCGTTTGCTCTCTTACTTGCTGACCAAAACGGAAAGGTCGCATTTTTTGGCGACGCTTGGCTGCCGGCCGCGGCGCTTTTTCACTAGATTCGATCCGCTTGGAATCCGCTTCCTCCTATCAAACGTTACCTAACTCGCTGGTCTCGCTGGTCTCACCCTGCAGCGCGTACCTCAGGTATGCTAAGAACCTTGGAAGTTCCTCATTATTATTCTTCTTGCGCAGCATATTGATTACTAAGAACAAGCAGATGCAGAGTGGTTACGCCCCGCCATCGAAACCTGTCAAAAGAGCATCTAGATTAGCGACGTCTGTATTACGAAAATAGACCAAGCAAGATCGCGACATCCTTTCGCGCATTGTTGTATTCTACACTCTACCTACCTAGCTCTCCAGCTTGTCAATCAAGGGATTGTCACACTAGGTAGGCAAAGACCGAGAAAAAAGGTCTAACCCTCGTCTTCCTGTGCCCAAAATCTCCGATGGAGGAATAGATTTTTGCAGCAATTATTGATTGATAAATTTCGAAGGTTGCGTTTCGTTTCTCCAACAAGTCCCGTCTTGGCGCGGCAGAGCTGTCTGGTGTCACTTTTCTGTGCTCCGATCGAGACTGGAATTTATCACCGCGACCAGCTTATTCATTCATTTCCTCGCAGATGAGCCGTTCTTGATCAGCTCGCTGCTTGCTCCAGCATCTATTGATCCGCAAATAATACCACGTTCCCTTCACGAGTTGCTCGTCTCTGAAGTTGACGCCTGCAACACTCGCGAGCGGCAGTCATGGCCAACTATGGCCCACGTGAGTTTTCCAATCGTTACGTACGAGAAAACAGCCTTGCTGATGACAACATAGCTCCTGGCGCCTACGGCCAAGCTCAGGGATATGGCAATTTCGGAAGCGTTCCTAACTACATGGGCGCACCACCTGGCATGGGCGGAGCCCCAGGCATGTCACCACCTCCTGGTGTGAACAACTTGCAATCACCTGCACCTGGTCGACCGAATGGTGTTCCTTCTCAGTTCCAAGCTCCATCAGGCCTTCCTAACATCAACTTCAATGCGCCGATCATTCGCATGGGTATGGCTCAGGGGAAGCCCTCGACACCTTCTGGCTATGGAGATGCCACGCGCGGAGATGCACCGGCCGGTAACAGAGGGCGGATGGGTTTGGGTGCAGATTCTGGAAGACAACCGAGAGCTGAGGCACTTCACCCACCAACAAAAGAAGAGGTCGCGAGAACAATCTACATTGGCGGTCTCGTGTCTGGCGTACCAGACGACATGGTTCTGGAGGAAATCCTCAACGTAGGGAGAGGTCTGCGGAAATGGTCAAGAGTCGTGGACGCAGAAGGGAAGCCATGTGATTTCGGGTTTGCAGAGTATGACGATGCTGCCTCTTTAGAGATCGCGACTAAGCTGTTTGAGGATATCGAACTGCCGCTGAGAGAAAAGGGTGTTCTCGTAAAAGACGAAGACGACCAAGTCAAGAAGGCCAAGATCGCAGTCATGATCGACCCAGAATCGGAAAACTACATCAAGCAGTGGGCAAAGCCGGACGAGAATGACTTTTCATTCAAGATCGATACTGCGCGAGATGATCTCGCTACTCTTCTGAGCGGTCTGTCTAATGCTTCAATGAACGGTCATGCTACTGACGCTGAAGGAGATGCTGCTATGGTAGATGGTCAGGGTGACGGCGCCGAGATGATCACTTTTCCTGTCGCAGGTGCCGAGGATGAGCTGTCGGATGTGCCGCCTGAGATGCGGGAGCAGGTTGCCGCTGAGATCAAAGCTTTCCGTGAGCGCAGCATACGTCGGGACATGGAGAGATTGAAGAAGGAGGAAGAGCAGGGACGAGACGTAGCACCGCGACGTAGCAGACTCGACTCCCCACCACCCTCTGCGCCTACGGGACCAGGCGGAGCTAATGGCGTACCCGTCGGACCTCGCGATAGAACGGTTCCTGGCGCACCATCCGGACCAAAGGGCTACAGAGGCGCACAGGTGCCCAGCGACTATGTCGACGGTGTCGCGTTTGTCAATGGGTCTGCTGACGAGGACGACGATGATGAGGCGTCAGACGAAGAGCTGGAAAGAAGGCGCAAAGAGAAACGAGATGCTGAGCTTGAGAAGCGGTATCTAGAACAGGAGAAAAGGTGGCTACAAAAGGAACGGGCACACTTTTCTGCTGTCGATCGCCAGGACAGAGAGGAAGCTGCGGCAGCTGCCAGTAAAGCCAGTAAAAAGAAGGAATTGGCCGATTACCTCAAAGAATTCGACGACGAATCGGAGAAGCGCATACCAACGGTGTTGTTCTACAAAGACCATCGTGCGTGGAAACACGAAAGACGCAATGCTCGAATCGACGAGAAGCGAAGAGACGATCACGACAGAAGAGAGGAACGACGTGAAAAGGACGCCGAGCAACGCAAGATCGATGCGGCCAGGGGAATGGCAGATGACTTTCTCGCACAGCAGGAGGTCGAAATCGCAGCGCGCACTGCCCGTGAAAGACCGGCCGAGAAACAAGCATTCAGTCTCAACCTTGGTGGTTTTGGCGGTCTTGGGTCTGGCAAACGCGAAGATGCGGAAGATCGCAAGCCGAGAATCCGTGATTTGCAAGGTGTCGAGGCTCTTCTCGGCGATGATCAGGATGCTGCAGACATTGGTATCGAGCGTAAACCGCTCAGGCCTGCCGAGTTCAAGCCACTCGCTGCCGGGGAGAAGATGACAGACGAGGAGCGCCAGCAAGCCACTCGACAACTCGCCGCGAGCTTACCGGACAGCGCCGATGGATTGTTCACTTGGCCGGTCAAATGGGAGCACATGCCGGACAGTGCCATTACAGCGCGTATCCGACCATACGTCCAGAAGAAGGTCATGGACGCCCTCGGTGTTCAAGAAGACTTGCTGGTTGATGTTATCGAGACCATCATCAGACGTCACGGCACCCCTCAGGAACTGGTCAAGGAGCTGGAAATGCTTGATGAGGAAGCAGAAGATCTGGCCAAGAAAGTCTGGAGAATGGTCATCTTTTACAGCGAGTGTGAGTCCCGCGGTCTGGAGGCTTAGGATGCCAACACGAACTGGAGAGACACGGACCGTCCGGCGTATGAGGTTTGGAAGATGGTGGAGAAGGCGTGGTCTGACACGCCCACGAGAGAATGGCCGCAAATGGGCCATGGCTCGTGGTAGGAGTCGTCCAAGCCACTGTATCACAGCCAACGCTATAGACTAGAGGTCGCATGTAGCACAATACTGATCTCAACACCACCTATTCATCAGGAGTGGAGTGACAAGCGGAGTGCCCAACGATGTCCACATGAAGCCCAACTCTGACTTTACCCCGTCGGCGTTTGGACTGGCGTCGGCAAACCCCCCGCACGGCAAGTGACACGCGAGTCCGAGTCAATACGAGCAGAAGGTGGGGGCTCGGGATAACAATGCATCTTTCCATGTTTGGGGAAGTGCCTCATATACCGTGACCGCCCGCTGAGTCTTGGACGAAAGTCAATTGCATTTAAACCTACATTACAAACTTGTTATTCTCACTGTAATTACCTCGAGCTCTGACAATGGTCACAATAACCTCTTTCACCACGCGGGATGTCCGCTTCCCTGTACGTGATCGCTATGCTGAGTGTCGGCATTTGAACCACGATGAACAGGCTTGCTGACGATTGAATGGCGTAGACTTCTCTAGACAAGACCGGCAGTGATGCTATGAACGCCGCGGGTGACTACAGTGCAGCATACTGTATCTTACACACAGACGGCAAGCACGAGGGTCATGGCATGGTGAGCCTCTTCGTCCAGTCATCTTCCTCTACCTTCCTCTCTCTATACTGCAGCACGGCCACTGATCTACTTCTGCAGACGTTTACCATCGGTCGCGGCAACGAGATTGTGTGTCAAGCCATCTCTATGCTCGCCCAGCGAGTCAAAGGCAAGTCTCTCGACTCACTCGTCTCAAACTGGGGTCAAACATGGCGCTACCTTGTCAACGACTCGCAACTCCGCTGGATTGGTCCCGAGAAAGGTGTCATTCATCTCGCTCTCGGCGCTGTGGTCAATGCGATCTGGGACCTCTGGGCCAAAGAGCTCGGCAAGCCCGTCTGGCGGATCGTCGCGGAGATGAGCCCGGAGGAGTTTGTGTCTTGCATTGACTTTCGCTACATCACCGACGCCATCACCAAGGAGGAGGCAATCGAGATGCTCAAGGCGGAGGAAGGTGGCAAGGCCGAGAGGATGAAGCATGCGGAGCAGAACCGCGCTGTGCCTGCGTATACGACTAGTGCGGGTTGGTTGGGCTATGGTCAGGACAAGATGAAGGCTTTGCTGCACGAGACGCTGGGTATGGGATACAAGCACTTCAAGTTGAAAGTCGGTACGAGCATAGAGGACGATAAGCAAAGGTTATCGATTGCGAGGGAGGTTATCGGCTACGACAAGGGCAACATTCTGATGGTCGACGCAAACCAGGTATGTTGAAGTACCACTCGGGATGATGTGAAGACAGTACTAATTTTGCTAGATCTGGTCCGTTCCAGAGGCGATCGAGTACATGAAGCAACTCGCCGAGTTCAAGCCCTGGTTCATCGAGGAGCCAACCTCGCCCGACGACATCTTCGGCCACAAGCAGATCCGCGAAGCGCTCAAACCCTACGGCATCGGTGTCGCGACGGGCGAGATGTGTCAGAACCGCGTCATATTCAAGCAGATGCTCATGCAAGGCGCCATCGACGTGTGTCAAATCGATGCTTGTCGTATGGGTGGTGTGAACGAGGTGCTGGCCGTCCTGCTCATGGCGAAGAAATTCAAGGTGCCGATTGTGCCGCACAGCGGTGGTGTTGGTCTGCCAGAATACACGCAGCATCTCAGCACGATCGACTACGTGGTTGTCAGCGGTAAGCTGAGTGTTTTGGAGTACGTCGATCACTTGCACGAGCACTTTTTCCACCCATCGGTCATCAAGGATGGATACTACACTACGCCTACGGATCCGGGTTACAGTGTCGAGATGAGGCCAGAGAGTATGGACAAGTTCGAGTACCCTGGCAAGGAGGGCGTGAGTTGGTGGAAGAGCGAGGAGGCTAGGCCTATTGTTGAGGGTGAGAGGATATAGAGTAGGTCCGAGCTTGCACATCACCTAGAGTTTTAGATCGAATCTATATAGATTAAACATGTTCAGTCTAAATCAGGAGCTCAGCTATTCAGTACCCATTTGATGGACTCGACCGTCTCTTTGTACCACTCCTTCGTCGAAGGCAGGCTTTCGTACCTGGTGAAAGCGTGTGGCAGACCAGGAAAGACATGCATCCTTGTAGCCACACTGACACAATATTAGCATGATTCAATTCAGCATTCGACTCGTTGTCATTGACTTACCCGTTTCGGTTCAGCTTCTCGTTAAAAAGCAACCCATCATCCCTCAATGGATCCCTACCGGCAACCAGGAATGCCGTTCTCGGAAGTCCCTTAACGGCCTTGTCTTCGACGTTACCGACAAACAGGCTTGTGTCATCCGGATCCTCGGCCGAGAGTTCATCAGCATACAGCTCCAGCAAGGTCCTCGGCAGCAAAGGCGCAAACCGGTTCTCGTAGTAAGCGCTCACGTCCTTGCTGGCGAGGAGATCAAACGGAAATGCAGCGATGTGGTAAAGCCATGGAATGCCCAAGACGAGCCCTCTGATAGGCCGTTGCTGCGACTGATTCTGATTCTGCTTGACAGCCACAGCGGAAGCCAACGCGGCTCCAGCACTGGTTCCGCCGACTATCAGCTGCTTACTGTCGGCGCCAAGATCGTCGAGATGGGAAAGCGTCCATTCAAAAGCGTCCCAGGCATCATTGGTCTGGGTGGGATGGCGATTTTCGGGCGTGTGGCGATAGTTTATGCTGAGGACCAGGATTGGTAGGGCTGAGCAGATGCGTGCGCAGTTCGAGTCTTCTGCTGAGAGGCTACCGAAGAGGAACCCGCCGCCGTGGTAGTAGAGGTAGAGTGGTAGCTTGGTGTCTGTAGGTGTAGATTTACTGCGGTAGAGGCGAGCGGTAATGGTCGAATCGTCGCGGGTCGCAATCTCGAAGTCGTTGTATAGAATTCGGTCTTGGAGGCCTGAGTTGAGGGGTCAGATAGGGTCGGAACCATGACGGAACATACTTGGACTACCTGAAGATTGGAGAAACTGGTTAGACGCGCTCTCTCGACCTTCGTTGCCCGCGGTTCTGTATTCTTCGACTGATTGTCCTTGTGCTGGTCCTGCTTCGGGAATGGTGGTAGTTTTGGTTAGTTCTTCCCATTCGGGATTGACACCTCCATATTGCGAGAAATTGGCCATTCTCAGATCCAGAGAATCGTCTTGAACACGCAGGGAGAAAGAAATCAGATTGAAAACCGTCAACGAGTCCAAAAATTTAGAAGTGTATGGTATGGAGGAAGTCAAGACTGAACTCTAGGACTGACAGGGGAGAGAACACCTTACTACGGGGCCGAGGGTCTGAAGATCTCCTGGATCCCTCGGACTACCCTCCATCTATGGTTAGTTCATTTGTGAACACATACATTGACCAGATGTGATCAGCTGGAAGCACGTCCTCGAATCGAATCGAATCAAAAATATATCAAGTTACCTTTGATTCACCATCGGAGGTGCACTCGGCGTGTCTGGACAATGATTGGTTGCCTGGTGATCACGAAGGTCGGCGCGGTGAGCCTAGCGAGCGACTTCCCCGACGCGTGATCCTGCCTATTATCTTTCTTTAATTCTTTAATTATACTGCCTTCTCCAACCAGGGCACTCAAAAAAGTTAGATAACATGCACAAGACTACTCGACGGTCTGCTTAATCGAAACTGCCCTTGGGCCCACTGTCGATAGTATACCTTCATCGGCGAGGACTAAACCATGGCAGACGGCGCGCCAACGACTGGAAATGGGGAGCACGAGTTGCAAAACGTGAAGCCACCGCTACCGATAGAAGAAGATCTCATGGGTCTGGCGAGGCTGGGAGAACTGCGCAGTATACAGAAACTATTCGACAGCGGAAAACATAGCGCCAAATCCGCGGACGAGCAGGGAATCACAGCATTACATGTACGATCACACGAGCAGGACGTGACATATTATTTGGGCTGACGCAACGCACAGTGGGCTGCTATCAACGGTCACTACGCTCTTTGTCACTTCCTGATACAGTCAGGCGCAAATGTCAATGCAAAAGGAGGCGATGCGCAGGCTACACCGGTACTCTGGGCCTCGAAGAAGTGCAATCTTGCCATTGTCGACTTATTGCTTCAGCATGGTGCAGACCCATTGGTGACAGACGACTCGGGCTACAATCTTTTGCACTGCGCGACTCTGGACGGAAATGTCTTCCAGCTTATCTTGCTCCTCCACCAGCCGGACATCCCAGTCGACATTCCAGATTCGCATGGCCATACAAGCTTGATGTGGGCCGCATACAAAGGCTATCCGGCATGTATTGATGTGCTACTACGCTGGGGCGCGGATGTAAATGCAAGAGATGAGACGGGCTTCACAGCATTACATTGGGCCCTCGTCAAAGGGTCATACCCATGTGCGCAAAAACTGGTCGAGTATGGCGCCGATCGCTTCGCTGCGAACAACGACGGCAAGACTCCTGCAGTGACTGCCAAGGAGATGAACAGCCTCAAGCAATGGCGTAGAGCGCTTGCAGACAGTGGCTTCGACGCAAATGGACATGCTCGCGAATTCCCAATGCCTATGGTCAAGGACACCCGGAAATTCCTCGCGCGCATCTTTTTCGTCTGGCCGTTTTTCATCCTGGTGTCCAGTCTTTACATCGCTAGCATGTTTCCTGTCTATATTGGAATACCGACCTCTATGGTCCTTGCGTATACTATGCAGACACTTGCCGCCATGCTGCTCCGATGGGCGCCTAGTGACATGAAGCATATCCATAAAACAGTAGGTCTTGTAAAAATTGGACAAGGAACGTTCTTGAACTCACACGTCTGCAGCCATTTCTTGCGGGTATCTTCTCAGGCACTTTGGCTCTCGTCGGCATTCAGTGGGCAGCCAAGATTCTTCCCTGTACAATACTCTTCGATGTGATGCGAGAATACATGCTGATTCGGTATAGACACCTGGTCGACGAATCTGTTGCTCAACATTGGTTTCGCTATATCGTACGGCCTCACTACCTATTTCTATATCAAGACGATGCTTTCAGATCCTGGTTACATTCCAAAGTCCGGCAGTCGAGGTCAGTCAGGGGCTGTGATCAAGGAACTCATCTCCGAAGGCTTCTTTGATGAGAAGCATTTCTGTTCATCATGTATGATTCGAAAACCACTCCGCAGCAAGCACTGCAAAAGGTGCAGCCGCTGTGTTGCCAAAGAAGACCAGTGAGTACGTCGGTCCGTCGGTAGTTGTCATTTATTAACCACACCAGTCACTGCCCGTGGGTAGAAAATTGCGTCGCCGTTAACAACCACCGCTACTTTGTACTCTATGTTGCATTTATGGTTGCCGGCATTATTTTCTTCATCAACCTGACGCTTGCCTATGTCGAAAACTTACCGGCACTGCCAGAGTCCGAGGTCGACTGCGCCATCCTCAGGCCAGAGCTGTGTGCTGAATTGTCAAAAGACACATTCACCGTATACGTTGGCATTTGGGCAGCTCTCCAATTGATCTGGACTGTCATGCTCCTTTTTGTTCAACTCACGCAGATTGCGCGTGCCATGACCACTTTCGAATCGATGCGTGGTCAGCACCATGCTCTGGTCACCACCGCAGTCGCGACTGGCTCGTTGACTGAAGATGGCGGCGCCGTCGATGCTTCCGGAGCAGGACCTGATCCAGCAGTGCCTACGAAGCCAGGCCAGCAGAAGGAGGGCTGTTTCGGACAATGGACGAAACTACTAGGACTGGACACATTCTTCATGATCGCCATGCATGGCAGCAAAGCCGACGAGGTTAGAGCCCGAAGGAGGCAGAATCCATTCACCCGTGGTGTTATCCGCAATTGCCAGGACTTTTGGTGCGATGGCGGCGGCGTCAAAGGTCTGTTTAATGATCAGAAAGAAAGTGGAACAAGTTTTCTGGGAGGCGAGCCTGTCGACTACAAGAGCATGTACAAAGTGCCTACGGGTACTGGCATGAGATACAGAAGCGGCGGGTACGAGACTGTGCCTGGAGCGGACGAAGAAGTATAGAGGGACGATAATTTTGAATCCAAGTTCGGCGATGCCCCTTTCGAATACTACCGACATACCCGTTCTATTGTGAGGGTGCTGTGTAGTATATCAGGACCCTGTTGTAGTTGTGTATTATATTGTCCATGTAGTGGCTCTAAGTGACCTCGAGCGGGAGCCGGCGACACCGTCAAGCAAATACTACGAACATACAACCATGTGAGAGTACTGTGTAGCACATCAGTACCCATTTGCAGTTTGTCAAACGATGCATTGTAGCGCTAGCTAAGAATACCCAACCCACCCA
>Ga0268246_10000180_pt1:0-17500 | contig 41461 bp, 16 predicted proteins | sample AgamicOrSfe_FD_200242 | JGI IMG/M metagenome (GOLD analysis project Ga0268246, IMG submission 200242) | Agave microbial communities from Guanajuato, Mexico - Or.Sf.e (v2) (version 2) | ecosystem: Host-associated > Plants > Phyllosphere > Phylloplane/Leaf | place: Guanajuato, Mexico...
GAAGGATATATCAACTCAATGTCTCTTTTTCACAATCGCCAATCTATGAAAGAAGAGTTGAATTCCCTGGAAGAACATTCGCCGAACGGAGAATAAGCTGTAAATCTTAGTTCTCGAAAGCGAGTGACAACTATCGGAGCGAAAGTTTAGCGAAAGTTAGATTATGCTTGAGCGGTCTTTCCTCTTGTTAGTAAAAAGGGGTTCAAAAAACCTAGGTCATACTATAGGAAACTTTGATCGAGATGTCAGGTCAGTTATAATTGAATAGTCCACATGTACCAAACTAAGGTGCGGACGGATAGTCAAATTCCAGTCATGCCAGTAAGGCCAGGAGATTCTTCCGTTAGAAGGGCGGATAAGCCAGTGAAAGTGAATGGCTGTTCAAGGGGCCCCTAATTCAACAAATGGTTGCTTTTTCCCCACTACTCAAGATAAGAAGGCACTTTCCCTGCTTGGTCTCGACCTCAAAAGAGGGCCGGCGGGAAATTATCTCACTGCCTGCTCCTTCCAAATCCAAGGTAGGATAGAAAGTGAACTATAGTCGGTCTTAGTTCCGATCATGCTCGGCAGACCAGCGTCCCATAATTCATGGTGTGCGAAGATCGTTAGTACTATCCCCTAGACGCATGCTATAGCCCTCGTCTTTAGACAGGGTTCGGCGTCATATGGCATTGTCAAAGGAAGAGCAATCTATAAAGTAGCCCTCTCTTAGAGCAGCGGACAGTACAAAAGCATTCTTTAACATTAAACGGAGGAAGAAGGCGTCCGACTAATCTCGTTCTGTCCAAGTCTGCTTATGAGTGGCTTATTGAAGAGCCCGTGGTAACTTCGATAAGAGAGGTTTCGGTAGTTCCTTTCCTGCGTAGATGAACGAAAAAGGCGGATTGAGTAGGATTACGATTCATAGAAAGCCGTGCCCTTAGCCGGCTTACAACTTCAGGGAACCCGTAGACTTTGAAGGGAGTCGAATCTCCATTCCTTAAAAAAAAAGAAATCAGTAGTCAGTGTCCTTTTTTCCACCTTTTTCGAATCGAATGATTCAGCGCTCTCAGAAAGCGGATCTTTGGCTTCCTATTCAACTCCTTCGGATTCTTCTACTTTAGATGCTTCGGATGCTTCCTCGGCCGTGCAGTACGTACTTCTGTTTGGAGAGTCTGTTCCTTACTTAGCGTTGACTTTGAGTGACTAGAGTAGCCCCTCTGTATCCGAAGGCGCCTTTTTGTTTATGCACCTGAAACGGCTTCCGATTTTACTTTTAGTAAAGTGGATCGACCCCGTTCAGTAGAATTACGAAGAAAGAAGAGAAGGCAGGGTCAAACCCTGCAAAAAGTGCTGAACCTTGCTTCAAGCGCTGGCTTTTTTGGGCTAACCGTGCCCTCACCACTTGGGGTAGAAATCCTTTTCCCGAAGTGGTTGCTACTCGACTGGTGCCTTCATAGGGAACCGCAGTAAAATGCCGCCTCTATGAGATCTCGGTGCTACTGCCCTGCCATAAGAGCATTGAGACTGTCACAGGTCAACAACAAGGGGTTCGATTTCCGACTCAATACCCTTTTGGCTAGCGTGCTGCCTCCTTTGTGTGCTTTCGCCCTCTCCACATTTCCGCCCGTTAATCTAACGGAAGGTAAGCATATAGTTTCCCTAAAAGCAGGGCCAGCCCATTTAAGCGCAAGATACTACCTAACGTTGGAGGACATAGGCTGAGCAGTCTCTTTCGGGGTTTATCTTAAATAAGGTAAGATTGGTTTCAACTAGCATATGGACACGGTTGAGCACCGAGTCCTTAGAAATGGACTGCCCAGTGTGTAGGAGAAAGATGTTGTCGACGCTTATTGCTCGTGACGACCCCGCCGCCACGTAAGGAAACTAATCAAAGCAAGCGCCTTTCGAAGCGATCTGGTACTCTTTTTTATAGGGCTTCTCAACAATGTTCAGTCAGGCCTAGCCGTCATCGAAAGGTTGCCCGAGCCGGCAGTGATCATCATCAACGATGATTCGAAATCATATGTCGAATTCCCACAGAGCAGGAAAACCGTTGATTACAGGGGGTGTATCGAAGCATACATCCTAAGTCGGGGCCTAGACATGAAATAATTATAATATAGGTTGTTTTTAAAAAGATTGATTGCTAATAACCGGAGGGCTTCATAGCATCCGGCTAACGTGCTTCGGACGGACTAGGGCAGCAAAGCAAAGGTAGCAGCAACTTACTATTGAGGGTTTTTTACCTTTACCTAATTAGGCCGAAGCGCGTCAAGGAAAGGACATTCGTCTATATCAAGGTTGAACGAGATATAAGCGTCAATGTCGTAACCGCCTTCAGAGCGGATTCGACGGGATGCCTAAGAGCAACGGATTCTTCCTCTCCTTTCTCATATCGAGACTAACAGGCAAAGACTTCTATTTTCAGAGAATGAAGGCCTTGAATCACTTTCTGGTAGTAGGAGGGATAAAGAAAAGTTCTTGGTAGCCCATTGCCGGATCCACTTTCCGGGGTTCCACTGTAAGGATAAAGAACTTGGCTGAGGTAGCTTAGAAGGCCAAAAAAAAAAGGTAGAGAGAATGCGCGGGAACTACCTTATGCGTAAGCAGATTAGGGCCAATGGAGACATGGATATCAGACAAGGATACCTTTGGCGTCAGAGACCTGAAACCAAGACCTATAGAAGTATAATGGTTCAAGGGATGGTAGGGAGCTGTATAACCGCTTGTGGCAGCGTTAGCGTTTGAGGCCACCAAGCTCAAAGATCAAGGGGTCAAAAGATGAACTGCCACTATGTACTTGAATACTTGAACGAGACTGCGTTGTTCTTGACCGAGCCTGAGTTGCTGTGGTTGGTATGCGGCATTGTCTTAGGCTGTTGCTTACCGATTAGCCCGGCCTACTACTGCTGTGCTTACTTCCCGGTCTTAACTCCTAAGCCAAGGAAATAAGTAACATGTGTTGAGCATATATCTATAGCTAACGTTTCTTTCTGCTTTGCTTGGACTTCCGATATTCTTCTTTCCTCTGCTCTATAAATATAGTCTGTCGTCAGTCTTGGATTGGTCTTCAGTTGATGTGTAAGAAGGAAGCCCCCCTACAAAGATGATATGGAAATAGGCCTTTGCCTTAGATAGAGTGGTTTTTTATTTCTATTTGTCAGCTATTAGAAAATAAGAGTAGTAAAGAGTTGCCTTTCTGACTTTAGCTACCCGTCCGATCCGCGTAGCAGCCCGGCTTGCTTACTTGATTGACAGCCAGACCCGAACCCCACTCCCGTCGATCTTTGACCTTTCTGCCCCATAATTGACCCCGGATAAACCACCCGTCACTATTGAAGAAGCAAAAGCAGTTGCCGCTTCTGAGTGAATATTGTACATTCATTTGACTCAATTCATTCGTTGTATCGTAGTAAAGGAAAGAAGAAAAGAATTGGATTTGTATACCAGGGTATGGTGTGGGCCGTGTTGAATGGCTGCTGATAAAACCATTGCGGTTCTTGTATCAGGTCCAATCTCCAAGTTTTGGGCGGGGTCTTCCCTTCATAACAGAAATTTTCTGATGCTTCCTTTGGCTCTGACTCATAGCGTTTACGGCTTCCTGCGTTGCCTTTTCTTATGAGATTTTCTTGGCGCTTGCCGAGTGAGGAAGAAAACGATCACCTTAAAGACGAAGAGGTACTACAGCCGCTCGGGAACTACTTAGCAAAGTACGCGCATTTGGCCTATACTTGAAAGGACCAAACAGAACCGATAACAGCAAATGAACGGGATGTTAAGGGAAAATCTATGGCATTACCGGGCGTACCTTACTATAAACTAGTTGACTTTATTAGGTAAGGAAGAATAGGATGGATTGCTCACTACACTTACAAAAGTAAAGATGGAGCAGCTAAGTCCGAACAAAGGAAATCTCTCACACGCTAACTATCCCACTCTGAAAAAAGAATAGGTAAGTTGACCAACTGCTTAAAGTTCAATACTTATTGCCCTTTGCTTCAAAGAAAACTCCTGGGAAGAGAAAGTCCCTCTGCAAAAGCCCAACGCTTTTTGATAGGAAAGGCGGCGAAAGGAAGCACTTGGACAAAACTAAAAGAAAAAGAATTCTCCCCAAAATCAGAACATAATTGCCCCTTAAAATCGAAATTGGGCTATTCTGATCCTCAAAAACTCGTCTTCCTTTTGGATTTCCTTCTTGATCAATGATAACTGCAGCGTCAAGTTAATCCGTAACAAGAAAAGCAAGTCGAGAAAGACCGGGCGAAAGAGAGATTTCGACAGTGTTGAAAGGATCCCTCGTCCCACGGAGCGCTAAACAACAATAATGTTGAGGTGAGTTGTCTTCTTTTGAGACGAATGAATTCCGAATAAAGAAAGAAAAGCAAGGAGTAGTCCTTGTGGGACAACAAGCCAGCAAAGGATAGGGTTTTCTGAAACATTCCAAGATCGAAGCAACTGGCGCCGGAGATTGGACTCGGGAAGCCATTCGTCCTTGTTTTGTCCCAAGAAAGAAAATCGGATTAGAGTATGCCACTAGCTACTTACCAAGTAGTCTATCGACCGATAGGCCCGTTCAACCATCCATGTGTTCCGCTTTGGTGAGAGGTATGGCTTTGGGGGAATTCAACTAAAGGAATTACGTATGTGAACACGAGTGAAGATTCATACGGAAAGGGCTATTATTCCACCCTAAGTCTGCGCTCTGGAATCCGATACAAAGCATTCCCATCTAAACCAAGAGATTCCTTTTCTCTCGAACCAACAGCTCAAGTTTCTACAGAAAGAACATATCCTGCTCTTTTATCAGGAATATTCAACCAATTCAAATTAATAAGCGATCTTTCTTTCTATACGCAATTCAAAGGTTTTTCATAAGTAGGATCTGACAGGCGAATGCGCCCTGATCGGCTTTCACAGCTCGGGTAAATACGAAAGTAGGGCATTGTTGTGTAGGGACTGGGCTTTTAGTCGTAAAGGCTCGGACCGGAGAGAGAGTGGAGGTTGGCTGGAAGAGATAAGAGTGAAAGTCAAGGGTTTTCCGAGAGAAGAATGATAGTAGAATAGAGTTCGAATAGTTATCGGAAAGAAAGAGATCGATGGCTTTCTGCCTTTCTTGGAAAGTAAAAAGGAAAAGGTCGTGCCGAATAAATAAAAATTTTGTCTTGATACCTTGACCGTGGAAGGATTCTTTGGTTGACTGGAACCGCGCACAACACAAACAATGGGGATGCACCGCTCTATAGGCCAGACTTACACATCTGATTCAATAGCAAGAAGAGCAGAAATGGCTTTGATCTCAATTCATAACAAAACTGTACGAATCAGTACGAGAAGGCAGACATTGATGGCTGTAAGTCGGAACATGGGTACCGATACTGCAGCGGTCGCTCGGTAGATGGCTATTACTACCTTGGATTATCCTTTAATTCAGTGCTATTGAGGTAGACGAGGCCAAAGGCACGCCAAAAAAGTCCATACGGGTATTAAGGCTAGGTTCGATAACTTGCTGTTTGTCCTATTTTTTCGGGACTACTGGAGAGAGGTTGGATTACGCAATTTAGTTCTACCTTACCTGGAGATGAATCAGAGCGAGCTGGCCCTCGGAGGATAACACAACTAACGATTGGTAGGAGGAGGGAGCCTTTTGCATATTATAAAATTTCTCTATATAGATAGATCCTATCTTTCGATAACAGAGTTACACAATGGTCTTTTTCACTTCAAAGAAGAAAGAAGGAGAATGGCATTTCTATCATGACGAGATGAGCTAGCTGCACTTCCCGCAACTAATCGATCGTTGTACTTTCGTCTGACTGTCCCGTCAGGGTTGTTCTTATTGAGTGGAACTCAGAGTGGTGTACAAAGAAAGCCAGGGGCCACCTGAGTGAGTTGGTTCTTTAGCCGAATGAGTAACGTTATTGGCCGTATTTGATGATTATTCGGAAAAAGTATCTTATTATTACTCTCAAGACGTGGTGTTTGGGCGAAATTCCGTGAACCTATGAAGAAGTTCAAGCCCCAAGTCAAAGAAAGTAAACATGAACAACACGACTCTAATAGATGTCACCACAGGAACACATGAAAATCGACACTCTCCCTTTGCGCATTGCCTTTGGCAACTAACCGAGCCTTGAACCTCTTACTACTAACTCCGGGTAAACCTTCCTTCTTCTTGTACAACCACTTGCATTCAATTGCTCTCATCCACTTTGTGTACTTTACAAGTTGACAAGTCTGGTTTTTATGAACCATCTCCTCATGCATAGCCCCCAAAAACTGGGAACATTGCTTTCCAAAACTTCTCAATAGTATAGGTGGCAGGTTCATGATGATCGCATGACAGAGCAAAAGCAAGCCTATCTTCAAAACTAAGCCTAACCGGTGGCAATCAAGACTTCGAAGTCCCTTCGGATAAGCTACTAAAGCGTAGCGACGATATGTATGAATTGTAAGAAAGGTTTAAACTCTTGATTTATTCCGCCTAAAGAAAAGAATTAAGATTGTCTGGAAGTTCATACTGAAATTCTTTCTTTATAACCTACGTCTTTGTATATAGAAAGAAATTCCCCTACGTCTACACGGAGTTAGAGCTTGCTGTGCTCTCGCTCGGCTCACTCCCGCCTGTCTTCTTCCTACTAGAGTGAAAGATCTTCTCCCTCACCATAGCAGGAACCTCACTCACTTTATAAGCTAGTTACTCTCTCCCTACTGTGGTCCCCCCACACCTACCGTAAACAGAAACCTTCTCACCGACAGAATAGGCTAGGAAGGAGGTATAGCTTTTCTTCCTTCTCACGAGTTGGATTCGAACTTTTTCCTCTTGCAGAAAGCGAACTACCTTTTATTCGACTCGTGACTTTGGTTACCCGGTTCGCCCTGCAACAGGGGGTCTTCCCGACCATAACCCCAAATACCTCCGATCTCTACCGTAGGTGCCAAAGATGAATTCGAAGAACTCCTTGATTTCACTCCCTGAGACTGATTACCTTCGCCTGAACTACCGCGTAGTGGGTTGAATGCCAGTAGGGAAGATTCTACACCTTGATCAGACTCTTTCCTTCTTGTTCATCACTCCTTGCCCATTCTACCCTCATCCGTCAGACGTCTAAGCTGTTCAGGTACTCTGTTCTTAAGTGCTGCCGCCCTTGACCCCACCTCTCCGCTCAAAATGTGGAACCGACTGATTGACGCTCTGGGAAAGGTGACAACTATCCCTCCTAACCCCGAAATTAGACCAGATGAAGACGTGAGCGAAGGCAAGCTTTAGACTATGCTTCGTTGTACCCGCATAAATCATTTTTATAAAGGAAGAATGGGCAGAAGCAGCAAGTGACAGATAAGACTCAATTAGCAGAAAAGACTGAAACAGCTGACGGAAAGCGGAGCTAAAACTTTTCCTACGCATGCAACAAAATAAGTGTAACCAAGTTCCTGTTTTTCATTTACCAATCATCTAATGACTTTAGGATAAGACGGCCAGCATGAGGTTCTCAGTCTCACTCCCTCGAAGATGCCCGGAGCAGGAAAGATCCCCTCACGTGGGTGCTAAGACTAGGTCGGGATCGGGGAAACTAACTTTGGCTGAACCATCCGAATCCGATGCTTCCGCTAAGGCAGCTAAGTCTTTATCATTCTCTGATCTTGGAATGTAGGGGTAATCTTAATCGGAGGCTAGAGCTTAATCTTCCTTTTCCATTCGTCCTATACTATAAAGTATGGAACTTCGGAAGGAAAAGAGCTTCTTACTGCCTCGGTCTTAGCCCAAGAACTGCTTCCCTGGTACCTTTTCCCCTTTTCCATCCCGGCGCTTGGCTTGTGGAAGGGCTACTCTTGAAAGGCTGACTTTAAAGGTATATTCTGGAAAGTCGCCCTCGACCCCCGTAACGCAACTAACCGTTTTATCTACGACCTACCGAGCACTGAGCGAATCACTTGACTAACGGTAACGGGCTCCACTAACTGACTTCACTTTTGAGCGTACCCAAAACGCCTTTTTACCGAAAGAGATAGATGGAACTAAACCTGTAGACGCTCTAACGTCTCTCTCTGGTCCTTGCTCTGATCGACTTGCCCGGAGTCTCGGTTCCCTTCCTGGAACCGCCGGAAGCGCTGATCTCTTCAGATTCCCCATCTGCACAGCCGAAAGCTTGCTTGAAAGACTCACTTCTTTTATCCCCTCTCTTCCTTGACACTTTAAAAAGCTCGCTTTAAAGTCTTCACTGAACGAAAAAGAGTTTCCTCACGAAACTAGCTATGGTAACTGCACTCCCGCTTTAGTCTTTCTGAACCCCATCCCCGTAAGCTACCTTAGCCTCTTTCTCGAGTCAGTATTCGGATCTGTCTCCTGCCTGACGTTTAAGGTCCGTTTAGTACTTCTCGCTTTAAAGGTAATTTATTTCTTTACTTAATAAGAAGTAAAGGAAAAGCCCCCCATTGAGTAAGGCTCTTTTCGAGTGAGCCATTTTCTCATTTTATTACCATCATCAGCCGCCGTCTCTCGTGAGTTGCTATGAAGTGCAATGGACCTAACCTATAGGGTAGACCCCCTACCTATGAAGGTCCTGCACCAGGTTATCTCCGACTCCCACTGCCAGGAGTGGCGGGGATAAGAAGGACATATCCTCAAAGTTTCTCGATCCCGCTCTTCCCACTCGCAATCTTCTTTTTTACTCATTCCATTCTTCTTCTGCTGAAATGCTATGGACGTCACACACAATAACGAAAACGTGTCAGTTGTGAACTCAGACCTTGAGAGAAGCCGCAGTTTACTGCTATTTCTGCTGTCACGATCCTGTCACGCACAAGGCGCTTCGAATTAGACTTCTTTCTCGTTCCTGGCGCTGTTTGGAGTAGTGCTTCATGAGGGCGACACGTTGATTGAATAAGAAGTGGTTCGTGAATGGACTTTTTCTTTCTATCCGAGACAGAGTCAATCTCTTCCACCCGAACTGGAGCAAGTGGTGGCGCAAGCGACGAGCCGTCAAAGAAAGGTTAACAGCCCCTATCGAATGAATAAGGGGAGAAGGAGGCGTTCGATGTTTCAAATCTCCTTGATGACGTGCTCGTCGAAACTTTGCCAATCGTGAGAAAGCGGCGTCTTACTTCTCGGAATGGAGATAGTGCGGAAGCGGAGCTAAGCGTTGTGGACAAAGAAGCTTCCTCGGGATGAGCTTATAGCAGACTTCGTCCAGTCAAGCACTCCTGCTTTGGTGGTGTGGCTCCAGCTTACAGAGTCAATCCAGCGTAGTTAAGTATTTAAGGAAGCTCCTTCTTCTATGAAGTGCCAGGACACAGATATAGGGTTGATAACTTCAAGGAAAGGAAATAGGATGATTATTCTTAACCTAAGGATACCGAAAGAAAGACAACTTCACTTGAAGCCTGAAAGAAGTTTGTTCTTCCGACCCAACCGGCTTTTGCGTGCTATTCCTTCAGCCCTGGTTCAGGGCTAGTTTCAATAAAGCACTAGCCCTTTGCTTACGTAGTGAAAAAGGGCTTTAGCGGCTCTTCTCCTCAACCTGTTCAATTGGTGCTAGCTATAGAACGCACTTTTTCTATGCTTTATTTACTTACTATACTATAGAGGCTACGTTCCCCCTCAACAACTTGACCCTACCTACCAACAGACTTTAGTACTACTTACTCTCCAGCCGGTCCTTCTTCGGCCACTTCTTCGAACGATTATGAAAGAGTTGGGAAGGCCTTCTCATAGCCTGTGAATCGGAAGCCCGTCACCATACCAACTCGCTTCAGACTCACTTTCCAGCTCACAATTGAGAAAGTGTTCAACTTCGTCGAAGAAAGACTTCGAGGAGCAGGGATGATTTGAAATCCTGTATTTTTTTGACACTGAACACCAAGCCAATCTTGTGACTTAAGTACAAGCAAGGCAATGGACTCTATCTTCAAGGTATGGAACTTCTCGACGCAACTCTAAAAATTCCTTCTTTGCCACATCTCTTTTAGCTTATTTTATTTCGAGTTAGCGGTTAGAGGGAAGGATCACTCCTAAAAGCAGCCTTTCTCTTATATACGATAGCACTGCTGCCACTTCTGAAGCGTTGGACTTCTTTCTGTCGATACCTTTACTTTAGAGAAAGAATAGGGGCGAAGCGGTTGAATTGGCTTCAATCGAAATCGTTCCTTCCTCTCCCTATCGGTCGAGCATCCTTGAACCTCTTCCTCTTATCTGTTATTTTAGGCACTCGAAGCATATTGGAAAGTTTCCAGTAGAGCGGGAAAGAAGGCTTAGTCAAAGACTTTCAAGAGCTTGTTGGAGGAAATTGATCAAAGGAAAGGGAAGAGCCCTAGAAGTCCGAAAAAAGAGATTGAATACCCGGAGCCGATAAACCCCTCCCTTTGAAGTAATTCAATCTTTTCAGCCAGAGGTTCCGAGTCCGTAAGCTACTCTGTTGACCCGTCAGTCTGTCTCTCGTTAGAAAGCCGTCTCTTCGTATCGACATCAGCCCATATCTTCCATAATCTCTTCATAGCCGGACTAGTCAGGCATACTATTGAAAGAGACTCCGACCCGTCCTCTGTTAATCGAGGATGCTACCGAGATCCTTTTCTATGTAGGACTTCTATGCGTCAGATTCTCAATGACTCTGCGAGCCGCTTTTTCACGATTTACAAGTTGAAGATACTTATATCGACGCAAGCTTGAACGCATTACTCTACTACCTCACTGACTTCTGATCATTAGGAGGGGCATGGCTCCACTTGTAAACTACCTATTAACTTATTTATTCCTTTGGTTGTATTATAGACCCCCAGGTTATCTGAACCACTTGTTGATCCACTGCTCTTCTAGGCGCAGGTACGCCGCTGCATTATCCAAAGCTTCCCCGTTGGACTTAACGTCCCTTCTTACTAGTCTTAATAACTCTCTTTCTTCATTCTCCCATTGCGTAAGCCGCTAGGCGTTGCATTGATTGTTCAATTAACCCGGTGTATCAACTGACCACTAGCCGCACACTGAAGCTTAAGGTACTCCCGTGCTCCTTTCTCCGTTTCAAGCTTGATTGGACTGCTGATTATTATCATACTATACAATTCTATTGAAGATGGTTGATACATCACTTCACTTTCAAAGAAAAGAAAGCTGGTAATAATAATCCCTTAAACTCGAGTAAGGGAGAGTCCCAATCATTGCCGATAACAAGCACCTTTTTAAATAAATTTCTTTCCTGAACGAAGTTCGGAGGTTACTAGAGAGGGCTTACTCCCCCGAAGTTAGCAGGCTCATCTGCATCAAAGCATCTCACCAAAAAGAATTAGCTAGGTCCACCGCCCGCTTACGGGACAAAGGGGATTTCTGTTTATGTGATGAAGTCTTTCTTCCCTTTTGTTGTCTATTTCAGAGGTTAAGATCTATACTTCGAGGTATAAACGAGCACTTTGTTTTCTTTATTTTGTAATAAACTCATTCTGGTCTTGACTAAAAGGATTTACTGACGTTGATCCTCCATCCTGAGATTCATGAGCAATCAATCTATTCAGAAAAAACCTATCTTATTATCAAAATAGCAAAGTTCCCTCTTTATGCCGTGATGACCAGACTCACTCCACTCGCCTTAGGAGGAGATAAAAGAGGCAAGAATGGCTACTATCAAGTACGTAGTTTGGTTCTTCCAAATGTCAAAAGAGTAGAGGTCTTTTAGTCACCCACTGGTTTGTTAATGAACCAATTGCATCCTTTAAGCAGCCAACGAGCGGGAAACTCCAAGTTTTGTTATCTTCATCTGTGCTAATAGCCGTTTTTTATCTTTCTCTGGTAGTTGTGGTCATGGCCCCTTTTTTTTCTTCGATACATCTTCCCCTTCTGTTTTGGGCCTAACTGCTATGCCTAACCGCCTCAATAGCGCTCAAGTTTTCGTGAAAAAATAGAGATCTACTTCATTATTGGCTCATCGCCGTTCTTCCATACCAGATCGCTGAGTAGAAGCTTACAATTCCTCCATAGTATAAGGGTCACATGCACGTACACTCGCTGCTTACCTTCTTCAACTCATACCATCCATCCCTGGAACTGAAAGCACATGATTCCGAAAATGCGTTGTCTATCCCTAATGAGTGTAACCAGAACAAGGACATTTGGATCAGTCGTTACTCGATCTACTCTTTCAAGCCCGGCGAAGACAACAAGGAAAGGTTCGAAACATTCTATCATCGGCTCGAGAGTCACCTGTAGCGCATAGGCAGTCTATTTCGTGTGAAACTGAGAGTAGGTAAGTCAAGTCATTTCAAGGTGTTGTAGGCCTGTAACTAAAGAGAATTCCAGATAGGAAAAGGAAGAAGTTGATTTGTAAGCAACTTGGCGCTCTAAAAGAAGTTTTGTTTTGATTTCCCTTCCTCGCTTGCTATTTGCTTCGCCGCCTACAGAGACTGAACTTCCATCGCCTGTTAACAACCCGGGTGAGCTACTTACTATGGAAGTGGATCCCTACAGGTTCGCAACTAAAGGCCTTTTCACAATAGTGTTATCTCGAGCCCATCTTCCCCACTTCCTTAAGTGAGTCACTCTAACTATTTATTATTCTATATAATTATTATTAGACTAGAGTTAGATTCTATATATTTCTTTAATAGAAATCTCTCCTTAAAAGAGAAGGATCTCCGTCTTTGTCTTTGATTCTGATAGAAAGGAAAAGCTGAATAATCCTGCCTCCGTGTCTCGTTTGGTGAAAGTTCCCCCAGCCGTTGAGCCTACCCCAAGTTTGATTGAGACACCTCTCCCTCAAATGGTTCGGGTTCCTTCGTTGTATAGCCTTTCTGCTCTACGTTCAATATCTCTTGAACTGCGCTCCGATAGTTGTCACTCGACCTTAGGGGAGCAAAGCCATAAGCAAAGCTAGCGTGCTGAACAGAAAGTCGTAGAGTGATCACAGCTTATTCACCTTCACGTGTGAACAGCCCCCTATTCGATAGCAGCTTGTACCCTGATTCCGATAACAAAGGGAATTCCTCCTATAAGAGCTGATTCAATCGGGTACTTTTTCCTTAACTATTTCCCGCCTTCTTGAGCCATTTTGAGTGCTTCTCGTTGCTGAGAAGCCCTACCTATTTACGTGGGGCGGCTAACTATCATTCTTTCCCTTGTACTTTACTAAATAACTGGTGCTCGCGCACCCGCTTTTTCTTGACCTTTAGACCTTGCTTGCTTTAGTCCTACTATCCCTGGCTCTTGGCTCCTGAAATCTGTTACTATCTTAACTACAAATACAAAAAGGTAATAAAGATTCTATTCTTGACTGACGATGATCTATTGAGTAAGTAACTCGTTAAGTAATAATAAGTAATATCACAAGATATTTAATTGGCCCTGAAACTTCTTTTTTTTGATTCTACTTCCTATTTTAGGTAACTAGGAAAAAAGTAGAAAGGAAAGTCTCTATTTCAGTCCTACGACTGAGAATGATGTATATAAAGATAAAGAAGAGTTCAGATAGCCCTTCCCTTGCCTTTTGCAATCGCCCAATTTTGCTTTAGTCTCTTCCTTCCATGAGTTGAAGGTGGCAGCCCAATCCTGTCATTCCTTCCTGAGAATGGATCCCCAATAGCTCGCAGATGAGGAATTCTTCTGCTACGACCCCCCTTACTTAGACGGGCGAGCTAATAAGTCTTGGCTGGGTGCCGGGAATGGAATTGCTAAAGATGGGCGTACTCTTTCTCTCCACGGAACGTAATCGTGGATATTCTTTTCCTGATTGTGATCAAATGATGAGAAAAACCAGGGATGCGTCTGAGTGCAATGGGGAAAGTTTTCTCTATTCATAGTAGGTACGACTACCCTAGCGGATCCTCCCAACATTCTAATACTAAGATGATCTCCTTCAACCCGCTTCAAGACATGATGACTTATTAACCAATCTTGGGGTAAAGAGTGAAGACTGCTTATGTTTATTTTCGTTTAACCCTTGTACGAAATGAGATTCCAATTTTTTACTGCTTCGAAGCTGTTTTCTTTCACTCATCTAACTATAACGTTTAGTTTATCAATCCGGGCTAGTGAATAAAAAAAGAAAGAAAGAGAAAGATATATCTATTTAATACGTTTCATTTTTTTTCTGTTAAACCTAAAAAGGAATGGAGGAAGACTTATGTCTCAACGAATCACACGTAGAGATATTGATAACACACATAGAGTTAATGGTATTTCATAACTAATTGATTGGGCAGCAGCCCGTAGACCACCTAAAAAGGAATATTTATTATTTGATCCATATCCTGACATAAGAAGTCCAATTGGAGCAATACTTGAAATGGCAATCCATAAAAAAACACCAATACTGAGATCGGCTAGAACAAGGCGATAGCCAAAAAGAATTACTGAATAACTTAGTAGAATTGATATGACTGCTATAGAGGGTCCGATACTAAATAAACGTGTATCCCCTCGTCATGGAAGAAGGGTCTCTTTAAAAAGGGCGTTTTATCCCGTCTGCGTCAGCTTGAAGAATTCCCAAAGGGCCGGCGTATTCAGGTCCAATACGTTGTTGTATACCCGCGAATATTTCTCTTTCTAACCACACAATTAAACGTACACCTATTGTGATTCCCAATATGAGAATAAAAATAGGGACAAGCATCCATATAGTTTCATAAACCTCTTTTAAGGATTCTAATCTGGTATTGGACTTGATAGCTTGTACTTCTGTTGTATCAATTATCATTTCAACGATCAACTTCTCCCATAATAATATCTATGCTACCTAGTATCGTCATAATATCAGCCAATTCCATTTTTTTAACTAACTGAGGAAGAATTTGCAAATTGATAAAACCCGGGGGACGAATTTTCCATCTCCAAGGAAAAACACTCTGATCTCCTATCAAAAATATTCCCAATTCCCCCTTTGGGGCTTCGACTCTCACATAAAGTTCTTGTTTCGACAATTCAAAAGCAGGAGATGGCTTTTTACTAATGAATCGATATTCAAAATCATTCCATGAAGGATATTTTATTCGCGTCGGATTTCTAAATTATCATAGGGACCCCCTGGAATTCCTTCGTTAGCCTGTTGAATAATTTTGATGGATTCCGCCATTTCACCGATTCGTATTAAATAACGAGCTAATGAATCTCCTTCTTTTTGCCATTGGACTTCCCAATCAAATTCGTCGTAACACTCATAATGATCAACTTTACGAAGATCCCATTGTATTCCGGAAGCTCGTAGCATTGGTCCTGATAAACCCCAATTTATTGCCTCTTCTCCACCAATAATGCCCACTCCTTCAACTCGTTCTAAAAAAATGGGATTTCGCGTAATAAGTTTTTGGTATTCAGCAATCCCTGTTAAAAAATAAGAACAAAAATCTAAACATTTATCTATCCATCCATAATAACGATCGGCAGCTACTCCGGAGATACGAAAATAATTATGCATCATTCTCATACCGGTGGCAGCTTCGAATAAATCATATACCAATTCTCTTTCTCTTCAAATATATTTGAAGGGGGTCTGCGCGCCAATATCTGCCATAAAAGGGCCGAGCCATAACAAATGAGAAGCTATACGACTTAACTCCAGCATAATCACTCTGATATAGCTAGCCCTCTTGGGTACTTGAATATTTCCCAATTGTTCTGGTCCATTTACCGTTATTGCTTCGGTGAACATAGTGGCCAAATAATCCCAACGTGTTACATAAGGCAGATATTGTATAATTGTTCGGTTTTCCGCAATTTTATCCATCCCTCTGTGTAAATAACCCAATATTAGTTCACAGTCAATAACATCTTCACCGTCTAAAGTAACGATGAGTCGGAGAACGCCATGCATGGATGGATGGTGAGGACCCATATTGACTATCATGAGGTCTTTTCTTGTAGTTGGTACAGTCATAGGTTTTTCCCCGATTCATTATTCATTTTTCCATGAATTGCTGAAAACAAAAAGAAGTTCATCAAAATTCAAGATCTAATAAAGAAAAAAATTCAAAACGACTCTTCTTTATAACGTGTTTTTAGCTTTCGAATGTTCAATTGACTGATTAATTCTTTATAACGTACTCCATCTTTTTTTTACAAATAAGCCAGTAGTCGTTTCCCTTTTCAACGAATTTTTCGTAGACCTCTCTGAGATGAATAGTCTTTTTTGTGCAATTCCAAATGTGAAGTAAGTCTTCGTATCTTATTGGTAAAACGGAATACTTGAAATTCAACGGACCCCCTGTTTTCTTCCTTTTCTTTTAAGTGAAAGTGGAATTCATCCTTTGTTTTGTCCTTTCCATTCACTCGGATCTTTTCCGTTTCATCGATTTTGTCCTTAACCTCCTTTTCAATAGAAAAAAGGAAAGGAGAAGGATCTTCTTCGGTGAATCCCTCTTCTTCCTGTTTAGTCTCCTTCGTTTCGGAAGTTTTTTCTATTTCAACATCTGTTTCTTCCTCACTTTCTTTCGTTTCTGAGGTTTCTTAGTAAAAATAGGTGACGGCATTCTGCCTAACTAAAGGTTATAGTAGACTACGGTAATAAAAAATAGAATACTAAAGATGATCGCCATAGAATTTCTCAATTCTGACACTTCGTACTTATTAGATCGAATAAGTACATTAGATCTAATCGAATTAGTATCATGTATCGAAATTGGATGCTAAGACAAGGCACGTGCGCATCTATTTATCTACTAGATGATAAGGAATATATAAGATAAATGTATAATAAATGAGTTTTTAATCGTGGATACATACGTATTCTTAACATACTAAAACGACTGCCGTTATTAGTATGGATCCAATAACGATTCATACAAGCTAAATCTTCTAATCGATAATTCGGCCAAAGAAAGGATTTGAATTTGATAAGTTTCTTTTTATCTCGATCAAGATCTTTGCTTTTATCAAAAAATTGACTACCGTTTTTTACCCTATTCCCATTGTAAAATACTGGGTTTTTATCCACAACTTTATTATTCCCTGGGTTGAAACAAGTTAGAATTCTCAATTCTCGACGACGTCTAGGTAATAAAATATCTTCAAGAATAAGCAAATCAGAATTGTTTTTGTCTATGTATCTGTATATTTTTTGATTAATTTGGTGTTTACTCCTATGAACCCGTGAAACACCTATCATTTGATACAGAAGAAAATTCTCATTACTTATAGACATAGACACTTGAGATCGTTCAATAATTAATACTCCTCTTTTTAAATAATTTGAGAAAGATGTAGTAGGCTCCTCCACTGGAGGAAGAGGACGGGAAACTCTAAATGTCCTCGCATTAATACCAAACCTAGTTTTAGCATACCTAATCCCACCTCTTTTACGGAACTTAGTCTCAACCTTAAGTACAGTATACAAAGGTCTAGGAGACCTATACGGCTTCGGTTCACTATTTTTTTCTTCTTTTTCTCTTTTTTCTCTTTCTTTTATTTCTTTTTTGGGAGGATCAAGTTCCTTGCCAACTATCGACCCCGATCTCTTTTCATTTGTGTTTCCTATTTCCAAACCTAGCCTTCGTCAATCACACTAAAGCAGAGCACCCAACTATGGCAAGGCCCCCTTAAGGGTTA
>Ga0268246_10000180_pt1:22500-41461 | contig 41461 bp, 16 predicted proteins | sample AgamicOrSfe_FD_200242 | JGI IMG/M metagenome (GOLD analysis project Ga0268246, IMG submission 200242) | Agave microbial communities from Guanajuato, Mexico - Or.Sf.e (v2) (version 2) | ecosystem: Host-associated > Plants > Phyllosphere > Phylloplane/Leaf | place: Guanajuato, Mexico...
ACCATTACTGAAAGAAAGGTTAGCGTCCTACCTTCGATTTCCTTCCTCCCCAGCTAAAGCTACATAATTGGTTAATAACCTCATCCTTCATTAAAAAAGAAGATTGAGACTTCTTTCATATTTTTAGAGGATAGATATCTTGGCATGAGATAACCATATTCAAGGAAAGAACGTAGGATAGGATTAGGTGTGGACGGAAACTTCCCTTATTTTACGGGAATCCTGCGCCTTCATTGTTTCAGGTAAATCACTCTATTAGGAGAAAGCAATTGATAAGGAATCTTACGAAAAGGGCTATCAAACGGCTGTGACTTTCAATTTGCCTAGGTTCCCGGTCTGCGCTTGCCATTCTTGCAGATAGGACGACCTAGGCTCATCTATTGAAAAGAGTCAGTTACAATAACAGATGGGGATGGATAATACTACACGTCAACAGCTGAAAGGACCGAATCAAGTTCTCTAAAGACTGAACCAAGGAACCGCTTTCTAGGATTCTTAGTCGAATGAATGAGTCCTCAACATTGGTCCTACCGGCAATTGTCTGCTCACGAACAGCCTCATGGGATTCGTCTTACGTCTATTAAAAGGAATCAATGTTGGCTACAGCGGGGTACCTGTCGTAGATTGACGAATGTGAATTAATATACTATGTTTGAAAGGGACTAAGCCATCTCATTGAAGACAATTACTTCTTGACCATTAATTCTTTGCATAGGGACATGTTTAATAAAACTACTACCCGCGTGTCAATATCAACAGGGGATGCTATTTCGTCCATGTCTTATTAGCGAAAAGGGAAAAAGTAGCTTTGACAAGAAATAAAAAAAGGAGAGATTCGCCCTAACCTGAATGCCCGAGCAATAGAAATAGAAGTGATTTGTCTTAATACGGAATAATAAAGAAAGACAGATGATATGAGCTAGCGATCCTTACACTTGAAGCGAAGCATACTGTTAGGTGGGACTCCCTTTAGAGTAAGCTACGGTCTGTCTCTCTTTGTTACGTATTCGTTTCGACATGGATCTTACACCGGATTACCTTACCGGCTTAAAGAAAAAAGACTCTACTGGGCCGAACCAGCGTCTAAAGAAATCCCAATTCATACGCGGCAAGACACCTTTCGTTTTCGAAATAGAAATGACTTTCCCTTCGAAAAGTGGCTTCGTGAGCTGAATACCTGGCCTCTTTCATCATTCCCCTTAAGAAATCCTTCGTGGCTTAGGCTAGTCCATCTAGGCTTGCTTCTAAATCTTACGTTTCGCTTCGCCTAACTCTTACATAGGCTACACAAGCTACGTGAAGACCAAATCAATCTCGACTTTAGCAAGGCAATTGACTCGATCAAGAAGGTATGGACTTATCTAAGCTCGACCTGTCTCCTCACTTAAAGGCGTAAGCGGCTCACCTATCCACGGAAACAAGCCAAAACAAAGCAAACTAACGACGATATGATAAAGTCTCATGGTACGTCCGCTAGTTCCTTTGATTTTCTTCCCAATCGTGCACGGCGATAAGAAATTCGTAGGCCGCCTTTTGCCCCATTTACCAAGGAATCACGGTTTGTGGAAAGCTCCTCCAGAACCTTCGCTATTTTAAGGCGTTTTTCCGGGGAATCCGCCGCTTCCCCTTATTGTTGCCTTTTGCTGCTCTCTCTAAAACGAAAGTGAAAGAACATAATACCTCACACAATCCATTCCATTTTTCCCGTAAACACCCAATTCTAATCATAACATAATCAAGAGACTGGCCATAACCTTTTCTTTGAGTTCCTGTAACAAGTACACCAAATGGCAAAAACTCATAGAATAAGAGGAAGAGGGCATTACCGATTTTAACACGTTGATACAAGGAAGTGACAGAAGTCAATGATTCCCGATTCAAGCAAAAAGACCTCTATAGCCTCCGATCGGGTGATCGAATGCTGTTCGAGCTAAGCAAGTAAACGACTTCTCTTCGTTGCGTAGGCGAAGTGAGCCAAGCTTTAAGTTCTTTTTTTTGGGACTCATGGGAGATATTTGGAAGCAGCGGCAGACGAAGTACCGTTAAGGTATGGCGAAGCTTAAGTACCTGTTTTTTTTCTGTTTTTAGTGGCTGAACATTTCCCTTAGTAAAGTGCCTTTGAATTAAAGCTTATAAGAAAGAGCTCTTTACTTTAGTTGGGAACGAAAGAGGTCAAGGTTAGCCTAACAGGTGAGTTCCGTTCACTGGTTTCTGACTCATCTCAATTTTATTCATCTGACTAGGTTCTAGCTCAGACCCGGAAAGAGCCTTATAACCAAGGACATTCTTGCAGGACTAGCCATAGTTGCTTGGTTTTCTCTCCATACTAGCTAAAATCAGTCTTTCAGACCCTATCTGCAGAGCTATTGAGACACCTCTTTTTTCTCAGAGTCAGGTGGAAAGTCAGTCTCGCGGCAACTAGACTCTCAAAAAGAGAAAAGAGAAAGGTCTCTTTTCCTTGTTCGTGAAAAGAGAAAAGCGGGATCTACGTCCCAGACGAAAAAGTCCCTCTCGCTAAAGCTAAAGCCCTTGGTTATTTCAACGGTATACTTCCTTTATACTTCCTTTGCTTTGGACTTGCTTCTTCCCACTCTTCGTACCAAAAATCTGAAATAAAAATGTGTCAAAACGTCCTAGGTATGCTGGCTAAGCATTCCATATCCATTCTTGTGTTCTTTCGAACAAAGGGATCCGATGAAATTCGATTTAGCCAAACTACGCTTCCTTCGTTCGCCTACTACTGGGCCCTATCCTCTGAATAGGTGTCTCATTCTCTGAATCCTTTTTTCCCTGGCTTGGAACTTTCCTTTTTAAAGATTCCAGTTACTAGGACTGCTAGTAAATAATTCCTGTCGAATCAATAGACCCACGTCTGATTGGCAACAAACAACGGCACTGAAATAGGGCTTTTTTCGCGGGCAATCGAGTACTAGAGAGAGTGAGTTGTGCCTCAACTTCCCCTAACTAGACTTAGGACGGTTGCGTGCTCAATTGACTTGAAAAGCGGATTCGCCCACAGCAGAGAATCCGTTGTAAACCAGTCACAGCCAGCTCTGGAACTCAAAGAAAATAGAGATGAAAAAGGACCTTTTTCGATAGTCTTTCACTTTACACTTTATAAGTGAGCTAGTTCCGATTATAGGCCTGTCGCTAAAAGAAAAGGAGGCATAATAGCAGAGGCTAATGTATCAGGACAGCTAAAGCATAGAGCAATATCCAGATCCAGACTGAATTACTAGATGAATAGAGAATCTATTAAAGGCTTTTTGACTGTCTAGGGTAAACTCAAACTTTCATTCTCCTCTCATAATACATAATAATAGTATTAACTCCTTTTCCTATTGATCTTGGCTTGTTGAACCAACAATCGAAATTCACTGCCTTTACTTTTCCATTCGGATATCATTCTTTTCCGCCTTAACCTACCTTAATAATATTCCCAATCTACAACCAAGATATTTACCCCACCTTTCTGCTATCTGCTTTTGAGGCTTAATAAACTAATAAACAAACTCACCAACCTTTCGAGATCGAATTCTTTCTTTTTGGTGCCGGTTTAGAGCTTTCTCTTTCGAATAGGCTGTTCGGGATTAACCTGATTGACTAAGATGCCCGCAAGTTCCATATGCCTCTAGTAACTAGTAAATAGACGAGATAAGCAAGACTCAATCAAGAGTTATTTTAATACCGGGCTCACCAGAATAAGCCTTCTCTCTACCCCCAGGAAAATAGAGACATGGAAGCTAGCTGAGACCCCGAATGAGTCTCCTGCGCCTGTAAATTCAGGATTGTTGTTTAACCTACTTTCTCAACCTAGAAAGAGTATTGTATTGAATGGGGAAGAAAGCAGCTAAGAGTCCTGGGTGCCTTGCCTATCCTACAGAATCCACATTGGGATAGAAATGTTAAATTGTTAAGTGGTTTTATGAAACGATGCAATGGTTGAAATTAGCTTAGTTCGCAAATCCCGTTTGATTTGAAAAAGGAATCCTGGTGAATCCATTCCAGTCCATGATTCCAATCCTCTTTTCTTTGATGGAAGCAAGAAAGATTTTGCAATTGGTTCATTGCCTTATTTTGGTGTATTCTGCTTTCTGTAAATCAAAGATCTCTTCCAGGCTACTAGCCTTTCGTCTTTGGCCTCTAGCTTTCATCTTGAAAGTGCGAAAGATTTGAGGCGATCGAGAATGATTCTTCGTGCTCATGCTTCTGTCCTAGCCTTACCTTAAGTTGGTTAGAAGAGGGAGAGGCCCATTCCAAACTTAGGGAGCCCCTTTATTTAGATTATTTAGACTGAAGGCCAATTAGCCGGAATTAGTGAAGAACAAGAAGAAGCTTTTGCCACATGGTGGTAAGGACATGGCTTAAGCTTGAGGGAGTCTTGTTTAAGGCCCGAAAGCAAAGCGCTTAGGAAGGACAGATGAATTGACTCGATCAAAAACCATAAATGGCCACCCACCGCCTGCTAGAAATAGATTAAGAGTTTGAGAAGACAGACGTTTTCTAAAGCCATGTTCGGCCTTCTATACAACTAGAAGCTAGAGAGCTTTAACCGAAAACAAGCTGTTCACGGCTCGTGTCATAGCTCAATCAGAATGACCGATTCGAGTACTGACTTCTATCCCTGGTCTCGTATCGTAGCAACAATTCAAGCTGCACTGGATTCTCGCTCAAAGGAGGAAAGTGTTTAAGGAGTCTTAAGCGAGTAAAGTGAACACAGCCTATTCTTCCTAACAAAGGTTATTCCGCTAAACAGTTTTTCATATAGAATTCCTTTTTCCTATCCTTCTGACCCCCTGTTCCCGGATACAAGATAGAGAATAACTTTTGAATTTCTATTATAGCTGGAATATAGTTTCAACTATCGATTTCAACTCCTCATTTTGTTCTTCGAAAGATTTGTTCAAAAGAGGGCTTCTTATATTGTTTGAATAGAGAATAGCAGCCAAGGAAATTCCAGCGGTCAAGATAAATGCGGATTCATTAGCTGCGAGGATCCTCAAACCAAATTCTTTTAGATCTTCTACTTTCTATGTGAAGACCAACCTAATCCCGATCCCAATCCTCTTTGAAAATGAAATAGCCAAGTTTCCCAAATACCACTATCGCTTATGAAAAAGCAATAGAAGGAAATGATGGCATACTCTTTTTTTAGTTTTAGGTATAAGTTCACCAAGGCAATCTCATCTCGATTCAATTGGTCACATTCAAGAGAGTTAACAGTCTGTTCAACTATAGTAAACCGAACAAGAGGAATATTGAGTCAACAAGACGTTATCGCCTTTTGCCCTGTGTGCCTGGAAATCAAAATGAATCAAATAAAATAAGATTTGAAGCTTTCGAGTCAGAGTGAGGTACTTCTATGTCTTTAGGAAGAGAAAGAAAATGGTCTTACAGCCATCAATGTAGAACAAAGCCCAACCTTATACCTTATGGAGCAAGGAAGAAGGAGGGAAAACGATTACTGCCAAGCGGTCACCTACTAAGCCCAAACAGTCCTACCTTAGCGTACCGGACTACTTCAATGCATGAGGTAGGGGGTCGAGAAGAGATCCAATTCGGCCGGCATATGAGATCAAGGAAGGCCAATAGAAGATGGCGGGAAGAGAAGCAATTGGGGTTGGAGAAGGAATCCGAGTTCCACATATGACTAAAAAAAGTCTAAGTTCGGGCCTGACGAAATGGAGAGATATGTCTTTGAAACAAGCTGCTGCTTTGATCACCTTCTATCATCGATCGGGCGCTAGCCTGATGAACGAAAAGATGCGCCAGCTTTCTCTGATGGACATGAAAATAGGCCATTCCTGGCCTTTTCCTCATAGAAATAGAAGACCAATGCCACTTGCCTTTGCTTTAATAGTTTCTATTCGGGAAGCGCACCTTAACTTTGAAAACTCAAAGTGCAAGCTAACTAATGGCAAAGGCCGTGTGGATAGAGAGTGATAAAGGGGGAATTGTCTTCTTTCAGCCTATTCTAACATTCGAGTTCATTCTCGATAGTGAAGTTCGAAGGGGAAGCAAGACTAATAGGAAAAAAGTCTCTCTTGTCCTTAGACCTACCCTTCCCTCTTTTTGTAGAGAAGGAGAAAGATAGATCCTAAGCGACTAGGGGCCCACTTCCTTAAGTCAGATATAACTGAACTATATAAGATGCTTGAAACAGTGTCTTTCCCTTCTTACCCTGCTTACTTTTTGGACTTACTTGACCTAAATCCTTTGGGCAAGATAAGAGGCCCTATACTACCTAAGGCTGGCTAAAAAGACTGCGGGCTAGAGAGTACACCCTTTAGCACAAACTGAAGAATACCGAAGGGAAGGAAAACACATTATCCAATGGAACTCAAGCAAGATCTATAGGCTTATATTAAGACTAGATGGATATGGAAAGAAAGCGGTTCAAAATACTCAGACGTTCTCATAGGATTGCTGACTTCTTTAAGTCATCTAATGTTTGAAAACTGGCCTGGGCAAAGGTAAGCAGAAATGCTTTCCAGTAGCACTCCTTATATAGCTTTCCCAAGAAAAGAAGCAACTATTCCTAGCTTGCTTTCTTTCTACAGGCATTTTTCTAAGTTTTCTCATACTTACTCGCTTTCCTTTCCTGGTGGGGTCAGAACCTTTTAGCGTGGGATATGATCACAATATTCAATTGAGTCCTCCTTTTGCTTATGAAGCATGCTTATCAGAGGGTAGCATCTTGTCTAGTAAGAGATTGCCCTGGTAAGTCACATACCCCAGTTATGTTATCCATAGAGTAGAAGTATAACTGGAAGTCCCCCCTTGCCTCAGCCTGGGAAGCGTGAAAAATCTCATTCATCCCTAAATCTCGCACTCAATCGAAAGCTGGTTTCCTACGAGGGTTCTGAGAGCTTGGGTGGGGCACTAGTTAGCTAGTTAGTTAGGTTCCCATTCAAGTAGCTTTCCAGCCGTTGGGAGCTCTAGCATGCATTTCCATTATTCCGTACGCCTACAAGCCGTTTAGAGTCTTGAGGTAAGCCTCCCCCGTTGCCATTGGCCTTTGAGCGAGTGCCATCCAGTCAAGTGTAAGAAAGGGCAAATCCCATCTCTGAGTCTGTTGGAGTGGCTTTCGATGTCGGTCCAGCCCATCCATACATTCATACATTGTGAGGTCCTCGCTGGTCAAGGTCCCTAAACCTAAAGCAAGTGAGTTCTCAAGCTCTCCAGAATTCTCTTTTCCAGCGGTTCCTTTTCATGTCCGATCCAGACGAGCCTTTTCTAGTCCTTCTACTTTCGAGCAAGTTGCAGTCTTTGCTAGGGCAAAAGCAGGAATATTTGCTCCAGTGTTAAGAAGGATGAAATTGCTAGACCGGAGGAAGAGGGATTTTAGTAAGACAGTTCTAAAAGCCTATTCTAATTACTTCTCTTGCAGCCAGTCCTGCCTTTGGGAGTGCCCCTATGATCGAAGATCGAATGTGAGCAAGTTTTTTCCGGGATACGTTGCGTCTTTCATTATCTTTGGGTAATTTATCTAGTGGTAGTCTCGGCTTAATATTATGCTTCAGAAGTAGTTGCCTACCCATAACCAGTAGAAATTGTAGTCCTTCTTAAGGCCATTCCATAATATTCTATTCCTTTTGTAAGACTTCCAATTACGCAAGCCCTTCTAAATGCAGCAAAAGGATAAGTTTCCTAATTCCTTGCTTGTCGATCCAGGGGAGCAACTAGCTTTTATACGATTGAATTTTTTATAGGTTTCTTTTCTTTTCAAAGTGCCCTTTCCTAAGATTAAGATGTCTCTTGCTTATTGATTAGTCGTCGAGCAACTCCGTCTCTTTCTGTGGGACAAGCAAAAAAAATGCTTATAGAAAGCTAGTTTTCATTTCAGGCAAGGTTAGAGTTCAAGCCAGGTTACAGTTATTATTCAAGGCAGGGAGAGTCGTTTTTATCGCCAGTGATGGTTCAGGCAATTCTACTTCTGATCTAGCAAACCCCTAATCTAACGAACCTGTTGCAGTCCTTAGGCGAGCAAGTCAGTTTGAAAGATTCCTTACGCAATAAAGCCTGGGATAGAGACGAAAGCAAAGGATCTTAGGTAAGCCACTATTTCTACTTCTTTTTCAAGCGAGCAAGAGAGGACTAAGGCAAGGGCTAGAGCCTGTTCAGTTTAATAAAGTTTTTTTTTCATATATCATAAGATATCCTGCCATTTCCATTCCTTGAGTGAATTGAGAAAATATCTCATATTACTTGAGTGCTTATGAGTATCTATTTCCAGGTCTCCCTATGCTTGGAGGGAGATTCTAATTCTTCACCATCTGACGTCGAAGGTTCTCGGGTAAGCTAGAAAGCAAAGTAAGCCAAAACCTGTTCCAGTATCTCATACCTCTTAGGAAAGGCAGCAGCAATAACTCGATGGGCTATTCTAATCAGTGCTTCTACGTCGGTTCAGGTGAAGTGCTTTCATCCCTTGTTTTGTTACAGCGAGTGTTCCAGTGAGAGCTGTCCCTTTTTCAAGAAAGTCAAAAGCCCAATTGGAGTCTTAAGCTAAAGGTAAGCTCCTCCTGTTGAAAGCCCATCTAATCGAGTTGTAGTGCTAACTCCTCTTTCTAAAGAATTGAAAGAAAGAGTTGTATTTTCATCTCCTGGAGTTGCATAGCCAGTTTTTTTACTTGATAATAAGCTAACAAGCTAACGATCTTACAGGCCCAATATACTTTGCTTGGTAGAACTCTTTGGCTCTTGGTCCACTCCTGCCCTTTGTAGTGTTTCCGCAAGCCCTGTCATATCTTCTTTCATGCGTTCTGCCTTCCCTGTGGAAGAATGTAATGTTCAGCTCCTGTGTTTCAATGGAAGTTGGAATTGGATCTCTTCTTTCTGCGAGCCTGTTGGAGTCCTCTCTTGAGGCAATCCCTGAATGAAATGAGCTCTCTCGTTCTTCATGGCCTAAAAAAAAAGATAATATCTATCTTAATAAATGGAAGAGAAAGCATATCAATCCCAATGTTGGGATTGAAGGCTTATAAAACGTACCTTCTCCCGTTGTTGTCTCGGGATCTTGAGTCCTTTCCTCTCCTTGACTTGTATTAGTAGGGCGTTCTTCATCTAAAGTAAAAAAAAATGTCATACCCGTAAAGAATAAATTCTGCTCCGTCTAAGCTCGGGAAAGAGATAAGAAAGATGGAAGCAGACCTTCAAGCGATCAACAGATCGAGTCCTGCCAACAGGCTTGAGCTATGAAAGAGAACACTTAATATATGAATAATTGAGGAACGAAAACGAGCGAGAATTGAAATGAAGAGAAGGGGAGGACCGAGGTTTTTATTCTTGAACTCTTTCGAAGTGGAATGGAGATGAGGACTGAAGCGAGCAGGATTGACCTTCAAGCTCTCGTTCGCTAGTCCACAGACTGTCAATAATGGGTCTGACTCAGATGCAAGTCAGACAATGTCAATTCGATTGGGCCTTTTCACACTCGATGTTAGAGTCGATCCTGAGCACCAATCGATATAATTGATCAATTGCAAGAAGCACAAGATCTATTGCAGTTCCTTCCGTGAGCTGCCCTTTTCTTTTAGCAGTTGATGAAGAACACTTCATCAACACTGTCGATCGATCGCAAGTGCCAACTGTCGGTGGTTGGTTGGAATGCCGCACCACTCGATCGGCCAAGACTTCTTCAACTTCCTTGTCATGTTGAACTTGGATGCCCATGGGTGCCCGATGAGAGATGCCCCTACTTGGATCCACTTGGTCTCCATGATAAGGCTTGAGTAGACTTACATGGAAGACGGGGTGGTACTTGATCTTCGGAGGCAACTCTACCTTGTAAGCTTGTGCCCCCACCTTCTTAAGGATGGGGAAGGGACCTTCGTAGCGTCGAATGAGGGCCCGATGACGACCACCTAACCTCGCGTGGTTGTACATCTTGACAAGCACGAGGTCTCCCACTTGGAACTCCCTTGGGCGCCTCTTCTTGTCGGCCCACTTCTTCATCTTCTTGGAGGCCAAAACACAAAGAAAAAGGCAGCGCCGAAGAAAGGAAAGAGCGAGATGGTGGTTTTTCTGGAACCCGCGAAGCGAAGATCGATGTCCGTCCCAGGCCAGCCCATTCGACGAAGCAATCTTGGACCCTGAAGGCTGCGCTGTGCTTGGATGCACTTTTCTTCCACACGCCGGCGATGAGATGAAAAGCGCCCCCATTCAGTGGTTCCCGTGCCACCACAATGCCATGGCATCGAAAGAGTAGTGACCGGAACCTGTCCCTGACCAGCTCGTGACTAGCAGCCCGCTGCTGGTCGGCACAGCGTAGCGTCAAAGGCAGGTCTTTTTTATTGGCCCGCTGACCTTTTCTAGGCCTCCTTCCCGCGGAACTGGATTGTCGATATCGACCGAATTTGTACTAAGATCAGAAGAAAAAAGATCTTTTTTCTGCAACACTGCCTCTGTTTGAGACGCCCTATCATTGTCTTTCCTGCTGATCTTATTCAGACTCCTTCTGATTCCCTATGGAATTTTTCTATTTTCAGATCAATATATGAAAATGGCAGCTTACTAGACAACGCAGAAGGTTTATTCTCTCCATAGATGCCCGATTCGTTTCCTATATGCGCTTCCGTTCCATCCGACGGAGTTGAACTCCTCCTAAAAAAGCGCGTAAGGGGCCACCCACCCTTTCTCCCTTACCCTCTCACTCCAACAGGAATGAGAGGCCACATCTAACTCTGAAAAAAAACTGGAATACGAATGAGATCTATATGGATTCCTCCAACCCAATGAATGAAGAAAAGAGTATAAGGAATGAGATCTATATAAATAAAAATACAAAAAGTAAGATATGGTTAATATCACATTCAACAGCGATTTTTACGCACTGGGTGATAAGATCCGTTATGGCTTAGCTGAACCGCTTTCAAATTTTTGAAAAATTTGCCTTACCCTTGAATCTATCTCTGCTAGTAAATAGATTCAAGAAAAAGGGCTTCAACCCAACGACTGCTGATTCGTATTCGTCAGTGACGGCAGAGCTTGAAGTAACGTCAGGCATTCTACTTCCCGGTTCTTTTACCAGCCAGCCTACGGCACCTGAGCATCTGCACGACGTTCGAATTCTTAAAGAAATATTAAGCCCACACGCTTCAGATGCTTTCATATAATGTTAGGCGCACACTCTGATAGCTTAAGCTTTTTGAGCAAGTGGTTGTTTAACATGGTATCAGAGCAATCACGCTCCAACGATCTTCAGATCCAAGCACCCCATACTTTGAAAGCTGAAGAAGTTTCAGACAACACTGCCGCTCCCTTGCTTGTCTCTACATCTACTTCACTCGCTTCGAGCAGCGTCCTTATTTCGATATCAATGCCGCTGCCCAGTTACCTCTTAAACTCACGCCCATGAATTTTCCATCATGGCGTGCTCAGTTCCACTCGTTGCTTCTTGGTTATGACCTGACCTGATGGGCTTTGTTGATGGCTCTGTGCCATGCCCTTCGAAGACCGTTGTGAAGGATGGACAGACGGTCTCACCAAATCCTGCTTACACCTATTGGGTTCGACAGGATCAGTGGTTGCTGCATGCTATCATTGCATCAGTCTCAGAATAGGTCATGCCTCTTATAGCATCCGCAAAAACATCTCATGAAGCCGCTTGGCAAACTTTATGCAAATAGATCTCGTTCAAGAGTGATGGATCTTAAGGAGCGGCTCACCCTCACTCGCCGTGGCTCGAAACCAAACCTGTGGCAGAATACTTGCAACTGATAAAGGCTATCTCTGATGAGTTAGCCATCATTGATGCACCATTTTCGGAGGACGATATCATTATTCATGCTCTCAATGGCCTGGGCCCTGAGTTTAAGGAGATTGCAGCAGCGGTTCGTGCACGATAAAATCCCATCACCTTTGAGGAGTTGCATGATAAGCTGGTTGCATATGAGAGGTATCTTAAAAGAGAAGAGGCTGGTAGTGATGTATCCATAGCAACAGCCAATTACACTTACACTCGCAGATTCAGCAATAACAATCAAGCAAGAAGGAGCCTTCATTAGTCATAATGAAAACAAAGTATCCGCATATGAAGCGTCACGTAGCATTTCGATCTTTCTCGAGCAGCTGCATATCAACAGGGCGGCTCGATCTTTATCGTAATCGTATAAAGAGGAACTGGCCTCGCGTCAGATATTGGTTGCTAGTCTTGTGGGAATAGCCCCGTCACTTGCCTGAAAGCAGGAAAGAGCCAATTGCAATTCAAGGAAACCAATTGACCGAACGGAAGATCGACATGAGAAGCCGATGTTCTCATGAATCCCATGCAGATTTTGAAACTGTTTAGGCATTGGCATGAGCAAGAAAGCATAAAAGAGGAGACGAAATAACCGGGATTAGCGTCGCCCCTTTGCCCCTATCAATCATATATATAAATATATTTTATAGGGATTCTTCCAATCATAAGCCATAACTTTCTTCTTTGATATACGAATTAAACGCACAAAGACTTCCGTTAATCATAGAATCAATGACTGGTTAGTCAGTCTAGGCCAATTGAATTGGTAGGCTAACTACTACTATACTATATACATAATACATAGTCTATCGTTCCGGAAAAATAGCAGGCTCAATTTGAGCGGAATAAACGTTTGGCTATTTGGCTAAGAGTTCTACTCCGACATCCATAGATGCCAACCTGAGTTAACCTGCATGCACAAAGTGGCCACAGTGAGAAAAAGTGGAGAGTGAATGAAAACAAAAAGCAGGGGAATTGGTAGGATATTTTAGGAAGCTAAAAGGTAAGCCAAGCCTCTTGTAATCTTATCGTGTTAACACATTGTAAGTTGAAGGGCACAATAGAGATTCCATTTATTATATATAATATATCGAGGTATGGTATACAGCACAGCAAAGCCTGTATGGCCCCTCAAGGGGACAGGGTCCACTACCTTTTTTGGAGTGTATCACTTATTCTATTGAATCCTAAGATCCTTTAAGGTGAAGAATAAGAGAGTTCGATTGAGAATGCATCTGGCTCGATCCAAGTTCATTCGAACTGATCCCATTAAAACTGACTGCAAAGCGGCGTCTTAATCTAGACGCACCCATTATTCCCACATTTCTTGAATCCAAGAAGGAGTTCGATATCTGTCTATAAAAAAATAGAAGAGAGAAAGTCCTATCTTTCGATATACTTAGCATCTCGATCTAGTAAAATAGCAAATTGGAAACTCGGGGGAAATCTTCCTGAATAGCTAAAGAAAGACCAGTAATGACATAGTCTACAACGAGTAGAAAAGAAAGAGCCTTCTCTCATTACACGGATTTAGCACTTTTCACCGAAAGAACAGGCTAGGAGGTATAGCTTGGATTCGGATTAGAAATTAGAAGATGGATAGACACAGGCTCTATACTGAAAAGTAGTGATTCAATTCTTGCATAGACCGTATCTTCTATCTTCTTCATTTATAAGGAGTTCTTCATCGTATTATTTGATATCTCAAGATATCTCCTGTTATAGGGATCCTATATGAGAATGAGAGAAGCGGGCTAACTTGTCACTATCTGCTTATTCCGATGCGGGCTCAGATTGATTGTGATACAGGCGCTGGGAAAGCTGATTAGTTCGGTTCACTAGGCGAAGGATGAGACTTTTCAGATGCGCTGCTTCTACGGTTTTGACTCTTAGTTAAAAATTATAATGAGTGGGAAACAAGTTGCCAGTTCCTTCTGATGATCGACCAGATGGATCGAAGGAAGAAGAACTTGGATACCGAGACTAACAAGTAAAGGGACACCCGCTCTTCTTATGTGCTAGATGTCGGAAAGAGAGCTTCATTCCCCATACTATATAACTTAAATAACTGTACTCTTTTCAAAAGAAATAGGAATTCGGGAAGGTCTTTCGCTAGATAAGAAAATCTTACCACATCGATAACTGGTTGGCCTTTCACTATTTACACAGATGAGTGAACTAAGAGAAACAAGCACGAAAGCACTCTCACTATGGAGACAACAAAAAAAGACTATGTTTCAGGAGCAGGGCGGGGTGGAAGAGCACTCCCAAGAGAAGTTCCAATCTTTCTACCACATGCCTTGGATCTTAAAAAGCCTGGAGCTTAGGACAATGGAGCGTCTGGAGTCTATTAATTAAGGCATAAGAATAAGCTATGTTCGCGAAATCCTTTTTGAACTTTTCTTTGATTCGACAAGTCATTCTAACTTTCCTTTGCTTATGTATCAGTTGCCTCCTTTGGGTTGGAGCAGCACTTTTGGTTGAAGTTATCGACTGGATAGAATGGAATATGCTTCTGACGGTCGGATCGGAAGCGATGGAATCAATGCAAGCTCTTCGAAAAAAGAACCTCTAGATCATAATATTCCCTCAGCTCCTGAGCCACAAGCGGGGCCTTTCCCCATGAAAGAAGAGTTGGAAAAACCTCTTTCTTTTTCTTATATCTTACAGGAGTAGGGAAGTTCGCAAAGATGTTCTTAAAAGGGCACCACGAATTTATAAGGGAAGAAAAGTGGAAGACCCAGCTAAACCGTAGTGTGTAACGTCTTCTAGTATAGCCCCCAAGTGTGTACCAGATCCACCAACCGAAAAAGGAGGTAGACAGAAAACGAATTAAAGAATTACATAGAAAAGAACCAGGCAACCTCGATATGTATCTAGGATATACCTTGTATAAGTTTCCCGTCTTTCTTCCATATTTTAGGATATGGCACACAACAGGAAGATCCCTCGTCCTAGGCCCTTGCCCAATAGCTTGGCTTGATCTTTCCGATCAGAGGCTTCCTGGGCGATTGAATATGACTAAAAAGTACTCCTTAAAAGTAGATAGACGGGATCCTCTTTTTTAAAACAGGAAAGAAAAATCAGTCTTTAACTCGGGTACGAAACCTTTCCTCCTCTTCCTTCGGTCGAGTTTATTCCATACCAATAACCAATAGGTAATAGGTAAAGAAGGCAAAAGCAGACCCGGAAGACCATAAGTGACTTTCTTTCCACCGTGGATTCTTTGCTCCGGGCATTGGAAGCAGGTGGCATTTGGGATTGTATTTCTTAAGCTTAAGAAATTCCGGTCAAATTGACATCAACCCTACTCCTACTATATAAATTATATATTCTATTAATAGAGGATCGGTGAAATAATAAAAGTTTATTCAACCGGGGTTTTATGGTCATTAAGGTTGATCTCGAGAAGGCCTATGATCGGGTTTCATTCGGGACACCTTGTTTGAGATTTTGTTGCCTAGTCAGATGCTGGAGCTCATTATGTTATGATTTCTACGAGTAGTCTGCAAAAATGGAGAGGTAACAGATGCCTATTTTTTTGTTGTCTCGTGGAGTTTGACAGGGAGATCTCCTATCACCATATCTGTTTGTCAGATTAGCTCATGGTCCTGATCTAGCGGTTCGCCAAGGATTTTGTAAGCTATTAAGATATAGTTATATACTTCAGCTTTTTCATTTGTTTTTTGCAGATAACTTGCCGCCTTGATGCTTCAGCGAAAAGTAGCTCAAAAAAGCTTGCTTTCCGTCCTTTTTTGCTAGCTCAGGTCAGAAGAGAAGGTGAGTCTTGCTAAATCCAATCTATCTTTCGAAGAAAGGTCTCTCTTGTGCTTCCAGTAGAGGGCTCTTGGCTCTTCGTAGATCGAAGCGAAGATTGATCTTTTTTCTGTTCTAGGTTGGTCTAATGCATTGCGTTTGGTTTCTTAATCCTAGTAAGAAGAGAAAATCGCATCGAGAAAGAAAAGAGAAAAAAAAGAAGGAGAAGAAAAGACTACTTTGTCCTACAAAACAAAAAGTCCTCTCGAAAGTAGAAAGGAAGGTCTTCATACGGAATTAGGCGTGCTATTCTTAGTCAGGCATAGTTTTATGGTTAGCCAAATACCAGCAGACATAAAGGGTTGAAGAAGAGTTAGGCTATCGCACCTCTTCTTTCATCATTTAGACTGGAAGAGACTACTTGATTTGAAGGAGAGTCTAAGCCCAACCCAACAAGGAGGGATAATTTCAGATGTGACTTCAAAAAGACTTCATCCACTGCAAATCTTTCCTTTTGAATTGAGAGAGAAGAGGTGCCTTAACCTGAAGGAGAGTGAAGAGATCTTCTTCAGTATCTCATCTCTCTATTAGTTCAAGCTCCATCCCAACTGTATCACGAAAGAAGCTCTAGCAGTCTGTGTTCATGGTCACTCCAAAGATAGGATTTTCGGCATAGACTTTTGAAGAGTAGCTTTCTCTTTCCGCGCGCAGATTTGCTGGTGGAAGGCTTAAAGGTTTAGCGTAACCTGTTGGAGGAATAACAGCAATTAGGTGCCTGCTTACAAAGGAGCGCAGCTTGTCCCTTTTTGAGTGGACAAATCCCCTGCGCATTCATCAGACTCTATCAATTTCTTTTTTTGAATGGACATCGACCTTCTTAGATTAGATTCAAGTAAGGGCATGTTCACTCTTTGATGCTTGAGAAGAAGCTGTGGCACTGATCTGACTTTTCGGAATAGAATGGGTCTGCAATAAGACTTTCTGAAAGTTGCTCGTTTTGGAGCCTCTATCGTCCGATTGTGGGCATCTTCCTTATACTAAACTATGGATGTCAGTTTCGGTAAGAAAGCGATTCTTCATCAAGGTCTTCTCAAAGAGTAGAGTAAGAAGGAAGGCATTCTCTCACAGCCTAGCATGAATTCCTGTCTCCATCCTACTCCTCGTCCATTAACAATAGCATTTCTCCTTCAAAGAGGGGATTGGTGCAAAGACCTTCTTTATCCTTTCCTACTCACCTCTTGCTTTAAGATTCACTGTACACCCGACCATCCTATTTTCAGCAATAGGATTATCGAAGATCGGTCCCTAATAGCTAGTCCCTAGATGTCATGAGCTTTGTCGGATGCTAATCTAATGTCGTCGAATGTTCTTATCATATAAGTGGGGCATGGAACTCTCTAGATTCATTGAAGAATTAGAAATGCCCGAATCGAAAGACAGGGACGAATGCCTTACTAATAAAAAGCTCGATACAGTCATTTTTCTTATTAATTAAAATATCAGATGTGGCATTTCTGATTCTTCCAAAACTTCTTCTGTTCTGATTAACTGTCAAAAGCCATTCTCGAACAGTTTTGAAAAAAAAATCTTTGCCGTGCCAGGTTGCTCGTCCTAGTCTTATTCAAGAAGGAAGTAGGTGCTTCTGCTTTCTAGCGTTACCATAGGCTATCTATTATCGAGATAGTAAGAGCAGCAGAAGGGAAAATCCGTTGAAACTCTCTTCCCGCAAAGAAACATCTTATTCCCGCATAGTGACATCTTTAAAAGAAAAGAGCTGAATTCATGCAAGAATGCTGTTGATGCTACAAATCTTCTTTTCAAGGTTACCGTCAAAATCGTTTGCTTTGCTCTCTTTCGTGGAGATGGCTTTGAGACGGAAAGTAACTAAGAAGAATAGAATAGGTTGTTAGGAAATAAAAAGTGCTTCTGGCTTCTCTGCTCTGGTTCTCCCGCAGGTATTCTAAAGCGGGCATAAGATCATATGATGTTGAGGTAGAGCCAACCAAGTCAAGAGTAGCATAACATTTCTCCTAGCTACACATTTCTTTCTAGAATGAGATCAGGGTTGTAATCTTTCTGAAAGTCTTCTACCCTAGTCAGTCCTGTACCAACCATTTCTTTGGCATTCTCGGAATTACTATTTGAAAGAAGACTGATTTACTAGAAAGAGTACCTGTCTTTTGGAATAGGATTTATTTTATTTCGAGAAAGCCTAGGAGCATAAGGAGAGAATGAAGACAAGACTTATTGAAATGAAAAGGCATAGAAAAAAGGGATTGTCATTACACGGCTAGCACACAATTGAATTGCATTAAGCATGTAGTAAGAGCCCCATTTCACTATATCAGTATGAGGATAAGCAATTAGCAGATGAGGAGCAGGCATGCATAGTCTCGAAGAGGTATAGAGCTTGAGAATCTCAGCTCAGATATGAGATAGATGCCAAGAAAGGTATTTCACTTCAACGCTTAGTAAGGCTATAGGAAAAGCATCGAGAGAGAGAAAGCAGACTAGTGCAATCAATTCTTTTTGAATAACTTTCTTTTACCTTTGAAACTTTATTATTCTTAACTGTCTGAGTTGGATCCGGATATCTTCGATTTCTTGGAACAAGGATAAACTGATTCCCTTATTCTATATAACTATACTCGAAATGCTATATCATATGTTTAAACGCTGCACTTGTCAAAATCAGAGCTAGAGCAATCGTACCAATTAACAAGAAGGGGATTTTGACTCAGGAAGACCCGTAGAAGCTGAACAACTTTCCACGGTTCCCTGCACACTACCCCATCCGAACTCATGCGTGCCTTCCATCTCTTTATTCGGGTCAGTGACTTTGTCGTTCTTTCCCTTTGAAGTAGGCTCTAATATGGAAGGGGGATATCTTTAGACCGTTTACTCCCTCAACCATGTGGCTTTCACAGGGCTTTAGCTTTAGATCAAATAGGCAATAGGAAAATTCCTCATAACAGAATGAAGGAATGAATCTCAGGAACGAAGAACTCCCTTCCTGCCGGAAGAATTCCTTTCGAGGAAAATATCTTCGAAGAGAGAACTTCCACGACTTCTGCTGCTGAAATCACTTTTTCAAGTAAAAAAGAAAGGAGAGGAACGTAGTCGCTCTTTAGCAGGGAGAGGTATGAAATCACTCGACCGACCCTTGAACCTAACCCTCGGCCTAGAAGCAGCGCAAAAGACTGAAAGGAGAGGCTGCGAAGCTTAACACCGGGAGAGGTATGAAATCACGCTTAAGACTGAAAGGAGAGGCCTAGAAGCTAACACCGGGAGAGGAACTACGTTCTCGACTGAAAGGAGAGGAGCGAAATCCTGGTCTTTCTTTCTTTTGTTCTGAAGCCTCTTACGGTGATATGATGGAAGCGAAATTCCAAGGTAAGATCTCTAAGAATAACGCGAAAGAAGAGTTGACATTGAATTATGAGTCTTCGGTTGGTACGAACTACT
>Ga0268246_10000182_pt1 | contig 40959 bp, 21 predicted proteins | sample AgamicOrSfe_FD_200242 | JGI IMG/M metagenome (GOLD analysis project Ga0268246, IMG submission 200242) | Agave microbial communities from Guanajuato, Mexico - Or.Sf.e (v2) (version 2) | ecosystem: Host-associated > Plants > Phyllosphere > Phylloplane/Leaf | place: Guanajuato, Mexico | collected...
GATCGAAGCGGATAAATCCCATTTTATATTTACTTATTTGAACATAATTCTCAAAGTTTACTGGAATTTCTTCCTTGGATCCTTCCGCTCCTTGCCCGTTCGTTTCACTGGCTTTCGCTCCTCTCCCGGTGGTCGAGCTGCTTCGCAGCCTCTCCTTTCAGTCTTTTGCGTGGCTAAAGCTCCTCTCCTTATCAGGTGGCCTTCGGCTCCTCTCATCGAGAAAGCAATTACACATCAATACTAAGGAGCACAGGCAATAGGTTCATAGGAAGAGGCAAGCGTTCACACATCCGTCTCTATCATATGTGTTGGGTGAAGAGCTAAGACTATGCCTGGGCCGGGGTCAGGAAGACAGGCAGAAGTAGTAAGCAGCTTAAGCAAGAGACCTTATATAGGATAGGAAATTTCTCTTATCCAGTAAATCCAGTAAGTTCGCTAGCTGTCCAAGGAGCAAAGAGTAGCATTCCGGTCTCTCTTGAAAGCGCGAAAGCATGCGAAGAAAGCTTCACTTTTCCCTACAAAACTAGAAAAAGGGGCGGCCAATACCGGAGCAGGGGTTTCTTAAGAAGTTCCAGTTCCTTTTATGTTATGTTATGGTATAAGGCATTCAAAGAAATAGGGGTGAGGCGCAGTTCTTATTTGTTTCCTCCGTCCCAAACAAAGAAAGAACACGGATTTCATCCAAGGTGCCAGCACAAGAAGATCTTTCTTTTAGCCGCGTCAAGCTGATTGATCTGTTTTCCACTTGTCACTGTAACCGTCAAATAAAAGACTCTATCTTAAAAGCTGCCTTCTTTTTATCAGTTATCAGAGAATGGAGCTGCGATAAAAGAATAAGTAAGACAGGGGGTCTTTCAATCGCAAACAGAAGATGGATCTCAGACACGCAAGCTACAAGCATTAACAACCGCTTTCGTTTAACCTTAACGACTTAGGCCCTGCGAAAGGGGAATGTGATTAGCTTGCTTGAACGAATCCGCTCTCTTTGCTGTGAACTTATTGAAGCTCTGCAGATGAAGCAGGCGACGGGTAAATGCTTTTTTGTGAGTTCATACCAGGATCCAGGGAAAGGCTTTTTGCTCACCCCGCGAAGCATGGGTTGACTCTCTTTCTTTCTATGAGTTTTTAGTGAGAAGGAAAGACTAGTGCTTAGAAATCCGGCTCACATTGAACAACAACTAGCTGCTGCCATTGAAAGAGAAGAGAGCTCCGTGACTTCCGGGCTTAGCTCTTTTCCGGTGCAGATGAATAAAGCCTTTCTCTTTCAGTTGCTGCTCCGGGGAAAGAAGTTTCATTTGCAGCAGTAGTCTCGTACGTATTATACTTAAGAAGATTCCCGCTCGAGGGAAATTCTTTTTATTGCGTTCCCGGCTCTCGGCTCTCTCTTTCCCTTTATCCCGTGCCTGGGGAATATATGAATGTATTTCTCCCGGAAATCGTAGTAAGGGAAGAAAGTCATTGCCAGCTCTTTGAACGAATAGGAAAGTCAATAAGTTGTTTGAGAATAGGTTGTTCAAGCATATCCTTCTCTTGCAGAAGAGAAATTAGTTAACTACCCGTCCTCTAAGCGTCAATAAGAAGGAAGTAAGCCAACTACTTTTATTTAAGGAGTGACTCACATGATTCAAAGGTGAATCACATAAGATAAGCGTCAAAAGATTTTCCTAATGCTCCCATGTCCGAATCCGTACTGCTTTTAGGCCATTATCTGACGCTGCTGCAGTAGCAGGCACGTATCGAAGGAGAATAGGAGGAAGTTAAAGCTCTACCTTCTTTGAAGTATTCCTTTGCTTGTTCAGGTAAATGGCATAAGGCAAGGAAGGGCTTTAGCAAGATAGCATTCATTTCAAGAGATAGACTTGAAGATGTGGAACTCATTGCCAGAGGATCGTCTCTTTGAGATGCGTCGAATCGAGGGTAAAGAGTCGTTAGCCTGACTTATTCATCTTTACTACTGATAGTGCTAGCACACTCGTTAGGCGGTCAAAGTAATGGAAATTAGCCCTTGTAAGGCCTCCCAATAGTTCACCTATGCCAGTTTAACTCAAAGGCTCCACCAATACTCGAAACCGATGCCTTACACTCACTCATATTAAAGATTCTTCACCTTGCTCCGCATCTTCTCTTTCCTCGTATTCAATTTCCTTCCGTCACTTTTTTTTTTTTTAAAAAAGACCAGGCGTTACGGAGCAGCAGTTTCATGCATTCTTCTACTTTCGGCCCTTATCCCACGTCTATTTCATCTATTCTCGGGGATTCACCTCTGTGACTCTTAGTTAGGAGGATAAAAAGCATCCTATGTTCGGTTAAGTCAGTCTATTTCGCTCTTACCAAGGATGCTTTTCTTGATCTATTTGATGTCGAGAGATTCTCTTTGTCTTTCCCGCGGGGATGAAATTACCTTCCTTCATAAGATATGGGAATATAGTCTGTCATTTACCCCGCTTCCGGTAGCAAGGAAAGCTACAAAGAACTATTAGTGCCTTCGTGAGACAGAGAAAGCGTAAGAAGTATCTGCAGTAACGGACGATGACGTAGCAAGTATATTTCGACTCTACAAAGTCGTAAATCAAGCCCGTCCGCGGGAAGTATGAAAGGCTGAGCAAACTATGACGATTTTGGTGAATTCACCTGCTGAAACAGCTATGGGAGGCGGCCAGGATTAGTCATTCTATGACGTGTTCACAGGCCCGAACCTTCTATTCACTGATGGGTGACTTTAGAATCAGATCCAATTGATCTTCCCCGCTCCTCTTAACCGGTAGGCAGGAACACGGAGCGCTACAAGTCCGGATTTATTCAAAGTAGAAATATCATTATCAAAGAATGGTTGTGATTCCGACTAAAGAAAGCATTCTACTGAACCGGAGATAACTTCTGTGTCATCTTTTCCGACCCGGGGCACTTAACTACGAATTAAGGAAGAGGGATGAAATCCCGAATTCAATATAGAGCTACTTGAGAGAAAAACAACAGCTACTCCTAACTACCTTCAGTTGGGCTTTCGCCCCAGGGAATCAATTCCCAATGCCCAGTGCTTTCTCTGAGTGAGAAGGTATGCAAGTCTAAATCAGACGTATGTGAGATTCCAATCCTTTAGAAGCTAACTGAGCTTACGTCTGTCCTCCCCTATAGTTGAGTTCAGGCTTCTCTGCCTCAATGTGCCGGTTCTCACTTACTATATCTATATGCTACCTACCATCCCGACCTGATAGAGAGTCTAAAGCCACACGTAGTCAGTAGTTTCAATCCAGTCCGGATCCGGAGGCAAGGTAGCTGGCTCGTAAAGCCATATCCCGTATCGGGCTCCTTGGGAAGAGTTAGGGAGGCGCAAAGGCCGTTTAATTGACTCAACTACGTAAGCAGCTAACATCTCTGCTTCCGATTATCTGCCTATTCGGATTTTTTGTGTTTGGGGAGGAGATAGACGTCATTCTATGACGTAGTTTTCCCGAGGAAGAATAAAACTTGACGCTTCCCATCCTGTCTGCGACTGACTAACATGAAGTAGAAAGCGCAAGTCTCAAGTCAAGAAGAAGCGTCAGATCATCCTATTACTTTACTTAGCGGGAACATAGTCTTTCATCTTCTTTGTCACCGTGGGCTACTAAGATTAAGAGTTCTATTCTTTTTTAGTTAAAGCGGGCCGTATACAAAGAAAACCTCGGGCGCCAAAAGACGTATTGATATTCCTCTGTCTTACCATCCCGTGCTTTGACAGATATGGTAGGCAACTAAGCCCTAATACCTCTTAATCAAATCCCTATACGAGATTGGAGTAGACTTAGCGCTGTCTCCCGTCCAGCGACAGATCTTCTAGGCAACAGGAAGTCTAAACCCCAGGATTATCATCCAACACGCCATTCCTACCTGATACAGAGAAGGCGTAAGTCTGACTGATGAAATGCCATATTCCTGTTAATCTCTTCTAACACCTGTAAAAACCCAAAGCGTTGGCTTCTCCTACTTCTATAGAAAGATTAGTTACACTTCTAGTCCGTAAAGAGTTCCATTTCAATAGGATTGTTCCCGCGCTTCATATTAAGGATCTAATTGAACAACATTAATCTCTTCCCCACTGCTGAACTACTCGAACTGGAAGAGGGCAGAGTTTGAGATGACTGTTAGTGGTGTAACCCCGGCTAGCCCTTTGAGGGCTGGGAAATATCAACTATCAGGTATAGTTGTTGCCGTATGGCTTATTGGGCATGTCAGTAGGTCTTATAGGGCTTTTAAGTGGGCTGGGCTTGACGTGTTTATGAGTGAATGGGCTTATCATCTACTACGCATAGCTGCGAACTGAGCCTACAGGAAGACTGTCGAAATTACATAGACAGAGACGATTTCATCTAGTTCTGCATGCCCTTCCGCCGGAAGTCAGTTCGAAGGAAGTCTGAAAGAAAGCCCATTGGGCCTAAGATTCAGTTTCAAGCCCGGGAACTCGGGAAGTTTCAGTCTTTGTCCTGCTAGACCGAGTCTCAGTGTAAGTAGTTGTTCCAATCCCAATTGGTGCATTAACGTGCTGTGAAAGAGTTGAAAGCATCATCTCTTACTGATGAGGCAAGAAAGCCTTCGTCACTTCTACTGTATCCGCTGCGAACATCTCAGTAGGCTATTCAAGGTCCTATGATATTTCAACACTCGGTTAATCTATTGCTGTAGGATCTTCAAATCTATGACGCTCAGGGGTAACATAGTAGAATGCATTGGTATTGAGCATGCCGGAGAGAAGGACAGAAGTCCGGCAGTAGAGGACTTTGTTCTATCTTCAGATTTGCTAGTGTTAAGCCTGGGAGATAAGTCATTCTAACTCTATTCCCACCCGGGTAAGGCATGAATCAAGGATAGGAATCCTAAGCCGAAAGATCATATAATGAAATTGCTTTCCGATTCCTCATGAATTTTTTAGTAAAGAATGCAGTCTAAGCAGCAGGCTAAAGAGTAGGCTTGCATCGAGATTCCAACGAGTAAAAAGTGAGTTCAAGAAAGTGTTCAAGGGAGGTCCGTGACGTGATAATAGTCGGGTTAACTAGTTCCCGGTGAATGAGTTGAAAGAAAAATTTGCCATACCGACCGGAGGAAATTGAGCTGCTATAAAGCATCAACTCCTAGTTTGAAGTATGGATATTCCCCTGCCTGAGAAAGATCAGCTGTTGTATCGGATTTCTAGTCAAGCCTTTTAATCACTTACTATTCTAACATATGGAGGAAAGATTAGCCGAAAGCCTTTGATTCAACTGCGATTTCAAAGGAATTTCAGCCTATTTCCACTCTTATCCGGGGATTCTTACACTGGGTAATCACCCATAAAGCCATTCAATCAGGAAACTTCAGACTACGTAGGAAATTCCTCATTCTATTTTTGGAAGTCAGTCATAAGTTGACCTTTTTGCTTTCTATTTAGAGCCGTACTTCAATATTGAGTTACGAAATGCCTTAAATAGAAGACCTTAGAAGCTAATTCCAGTTCTGATTCTCTTCCTCATTAGTTGAGTGAAGTCTCTGTCTGTGTGGGGACTGAAATGCGTCATTTTGACTCTGTCCCATGATCTAAGTAATGTCTTTCTTGAAGTATAGCCCACAGCCTGAAGAATGAGTTGAGCCTGGGAATCAATGCCGTCAGCCTTTAGTCTTTATTGACTTCTAAGCATGTCCCGTCCGAATTCTACTGGTTAGCGTTGGAAGCTATAGTTGGTATAGGGCTAATCAACTCTTTCGGGCTTAACTATCTTCCGTCTAAGTCTATAGAGAATCTATTCTCTTTACTGCCTTTATTAGCTCTAAATAGAAGTACGCATACTTGCTCGGGTAAGACAGAGGTAGCTATCCATATTACCTTGATCCCGTGGTCTAACTACGCAATAAGTCTTCTTAGACTTGACGAAGGATACTCTCAGTCCGCCTTCCGGTTCAAAGAGTTGATCAGGCGGGATCAGTAAGAGAATAACAGGGATGTGGGCCTACTTCATCTCCTCAGTCACGAAGGGAAGAAGACAGAAGCAGCTTGGCAGCCTTTCTGTCTCGGATCGGTGAATGGATTCAACTGGATTTCTTTCATCAGTCTAAGACTGACTACGAAGCCAGATACAGAAGAGAACAAACCTCCATACCCGGGAAATAACATTCTTTCTTCTGCTTCTACTACTCCTATTTCTGTCGATCAGTCTCACGAAAAGGGCTATGGAGATCGTTGATACTCCAAGTGGTGATTATGTTAGTGCTTCCATCATGTAATCGGAGTCTGTGGTTCCCGCCACAGCTATGGATGCTTCCTTCTGCTAAGTGCTTTTTTAAGCTCAAGATCTTTGCAAGAACTCATTCTAATCTCACGATTCTTAACGCTGAAAGCCCGATTAACTTCTTTGATTTGATTGCCGTCTATGAGCGAAAACGGTAGGAAAGCTTGCCAATTGACCGTTTCGTTTGATATAAGCCCGCGAAAGCCCTCTTCTTTGTTTTATTGGCTCAAAGAGCGCCGCTTTGCGCCTTTCCCGGCCAAACTCCCTAAAAAGTGGCAAAAGCATATGCTTTTCACATGCTATTTGGAGAAGCTGATCCACGGGCACATCCTTCTTCTCGTGCGCGCGAACCCCTCTTTCTCTTCCTAGCGCCTATCCCTCTTTGTTATAGCAGTCGACGGTCAATTCTTAACGCTAAAATCCACGTTTGGTACTCCTCCCTTCTGAGTCAACAACGACCGAAAAAGGCGTTCTCTCGCGAGTTTGTTTACAGACTGGGGGAAAGAAAGATTTTCAATCTATGTTTCCATCTTTCCTGAACTCTTTGGATGGGAATAAGTACGGTAAGCCTGAAGCGGTGGCATGGGAATTTCCTTTCAGAAAGACTTTTTTCGGTCAACATTCCTGGACTTTGGAATCGAACGTCAATCTTCAGATCGAATCTGTATATTTTCAATCTACTCAACAAAGTCATGATCACATTCCTTCCATAACCTAAATTGAATCCACTTCTGCAGAAATGTGCCTAACTGATAGGATAGATATCTCCCAATGCCTATGAAGCATTAAGACTTGCCTCCTCCTCCGTTAAAGAGTAATTTATTAAAGATAATATACTTCTTTCTATTATCCCTCTTGGCTGTTATATCATATCTATATCATATCTTATGATCTAAAGAACTACGTACTTAGCGTAAACGCCGATATTCCTCTTTAGCCCTTTGCGGGGATGTGGGGCTAAACAGGGGTTCAGTCCGCTAAGTCCAGTAAGATTGTATTCAGGTTATCTAATTCATAGAATACATCTGATCACTTTTTCCAGTTTGTTGGGATAAATTGAAGCGAGGATTTTTCATGAAAATCGTTATAGACTTAACCCATTGCAGGAACCGGAGGAGAAGGAGAAGGGTCCGCCACACTTTGCTCTGGGTGTTCTTGTTGAATCAGATTTTGTGGTCATCTATTGAACTTCGGCGTCTGTCTCCGGATCAGACGGTGTCTCCTCAGTTGTCTTGTCAACTCAACAAATTGTCTGATTGACTAGTCTAAGATGGAGTTCGGGGATCGAAAGACAATCTCCTGACTAATATTTGGGCCAGCACCATAGTTTTTCCTGTAATCAGAAGGGTGCCGATACTAGGAGCGGTTCTATTATTTCTTGAATAAAAAGGGATAGAACCGATAGAATCTTTTTTATTGAAAATTGAAAATAAGTACTTGGTCAAGTTATATCTATATATATAAGAAGCTTTTTGCTTCGCCGTCCCGCCGATGATAAAAGTGATTCATGCCCCCTCACTGTCTGATGTTAGTCTCACTCCATTGTCAACGGATGCCACGTCATCGGGTTAGTCTTGCTGGACCAACCAGTAGTTAGATAGATTCACTTTGGAAGATTAGATCTTTCACCAAATAAATCACTCGGGTAATAAGCTCTCAACTTCAAGGAAGGGAACCAAAAGAGCAGAAATGTCATCTACCTTTACCACGGAATCTTTTACCTCTGCTATAGGATTTATAGCTAACGTGAGTTGACGGAAAAAGAGAGCCTTTAAGCTAAAGAAACTGATTATTCACCGTCACATTCTGTTTTGAGTTCTTGGCTGAGAACATAGAGCGGGGAAAGTTCCCCACATAGTGATCCCACCTGTCTGATTGTTATGTTATGAGATTTTCGTGACTTTCCTTTCTATAACTAGAAAAGCTCCCCGTCAAAAAAGAAAAGACTGAATAGTCAGAAAGGCTTCTTTTCAATCATCGACAGACAAGTCAGCAAAGTTCTCTGGGCAAAGGGGAATCCCAGAGTAGCGCAAAGATTCAGCCTATTTCAGAGGAAAGAGGGGGGACTGCTCTTCCAATGCAATAGAAAGGGCACGATCTTAGGTTCCGCTATCACCTAGTAGTAGTAGTGAGTTCTCGTAACAGAGCACAGCAGCTACTAAATCAAGCGGGCATTTCATTCAAGTGTCAAGTAAAATTCAATAAAATCAAGCCCGGTCCCACTGACTGGCCGACTGGGCCTGACTACTCTCTATACTGGGAAAGGACTCCTCTACTTCTCACTTATAGATTCGATTACTAGTAAGTAATTATATATATAGTATAGGCTGATGCCCTATATTTATTATGGTTATGGAATGGCCTTCTATAGCACTCTTAGAAGTAAAGAAAAACTGACTCTTTGAAGTGCTCAAACCCCAAAAAAGTATCTACTCGACGGATAGATAGAGTTCTGCCAGCACCTTCAAGGGGGGAAAGACGCCAGAAGAGAGTGAAGTGGCCGACAAGCTATATATATCTTTCTTTGGAGACCGGCATTCAATTCATTCTATTACTCCCTGCGTTGGGGCTTACTATTGTCAGTGAAATCAATGTCGTCGTCAAATGTCATCTAAAGCAGAAGGTAGTTCCAAGGAAAGCCCTCAACCTTCACCCCCACGCCACCCGCTGACTTCCTATGGATTCTCTTGGCTGACTCTTTTTTTCATTAAATAAAGCCCTCGCTCCGAGAAAAGCTTATATTCGTCTATTCGGGAATCAGTCAAGGAAGGACCAGAAATAGCGGTATCTTAAATAAAATGTTAGAATGGATTATCCGTTCAGAGAAAGCATACTAAATGAAAGTACATTATCATTATCCGATTCGGGGGTAGGCCTTCCCTACGGCATCTGATTGAGCAAAGGGGATCCGGTGGAAGTTTGGCAGGCATTGATGGAAGCTACATCCGGAGATTCTGCGGTAGCAGATTATCTAATACTAATAGCAGAAGATTTGGAGATTGTTAAACTAAGATCCCATTCACGGTTAACCTTTGGTTCCCGCGTACAAGTTTCGGGGGGGTAGGTAAGAAAAAGAAGTCGAAGAAAAAGAACGAGGTTCCGTTGATCTCCAGGAACAAAAAGCCAACGCAAGTAACCCCGCTAGCAACGCAACCGTCAGCTCAAGCCGGAAACTTGAGTTAGCCCGTAAGTCCGGCTCTTACTGCCACTATGCCCGTATCGGGAAGAACCCGGAAACATACATCATCATTCCTTGACTCATCAGGGTAAGGTAGTCAAAAAGGAAGAGCTTTCTTACTACCTTCGTTATCCTAACTCCTTCTATCTATGCCCCTATTTCGGGGGACTCCCCGAAGCTACCGAGCTCCGTCGGGACCGCATTAGCACAGACCTTGGTGTAGGACGAATGAACCTAACACCAGGTTAGCGTCCTTTAATATTTGCTTTTCTTATTGGATGGATTAAACCCAACCCACACCGAGGCTATTCGAAATGTCACCTTCCTGTGAGACCTTCCATTCCAATATGCCATAGCTTACCATGTGATATTAATTATATCTTCCCTTGCCCTAACTTCTTCCTTTCTTAGGATTAAGATACCTTTATGGATTGGAAACTTTTTCATCAATCCGCCCAAAAAGCAACACGACCACTTTTTATCTTAATCTTAGTTGCAGATGTCGCGCTCGTAGCACCATATAACTGCGTCAATGGAAGCAGAAATTGAGAAAGGGGCTTCAACCACTATCCAGCAAGAAGAGAAGAAAGACCTAGGGAACGGATTCGGAGATCGCTCTCCTGATGAATAAAAAGATCATGAAGTTGCTCAAACGGTACTGGATCTGCTGGGGTACTAATAGAGGTAACAAAAGAAGGATACTAAGGGATTGCATCTAAGGCAAAACCTAATCATGAGACTATCTTATCTGTTCTGCAGTGGTAAGCGAATCTGCCAGCATCTTAACATGTTTCAGGATTTACTGAGTTTGAGGCTGCCCGCTCCGTAGCCTATTGTGAAGGGAAAGTGGCCTGAGAGTGCTGGGACAAAGACATATCTGCGTTAACGAGTGCTTGAAAGTGACTGTCTTCACTTAGTCCAAAGAGAGGGACAAATCGTCTTCTGTCACTAGCCATTGCTCGTCATGCTATCGTCTCGAAGAGTAAGACTCATATGCCGATCTTCATTACTAGCTCTGACGACTAGTCCTATGCTAATGAAATACCTGCAAACAACCCCCTTCTCTTCCTCAACAGGGCATTCGTCGTAAGCCCTTTCCTTTTCATATGCTGCTTATCCGGGCTTGGTGGTAAGGGAATGGGTTAAGCCAGCTCGTGCCTCTCGGTCTTCTTGTGTTTAGTGACCCGAGTGAGAAGCTGTTCTTTCGTCAGCCTTTAGCTCGGCAGTAGAAGACGCAACGCAGTTAGCAGTGGGAAGATTCTATAGAGAAGCGGACGGCCAATTGGACTGAATGTGGTATGGCAGCAGTAGCAAGGGGGCCACATTCATTAGTAAGGCAAGCTGTAACTGTTGCTAAGGATGCAGCTAAGGAAGCGAAAGTATCTACTACTGCTTATGGAGTGATGTTCTGTGGTTGCTTTATGTGTAAAGTAAAAGAAAAGGTTAGGCCATGAAGTCCAGTTAGTAAGGAGGTCCTTTTTCCTGTTCCAGGAGTTCTTTAATTTGCTTTAGGGAGCGTGCAGCGTTTATAAGCTACTTAACCGGTAAATACTAAGTAGCGATAAACGTATATTATAACACCCTGAAATCAATATAGATCAGAGCAGATAGTGAAAGTGAATCTGTTGTAGAAAACGGCGACTACCCGAGCTAATGATAGAGGCAAGAACACTTTCCGGCCAGGCCTTACTATAACCAACCTCACAGATCCCACTCAATCTTTTCCACCGAGACGGCCTGCGATTTGTATTTTAATTCCTTTTGCCCCAGCTTGTTCGCTTAATTCAATAGCCTTTTTCATTGCTTTTCGGCTTAGACTGATTTAGTGTGGTTAAGCTGTGAAGAAGAAAGGTAACTGAGTTTAGGGATTTATAAAATAAGAAATAAAAAAAAGGCATCTACCAAAAAATCATAAGTGAGAGAATGGACATCCACCCTCATGATTCTAGTGGAAGCGATGGCAGGTTAGGTCTGAGTATTTGGAGCCAGGCTCGAGCCCCGATTCCCAGTACTATAGGGAACAAGCGCATGCATTTGAAGTTTAGAAAGAGCTTTGTAAGCCTGTGATGAAACTTCTATTGATAAAGAAGAAAGCTCAAGGAAAGAGTCAAGCCACAGCTTTGTTCCTCAACCCGTGAATCGATGAAATGACAGAGTGGAAAGACTAGTTTCGGTCAAAGAAAGAGGTCGACGAAGCCAGAAGGCAAACCGGTGTAACTCCTAAAGCGAAAAGCGGAAGCAGATATTCAACTAAATGAAATATACTGGAGCAGCTACCGACTCGTCTACTCTTTGCTGCCTACTTCTTTTCACAGCTACTGGTTCTACCCTTTCAACTTCTTTCCAATAGCTGCTTGCTTGGCTTCAAAGCCTTACCTGCCCTTCGCCGCCTCCACAGAAAGATTGGTTACTTTGGATTAGTCAACACTAAAATTCTCTCTATAAAAAGGTACAAGAGACGGCGCAGCGCTGCCTACGCGCTAATTAGCTTCCGATGTCGAAACTTCTCCGGCATTGATTGAAGGTAAAGCCTTCACTTCAAGCTTTGAAGCTAAGTCCGCTATTCGGTCAAACTCTGATAGGCTCTAGGCCTTACCTTACTCTTCTAGTGACTCTGCTCTTAGAGTCGATTCCTACTCTCGAACAGAAAGCAGGTAAGCCCTGAAAAGCTTTTCTTTGAAGCGGAGACTATTTATTGGTAGTGATCATCTAAAGAAAGGCAGGTGCCATCCCTGCTGATTAAAGGAAAAACTCTTCGCTGGGAAAAAAAGATTCTTTTACCGAATTGCTTTTCAAGTTGCTAACTCGGATGTTGTCTTCCCTATTCTCGAACTGGAAAATGCTTCTTCTTCTTTCTGTTGCCTAGGCATTGACGGCTAGGCTTATGTATTACTATTCTCTCGGATCTCTGGGCTTATGACATCCGATTCCGTGGTGGTAGAACCATACGCTCAGGAGACATCAGACGAGTCAGTAAAGAATCCTCAGGCCTAGAATGCCCAGTTCGAGTTATGGCCAGCTACGGGTCTTCTAAATAGTACTATCCCGTAACGGAGCTTATTTGCTAACTTTCCACATCCTATGTATCTTCACAACAGATGAAGTGGTAAGCCCGCTTATCTATTTCTCTTATTATCTTAAGCGATAGCAGATCGCGAAGCGAAGCCACTTTAACGACTGAAAACCGAAAGCGAGAACCCATCCCGGTAAGGTGAATAGTTTGATTCCTTACGATATGAACGATATGAAATAGACCAATAGTCTTCGCCTGCATGTCACCCAAGGCCTAGTGCAGGTGGTTTGAGCTCATTTTCCGGGGAAGATTAGAGTGAAGAGTAGCTCTTGCTTGGGTAGGGACGAGGGTGTGGGTGAAGTGAGCCGAAGACTTGCTCTTGCTATTGCAAGTTTTTGTTTAGCAGCTAGCCTGCGTGTTAGGAGCGCAGCGAATGGCTTTGCTAGTCTAGACTAGCCCTCTATGCCTTATTACTAGTGTATTGGTGCTTATGAGTTGATAGGCTTGTGGCTGTGGTAATTCCTATTTCGTTTGCTAAGCGATAGCCAACCCACCTACAAGTAGGTGAAAAAAGGAATAAATTTGAATCAGAGAAAGAAAGAAGATTGACTGGCCTGGTGTCAGGTAAGGAAGAACGCCGCTGCGGCATTTCCAGGTAGTGCATCCCCTCTGACTATAGAGGAGCAGAAACGACCATGGAAAGATAGATTTCTGATGCTAACTCCCCTTTCAATAGTTAGATCGGGCCTGGCGAACTACCATTGATGGATTGAGGCTGGCATACGGTACCATTTCACGATGGATTTCGGGAAATCCTCTATTTGGATAGCAAATCCAAAATAAGTAAACAAAAAGGCACCTTTCCAGGTCCTGTAATGGTTTCGCTTACCCATGCTTTTGTCTCGTGCACGCCCGTAACATGAACATTACATGTGTACATTTATAAAAATCTCGAGAAAGAGAGTTCTCAAGAAGGCGGACTAAGAAAAGTCTTTCAAAGAAAGGTAGCGGCAGCAGAGACAAAGGTGAGTGCAAGGGCGGGATAGAGACCTTTTATACACTGCTGTAGGGTAGTACACCCATATTCCCCAGCAGCTGCCGCGTAGGGTTGAAAAAAGAAGGAAAACTTCGATGGAATTTGTTTGCCTCGTAGCCCGGTTTCACCACTCCTTAGCGAGTTAGAGCGCACCGAGACTAGTGTTGGTTGGCCGAGGCAAAAGACAAAGGCCTGTCTCGTAGGTGTATGATTCTACATTTTCTTTTCCCAAAAGAACATTCATTCATTTCTCAAGTGTATCGTGAAAGTGTGCCATGAGGGATTTGATTGGCTGAATGGGTTAGAAAAAGGAGCTGCTGAACGACAGCTTTGAAATGTCTTTCCTGCTTTCTGTCGATAAGTTCAAAACAATGAAAACCAATCATCATAAACTCCTCCTTTCTTCTCTGGCTAGAAGAATGTTAGATCGACTGGCTCACTCTTTCTGGGAAAAGGAGATCTCTTATGATACTTTTGAGTTGTCAGATTGGTATCTCTCAAATAGGAAGGAAATAGGCTTTCATCTATACAACGCGTAAAAGCTGCTCCTTTGCTTATCGTATCTCTTGGGGATCAATAGAGCTAGGTCACTTCCCACACTACTGTGTGTCGAAGTAAGATAAAGAGAAAAAGTAAAGTACTCATTGAATCCATATCTGTACTATTACATTTATAAATAATGGTAAAGAGGCCCTGACTATTATGAAAAAGTACAGTTCACTGTTTGCTAATGCTGAGAAGGCACCTATACCTTTCTGGCGTGGTATCTTTGAAGGTACCAAGCGGTTGATGGGATTACTCTTACGGGTTCCATTGATCGTTTCCTTGCGTCTATCAGTAGAAGTTGGCTTAGGGGCTATCCACTTCGTGAGGACAGTAGCTAGACTGAGACGGAAATCAGGCTTCCTTTTTGTTTCAATGTATTTGTTTCAATGTGGCGTAAGTTTACAGAGGTATTACTCTGGTTCTTACTCCAAAGGTGAGCCCTTATCCGTCCCAATTGCTCTGACGCGCACGGGGATCCCTACTAGAATTCCTCCGTATATCCGTAAGGTTATTAAGGTTATACGGAGACATGATGATAGGGCAGATAGGTGGGTCAGGATTGATCTCTCATGGTTTGGTGTAAATAGACTCATTCCGTTGGTTAAGAAGGTTAGTTCTTCCACTTTTGAGTCTATCACCAAACCCACTGAAGATATCGATTCTGTAAAAGAGATACTTACCATGATTCATACTCATGGGATGATCCACCTATCTTCCGTCAGTCCACAAAATCCCCTTACTACAGGGATTTGTGTGGAAGCCTACCTGGAAATCGACTCCTCTTAGCGAATCTTATATGTCCCGTCATGCTATAAGAATAAGCATAATTCAAACATCAAACATATTCGTGAATATAACTCACGAGATGGCGGCATTTATGTATAATGTGAATAAAATTAACTCTATACAGGATGGATTCTTTTCTCCTGGTATATTATATCCGCTTGACCGTAAGAATACCACGAGATTAGCTAATGAGGCGCTGGATTGGTTCGAAGACGCTATAGGACAGTATATGTCCTCTATCGTTCAGGCCTATGAAGGTATTAAAAAAAAAGAGGCCCTTTCTGATCATCGACCGTAGAAATGAAATGAAAGGTTCATCCTTACCAACTTGATCTTGTTGCTCCTGGCAACAAACCTGCATGAACCATTTCACGAAGTATGTGTCCGGATCTCGATAGTTAGCTCTCGGCCTTCCGGTCGAAAAACAACGGCGATGAAGGCGTGTAGGTGCACTATTGGATTGTAACTTCCTATAAATTTACCATTTGTCACTCAATGATGGAATCCATCAAAGAAGGAGAAAATCCACTTGGAATGTCTCTCGCTGGAGTGCTTTTTGCACCTAAAGTATTCAATCCCTCTTTTCTCCACTCCGCCTTGAGGCATGCTCACTTGCCTTACTTAATAGGATCAATCTACTTAAATCCACTTCCATGTGTTAAACAAATCACTATGCTTGTTTAGAAATCGGTTAGACCGGCCCAAAATACGGGATTTTTACATAGTTTCAAGCTCTTTTCTCGAAAACACTTTACTTAAGATAATACTGAAAAAGTGGCTCTTCCAATTCGATCTTACGAATGATTCATGTAAAAAATACGGGGTTTGGTGACCCTCTTGTACGTCGAATTCGTGATTGCACAAGTTCAATAGGGTCGATTCTCCATTCATAGCCTTGATTTGATTTGGCCGGGGTTAGCCTCGGAAACTCATCGGTACCTCTGCTTTCTCGTCCGTAGCTTCCCTTTGTTCTGAGTCCCGTGTATTTCGTAGCTACCCTGGCAGTCCCTGCCCTGCCACTTACCAGCTGCTTCCTTCTCTTTCGTGGAAAACCAAGAACTCAGAAAGAAAGAAAACAAAGAGTTAGCCTTTAACTAGTCGTTATAAGTCGATCTAAATCAACCATTCTTCTAGTTATAATCTTGGCTTGGGATATCCCCGGGTACACTTCTAGTCGGCTCCTTCCTTGACTGGAGAAGTGGAACGATCGAATAAGTTTCCAGTATACCGGTCTCGTCCAGTATACCGCTCTGTTCGCAGAGCGAATGGTAATTCTAACATTTGTTTATTTCTCTTGCATGACATAGAATTTGCTCAATGATACAAGAAATTGCCTCCACGATTATGAAGTCTTGGTCCCAAGATTTCCATTTTACACATTTAGTCTTTTATGTCTCGATTTCTATTTTGCTTTATTTATGCTTTTTAGTTATCCTATACGTTCCCTTTTGTGCCATGATCTGGTACAAAAAAGTTTCAACAGACTACATAATATTGCACCGTTTCCATTTGAGTTGGAGGAGAGGGGGAAACAACCCCACTTGCCCAAAAAAAAGCGGATTCTTAAGATTTTGAACTCCTAGTACGCCCGCCATAGCATCTTGGAAAGAACAATAGCACTGTCGAAGTTTCCTAACATCCGAAGCTATGACTTTGAAGCAGTAGGACTTGCTTTCCTCTCCCTTACGGTCGAGCAACTTCGTACCTCTTCGAGCAACTACGTAAACTAAATGAGTTGAACTCTGTTCTTAGAATCTCTGTACGTTGGTCGAGTCACTTCGTACCTCTTCGAATGAGTTGAACAGAGTTCAACTATGTTCGTACCTTTCTTCAAAGCAACTAAGTTGAACATAGTTCAACGAATCGACGTACCTTTTTCGTTCAACTCATTCAGTTCGAGTTCAACGAACGTACTCAACGGTTACCGGCTCTACGACCTCTCAAGGCACTTTCATAGTTCTTCTCGCACCCGATGCCATCGTTTTATAACTTATCAATTCTAACATTCATAGAATCTATTGGAACTAAGCTGTGACGACTATGAACCCCACCTTCCGTAGGCATGTTCGGGGAGTAGCCTGCTAAAGTATACACCTATAATCCTATTTAGGGCAGTAATCCCGGGGAGCCCGAGGCGGCTCCCAAATAAAATAAGATGTGAAGTTAGCATAATGTTTTTATTCCGGCTAAAATTCATAGCTGTCAAGGTCGGCTCCCTTGTCGGCAAAGATCAAATCCGCCCGTTGTTATCCGGCCTTTCGGTTATCATCTCAAGCAGTCCGGCTTTACTATTCCATTTTTCTTTAGCAATGAGTTAAAAGACTCGACGCGCCTTTTTGTGGGACGGCATGGGTCCCCCATGTTATGCACGTACGTGAGGATGAAAGGTACCAATACCCGTTTGGATTCGCTACAGGCGGTGCCTCCGAACTTGATGCTTCGGAATAGGGAGGGATTCCCCCATCCGAACCAGACATCATTAGTATTCCCATTCACTAACATAATTAATCTACAAAACAAAGGGATTCAATACATAATTGAAATACATAATATCTGTAGGAGATCAACAACAAAGAAACAAATCGACCCCAACTTCTTACGAATCCTCAAACTATAAAAACTATAAATCAATAGAGAGACCCGTGCAACAAGCTACTATCATTTCTTTCCCCGGGAAAGATATAAAAGATATATTTATACTAATTATACTAAAGTAATTCAATCCGATTCAAAGCAACTGCTTGGGACAGGCTTGCTTGAGCGGATATGCGAACAGCAGATATGATCACAGTAGCAGCTACTTCTTCCAGAAAGTAAGCCGACCCTTTGGCTCGCTTCCGACTGTCTTGCCCAGAATGAGACAGTATTAAAAAGAATAGGTACGAAGTTGCTCTGAATGAGTTGAACTATGTTCTTAGAATCTCTTTATGTTACCTATGTGAAGTTTCACATAGTGTAACATAGTTGAACATAGTTCTTAGAACAACTCATTTTCAACAGAAACAATTATAGGCCGTATAGGCCGGTATGATGAAAACGAATCGTTCAACTCATGAAACTCATATGAGGTACGAAGTAGCTTCATAGGGTCTTTCTGTCCAGGTGCAGGTAGTCCGCATCTTCACAGACATGTCTATTTCACCGAGCCTCTCTCCGAGACAGTGCCCAGATCGTTACGCCTTTCGGCCTGATCTTAGGTCCTGACTTGGACGAACCCTTGGAACTAGGGCAAGAACCTTCTCATCCAACGTAGCTGGTAAGGCTAGTGTAATACCTTATTGAAGCGGATAAAGCTTAATGAAGATTCTAAACTCATGGTAGCTCAGGAGTAGGATATTACAGAAGCGTGCCTTAGGAAGTGTTCGAAAGACGACCTCAACACAAGGAGAATGGATGACGATGAGAACAAGGTAGAATCCAAACAGAGGGAATAGAGGATTACGAACACAGTCCTAAAGCAAGTTCCAAGAACGAAGAGAAAGAAGATAGCCCAGAAAGGCCTACAACCAGAGCCAAGTAGGCAGATAGCGTTGCAGAGACCAATTCACCTAAGGGGAACCAATCAGTCCCCAAGCCGGTCCAAGCGGAGCTCGGTGATTAGACGTAGGGATTGCTCCTTATATTATACGGTCCTGCGAGTTAGACTCGTGCTTCACCATAAGGAAAAAAGCATGCTGGAGGAGTGCACTAGACCCCAGCGAGGGTCGTAGGCGGGACGTAGCCATTCGCCTTCACGAAGAGGATAGTGCTTTCAGACGGCTTTCTCAATCGTGCCCAGAAGCTTAACTTAACACCATGGAAGCGGCTGTGTTGAGTGCATCCTTTTCTTCATACTACGGTACGGTTCAGTGCGCTATCAGTCCAGCGAAGCAGTAGCAATAAAAAGGGTACCAAGCAATCTCGCAAGCTTCCGTTTCCAGTTCAGAATCCGATGTGAGGAAAAGAATCCTAGGTCAGCTCCAGTAGTTGTTTCCTAGTGCGAAGGATCTTTCTTCCCAGGGCGCAGTATGTTGAGTGGAAGTAGTTCTCTCTTCCAGGGTTGTCGGATGAAGATGTAACGGTTGCTCGACCATGGCAATTGCATCTGTGAATGGAGAATCTGCGTAACTGGTTTTCGATGATGATATAGATGACTTGTGACTTAGCCAAAGGAAAGAGATTCTCTTCTTTTCTTACTCCTCTTCTTATGAGTTTGGCGCGAAAGGAAATTTATGCGAACCGGGAAAAGGGGCTCTTCCTCCAACAACGGCAACAGGGCAGGGCTTTCACTTCTCTTGGGCATAGATAGGAATCTAGTTACGGCAGCTACCGCTAGGCTATTGGTTCACGGGCTCTCTACTCTAATTGGAATGGATGCTTCCCCCTTCTTTTGAAACCCTATTTAATAGGCGAACTCGGTAACTGCGCATTCGCGAGATCTCGTAGCTAGCCTGTAAGAGTTTGATTCTCCCTTTTTCTTCCCGGGTTGGTGGTAGTGAAAGGTAGGTCGCACGCAATGTCAGCTCTGGCCCAAGCCTGTTGTTAAGGGGCAATGGGTGTCCCAAGGCAAGACGGAAAGACAGACGAGAAGGCGGGAATAAAAGAGTGATCTACGCCGAGCTCTAAGGCGAAAGGAAAGGGTGCATCGGGCTAGAGCGGAACCTGGCGAATGCTCTTTCAAAAGAGAATACTCCGCTTGTTGTTGAGGAGGGAACACACTTGCTTCCATCTTCTGGCTCTTCATATGGCAAAGCGGACTCTGTGTCAGCCTCATCTATAGGCCAGACACAGGCAAGAGCGATAGGCCTACTTACGTAACCAATATTATTGGAGAGCTAAAACGAATACTACAGGCATCTTCTGAGCAGCATCGGTAGTCTCATCTACCAACTAATCGTTTGAAACTAGGCTGTGTAGTCAAAGTGTACTTTCAACTAAAGCATCAAACTCCATCCATTAAGGTAGCGAAATCAGTACTAGAATGGGAATCTTACTTCTACTCCTGTGCTTTTACCTGCTTCGTCCGAAGGAAGGACTAAGTCATATTATGTTAGCGATTCCGAACCTCGTTAAAAGAATACCCTTCCTAGGGATGGTGCTGTAGACATAGGTAGGGTATCCGACCACTCCTTTCGTTGTTGGTCTTTCCTACCTATTGTGTACTAGCTCCTTACTTCAGTAGCACACCTCTCCTATAATCTCATACATGAAAGAAGAAGGCAACAGGACTACTTTCTTTATCAGATTCATTCCCAAGCCAATCAACTCGAACAGATGCGATCTAATCAACAACATAACCCCTCCATTCGGTTGATTCTTAGGAACCAACCTCATTAGTTTGAACTCTTGATTCTCTTATCTCTTAGCCCTATAGAAGAGGGTAGGTAAAGAAGGAGCATTAGCCAAAGAGAAGAGGAAGTGTCAAAGAGTAGCTCAATTTACGTAAACCAAGATCTCAGATTCATTTCACCTTGAGCTTCTCCCTAGGCTTCGGACTTCGGTATGCTTAGGTTTCGCATTCAACATCGGTAAATATCTTAATAGAAGCGGCTCATTCTCCTTTCATTAGAAAGCTAATTCTATATAGTAAGATCGATAGATGGAGAAAAGTTAGATCCAGTACTATAATTGTATCAAAGAGGTTATATATCACTCTTTATTAATGAATAGATGGAACAGGTTCAATTGAATAAGTGAAGTGAAAGCCCTAGCCCCAACTCTCACAGCAGGACTCGCTACATCTTCTATAGCGTAACATGCCGCTATGCTTAACACATGCAAGTCGAACCTTGTCTTTTTAGGGGAGCTATTCTACCACCTATCCTTTAATGGATTCAACCTTCTATCTCACACTCTTTGAATAAAGGGGATTCGGCACTTCACCCAAAGGTGGCTAGGATGCCTAGAGGTAACGTGGGCGATTCGCTGTGCCCACGTACGTAGCAACTTTCGATTAGGCGCCAGTTGTGCTGCTGTTTGAGTTGGAGAGGTGAGCGAATCTCCAGTCTCTTCTGGAGTTAGCTGTAAAGGAATTGAATGTGTACTTGGGTGCTACCCACTCTAATCAACGGGGGAATCTGTTGAATTTCTTTCTTTCCTTTTCCCGCCACGGATGGAGGGAATGCTGATGGGATAGAAGAGAAGACGGATCTTGCTTCTTCTGATTCTTTGTATTCCTTCTGAAATGGTACAAATGGTAATTCAAATCACAGAGCCCAGGGCCCCACCCATGCCATGCCAGGCCCGGCAGGCGATCTTAACGTGGAGCTAAGCTCGGCCGAAAGACAACGTGCAATAAGAGTCCCAGTTTAGGGCGACCCTCGGAACAGGTCAGATTCTATGAAGTTATAGGATCGAAAGACAACGGAGGACCTACACCCAACAAGGTATATGAGGCTCCCCTAACGAAAAGATGCTGCTGGGCCCCAGAAAGTAGTCCCAACAAGGCCCCCATGATGCTCCGTCAGTGAACGAGTTAGGTGCTTTTAGGGCCCCACACAAAAATGATGCTTTCGGGGTACTCTTCTTGCGTTCAGCCGGTACCACATTACACGAGCGAAAAGAGTTTTGGTTGCGGAACGCTGTCACTATATCTCTTCTCTTGGAGCGGACTCTTCTCTGATTACGACTCTGATTATTAGTTCGGGAACGCTGCTGTTCCAGGGATTGAAAGAAAAGGCCCTTTATGCCATCGGAAAGTAACCCAGATGGGCAATCACCTGACGAAGGGAGTCAACCCGGGTGAAATGCTTCAGAATCGGCAAATGCGAGTGTTCCACTTAATAGCGCTTCTTTCTGAACTCTCGATTTCTAGCGTAAGCCCGGATGTCTGAAATACTAATCTCAAGAAAGGGGGGAACTAACCCTGACCGGTTCCCTATCTCGCCCTTTTCATAGGCCTTAAATGCCATTGAATCGCAATCCGAAGCCCCTGCCCAGCTAGTGGAGCTGTTCGCCCGAGTGGTGCGGTTTGCGCTTGCTTCTACTTGCCCGAGCTCTAGCCCTTGCCTCTCTTCATTTTACTTACCTTAGCTAAGGGACAGAGCTTACTTGCTTTACTGAAGATGGCTTCTCTTACTTGAATGATAGTGAAGAAGTAATCTTTGATGTAGCTCTAGGATCGTGCTTGGCTTATTGATTGATTGAATGATTCCTAGGCTTGTCTTAGTGTAAGATCACTACTTGCTTGTCTATTCCATATATTGTTCCCTACCTATTGATTGATAGGGATGCTAAGACACTTCTTCCCCAGTAACTGTTGAGACTCTCTTAGGGAGATGAACGGTCGACTTCGATTGGATGCCTCTTCGATAGCGAGTTGCCTTCTAGAAAGGAGTTCTAGTGAACAATCTCTTCCGGAATCTGTTCCATTGGTACGGCATATGGGTGCACTAACCCTTATATATAGGCATCGGTCTCAGGTTCTAAAGTAATCGGTGCAAGTGAGGGATACGTCAAAGAAACTCCTCGAGTTGTGAATGATCGCCCCTTTGTTGCTGTCCATAGCCCTCGTAACTGTATCTTCAAAGAAAGGCCAACGTGCCTTAGGAGTGAGAGTGAGGAATCCTGATTCTATTCTGAACGAAGTAGCCTTATTGGTTGATGAGATAGCATCTCCGCTAGGCAGCTTCCCCTATTATAATAGGGTATTTCTCTTGAAACTAGTCCATCAACAGAGCGACTCCGGCTGATTCAGGGTATCCTGAGATTCCTTGTTCCTATTTTCCGGTATAGGACATCGAGCTGCTTCTTCCAAAGCAAAGACTGATCTTCTTTGTAGAGGAAGAATATGAATAAGGAGGTATGGCTGAGTGGCTTAAGGAATAAGGAGATGAAGTCACACAAGAGTGAGAAGAAAGGGGTGGAAAGCACGATCAGTAGGAAATATGTGGAATATGTCTCGTTGCTTGCCTTTCTATCGCTCTTGTTCCTATATATGTGAAGATTGAGCCTTTTATAGCCACTAAAAGGGGATATCTATATAAGAATCCTATTGATTGATAGGGCTCAGCGAACTCTGAAAGAGGAAGGGTCCTAAGAATCAACTGAATGGTAAGGCGCAATGGCTGGCATCTAAGGCAGACCGAACCGAGGCCCGGTTCCGAGCATGTTGCTATTGATTGAATGGTTGCCCTCAAAGAGTCTTGCTAGCGAGACTATGTAAACTACTGCTGCTAGAGCTATAGAATCTGTAAAACCATGTGCCTGAGCAAGACCAAGGGCTGTTCGAAGCTTTAGCCGGATGGCTTCTTCCTAAAGTAATGGGAACTGTTGCATCAAAAGAGTTGATTAGTTCAAGTAGTAGGACAAAGCTCTGCTTGTTCTATTAGGTTAGCGACCTTCTTACTTAAGACTCTTCTTATTCAATTTCCTAGTTTGGAGTGAAACCTAGGGTAAGGGTTGCTTCCAATGAATAAACAGATCTTGAGCGAGATGTATGATATGTTCCTGCTGCTAATTCCCGCTTTCCTGTAATCCTCTGTAAATAATGCCAAAGAAAGAGACTTTCTAATAGAAGTGAAGAACCCTTTATAGGATATAGAGCAACTGGTAACCATGTTACAATAGAATACTGAAAGTCAACGAATAGCTAGCTTGTTTAAAAGCCTTGTTTGAACCATTTCAGATGCAGTACCTATTTCCATTTCATAGGCCATTAAAGAACCATTTCTGATGCCATTCATGAGGTAGAACCCGGCAAAGCTGAACTTGTTGTTGAGGACAGATGGGACTCCTGCTGACAAAGCAGATTCTTTTGTTGAACATTCTGATAATACCGAACTACTATTAAATAAAATAAATAAAAGAGTCCTATTGTTGACTCTTTCTGAGTTGGTTGTTTCGCGTGTCCATTCCATTGGTGAACCGGCTACGTATTGATTGAATGACTCCTTCTCAACTCTAGTATTGGGACCGGGAAATGGTACTATTAAAGAGTCCTCTTCTCTTGTTGGAGAGTGAGGGTAGTTCCACACAATACAATTAAGTAGACGGTTGCTGGTGGGCGAAAGGGGCAAACAAGAGGACTACATTCTATAATAGCCGCAGTTCCCCCTTTCCTTCTGCTGATACCAAAGATTGGGCCCAAGTGAACAGATGCTTCCAAAGAGTTACTAAGATACTGCCCTAGTGGAAAAGTTAATCAAGCCCTTTTTATTAAGGCGAAGGCTCTCGAGCGAGACAAAGTTTATAAAACCCCGTGTTTTTGGACATAAATCGATTTTATTAATAGAAGTGAGCCAGAAAGATGCTAAAAAAATTGACTTTTGCACACGGGCGGATACAAAGTTGTGTTTTCGAGACGGCTTCCCCTTACTAAAACAGGTTTTAGTCAAGGTCTCGGTAAGGGAGATACCACTTGATCATTTGGAGAGGGTGATTTATTAGTGAAATCGGGTTTTATTAAAGTCTTAGGTAGGGGAGATAGAGAAGTCTCGTTTTTCTTGGTCGATCTATTAACTGAAATGGGCATCGATTACTTTCCTCGGTAGGGAAGCATAAACTTGATTTGATTGATAGGTCCCGTCCCTTAATAAAAAGGAGTGGATTGACTTTCGCCTATAGGTATATTATACTTCTATAACTATATAAACAAATAAATATAAGAAGTGTGCGATGGACTTCTATAACTATATAAATCATCAGAGAAAATGCGAGTTCAGTTCTTCTAAGCCCCGCCCCATTCTAAGATAGGCATTCGACTTTCTTTGAATTTGAACTTCTTATCTCGAGTCTCGAGCATATAATAGAATAGGCTTTCTTCTATCATAGAATAGTTAGAGAGCCCGCTAGAGAAAGGCGAAGAGTTGGCGCTTTAGGTCTAATTTCTGCTGCTTAGCTCAATGCGCTATCCAGATCTCGAATCATTGGAATTGGCTTTGCTAGAATAGGACTCTTCTGATTACACGCGAAAGGCCGAAAGACAAGGTCGAAGGCGAGAGCAAGGCAAAGGAAGGTGGCCCATAATGCTAGAAATGGCTATTTAAACGAATGGAAAAAGAAGCTATTAGGCATGAGCCTATCAACCGGTCGTAAACCGAAGGAAAAGACGACTGTTGTTGAAGATAATAGAAGTGAATCATCCGGTCGACTGTCGATTATGATATTCCGAGTTCCTGCTGTCCCCGTTCAGGGATGGAAGGAGCTAACCCTTTCCCGGACCGGACCCATAATATCACAGCTGCTCCGGTCCGGTTGGAAGTCCCGTTCAGGGACGTAAGTCAAACGTAAGGAAGTCAACATCCGAAGCCGAAGTAGCTTTCCCGTTCAGGGACGTAAGCACAACAACGGAAGGAAGCCCCTGCTAGGCCGACCCAACAACGGTAGTCGAAAAGAAAGAACGGAAGGTGCTTGTTGTTGAACGTAGGCTTGTTGTTGCGCGAGACAGCCGAGGGAGTGGTAACTGCTTCTTCTAATGAATAAACTGATCTTGGGGTTCGGCTAGGCGGGATCCTTCAGATGGCTTAGCTTACCCATTTACTAAGGGAATGAAAGAGACAAGGAAGGCCCAGAGTTTTTAGTTTCTTAGTGAGCCGGAATGCATCTTCATAGTATGCTCTCTTCCTTCAACAAGGACAAACAAGGGGCAGAGAACCCCTTACCCACCTAAGTAGCTGGATTTGAACCGTTGAGTATTGGGAGTTGTGAACCCTGGACATGCAGCTCTAAAAAGGTGCATCGGGACTACTAATATCTGTTCTCGCTTGGTTGAATTATTTCCCTTTCCCGGGCTGTCCACGGGATAGAGCGAGCTCGAAAGGGAGCATAGAACAGAGTTCACGTAGGCCAGGATGTGGAATAGCGAATCGATTCTCTTATCGATATTTAACCTAACCTGGAAGGAAATGCTGATTCTAGGGATCGACTGTCTTCTTTAGGCAGAAAGGAAGCACAGCGATCGAAAAACTACCACCCCGCAAGGAACGATTAATCCTCTACACAGATTATGTTTTATAGTATATAAAGAAAGAAAGGCTGCCGCGTTCTGAGCCGTACGCGGTAGTACCCTTGGTTTCTTCTCTCTGGGGATTCGTCACTCCACTCTTAAGAAAGCAGCAGCACTTGTGGGATGGGCCCTGTCCTTTGAACTAATCAACTCGATCCGTCTTTTTCTTTCTTTCTTTAAACAACCCATTCCCCCTTGCCACCAGGTTGGTTTCATAGTTGTGCCCTTAGGGCGGAGCATGCATACCACGGTTAATGTGAGGTAGAGTTTATCTGCAGGTTCGCTAGGCTTGAAAGGACAGCGCATTCGGGTGAATAAGCAAATTATACCTCTTGTTGAAAGACCCTCAATTTAAGGCCAAAACCGGGGAAAATCAATTTCATTTGAGCAAAGCGATGCTTACTTGCAGGCATCGAAGCAAAGATAGTATGCTATCGGGAAACTAGCTACGTTCGCTTCTTCCTTTGGTTCCTACGGTTGCTTGCTGGTTACTAGCTGGTATGCTATCGAAGCAAAGGTTACTTACTGTAAGCAATCGAAGCGGGTTTGAGTAGTCTTATGCTCTTAGTAGTATGGCATGCCCGCTCAAACAAAGCCAGGAGCGAAGTCCGTTGATCTGTTCATCCCCAAACCTACCCGAGCAAGAAAGTGCTTTCCTCACCCTCTTCTATGAGATTGTTTCATTCGCCATTCTTTTTCGAACTCGGTCGTGCCCTTTTATATAGTACGTGGGGAACTCTAGTCCCTACGGCTGGTCAAAGAGTAGACCCACTATCTCAAACATCACGAACAGGGGCGTCCGTAGCTTAAAATAAATCAAAGGACTAAGATTCTGTAGATCCCTTCAGTCGGGGGGATTTTTCAAAAGTCCCATCCATCGGAGGTCGCAAAGTCCCAACAGAAAGGCTGCTTTAGGGGGGCTACTCCCGCATTAAAAACCAAACGAAAACTGCCGGATCTTGATTTTATTAAAGCAAAGCTAAGACTACAACTCGAAAGGAGTACAGCCCAAAGTCCTTCTTTTAGAAAAGAATTTCCCATCATGGGGAGCTATTCCCTAGTCGGTAACTACCTTTCACTCGTTCTACTCGGGTGATTAAAAGAAAAGAATAGGGATAGTTCTAAATACCGGCCATGCTTTCCTACAGATGGAATAACTTTAGTAGACGCAATCAGTAAAGCAAGAAATTCGGTGGAGTTCTTTCCACCCCCTTTGAGCCCAATCAATCAGTACACGAACGAATACCAATTCCAATATATAGATTTGAATTCAATAAAGTCTTCCGGAAAGGCTATAGCTTTAAAGAAGCTACCTGCCCTGGAATTGAGAATCTGTAAAATCCCTTGCTTCAAGGTACTTCTGTCTACTATAGGGCATCGGCTGTCAGCTCTCTGTCCAACCTCTATCACTAATCCGGAATGGGGAACTGGTAAAGGTCCCTTGCTTTAGTCTTAGTCCCTGCTCCCATCCTCTTCCTTTCCGTCCCCTTTCTCTAGTTTTTGAATGCGGTAGCTCTCCGGGCTAGCTCTGATTCTAGTAGCAGTAGCTCTTCCGTTATGAGTCAATCTCTCTCTCCGATAGTTGTTAGCTAGTCTGGTCCAAGCGCGAATCTCTCTTGAAATAGATCTTCCAGTCGCTCTTCTGGATCAATCGCTTTGGTGAATCGATCTTCTTTGAAATGAGATCTATCTCTTCTTGCCCTGTCTTCGGCCCTGTAACTGGTCTACGAAGAATTTGACCTTCTTTCAATATCTGCCCGCTCTATCGGCGTGCTGTCTTTCCTTTCTCGGTCTATGGAAAAAGGGTGTGCCACAAGCCCTTGATCCAAGGAATCATAGGGCTGGCGATAGGTCCTTCGGTAAGCAGCATTCCTCTAGTTGCTCCCTTCTCTTATTTCATCTCGTAGGCCTATTTGTTTAAGCAAAAGCAGTGGCAATTGAATAAGGCTTCTTTAACATGCTCAAATTCAGGCTCAATAAGGCTCGATCGTTGCCCTTGTCCGCACGCACTCTTGTCTATCTATCTTTTCACCTTGTCATCTTTCCTTGCCCAATGCCTTATTCTAACAAGTAAACTACCTTTACTAAGTTTACCCTAAGATCACGAGCATTCTCTTCAATGGAGTCCACTCCTTATCCACACATGAGCCTACATCCTTTAAGGAAGGTTGTAAGGAAGGACAGTAGATGTCGGCTATAGTATACCGCTCTTCTGTAGAATAAGACTTGGTCTTTAGTGCCTTATGAACCTTCTATGAACGTTGTTGGATGTCGCTGGGTCTACAAAATGAAGGAGCGAAAGCCACTCTTCTGATAAGGAGAGGAGCGAAGGCCACTCTTCTGATAAGGAGAGGAGCGAAGGCCACTCGACCTTAGGGAGAGGTATGAAATGACTCGGCCTTAGGGAGAGGAGCGAAAGCCACTCTTCTGAGTTGGAGAGGAACGGAGGCCTTTGCCACCAAGGGATCAAAGCGGATTGCTGGCGATGACTTGGTGAAGGGAATCTATGAGAGAAGGTTCTCGAACCCGCGAATAGAGCGCTCCGCCCACCACCGCATATGTAGAAAAAGAGGGAGCGGGGAAGGAAGAACAGCCGTTTTACTTTGGCACATGAGGTGGCGGGTTTGGCTAGGTAACATAATGGAAATGTATCGGACTGCAAATCCTGGAATGACGGTTCGACCCGCCTCGGGGAGTGGCGAGCAGCACGGAACTTGAATCAATCAAATGGTAGAGAACGATAAAATCAATGTAGCGGTACGCCCTCAAGTCGATGGAAAATCAAACTAAAATAAGAAGGCCGAAAGAGTAGGGAAACTAATGTGATAAGATCCATGAGAACTGATATGAGTGTAGTAAGCCAGAGTAAGATGTATGAGGGTGCGAGTAACTTCAGTCTTCGAATGTCTAATTATTTGATCAGAATCTCGATAGTTTTTCTACTTGGCATTGATTTCTTATACTCTTTATCCCCTTACTTCCAGTGGATGATTAGTCCACGGGAGCCATAATGAAGTCAGTACCAGAACAACCTCCGAGTATCCACCTATCAAACTGCACCTTGGTGGCCGGATCAAACACATATGGTGGTGTGGTTGACATCGACCAACCCGCGGCCATATCATATACCTTCCAGATGAAACCGAACATAAGAAGAGCATTATCTCTTTCTGTTCGTTTCCAGCTAGTGGCACACATAGGCGCGTCGAACAGCTCTTCAATGGACACATTCTCATTTAATGCCACAGAATAGTACCAGTATACCCAATCCAGCCACTGACACATCCATTTACGGAGAACAGTGCGTTCATTGAATTCTACTTCACCATCAAAAAGCAGCTGCTCTGGGGGCAGCCGTATCTCCTGTTGTTTTAATTCCTTGCGAAGATAAGCAATTATCTTGCCCCTCAGATAGGGATTGAGAGGATACCCTCTTCCAATCCACAGTTCCAGAGGTAATTGCTCCTTTTGTCCATGGGGTTTCCTAAATGCCGCTTTCAGTCTTTCCCATCTCTGACTTTGGGTTGACATCAGCCGAGATCTAACACGATAGCCTGCACCTCCGTTACGTTGAAGTATGTTGATATTACAATCATACTTAACACCTATTTGACACAAACCAATCGTGCTCCTAGCACACAATAGGGACTTCAGAGATACAGGCGAAAGATCAACCTGCATTCCTTTAACCCAAAACTTCTTCGCAAACTCGATGGCACCAGAGCTTGAGATAATTGACTTACTCAAGGATATAGTAACACCGAGTTTGTCTAGAAGCCGTCTGTATTCGGATGAAACCTTATCATCGCCAAGAATAGCATACTTTGAGAATGGTGTGTTCCGGCTTGGCTGGACATTTTGTGCTGCCAACCACACCAGAAAGTGATGTGACAGTGAGAAAAGTGACCAAGAGCCATAATAGCCTAGCGGCTGACCAGCAACGAATGCTACCTCATGCATTCTTGATGTTATAGGTTTAGACACCTTCAATGTATTGAGACCTTCAGTACTGTTAACAACACTAGACGCGTATGTTGGACCAAAGAACAGTCCAAATACCGTATAGATGACAGAAAGTGGCCACCTATCTGTTGCGGATTTGAAATCAAAAGAATATGTATTCTGAGGATTGAAAGCCCTTCACTTCAATAGGGGTGACTCTTGATTAAAAGTCCCATCCATGGGAATCATAGATAGAACTTTCATAGCCCAGTCATGTACTGGTCGCAATAATCTTTGCTTTACGTAATTACATATCGCAAAGATTCGCCTTTTCCCAGCTCCTGGGAGTGCTTGAGCTAACTTACCTGTCACCAATGGAATACCTTGATAAGCTGGAATCAGAGAGGCCATATGAGGCCCTATCCTTTTCTCAAACCAATCAAGAGACTCATTAGCAAACTTGGTATTATTTGGATCAAATGGATATAACACCCATTCTCTCCATAGAATACCAGGTGAGAAGAACCCATCAGGAATGGCATGTATTTTACACACGTTCATAATGAAAGAAGCCATCTCGTGCTTTAAATTCACGAAGATATTTTGAAATTGAATAAACTTCTGTCCAGCAGAACTAAGTGTCGCATATTGCGATACATACCGATCTGTGATGGGAGTTGACTTCCAGGTAGGTTCCCATACGTTACCCTGTTTAAGAGGTATAGTATGGGCGAACGGAAGATAGATGGATATGAGCCTCTTTCCATGGGTTTTAATCATAGTCAGTACCTCTTTTACAGAATCGATATCGCTTGTCGGTTCAGTGATAGATTGAAAAGTAGCTTTGGTCACCTTAGGCGCCAGCTCGATCAATCTAGCTGCTCCGAACACCCACCTATCCGACCGTTAATCACGTACCCTAATAGATCTACGCACTATTATAGGTATGATTATAGGTAGCCCTGTTCGAGTCAAAGACACAGGTATAGAAAGCGAGTCGTGCTTGGAGTAAGAACCAGCATAGTATCGCTGAAGACTTACGCCACATTGCTTTAAATATATTTAAGTAAACAGCAGACCCGACTTTCTCACCATTCTGACAACAGTCCTCGCAAAATGCACAGCTACTTGGCATTGATTTAAATCTGGTTCTTATGAAACTCCAATCCATGCTTCTGGGGAAGTCTCTCCACTTCCTCTTTAGTCGCTTGGGGTGGTGTGGCGGGGGTCTAATTTCCTTTGTTTTGATCCGGAAACCATGGGGAAGATGATGGCTCCTTCGGGGGCCTCTGGCTCAGGATCAGGTGAGAATGAGTGTAACGAAAAGAGGAGTATCGTTGATAAACGAATACGTATGACGTGACTATTCAGTTATTGAAATGAGTTGATACTAGCTAGTTGTATCTTTTTCAATCGGAGATTTCCGCTCTCATTCAGTTTGAAAAATCATTATCTGAGTGAAGCAAGAGCAAGTGACTTTGAAAGCTCTTTCTTAACAAGACAAGTGGGGGATAAAGGGCAAAAGCCAAGTCTCTTATCAAGTCAAAAGAGTAAATTCAAGTAGGGTGATTTACGGGGTAGTCCGCTCTAACTTTGGCTGTTTATCAATCAGAAGGTATCTTTGGTTATGGTTATGCATGAGGGGTTTTGAGATTTCCCGTAAACCCTGAGTTTGAGGAAACTTACTTCTCCTTTTCAATCCTTTGATTTATCGAACCAGTATTGGGATTTTTCTTCCTACCAATGGTTCTACCAGCCCTTGTAGCAGTCTCAGCTTAATATGTAGTCCAAGAAGTAGTTGACTATGGATAAGCAATAGAAGCCCCTGTCTAGTGTCCACTCCCTTATTCCTTATGTCTTCCCAGGGAAGACAGTTACAGTTAAAGAAAGTGCTTTTATCATAGGATATATCCAGCAGTGCCCTTTACTCCTAGTCTTATTAGTTTGGAGTCATCTCTGTCAACCCCTCTCGCCTTGCTCGCATATAAGTGCCGTCGTCCCTATTTAAACGTATTGAAAGCCTCGAAAGCAGTCTTTTGACTTTCTTAAGCAGAGCGAAAAAAGATTCGTTTCACTAAATGAGTTGATTAGATACGTATTCGTAACGTATTCGTTTATCAACTCATTCCGTTCGTTTCTTCGTTTCGTCTAGTCTAGTTGCTTCTCTTCAATCCGATCTAAGCAAATAGGCTTATGCTGGATCAGCGATTGTATAACCGATTCCAGACCCGATGCAGTGAGATAAACCTGTGGACATCGGTACCATACCTCTAGGCATCCACTTTATTGTTGCAAGGTGTACATCCGCTTTCCTAAGCAATTCTTCTCTCGGTTAGAGCCTGGTAAAAATTATTCAATAGAAAGAATGGGGGCGTTGTTTTTTTCAGAACCTCTTCCGACCAGATAAGAATATAAGAATTCGACCTATTTCCAGAAGTCTCTGTTTGTTTTCAAAGGCTGTAGCCGGAGGCTGGGCTAGGGGGTAGATAGTCCGATCATCCAAAGAATGCCACCTGAGACACTAAGCGATCCCACCGCCGGTGAACTATTTCGACACTGGGGCTGATCCTTTCCTGCTAAAAGATGGGAGAATCCAGAAAGTCTATTCAAGGGAGGAATTTCGACCCAATACACGATTAGCAAGTTGACGTTAAGTACAGGCGCCAGCCAAGGGGGGGAGGAAGGCCCGGCGAGAGCTTGAAGCTTTCGTTCTTTCTACTTGACTTGAGCCTTCCTTCACTTAATATTAAGTAAAGAAATAAATTACCTTGTGGAATTTACTTTTGGAGTACATTATCATGTAAAACATTCACTGTGCAATCCATATAAAATAGAAATAGAAAAAGATAGAAACGAACCGACATCTCTTATGTCATGTCATCAGGTTTCATTTATTAAAGATAGAGCCTTCCCTATGAAATGAGGCATGGAACGGAGCCACTCTTATCTCCTCTTAGCGAGTATGGTACCCACTCCTCTTATTGGCTGGGGATGTACACAGCAGTCGAAGCAACGTATAATAAGCGTCGATCGCGATAGGCCTTCGATCACCCGGATAGATTGAGTCAAGTAATGGCATCCACTGAGAGCTTACCTTTACTGGCATGAAAGGCTACGTCTAGACCTGAATAATCCCTTAGTCTTCCGGTCGAGGCATATTATCTAAGCGACTCTCTGGACCAAGTGTATTTTCTTTTAGTTAATCTACCCGGCCGTTTTCTTATTATCCTTCGCTTGTAGCGACTGAATCTTGTTTCACTTCAAAACTGAAGGGAATGAGCCGAGGTCAGGAACTGAACTACCTGCTTTCGGGTCAGGAGGGAAACTCACTAAAGCAAGGGCAAAGGCTTCCCCGATTGTTAGAACTCCTTGGACCATGTTTAGGCTTATCGGATTAGGCTGCTGGAAAGGCTGAGACGATAGGCTTTGATTCATCAGTTTTAGAGAGGGCTATAGGCCACTTTCTCTCATGCACCAGGACTAACAGATTTCATATCATAGGAGATTTCACCTTCTCCAATATAGACCATTTCGAATGATAGGGGAATGATTCTTTGATAGAGACTCCCAGGTGCGTATCTGGTCAACTACAGGAAAGGAATAGCCTGATGTTCTATTTCGAAATCCAGAAATGAAATGACTGGTGGTACCTGTAGAGTGACTAAATGTCTCGTCTTTGGATTATGCTTTTTGTCCGAAAGTCTTCTGCTCGAACTCGTGCCAATGTTTGTTCCCTTCTAGCTTTCATTTAGATAGACGATTCAGTTCACCGGCAACTCAGTCAATGAAGACACGATCTAATCTAAGAAAAGGAAGGAGCACAACTGATTGGGTTTCCTTTGCGGAAAAACCAGCATGCCGGGGTCTATCAGAAGCACTTTTTAGAAAAAGCTAGGAATTTTTATTCATACGAAGCAGATTCTCGGCTTGGCCGCTCGCTCTATTAAGGCCTTGGCTTAGGAACTGCATTCTCGATTGGCTGGGTGGAATGAAATGCTTTTTTTTCAGGATGCGTCTTACTAAGGGGGTTATCCATGTACAAGCAAGTTTCAACTAGAATACATGGTCTAATCATTGAATTTGCATTTAGGTATCGCATTCTGCGCATTTGCTTAAAAAGGTTCCCTGGCATTCGATCCAGCCGGGGATCAAGAATTCCTCTTTCTTCGAGAATCAAGTAGTTCGGCTAAGCCGGCAAGATAGATGGAGTCACTAAGAACCGGGCGCGTGGTTCGGTAGCTGCTTCCAGTATTGGAAACGTATTAAAAGGCAATGCAACTTAGCCTTTATTCGGCTGGGATCAAATAGCTAGCCCTGGCGTTACCCGGAGAAAATACAATAATACAATATTAGTTTATCTTGTTCCAGAGGTCAATCTTTAAGTAGGTCCTTGTATCAAAAATCTCAATCTTAACTCATTAACTTCAAGCTCGGGTTCTGTTCAAGTTCAATAGAAAGACTCATTAAAGGCTTCTCTGTATAAGGTCCTGATATTTTAATATCATGACTAGCGCTCTCCTGCAACTTAGTCATCAGGATCAGTTCCTACGGAGCTAGATAGTGGAGTGGGACCTAGTGGCAAATACTTTGAACTTGCTCTTACGCCTCGTCCATTCATTAAGGAAGGCGCATTTCCTGACTGACTTCTTGTTGTCGAACTTCCCGTGCATTCTAGTTCATATGAAAGGCGGAATAAGGGATTGAAGACAAAGTAGATAAGTTCGAGACTTGCAACTATAGATTCCAAGACTTCTGATACACTTCTTACGGTGACATTGAGGAGAAAATAAAGACATGAGTAAGCTCGTGGGACACTAATTCAATCATTCTTTGAACTTTCCATTTTCGATGGAGAGTCAAGTACGGCCTAGTAACACAATCGAATGACCGATCTCGGGCTTATCTGAAAAAGACTGTAAAGCCTCTAAAAAAAGAGTTAGCAAGACGAATCCCAGCACAGCTTGTAATTGTAACAAGAACAATGAATCGAGTAATTCAATCACAGTCCTTACGTACTAGTTCCCTCTCCTTCAATACCTATGGGTCATGAAGGCATTAATCTTCCTTTCAACTCAATCTGAGGAGATCGCAGTTTGAACCTTACTCGACTATTGATATTGAAAGAAAAACCCTGGCTTTAGTAAGTTATTCGAGGAAAAAACTTCTGTCTAAGGTAGGGCTTTCCTAACTACCTAATTCCCCGTTAACTACTAAATATCATGACTTCTTTCATTTTTCTTACAGACTTGACTCCAGAAGCTAGTTGTTTCTTTTCTGTCCGATATAGAGCAATCAAAAGTAATGAAATAGAAGGAAGTGTAACTCTAAATCGAAAACGGAAGAATCTTTCTGGCTTCAGACTTACTGGCTTCTAATTCTCATGACAGGACGGGAACTGCACCAAGATGAATCTCCGCAACAAGACCAATAGGAAAGTCAGCATTAATAAACAGAATTCTCTCCGCGGGCTTAAACCAAAAGAGAAAAATGGGAAGTGGGAACAGAAAGAAAGACTACCTGCATGCATCCGTTACTGAAAATATAAATATAGTTTAGGGTGAAGAGGCTTGAATAACTAAGGAGATGTTAGCTTCAATGGCTGCCCTACAAATCTAACTTTCGGATTTATCGGATGGCAACAACAATAGTAATCGTAATCTCAACTTTTCCTCATCATATGATCTTTCTTAGGCCATGTAACTAAATAGAAAGATAGAAGAAAAGAAGGAAGTCCAGATAAGAGCCTAAAGATCTCTTAGTAGCTAAAGTGAAATTTTCATTAGGCAGTTATCCGTGAAGGAAGATCAGCCCAGAGAAGACGCTAGACTAGAATCACTGGATCTTGCCCCAAGTCCTTGCCTACCTTATCTGTATAAGGTCGGGATTGAAAATAGAATGATCGAGGATGCTTTGTTGCAGCGAATCTGTTTCCTGTCTGGTTTGGATTCCTTGCTGCCTTTAAAGATGCATTTAAGAGCTAATGAGTTCAGCAGCCTAGAGTTTTTGGTAGTTTAGTTACAGCTCTTCTTTTTTTCTTTGTTCGTAATGCTGCCTTTGCCAATAGAGTTGCATCCAACGTTTTAGGTGCTAGTAAGAGTTCTAGCTTTCCTTAGTTAGATCTCCTGATCTGCCGCTCTTTGTAAGAAGACATGTCGGTTTGCAACTAAATAGCTAAGGGGGGAGTAGATAGGAATTTCTTATTAGGGATCTTGGGCATTTCGCACCCCTTAAGTCTTTGATTTCTTCTTCGTTATGATTGAATCAACTATAGAAGAAGAGTCCGCTCCGAGGCTGTATGATCAATCATATCTCTTTATAGAGCAGGTAAAGGATCATATTCTATCACAGAAAGTAGCAAATTCGATTCTACGGCATTTAGTCCTTTTAGCATAAGCAGCCTTAGGACTGGCTTTTGACTAACTGGCTACCTAATATTTATTCCAGGTCTGTCAGATCAGAAGCAGGCGGAGAATAGTGGATCTTCTTCTCTTTTATACGGCATTTCGTAGCTTTTTATAGACTATAGAAAAAAGAAAAAAAAGAAAAAGGATCAGGAAAGAGACTAAGCCAAGCCAGGTTTAGGATCATCTTCCTACTTTCCTTCTGTCGGCTGAATCGTAGGGAAGAGGGAAATCAGGCTATTGGCATTTCATCTATGGCTTTCTACTGAATCTTAGGCGGCTGGCTAACTATTAAATATAAAGGATTCTTCCTTCACATCAGCTACTATAGAATCTTTTGCCTCATTCCAAGGTTTTGCCTCAGTAAGGCCAGTCTGAGCCTTTAAATTGAAAGTTGCTTTCATCCTTAGTTAACCCTTACAGTTCTTATGCTCAATAGTCAGGAAAGACCGAAGTCAGGCTGAGGTAATGCCCTGGAACTTGAACTTTGAGGGCTACTTCTTACCAAACTTCCTGGGGAATAGATGAAAAGGCTTTTTCCCGAGGGTTTCTTGCTTACTATATATATTAATATACAACTACAACTTTAAACTTTACGGCAGCAACTTACTCTTTAGTTGCTGATTATAGAATCTGTTCGCAGATTCCATAGTAAGTTCCCTGGAATCAGGGAAATGGGCTGATCTTGGTTTTAAATTACTAGCAGTTGAAGATGCAGGATAAATGAAAGACTTGCTTCCTTCTCAATCACACAGTACGGTAGAATGTCATAAGTCCAAAATAACTCTTCAACAAGCTTCATTCTTTCTTCTAGATCCTCTCTGGACGAGTTCAAAGACTTCTTGGCTAAGACAGGAAGGTTAAATTCAAGTTTGATTGCAGCTCTTTTTCTGCGCCCTCAATTATGTGCTTTCCTATGAATTACAGTGAGGCACGATGGGAGTTAGCAGTGGATATATGCCTTGTGCCCTCTAGCTTCTCAGTCTTCTAGTTAGGCAGACGTGTAAGAAAATAGAAAGATTACTTCTTGCTTGATTCTCCGTGGTACCTTTCTATAGCCCTATTAGGGTTGTCTCAGCGTTGTAGGTTTTGAATTTGGCTTAAGTAAATCTCTATAGTAGTTGTTGCAGGCAGTGAGTCTTGTATTACTACTTGTATTACTAAATGTATTAGTTAGTGAATAGCTCGGTATGGGCCTTTCAGGTATGCGAGAAAGAAATTACATAGATTGAGAAGTCAAAGATGCTTGCAAGTAGTCAGTCTTTCAGTAGTGCCGTAATCAGTATCTGGGGTCTTGGACTCTCCTCTAGTTACATTCCCGATCTCTAATATATGTTCTCAATTCTTCTAGTTAGTAGGCTTAGTAGGAGTGGGAAAAGCACAATGTGTCACTTCTTAGTGGAAAATACACTTTGAAGGACTCATATGGCAGATTGTTGGGATTGACTTTTCGTCTCTTTCTTTCCGAAGCAGGTAAACGAAAAGAAAACTCAGTAAGACGTGGTCTTTCAGGAAATGCTAAACCAGTTATTTTGAACTCCTTGAGAAAAGAATCGGCCTTCTAATGTCCTAATCAGGATATTTTGCTCTTGAGCTCATACCATAGATTCACCAAGCCATATTAGAAGTCATCCTTCTTGCCGATGTTCAGTCTCGAACTTCCCGCCTCTGCTCCCGTCTGCCATATTTCCTCTATTGCTCACTTCACAGCAAAGATCAGGCAATTCCTCTAGGGCTGGTTCTGCGCTAGAAAGACTTCTCTTTTTCTATGGGCTTTGCAGAAGATCGAAAGGAAGTCTCTGTGATTGGTTTAGACTCCTCCAATCCCAACCCTTGAGGATTGATAGTCGTCTAAGTAGAAATAGATTCAGTTTGTGTTCCCGGATCTAATTCATGTGCTTTAGACTGGTCCTACGAAAGCTTTCTAATGAGATTTCCTGTCTTCCCCTCTCGGCTACTAAAACATGAAACTAGAGCACTATGACCAGATACATAGAAGCGGGCTTTCTATTTAGGAGTTACAATCTCCTATGGAGAAATCCATTCCAAAAATAAGAGGACGTAAGATTCCTAGTTCGATTGAATTTCTAACCTGAAGAAAAAGAAAAAGGCAGCAACGAAGTTGAAAACAATTAGTCTTATTCTGCCTCCTCACCGTAACGAGGACAGAGGTAGCAGCAGTCTTGGACTAAATAGCTGTGTTGAGCTGTAGTCCTTATCTTGACTACTTGTGACTACTTGGAAAGGTTTTCAGAGCTATTCCTTAGTGAAAAATCTACCTTTCTGAAAAAAGATCTTAAAAAAGAGGCGACAAAAGTCAGTTAGAAATTCCACTATAAAAGAAAATCTTCCAGCTATAGATGAAAATAGTAGGGAAGTTCCAGCGGAAGAGGAATAGGCTTCAATGGCTTTTTTCCCGGCAAGGAATTGGAAGATAGATTCATAGTAATAGAATCCATGGGTTTAGGAAGAGCCGTAAAAAAGAAAAAAGAAGATCAGGCTTAATCTTCAAAGGGAGGAGTTAAGAATAACTTAGTCTTCGGACTGAAGTCTTGGAGAAGTTACAGCCTGATAATCGAATCTAAATCCTGCAGTAGGGTAAGTCCAACGCGAAGTCGTAGGTAAAGTCTAGTTCACCAAGGAATATTTGACTGAGAGGGAAACGATAGATTGAGACTGTCTTCCCAGACTTCTTCCTTAAAGGAAGACAAATGCCGGGGAAGAAATGCCCATTATATAGCTCTTTATCTTTATAAAGTTATGTTTATGTAGGCACAGCTTTTTAGAAGATAATCAAATCCGAAGGAGGCAATAATGCCATAGAAGAAAATATATTACAACACCTGGGGGATGAAATTCTAATAATAGGCCCTTACTGTGAAATAGGAAATAGCAAGTGAGTCTGAGGGCTGAGCCTGACGATCTAAGTTCTATTGAGTTGCAATCCCATCCTTATACAGAAAAGCGGGATAAAAGTCATTCTAACGTACTGACCGTACTGTAAGATTAAGTAGAATGCAAGAGTTCATTTTGCTTTTGTGACCAATAGCCCAAGCTATATATGCTAAAGTCGTCTGTCCTCTGTTCATGGCATGGTAGTCTTTAGTAGTAGTTCACGGCTTTTTAGCTCTCTAGCTCGAAGGAAAGCAAGATGAATTCTAATTAGTTACCAAATCCCGATCATCCTATTTATCTGTGTGTGCAAAAGCAAGTCGGTCATAAGTTGGAGATTTCAAGTTACAACTTGTTGGCAGCAAGGCCCATATCAATTCCAATTTTCCACGGAGGAGTCAGTGTTACTGAAGAAAGCAATGCCATGAAAGGTAAGGTTGGTTAGACAGTCGTCTAGGTTCGCGTAGTTCCTGGGGATCTCCCTTACCACCAACACCGTGAAATATCATCCAACACTCGGTGAATCAATTACGTAAGCCACAGATTATCTTCCTTAAGGAAGGAATTCCAATCCTGGCTAATCCAATCTATTCCATTCCTGCATCCTTTTCTTCCATTTTTTATCCCGCCGGGTAAGTCAAATAGTTAGACTGCTTTATGGCTGCTGAGTTTGAGGTCTTTCTTGCAGCTCTGTCTCAGGCTGCTGACTTCGGTTCTCTTAAGGCGTAGGAGATCGAATTAAGCCTTAATGCTCCTAGTGTTGCTGCAGTTAGCTGATACTATGCGATAGCACTATGGATTGACTTACCTAATTCAGTGATCTAAATACCGTTGCATCAACTACGTATATTATAGTGACTTACAAGTTAAACGCGAGATAGCAGGTCAAGCCCCTTAGTTTTCAGTTTACAGATCGGGGACTTTGGTAAGGCACCCCCGGTCCTCTTGGATTAAGAACCCGCGGATTCACTGATAAAGGAATTCAGTTACAAGGAAATTTAGGATAGAGAAATTACTTATAAAAACAGTAACTCCAAATTACTAGTAAGCTGGGGGCACTTCTCTAGGCTTTTCCGTCCGTCAGTTTAGAGAACCCATAGCAGCTAACATCTCTTCTGCACCGGGAGTGCTACAAGTCAGGCTATTACAGCATCTGATAAATATCTCGTATTGAAGCTGAAAGCAAAGTCGATCGTCTTAGTCCAGTCATAAATTGATCATTTTCTTGTTCGCGAAATGCCTTTTGACTTCTGATATGGTCTAAAAGGAAGTTGAATGCCAGGTAGGATAGTCAGAATCTTTCTATTGAAATACAACAGAAGCCCTTCCTTCGATTCAGATTTATGCAAGTTCTCCTAAAGAGATGAGAGGGATTTCCTGAGGGGTTAGGATTAGCTCAAAAGCCCTTATTTTCAGTTTGAAAGGCCTACTGCTTGGTCTACTTGCTAGCAGTTCTTGGATAGCACAGAGAGGATGAGATTCGAAGTTTCAATATGACTTAAGAAGTTCTGGTCTTACTAATTCTTAGGACCAGAAGATAGAGTTCTATGGACTGACGAAAGGCGATAAGAAGGTACTTCTGAGGCAAAGCCCATTAAGGGCTAATCTTCAGAGAAAAGATTGAATCCCTCTGAGTAAAGAGAAGCCCTAGGAATCAGCTACTTTCTCAGCGTTAGGAATTTTCCATTGAATCGAATTCAGTCCTTGAGTTCCTTATTTTCACTCTTGTATGAGAGGGAAATGCCCTTTAATTTCTTTTTATCCTGCCTCTGATCCGCCTAGTCACAAATGGATAAAAGCAAGTCTAACTCTAAATAAAAAAGAAATCCAAAAGTTCTCGGCCGAAAGCCTTCTATTCTATTCAAATGCCCTGGGAATGAGGATAGACTTCGTTTCATTCTTTATTGCTTCAGTATAGCCTTAAGCCTGAGACTAAAAAATAGAAGCCCGAGATCAGTCTCTCGATTTAATTGGCTGGGCATTCCCGTCTTTCCTCAGCGAG
>Ga0268246_10000187_pt1 | contig 39422 bp, 34 predicted proteins | sample AgamicOrSfe_FD_200242 | JGI IMG/M metagenome (GOLD analysis project Ga0268246, IMG submission 200242) | Agave microbial communities from Guanajuato, Mexico - Or.Sf.e (v2) (version 2) | ecosystem: Host-associated > Plants > Phyllosphere > Phylloplane/Leaf | place: Guanajuato, Mexico | collected...
TCCCGCCTGTGGCTCACATGCCCGCACCTTCCCCGGGCAGGGCATTTATCGGAGTTGGTCCAGTGCTGCCACATGTAACTGCGGCTTTCGAGATGATGTTGTTCTTCTAGATTCCTCCTTCAAGAACATAATAATACACCTCTGACTGGATTTCGAAGACCTATACGCATTGTGCATCGAGCATTCACGGTTCCTAGGCTCATCAAGTAATATTTACTCCTCTGCGACTCTCACGACCACAACGAGAGCGATCGGTTTCCGGCTTCTACAACCTCCGCTGTCTGACAGTCATACAAGAATATTACACACACTCAACAAACCCGAAACTCAAGCAAATAATCGCAGCTTTGCATTCTGCACTCAGTTGGCCTCGGCTTCGCAAGGATCCAATGTCGTGGTGACCCATCTAGTCGTCACCCTAAAGCACGCGAGCATTTGCGCCTCACGGTATCCGCGGCTCTTACTGTCGAATCATCCGGGACTCGTCTGGACACTGTCCTGACAACAGACCAGCATGGCAGATATAGACAGCGACGCTATTGTACCGATCTCAGAAGAATCTAACATATCAGAGGATCCTGCCATCGAGTCGAAAGCAAACGAGGAGGAGGAAAACGAAGAAGAGGCCAGCAAGAGTGATTCAGACGATGATGTAGAGAAGGAGGACACATGCCGTATCTGCCGGAGCGAAGGCACCGAGGATGAGCCTTTGTTCTATCCTTGCAAATGCAGTGGAAGCATAAAATTCGTCCACCAGGATTGCTTGATGGAATGGCTTTCGCATACAAACAAGAAGCATTGCGAACTGTGCAAGACACCGTTTCGCTTCACCAAGCTCTATGATTCGCACATGCCAGATACCCTTCCTTTTGAGATTTTTCTTCAGCGAGCGAGCCTGGACACTTTACGACATGTCACACTATGGATGAGAGGACTGCTGGTCGGTTTCGTGTGGCTGATACTTTTGCCTTGGTGTATCAGATGGGCATGGAGAGGTCTATTTTTTATGCTGGATGCCGGCTGGGCGCGTGAGCCTTGGATCGCCAGACTAGAGGCCGAAGCTCTGCAGAACGCTACAATAGAAGCAAACGCGACCTTGATCACGGACGTCGTCAAATCGGCCATCAACAACACATCCACTTTGGGGGAGATACAGGAACTGCAAGGTCCGATCGGTTTCCACGTATACACGCTCATCTGGAATGTCGTGACTGCACCGTGGCGAACGCAGTCTTCGTCGCATCACGTTAGCAATCCCACTCCGGGTCCTGTTGGCGTGGCTGCACCATCGTCAGTATTCTCCGATTTTGAGTTTGTCAATAGCCTCACCGCATCGCCCTATCTTAACAAGATTGTCGTTGATGTACTTGAAGGCCAGCTTATAACCTTTCTGGTTGTGGTTGCTTTCATTTTGGTCTTCTTGATTAGGGAATGGGTGATCCAACAGCAACCGATTTTGAACGCTGCAGCACATGTCCGCGAAGCTGAACAACAGCTCAATCGCGTTGACCAAGCCCGCAATAGGCTTCGAGGCGATATTCAGAACGCCGAAGAGGAGATTAGACACATCGATGAGCAGAGAGGAGAGCATCAGCTTGACGAGTCAGACAATGCGTCCGATACCGCGTCTACTCGTGCGGTGCGGAGACGGTCCTCAAGAGACACTTCTGTCCTCCTTCCTGATGAAGCCGATGCCCCGACTCGCTCTAATCTCGATTGGACGGCTTTTGAAAGACGAATTCGTGCTGCGTCCTCAGTCGAGCCACTAGTTGATCCTGAGCATGCCGACCCTAGCTCATCTACAATCCGATCTTTGACAGATCAGCTATTGGAAATCGTTCAGGAAGGTCGGCAAAGTGGCGCTCCAGCCGCGCAGACGCTGTCCAGACTTCAGACCTGGGTGAAAGCTATTCCTCACGATGTAGACTCGAGATGGCTTTCCCAGATGCTTGCGGCGTTTGGAAAGCTGAGATCCGAGGCGAGCGAGGAGAATCAGCAGACCGAGGATGGCGAGTCGAACAGAGAAGACGACATTGCACGACCTGCGATGCCTCCCAGAGGTACTACTACTCAAGTGAATGAGGTCTTGCGGACCCTTGTGGAGGAAATCGAAAATGAGGATCAACTGCTTCCAGACGCTGGATCGTCAGCAAACATAGACCTCAGTGAATCAAGTTCGCATACTGCAGAAAGCTGGCAGCCAGTTGACGCATCATCACAACGATCAAGTTCGAATCAAGGCTCGAATCAAGGCTCGAATGAACAGGACAGCCTAGAAGTCGTGGAACCTTCCTCTACCGTCGAAGTGGCTCATCGCGCTACAAACTCGGCTGAAGAACACGCCGAGGAAAGAGAAGACTCGAATGTCGACAATAACGCGTCTGGCAGCAACGATAGAGCGACCCTTGAGGAAAGTGCAGGGAATGTCACAGACAATGCTCTTGCAGCTGATGGTCAGCAAGACTCTCCCGTACATGAAGCAGAAATCGTGGTTCCTCGCGGGAATCTGCTTCAGCGACTGTCAGACTGGTTCTGGGGAGACATTCATATTCAAGATCCAGTCCCAGATCAAGACCCCGCTCAGGCTAATGCTCCCGTGATTTTGGACCCTGCTGATGACGTTCTCTTCGTTGACAACCAAGACGCTCAGCCAGCTTTCCAGGAGGGCGACTTACATCTGCCTGCAGACGCTGATCCGGAAGTCGTCGCGGCTGCAGTCGAAGCGGGACTGGATGTTGAAGCAGCCGAAGAGGCTGAAGATCTTGAAGGTATCCTTGAACTCATCGGTATGCAAGGACCCGTAGTTACCTTGGTCCAGACAGCCATGTTCTGCGGGGTACTCGTCACAGTCACTCTTTGGGGCGCCATTGGCGTACCATATCTCTTTGGCAAACTCGCTCTTCTGACGATTGGAGATCCTATTCTTTTCCTCGTCATACTCCCCCTACAGATCGCTGCTAATCTTGGCGACATCTTTATTGATGTGGGTTTGATCATCGCAGCGGGGATTGCTTGGAGTGCCGCGCACAGCGTTGCTACCTATGCCGCAACCGTGATTCCGTTCGTCAAGCCAGAACATCTTCAAACAGTGGCTGACGTGACCTGGTCTGTCTTCCACAACGCTGCAACTCATCTGAGCAAGATGTTTGTTGTCGAAGATACCCACGACACAATCGAGTCCGGCTTCTTGCTCGTGTCGATACAAGCTCACAAGTCGCTACAAGAACTCAAAGCAGAGATTGGCATGGTCTTCGGATTCTTGGCCTCTGCTATGGTCCATACTTGGGACTATTGCTGTGACTTGTCTACTGGAAAGTTTGTCGGGACCATCAACACCATCACTCCAGAAGCCGTCCGCTGGCTATCCGACAACGTACAATGGGCAAAGTCATTCATGCAGAGCCTCATTGGTGACAATGGTCTCACCATGACTGTTCGAGCAGTTAGACGTGTCAGCATAGAGCCTGCAGAAGCCTATTGGAGCGGCGGGGACAGGACTTTGACTGTGCTATTCGGATACAGCTTTCTCGCCTTGATTGGTGCCGGACTTCTTCTGCGCAGAGAGCCATACTTTACCTCCGAGACCCTTCGCAAAATCGAGAAGAGCTTCGCGGACGTGCTGAAACAGGCTGGTGGTGTACTGAAGGTCATCCTGATCATCAGTATCGAAATGCTTGCATTCCCACTTTACTGTGGACTACTGCTGGACTGCGCATTATTGCCTCTATTCCAAGGTGCTACCTTCGCCTCACGCATCGAGTACGCTTCAAGGTCGCCATACATGTTTACCTTTCTACACTGGTTCCTGGGAACGGCTTACATGTTCAATTTTGCACTATTCGTATCAATGTGCCGACGCATCTTGCGGAGTGGTGTCTTGTACTTCATCCGCGATCCTGATGACCCGACATTTCATCCCGTTAGAGACGTCCTTGAGCGGAGCGTCTCCAGTCAGCTCCGCAAAATAGCATTCAGCGCCCTAGTATATGGTCTGCTCGTCATTCTTTGCCTTGGTGGAGTGATCTGGGGGATTGATCATGCTCACAAAGACGTCTTTCCGATCCGCTGGTCTGCTCCTGAGCCAGTGCTCGAGTTCCCCTTGGAGTTTCTGTTCTACAACTTCCTCAGCCCGTTCCTGTTCAAACTCATCAAACCGTCTTCGGGCCTTGAATCGGTCTATGAATGGTGGCTGCGTCATAGCGCAAGACAGCTGCGCTTGTCTCACTTTCTGTTTGGTGAACGCTTTGAGGACGAAGAAGGCCAGTACGTCGGCAAGAGCTGGAAAGACCACGTCGTTCTTCGCATGTTTGCAATCATCAGCCCACCCGATAAACCAGAAGATGTTCTCCGTGGCACAGGCCCTGCTACTTTTCGTAAAAGCGGAAACTACGTTACAGCACCTGCCTCTGACCAAGTCCGAATCTCTCGAGGCCAGACAGTCTTCCAGGAAGTAAGCGAAAAAGAGGTGACCGATTCAGAAAAGGAGCAAGACTGCTCTCTTCATGGACGTGCAAATCAAAAGTTCCGGAATGTGTACATCCCGCCTTGGTTTAGACTTCGAATCGGTCTTTTTCTTGCCTGTCTCTGGACCCTGTCAGCGGCTATCGGTGGTGGATTCACTCTAGTACCACTGGTCCTCGGACGTGGGATTTGCTCTCTCGTGCTTGCGCCAAATGTCAGGGTCAATGACATCTGGTCCTTTGCCATCGGTCTACACGTCGAATTGCTCATCGCATACATAGGCATGAAAGCATCCGCGGTCATGAAACAGACCAGAAGCAAAGTCTCTGGCTTTGACTTTGCACCCGTCCTGGACAAAATCCGACGCATCTCCTGGTGCGTAGCAAAAAGCACGTATGTGTACGGATTCGGTATCGTCGTTATCCCGGCTACATTCGCACTCGTCTTCCAGCTGTACCTGACCCTTCCGCTCCGGACGTACGTCAACTCAATGGTCGCAGCCAATGCCTCGAACGGCCTGCAGTCCGTCAACGCAACCACCATCGCAAGCGTCTTCTCCAACACGACCGAAGCAGCAATCGGATCAAACATCTCCGAACAAGCATGGCTGAGCATGCACACGATCTACGTCCTACCCGACTGGACCCTCGGCTTCCTCTACGGCAAACTCCTGATCCGGCTAATGACCCTCTCACCGACCTCGCTGCCCCACGCAGCATGGCGCCAAATAACGCGCAACGGCCGCTTCGACCCAGACATCCGGCTCGCGACGCGCGCCTTCATCCTGCCCACGCTCCTCTTCAGCACCCTCGTCCTTCTAGGCCCCATGCTCCTCGCCGGGCTCGTCAACAACCTGTTCTTGTACCCTCTCATCGGGCACTCACTAACCGAAATCGCGTGCACGAAGCTGTACCGCTACGCCTACCCACTGTGCGCTTCGCAGGCGCTGGCGGTGTGGTGCGTGCGCGAAGCGGTGAAGGCGACGCGCAGGTGGCGCAGCAAGATCAAAGACGAGGTCTATCTCATCGGGGAGCGGTTGCATAATTTCGGCGAGAAGAAGCCGCCGCCGGGGAGTAAGAGCGTGGCTAGAAGGGGAGGACATTAGATGATGTGATGAAAGGGGAGGGGGGGCCGTGGTTGTATTATACATTACGTTACCCTGAGATCATTCTTGTAGGATATAGAGATGAGTATTACCTAATAATCCAGACGTTCAACCGGTTTAGAAATCAGTTAGTGCTGTGCCAAGTGATATAGAGTGTGTGCCTCTTCGATTCATCCCCCTTGCGAACTGCAAATTAATGAAAGGAGATCTGTGTTCTTGATTCATGCTCCTCTCACGTACGGCCATAGTTGCTTGAGAACACTGGATCCCGTCCGCTCTCCACACGTTAAGCAAGCAAACGCTCGATCAGTAGTTGCGTGGGTGACCAGCAGCAAATCCCGGGTGCTGTACGTTTTGGTGCATCCTTTTTTGGAGGTATACCGTGAAACCTTACGTGAGTTTTCCTTTTTGGCAGGTGGGAAAGACTCTTCGGAGGATGGGAACGGGAGGAGTATCGGACACGTAAAACTTTCACTAGCTAGGGAGAGAAAGAATTGTATGAAGATGTGATATCGAAGAGAAGGCATTAGATTGAATTAATCCATTAAATTATATGTATCCAGTCAATTCAATGTATCCCAATATTCCCCAAGTCAGCGCCGCGCTATGCAATCCAATTCGCCCACTCTTTTCCTTCAGCAAGGACCGTCCGTCCGTCCCTAGACCTTCCCAGTCCATTATATCAAAACACATCCACTAAATCGTACAAAAACTCACATCACAACCTACGAAAACATTAGCTTTTCTCTTTTCTCCTCACACAAGACCAGGACAAATACTCACACATTCAGCATCCTGCTTCGTAGCGGGAACGCCCATCTCCTCAAACGTCTTCGGACCCACGCCCGCACCAAGCGGCTTCGCGGGCTTCTGCTGCGTGATAGCAGGCGCCGGCGACGGCGTGGGCGGCGTCGTTGGCTTCGAGGACCCCCGCAGATCGGCCTGGCTCTTGCGGCCCATTTGCGGCGGCCGCGAGTTCTGGCGCGCGCGTTGCGGGCGGTTGTCGTTGCTGGTCGGCGCGGGCGACATTGGTAGTGGGACCTGCGCTGGCGAGGCGGGGAGCGGTTTCTCCATTGATGGCTTCGGGCGCAGGCGGCGCGGCTCGATGGGTGCGGCGTACCCGATGTCTGGCGGCTGGTAGGCGGGCATTGTCTGTGCGTGGATGGGGCCCGGCATTGGTGGTGGTGGGCCTGGTTGTTGTAGGGGCATGTTTGCTGGACTCGAGACGTGGCGCAGGTTTTGGGGTGGTCGTTGAAGGGTTTGGTTTGCGGTGTATGGTCGTGGTCCTGGACCGCTTGGATAGCGTGGCCGTCCGTCAGAACCTGGTGCAGCTGAAGACGATCTTCCGTAGGGCGAGCCTTGCGGTGTTGTCTGTAAACTTGATGCTTGAGCGTTTAGTGGTGATGATGGCGCAGCTGAAGGTGCCCGTCCGTAAGGAGAACCCTGTGGTGTTGTCTGCAGGCTTGGTGGACCATGGGGACTATGTGGTGAAGATGGTGTAATGAGGCCAAACCCATTCGTGGATGCCGACACGGTAAGTGGCCCCGTCGGATATGGTTTGGTGGTCGCTGGTCTAGCTGGAGTGCCGACAGGAGAGATCACAGGAGCGCCATTTTCAAGAGGATAAGGAGTGACCGAGGAAGTCCGCGGCGGTATAGCACCGCCACTGGCGGTTCGACGGTGACTCTGCTGTCCATCGCCAATCAATGGCAAGCGGTCTTTCTGCTGGAAGCGCGCCGGTCTGACACCCCTCTGAGATCCGTACTGCGACTTGATTCTGGTGATGGTGACATTGTCGTGGTCCTTTCGCGACAAGACTTGCTTCTTGGAAATTCCACTGATACGTCCCGGTGCATCTTTGTTGCCGTTTCTGGCCGCTTTGTTGTACCATTCGAGAGCAGCATCGAGGTTCTGCGGCACGTGGATGCCCAACTCGTTGAAATATCCCATGGCGAATTCTGCATTCGGGAGTCCAGACAAGGCGGCCCTTTGCGCATAAATGTAGGCAACCTCTTCGTTCTTTGGGAAGATCTCTTCGTGTCCGACCAGAAACCACTTGCTGACTCCCATTTCCGCTTCTGGCTCACCCTGTCTTGCTGCTAGGGCGTAATAATGGAGTGAATATAATGGGCTAAAGTCGCAACCGAGCGAGCCAAGCTCATATGCAGCGCCCATCTTCAGTTGTGCTTTTGCAAACTTCATGTAGGCGGCTTTTTCAATCTCGATTCTAGCAGCCCTCTCGTCGATTGGGAGAACACCTTCAGGAAGTTGGATCTGCGGTAATTGTCCAGCAAGCAACATTCCATAGACGTAGGCTCCCTGAGAAGCGTTCTCGTCGGCGCAAGCTGCCGATCGGCGAATGAGGTCGATGCCTTGTACAAAATCCTGTTGTTGTCCATGTTGGCCTCTCAATGTCATCATGCCCAGACGGTACAAGCACGCCGAATCGTCCTTCTCAGCACCTCTGTGGTAATGCCTTAGTGCCTTGGCCGGGTCGTTGCTCGCCTCGTATAGCATGCCGATTCTGTATTCCGCTCTTGCGTAACCTTTGTCGGCCGCCCTCGAATAACATCTGAAAGCCTCTTTCTTGTCCATCAAACACCCGAATCTGCCGAATTCAAACCACATTCCCCTGAGAAACTCGGCTTTTGGGTGATGCTGTTCAGCCAGGAAAGTGACGATGTTCATGGCGTCTGTCTTGATCTGCTGCTCCTGGACTGGTGTCTTGGGACGGCTAAGGTTCATGCTGTTTAGTCGCTCTCTGTCGTCCATGCTGATGCCAGATTGTTGCAAAGCGTCCTGTGCCCAAGCCAACTGCATCTCGGGGTCATTGGACGAGAGTACCAACGTTCGCGCATTCTCCAAGGTGGTCTCAAATTCTTCGTCTGAAGGGGGAATGTTCGGAGGAGCATGCAGCAACTTAGGAATGTCGATCGGAGTGGTGCCGGATCGTCTTTGACTGGAGTTCGGCAACGAAGTACGGCGACCTTTGTTCAAGTCCATGTTTGCGATGCCTTCTTGTATCTGTCCAGGCATCTCGGGCATATGACTGTGGAATGTCAGGTCAGGTCATACTCTATGAAGTCGTAGCTGTGTTACGTACCGCTGAGGTGCTGGCGCAACCAGATCTGTGGGCGTAGGGGGTTCATAATATTCATCGTAACCCGTCGGCACAAAGGTCGCAGAGACGTTGTAGCCATCTTGTGTCATGGCGTTCCACCGGTCGTGCAGCTAAAGCTACAACCGATTGTCGGTATGCGATGCGATGCGATCAAAAGGAGATGAGATGGATGGCACAGCTACCTAATGGTTCAGGTTGTGGTCAGCCAGTGTCAATGAAGCAAGGCTGCTGCGGCAGGCACGTGTTGGAGGCAGCCACGACTTGCGAACGCATGTGCTTATGCTTCTGCAAACAATGCATCGCACCACTTCGCCTCGAGGGGAACCAGATGAACCAAATGTTGTTTTCTGGAATTACATTACTTACTGGTAACGGTCCGTCCGCAACCAAACAATGACGCCGTATGCACCCGTATTGATGATGAACCGGGGGTGGGTCTGCCAAGGTCGCAGGGATCTTCAAAGCTTCGTTCAATGACAGACGGCAATGCGATCTGATTACAACTCCGTTCAGTGGATGTCAAGGCGTTTTGAAGATATACGTTGTCGGTTCGGATGCTTGAGTGCATCAGAATGACACAATGCATTGCGAGGCGGATAATATGTACCCCCAGTGCTCATGACAATGCCCAGAATCCAGACGGCGGATCGTTGTGGACACTGCCCCCTTGCTTCAGGGATGCCAAAGCACAGTTGTGCGTCCTCATACTCGAGTATGGAAGCTCTCTTTCATTACAACCCATTTCTTTTTCAGATCTTCCTTTGTGGTCTTCTCTCGCGAATCCGTGAGATCTTCTCGCCAGACGTTGCTTCCGGCTTCGCGACAGTCGTCGAATCATGAATTCCGGTCATCGTCTTCTTACTTGAAACTCTGGTGTTTCAATGACATTGATGCTGCTGGCCTTGACAGGATTTCCTCACTACCATGCAACCGATTGTCCATCCAAAAAAATAATGAGCGGAGTCTACCGTCGACTTCGACCCCTGAGAACAACGAGGAAGGGGTGAAATCAGGAACAAAGACCTCGAGAAGTCTCCGAAAAAGAACAAAGAACGATTGTCTTGGAGCCAGCGAAAAAAGCCATCTCACCTGCGACCTCGAATTAAGGCACTCACCAAGCATGACAGAGTTGACGACTGGAATTGAGCATCAGTATGAGAGAGGTCTGTCAAGGCTGCTCCATACTGCATGCAGACTGTGCTGTGCTGTCGCTCTTCAACCACGACAGCTGAAAACTTTCGTCAACGAGTGGAACGCTGCAATGGTCAAGACAAGGGCGTTATCCATATACCCCTGGACTGAGCCGACTGCGATTGTACGAGGCATGCGCATTTCGTCAATAAGCACCTCGTTCCAAAACCTCGACGCTGTCAAGCTTGAGGTGTAGACGCGTCGGTCGCAGATGTGATTGATGACCGTGGAACGAGCCATCCTTCTGACCGGGATGGAAAGACATAGGTCATCGTCGTCTAATGGAGACAGGCCGGTGATCCTCGCGTGCGATTCAATTGGTGTGAGGTGGGCGTGTTCGCGAGAGCATGAGCTGTCAGTGCTCTTGTCGAGAAGGAGGTGCTGTAAATCGCGTCGAAGACCTGGAACAGTTGATCGAGGTAGGTGCCTATTGTCAGATCAAATGTCACGTCCAGCAAGAATAGGCAGCAATGTCATGTATCGATGTGGTGTTGTTGGTGGTCACGGAAGTGGAGGTGACGCGGGCGTGTTTCTGTAAGATATCTCTATCACTCATCTTCTCCTCACCACCCAATTTCCTTCCAACTCAGCTAAATACACACCAATTCCGCGATCCTCAATATCCTCCTCAGTAATCCATCAGTACCCTCTGCTCCTTTTTCTCCAAGCAAGAATATACCACTCAGTAACCCATCAGTACCCTCTTCTCTCGTTCTCACACCTGTCGTCTGCATATTTTCGTCTCCTCCGAAGATCTCACTTCGAACGATCCTCTCAGTTCATACGAAATGCCTACACAAGGTCAGTACCAACGCCAATATGACCCCGAGTAGCACACTGACATCCCAGCCGGCCGCAACCTACGATACAGCGACGAGGCCGTCAGCAAGCACTGGATCACGCCTCGCACCGTTCGCCAGCTAGCATCCACAATCGCACCACACGTCCCGCCCCGCGCCCGACAGAGCATCCTCGACATCAAAGTATACGCCGCGACGCACCGACCGACCCGGCAATCCCTGCGCAACGAACCGAGGTTCAAGAAATCCGCCTCGGGCCTGGGGCTCTTCTGCGCGCGCTCAGGAGTCGTTCAACCGTCCACCGGGCTCGTCAATCGCCTGCACACGACGGCGGACAGAGACTTGCTCGCGCCGGATAGCAGGTACTCGGCCGCCGAGCTGGGCCTTGAGCCCGAGCGGTGGCGCTGGCTTTGTGTCCCTGGTACGGCGAACCCGTTCACCGGGTATGGTGCCCTGGTCAGGACTGGCGGTTTGCGTCGCGATTCCGCTGTCGATGTGTCTGCAAAGTCGCCTGACCCTGAGGCTGCCGATTTGTGCGACACTCTGCCTGCTCCGTACCCTGACCGCTGGCCTAGGTGGGTGCCGCCAGATCGCTCCGTCACCTTGACTTGCCCGGGGTGTGCCTGCGAGCTCACTGGTGTGGAGGACCATCGTGGCGGCGTGATGGGTTACGGATGTCTGGTCTCTCCCTTTGGCGAGGGCCGGTATGAAGAGGAGGACTCTGAGCAGGGCAGTAGTGGTGGCAGTGGTGGGGTCATCTCTGTTGGCGGCTCTGTTGGCGGCTTCTCTGGCGAAGGTCCTGTCTTTGTTCGGCCCTCTCTTCTGCACCATTACTGGGACGAAGTTGAGACCAATGAGCAGGGCAACAAGGTGGATATGGAGGAGGGGTATTTGGAGGACTCGGAGGCGGGCATGGAGGAGGGCTGCGTGCTGGTCACGGAGTCAGGGTACGTGTCGGACGAGGATGCCTCCAAGGCTGCGGGCGGTCAAGACGACTGTTCGATTATTTTTAAGATACCCAGTGGCTTACACAGCACCACCAGCGGGAGTTCAGGGAAACAGTATTGTTTTGGAGTCTAGATCAATATCCATCAATGACCTTTTCACCCTTCTCGCCCTTGACAACAACAGCAGCAGCACCTGCATCGACCTCACTCACCTCAATCCCCGGCGCGCCTTCCAAGATAACACCACCACTCTGCGGTCCAGTGAAATTCGTCTTGCCCGTAGTAAACCAAGTAATCGCCGCGATCAGCATAATACCACCAACCGCCGCACAAGTATAATTCATGTTCTCACTATCGACGGGACTGAGCGTGGGAAAATTGAACGTGATACTCGTGAAGAGCAAGAAGACCAGTCCCGCAATATTGACCGGCAGGCCCCAACGGCCCAGACTCCACGGGCCGGAGAGTCTGTAGCCGGGCTCGCGGAGGCGGAGCGCGATCAGCGCGATCAGAGGCATGGCGTACGAGACGTAGAAGCCTTCGGTCGCGATCGAGATGACGGTCTGGAACCCCGTGTATGAGCCGAAGTAGATGCTGTTGAGCGCGATCTGCACGGCGAAGGTCAGGCAGATGGCGGCGACGGGGATCTGTTTGCGCTTCTCGACGCGCGCGAACAGCGAGCTGAAGGGAAGACCGCGGTCGCGCGCGAAGGCGTACACGGCGCGTCCGCCTTCGGCCATCAGTGCGTTGGCGCAGCCGACGTCGATGACGATGAAGAGTGTCGTCAGTACCGAGGAGCCCGCCAGCGACTGTGTGCTGTCGTAGAAGATCTGGATCAGGGGCACGCCGGTGCTGGATTCGGCGACGGTCGTGATGTCGCTGATGCAGAAGCAGGCTGCGATGATGAAGATGAAGCCCGTGATGGCGCCGATCCAGACGCTCAGGACGATGGCGCGCGGCGCTTCTTTGCGCGCGTTGCGCAGTTCTTCGGTCATGTGGGATGGTGCGTCGTAGCAGCACATGCCGAAGGCGGTTTGCAGGATGCCCAGGATGCCAACGTAGGCGGTGCTGCTGAAGCCGGTGAAGTTCTGGAATTCGCCGAAGACGAAGGACGCAGTTTGTTTGTGGTCGTTGGTGGCGAGGATCGTGATTACGATGACTAGGAATGAGCCGACGTTCCAGATCAGGAGGCCTTTGGAGACTTTGTCGAGAAAGTGAGGCGCGAAGATGTTGAAGACCAGTGCGACGACGCCGACTAGATATGCGACTAATGTCGTGTGCCATCTCTCGATTGTGTAGTGCGGGTTGTTCAGGTTCGCGAGACCGAGGACAAAATTGGCCGTGATGAAGTTGTTGGTCGCGCCCATGGCGATGATACCGATCAACATGAACCAGCCACAAACGTATGAGAAGCCGCGCGCCCAGCTCTTCGGTGCCAGAATTGCTACCCACGAGTACTGACCGCCAGCAACTGGGTACGTCGAGCACATCTCAGCAAGACTGTAGGCCACGGCCAGTGTGGCTATGCAGACACCGACCCATGACCAGACCATGACTGGAGGACCGCCTGATTCGACTCCTACGATCAGGACTCCGGATACTGCTGACCAGCTGGTGACGATAGAGAAGGAAAAGCCGACCATGCCGAGAAAGCCAAATGAGCGCTTGAGCTCTGTTCAGATATTAGTAGCTGTCTTTGTTCGTGTTGCGGATTTCAAAGTGCTCAATTACCTTGCTGGTAGCCGAACTTCTCAAGGGCGACATCCTCCTCAGTGGTGCCTTCGAAAGGCTTGATGGGAGTCGCTATATGAGCCATGATGTCGACTTTCCGAGACTCAAAAGGGTTGATCTACAATCCTGATCGTTCGCAGGAATTGAATGAAAGAAGGTCTAGCAGACAGAAAGGAAGCAATGGCCGAGTCTGCCAAACCGAACAGAAGAGCGGAGCACCTACAGATATAACAAACCTTACGAGAAGATAGCTGCTATATTCGAGCCTGGGGCTGGAAAATATTCACGGCAGCTGCTGCGGGTAGGTACTATCTGACAAGGCTGCCGGCGATGATCAATCGCTGTTATTCAAGATTCGCAAACGAACTGAGATCGGAGAAAGATAGACGTTCTTATCAGTGAGTGATAGATTAGGAAGTGGAAGTACCGACTGTCGTCGCGAAACATGCAGGGCGTGTGGCATATAGTGGGGTCGATGATAAACTTGATTGGTGGGGCCAGATTAGGAAGGCAATGCCGAAATGCGGAGAAAGATAAGATGAAAGCGGCTGTGATTACATGTAACGTTACTGTATTATCCTCCTTCGAGTCCATTAAACATATCTAAAAAATCAAGAACTATCTTTTGAGCTCGCTGAGACGTATGAAAAGGACACAAAAGACGCAGCGCCGTCGGCTCAGCATGGAGTGCAGGTCGCACTGCTTCTGCCACACGCGATTGTGTCCGATCTTCGCTGGTGTCCAACAAGGCGCACCAGGCGCCCTATTCTGCTAATCACGGGCCCAAGTGGCCTTCTACCTTCTACGAGAAGCATCGAGGCCGTAGCCGAGCTCTTGCTCCAACGAACCAGGATCAGTACCGTGCATCTCCTGCGGCCGTGGGTCCTCGCTCTGTCTTGGGTCCCAGCCATTGGGGATCGGTACCTGGCCACCTTGTTGCTGCGCATACTGCTGTGCCTGGTCGCCATAGCGCGATTGCTGGTGCTGAAGAGGCGCGCGTACCGAGCGGCGGAACTGATGGACCTCATCCAAAATCATGGTGCGCATGTCGTTGACTTCCTCGACGACCTCGAAGCCGAAGTCGAATTTGGTGGGACAGTTTGGCTCGTCGCTGGCGTCGTGCCAGATTGCTAGGTAGCGGTGCTCGAGTGCCTCTTCGACGCTGATGCGTTGACTCGGGTCGAATGCGAGCATCTTGTCCAGAAGGTCTAGTGCGTCTGGATTTGCGCGTGGGAAGAGTTGTTGGAATGGTACTTTGTGCATGTATGGGAGGTTGCGGACATATTCCTGGGCTCTTGGGGATCCTATCCTTGCAAGCGTTGTCTCGTTCGGTGTGCCAAGAAAGTGGAGGATCTGATTGAGTTGATCGACGTAGTCGCGACCTTTGAAGAATGGCTTGCCGCCGAGGAGTTCTGCGAGGATGCAACCGACAGACCACACGTCGATGGCTTTGGTGTATGACTGGAAGGAAAGCATGATTTCTGGAGCTCTGTACCATCTTGTGGCGACGTATTCTGGCGGTCACGTCAGCACGTTTGACTATGTTCAACACCTTTAGTTGATTCCTACCTGTCATATAGCCGGCGTTCTCCTCTGGATCCAGACTGAAACCTCGCGCAAGACCAAAGTCGCAAATCTTGAGCTCGCAGTCAGCGTTCACCAGCAAGTTGCCCGGCTTCAGATCACGGTGCAGAACATTGGCCGAGTGAATGTATTTGAGACCGCATAGGATCTGGTAAATGAAAGATTGGAAGTGGGCATCGGTGAGCGGTTGGCCAGATCTTATAATGGCCGCAAGATCACACTCCATCAGCTCTGTCTTATATATCAGCTTTGTGTCCTGCCTCTGGACTTCGAATCCTGTCTTACCCTCGTATAAGTAAGTCTCGTTGAAATTGTCCGGACGGGGAATGTCCATGTCGTAAAGGCAAGTGATCTGGAAGATTGTCAACGTCATGGTCATTGATCGTATCCCTCTACTATCTCAAACGTACGTTCCTGTGCCCTGTCATTGTTAGTATCAGACTGTCTTGAATCCGCGATGCGCGACTCACCTCGAAAGTGTTGTAACAGCTTGATCTCTCTCAAGGCACGCTTGGCCAGAATCTTCTTGCTAAAAACATTCGTGACCTTCTTGATAGCAACACCATCTCCTGTTTGGTTGTTTTGCGCAGCGCTGCCTAACTATCAGCCCAATTCTTGGAAGGTCGGCTGACCATCTGGCCCTAGTGAAAGGATCCATACCAGACGATACCGTATGCACCCTGTCCAAGCTCTTTTGTAACCGTGTATCTCTCGTCAACAATGAATTCTTGCCCAAACACTCGGAAGGTCTTGCGACCTGGAAGTTCGGCCATGTTGATTTCAGGTCGGGAGGGGTAAGCGTTGAGGGTTTAGGCAAAGGTCGACCTGATCTGGAATACGACTCGTGACTGTTCTTGGTTTCGTAAAGCGTTAATGACTGCACAAGATGTCGTTCGAGTATGCAATTAGTTGAGAAGCGGCTCAGTCACTTGTTTGCTGTGACAATTGGCGACGAACAATAGCGGGGCAGCGCTTGACTGTCCAATTGCCGACGACAAGCGAGATTCGAGGAATGCTGCCTTGACGTGAGTTATTGTTAACGTATGAAACGCGAGTGTCGATGACGAATAAGGGGAACAAGATGAAGCAGATCTAGGTGATGTTCAGGCCCAACAGAGCCTTTGTACGAATGGTAGATAATGATGTACCGCGCTTACAATCGAAGGGTCTTGGGGGGCCCGAAGCTAGAGATGGAGTTCACCCATGCCCCAGCCGCAAAGGCACCGCTAAAGGTTCCACTTTCACAAAAGCTTCAGAGACTGCTCGTTTAATAGTGAGCGTGAGACCTTCTAGCTGGATCATCAGAGTGCCAGTAACAGTGCTGTACGATATTGGTACCTGTAGTCTGCAGCAAGCCAATCGGCAAGTAGATAGTTGAGGCGGAGCTCTTCACCGTTCAGCCGATGATTGGTACAGTCTAAGCAGTGTTCATGGGTTTAACGATGCTTCGCCGCTCTTTTCTGCTGCTTTTGCTGCTAAAGGTCCAAATTTAGACACAATTGGGTTGCGGGCTATCGGTGAGAACCGTGGGGCTGATCAGAAACGGACAAAGGTAAATGTATCACGATTCTTGACCTTCTACCTCTTTTGACTTACGACGTTAGGCATCATTTAACCCACGGTACATTCTCGTGCATTGACGATTGTCTTGCCCGGTTCAGAGTGTTGTTATAATTCTTAAAGTCTACCAATTAGCCCCCCTTGTTGTATCAAGCTGGGCAGTCCCTCCAGTGTGTTCATGTTCCGAAGCAAACACCTCGCTATGCAATATTCAATAATATCGTACATCATTGAAGACTCGAAGTGGAGTCGTCCCCAGCAAGAAAGCTGAATCGCTTGTTGCCGCCTTCCTCTTGCGTAGCCTCTCTGACTTCCCCGGGCCTGACCGTCCGCCTTTCTCTTTGCGGCAACTCCTCCACCTGATCTAGCGCTTCTGAAGAATCGTCGACGCCATTGTATTGCCTCTCGCGATGACGGATCATGTCTTTCTCTGTAATCTGCTTGCCGTCCATGTAAGGTACATCCGGCATCGATCCAGGCATTTCGTAAATCTCATTTCCTCCCACCTCACCGGGTCCATGTCCAGGCAGCTCCGATGAAAAAGCTGTGCTTTTTGTGGAGTCGTACGTTCCGTAACCAGAGTATGGTGGGCTAAAAGGCGTAGGCGGAACGGATGACCCTGCGACTGTTGGTGACATGACACCTTTCTCAAGAGGCGCTTCGAGCTCTGCTTTTGGATAGACGACAGCCTCTTGTTTGCTAGCACTAGAGCTCGAGGAGTGACTGAGGATGCTTCCGTTTGCTTGTCGCTTGCGGCGGCGGAAATGCCATATCACTGCACCAACGACCAGTAGGAGGAGCACAGCTGCCGCTGCCGCAATGCCTCCGATCGCTCCTGAGGACAAGCCGGACGAGTGTTTTGTCAGAACAGCCACGGTGTTGCCGCTGTAGTCGGTTGCATCATGTGCGTCCGCTGCTGGGATGCCGACCAGATTTGGTGCGGCGTTCTGTACCCACGAAGCTTGAGAGACGTTGAATTTCGCACGTTCGTAGTCAACCGTAATGTATGCTTCTTGCATAAACGTACGACCCAATGTGTATTGCGACTCGTTCTGTGCGCGTTGCAAGGGGAAATAATATGTCGACTGAGCAAGTCCTTGGTATGGTGGACTTGCCGTCAGGTCAAAAGAAGCGTAAGGGAGAGTGATAGAGACAGTAGATCCGCCGACCATGCCATAACCAAGAGTAAAAGTGACGTTGGCATTACGAGCCTTAAGACTGTTGTGAAGACTCTCGCTGACCAGATAAAGATTGGTTGCCGTGTCGTAGATGAGTCCGAACGCTTGTTCAAATGCCTGACAAGCCTCGATCGGGAGCCAGATCTGGGGAACAGTCGCATCCAAGAGAGCCCAGATGGGCTCTGGCAGAAGCTCCGTATCGTTTGTGTTACCTTCATCGACCTTGGAGATGGACTGAATAGCTACCACGGTGTCCCTGGTATTGTCGGGAGCGAACGTGAATTCCACATCATTTGGCACGAATCGAGAAGTGTCGTAACCTCCTAAAGTCAGAGACGCCAGAACACCAGTGAACCTGTATTTCGCTCCTGCATTATAACCAAATGAGACGCTCGGAATTAGCCCTTGCTGTTTTAATTGGGTCATGTAACTCGTTGCGCCGTTCAACTGGGTTGAGAAGTTTGTGGGCTTGGGATTAAGACCGAAGAGACCAATCCAGGGATTGGTCACCGCAAAATCTCCGACTGTTGTGTTCGTCAAAGTTGGTCCACCTTCTCCAGGTCCTCCGAGTCCGACTGCATCATATCCAAAGTAGGCATTACCATTAAAGCCCAGGTTTGTCTCAATATTGAATCCATAGAGGCCAACGTCGTCCCAAGTAGACGAGGTGTTGGATGCAAAGATTCCTCCTCTTGATTGCTCACAGCTGGTACCAGTGGTGTTGGTGTAGACTAGGCAGCCCTGTGGATGGATCACCCAGGTCTGGTATGATATCCATGACGCGAATACTCGAACGATCTGTGAAGGTGTGCCCACGCGGAGCGTAAAGGTGGACCATGAACCATCAATGCCATCCCTGAGAGATGTGAGCCGTGTACGTTACAGAAAAGGATGCGGCCTCCTTCGCTGTTTGGTGTATTATGACATGGAAGTGCTAGTACTGCGACCTACCAATTCTGATCTGGCGTGAAAGCTATGGGTGTTGCATTCGACGAGCGCCGTTCGAGCGAGTAGCCAAAGACTGCGCGGGACAACAGAAGGAGGGCAAACAAGTACGCTGTAGAGCGCTGTGTCAATGAGAGAAATACCATCGCTAGGTTGTTCCTCGAATCGTAAGTGACGTTGACATGGACAGCCAAGCTCACATGGGGCGCTATTGGTTAATGCTGTCGCAACTATACTGTCATTTCTGACATTCAAGAACTATGCATGTGTGGAAGATGTTGCTGTAGATGATTGAGAGCAGGGAGAACCCACCTACCTCCAGCCTTACCACCGCTGGGACATGGCGTGACCAGAGTCTTACGAGACCGCAGGACCAAGACCAACACGACCACGCGCGAGATTTGCAATGATCTGCTGCAACGGGCCGAGCGATGTCAGGCTCAGACAACAACGTCGGAGTCACCGTTCCATTCTTGAGATGGTCAAGCTTGAAGGATGCGGTGCGGTTCCTGCAAGTTCGCTAAGCACGAAGTCTAATTCGCGGTAGCGAGCACTAGCGCCGTAGCTCTACGCGCTAATGACTTCAGCCTCAGTTCCGATCCCGACGTCAACTTCCACTCTTGCTCTTCAATCGCGTCTCCAACCAGTCTTCTATGAACGCGGAAGATCTCCCAGATGTCTAATACGAGGCGCATTGCATTTCAACAAGCATTTGAGCCGCACCCGCACGGTCTGGGCGGCCGAGAGGCGCACGCTGTCCAAGGGCAGCGGTCGATCAGACGCAGTACGAAGGACGAATCCCCAAGCCATCGGCCGTGAAGCTCCATCTCCTGCCAAGAACCCGTATCGGCGGCGCTCCTCTGCACCACCACTCGCTGTTGATCTTACCTTGAACGGTTGAACACGACTCAGGTGCGCCCCGAGATGCGTACGAGAGTGAGCAAGACCATTTGAGGAATGACGAAGCAGTGCAATGATCTTCTTTCCACTGTGGGCAAACCCGGACAGATGCACGCTCATCCAACCTCATTGGAGCCTTTGCTCGCTTCCTGAAACACCTCAATCGATAATCGACTTCACCTGTCATACCCCCGCGGCCCCGCCTACGATCCGTACGAGATCTTTGGCTGAACAGAGGCTCAAAGGCGGTGCAAATGCTTTGACAGCTTTTTCCCGCCAAATAGCACGTGGCCCAATCAATCTTGCTTCCGCCTCTGCTAACCCTACCCTCCCATCCAATGCGCTTCCGAGATGTCGTCCAATCAAATTACTGAGCTCACCCTCAATATCTAGCCTCGACACGGCGTTCACTCAAGGTTATACAAATCATACGGCGAACGCCGCACGAATTCCCGTTGCTATCTTACAGTACACATAACCCCTGCCCTTGCTGGTTGGTCGCATGGATCGCCTTTTAAGGTTACTGGAGCAAAGCACATCACCATGCGCATGCGGGTGAGGCTGCGCACCCACACACTGACCAGGGCATGCTCTCGACCTGCCGGCTGGGCATTTTCCTTCCATCTGGATCTCTCGTTCTTATTATGCCATACCAAATCAGAATTCCTTAAACCATACTGTTGCCCGTTTCGTTATCAATTGTCCTTCCTGCGTCGGTGTTCACGACCGTGTATGATTATTGGCAGACATAGTGGCATCCGCCATGATTCATTCGCTTGAATAAACTGACTTCACCACTGGCTACGATGCCCGAATCTCTTACTATTGTCAGATTATGCGGCCTCTTGACACTGTGCTCGACTCATGTGTCATTGGCCGCTCAACTGAAATATCAACCTCGAAATGGAGTGTCATGGAGTATGATGGTTGTCACACCAGGAACGAGAACACGGCTAACATCAATTTTCAGATGGTACCATCGCAAGTTCTACGGAGACACTATTGCCGACGTCGACCGTTGAGACTTATTCGATACCTTCAACCTCGACAGAGCTATCTGGACACATGGTCTCATCGAGCATCGCTTCGAGTAACACACTTGTTGGGAATCACTCAAGTATCACATCAGGTGTGACGCCTCTTTCGACATCTTATTCAACCCCTTACCTTACAACACATCTCACGCCATCTTCGTCTTCTGATACTTCGCACAAAGCACCTTCGAACACAACACTATCTTCGAATTCAGCACTACCATCGAACTCAACACTACTCCGGAATTCAACGATTTCCTTGCCCTCGAATGCCTCGCAAGAAGCGGTTACAAACGAATCCTGCTCTGGCTCATTTGTGAACATTTTCACCGCAACGCTTGAATGGTGGTATCCTCGTGTGTATGATTTCGGGGCTTGTGTCCTGTTTGTTGCCCAAAACAACACAGCACACCAATGGACCTCACGCTCGGCAACCACAACTTTCAATGTGGCGAGCGCGCTCGCTGCTCCTCAGGCCGTCCAGAGCGTGTACATTAACACCTTGGTCAACTCCACGTACACGGATACCGTCCTTGTCAACACTCCACTGCCGAAGTTTGCTGCCACTAGAGTCGTAACGCAGACTGCTTTCCGTTCGCTCAACGTCACTAAAGGTCCCTTACCGTATCCGAATGCAGTAATTACACCACCGCCCGCTACTATTGCAATTCCTTACGGTCCATCGCCCACGTCGTTCGTAACAAGCGGCACACCCGTAGTCTACTGGTGGGGATATCAGATCGACCGCTACAAGCCATCTACATATCAGAACGGCAGTCAATTCTGCTACACATCTCGGTCTGTCCACGACCTTCCATCACCATATATCATTCACTACAAGGGCCCCAATCCTGATGGCTACTCTCGCATAACCGGTCCTGTCCCCGCAGACTTCATGTCAGCTATTGACTCCGGCAATGCCACAGCTGGGAGATGGATGGCCAAGCCAACTCTGATAGTTGTCGAGCAGGAAGTATGTGCTGTCGAGAGCTCTCATCCGATTGAGATTAACAGCATGACCGCCACATTTTTCTCTCTAGCCACGTTGTCAAACGGTCTGATTTTCTCGACCACCTTCTTTGTCGCTTCCTCGGCTGCAAACCTTATGACAAGCGAGACATCCTTAGATGGTCCCAGTGTAGCTGGCACCGTTTTTGTCGAGACGACAGAAACATCATTCATGGTCCCAACACAAACAGCCACAGTCGTTCAAGTCACAACACATGGAAATATGCAGATTCCTCTTGGCATAACGACTGCAAACCCTCCATCTACGACGCCTACTGTGCTTCCAGCTGTTGCCGAGGGCGATGGTAATACCGGTTCATCCCAGTTGCCTGGCTCAAGCGCTGGGAGCAACAATGGCCCGCAACCAGGCTCGAACAGTGACTCCAGTCAAGGGGCTGGCTCTCAGTCGGGTGGAAGTGGATCTTCTCAGTCAAGCTCGGGCTCGGAGGGAGGTTCAGCAGCTGCGAACGAAGCCGGAAGCAGTGGCGCAACCTCGACGAACCAAGATACAGGTACTGATCTGGGAAGTATCATTGCAGGTGTCATCGGAGCAGCGCAAAGCGAGCCAAAATCAGCGCAGGGCGTGGCGTCTCCCGACAATGGCAATACCAACCAGGGTGGTGCTGCAGACGTCACTGAATCTGGTGCAGGACAGATCACCACCCCAGAAGACTCTTCATCTTCCCAAAGTGGGCAAATTGCAGGTAGCAATGGGAATCAAGGACAGGCACAAGAACAAACACAAGGGCAGAATCAAGGAGAGAATTCTGGAAGCTCAGTTTCTAGCAATTCTGGTGCATCTGGGTCTCCGAGCTCCGTGGGTAACAGCGGGAATCAAGGACAGACTGCTGGAAGTTCAACTCCTAGCAACTCTGGTGTATCCGGATCCGCAGTGTCTGGACAGAACTCCCAGGGTGACCAGTCCAGCAACGGTGCCTTGAGCTCTTCTACAGCGCAGACCCTGCAAGGCCAGCAGCCCGGAGGTTCTGGCGAGTCTATCCAGCTCGCCCCGGCTGCGTCGTCTGTGGTCAGGATTGGCAGCGTGCAGGTAACCCAGCAGGCGGTTCCTGTCCTGCAAGTAGGAACGTCGACTTTGTATCCAGGTTCTGGTTCTGGCTCTGGATCCTTTGCAGAGAATGGCGTGACCATCGCAGCAGCAACCAATGGTGTCATAGTGAACGGGCAAACTTCGACAATCGCTGGCTCGTCGACTGCTCACATGATCACAGCTGGAGGTCAAGGTGTGCTCGTGCAGCCAACACCGGCATTTATTATCGAAGGTGAAGCTATTGTCGCTGGTGCACCGGCTCGTACGATAGACGGCACTGTGTACTCACTGGCGCCATCCGGTACGGCTCTGATAATAGGCGCCTCGACTATGGTCATATCTCAACCGCCAACTTCACCCGCAGCAGCTTCTAAGTTGCTCTCTATCGGCTCAAACACATACACGGCGAACGCATTCTCCGATTTTATTGTCGGGCGTCAGACGCTGGTACCAGGAGGTCCTGCAATTACCGTATCAGGGAATACCGTGGTCAGCCTCCCTAGTCCCGGCACAGTGGCCATTATCGGAACCAAAACACAAGTCCTTGGATCGGCAATAACACCAGCTCCTATGATCACATTGGCAGGCACAATCTACAAACCAAACAGCGGTGGAACATTTTACGTGGACAACCAAGCATTGGTCCCAGGTTCTTCGATCGTTGACCACGGAACTACAATTTCTCTGTCCGGCACTTCAACCTTGATAGTTAATGGCATCCCCACAGTCTTGACTTTCATACCACCCATCACGACACCCTCTGTACCGACAGTCACAGCACCGCCTCTACTAACGATCAACAACGCTCTAGTAACCGCCGCACCTGGTTCGAAGCCTACCTACCCAATCTCCGGTCAAGCCCTGACGGCAGGCGGCACAATCATAATCGCATCACCGAACGGCCCCGAAACACTTATTCTTTCTCCGAACCTCGAATCCTTGACCGCCATGGTGGCGGGCACAACCGCAGTCAGCAGTCTAGACCAGTACTACATTCACACGCCGTCGATCCTGCCTCCTGTCCTCTCGTTTTCCTCTTTCCCTACCGCGGCAGCATTCTCCAACTTTCCGCTCGCGAGCTCAACATTCATCGCCTTGCCCGGTACCGCGACGGGCTATCTACTCCCTGCGCTCACGGGTAGCGGCAAGCAGACGCTGCTACCAGGGGCTACAGCGACAGAGGTGGCACAAGGTACGACATTCCTGATTATCTTGGGCAGTAGAGCGGGCGAACTTACCGTTGAGGCGCTGAATTCGACTGGTGGCATAGCGGCCGTAACAACATCGAGGTTGTTTCCTGCTAGTGCTACCGCTGCTACCACCACTTCTCCACAATCTGGTAGTTTGCCAATCGGGTCAGGATCCGCATCGGGCGACAATGGCCTAGCTGCCGTCACGAGCGGTGGTGCTGGGAAGGTCGTCAAGGGCTCTGCTTCTTCTCCTCGAGCTAAAAACCTAGGAGTGGTTGTCGCTGGAGCAGTTGCTGTTGTTTTTGGATTGGCTGTTGGCTTGTAATTGCCTGATATCACTTTGGTCACTTTGGGTTTGCATCGTAGGTGTTGTTAGAGGCATCATCAACTGGTTGTGATAATGATTTAGATGAACGAAGTAAGCATGGTATATGATAGACTGGATGAGGAATCTGGAGACTGCCGGATGTGAAGGACCTATTCTCATGTCACTATGCAAATATTCTCCTTATAGCGTCCACGAAAAGAAGAGCACCACTGATCGATTCATCAAACTTTGAGTTCGAGTCAATTTATATTGATTTCTCCACACGCAGTGATTCGTGCAAGTCCCCGCAACGCAACTTCCATCCCCGAAGCGTGTCACTGCATGTCTTGGCACTTTCGTGTCTCGAACTCACTTGCAGCATTTAATTTTCGTGCTTGACACTTCCTCCTTACGACTCGGCGCAGCAACTTGCAAACCATTGATAACCAGATCGCGAGAACATCTTCAGTCTTCACCGAGATCTCACAGCAGCTCGTTCACCGGCACTTCAACATCACGCGACCACGATCTCTGCGCGCAAACACAAAGCCCCAACTGAAGAGCACTTGGCAACATGGACCCCAAATCACTAGAAGAGCGCGGCCGTGAGATTCATAAAGCAACAAATGGCGGCGACCCGCCAGAGACATTGATCACACTGCTCGAGCCACTGAAGAACTGGACCGCGACAGAAAAGCTGCTCCGCCAGACGAAACTCGGAGTCTACGTGAACAAGCTGCGTCAGAACCAAGACAAGCAGCTAGCAAGTCTCGCCGCACAACTCGTTAACAAATGGAAGAGCGATGTGAAAAAGACAGGCGGCAGCAGCGCTGCGACTGGCTCGCCCGCACCGACACCCAAGGCAGGCGCGACGACGAACGGATCTGCTTCTCCTGCCCCGTCCGCGACGCCGAAACAGGAAACCGCGGCCCCAAAGTCCAAGTACAGCGGCGACAAGGAGAAGCGCAATGCCGCCACCGACAAGGTCAACATCAACATCACCGGCAATGCGACCCGCGACGCATGCGTGAAGCTGATGTACGACGGCCTAGCATTTGGCTCGGAAGAGTGTAAGTCCCGATCATCCACGCGCGTAGCCATCGAGTTTCGCCAAAATAATACTGAACAAACTCTCCCAGCACCCGACGAAATCCTGCGCGTAGCGCGCTCCGTCGAACTCGCGGCCTACAACCTCTACCAACCCGAAACCTCATCCGAATACAAGACCAAACTCCGCTCCTTCTTCCAAAACCTCAAAAACAAATCGAACCCAGGTCTGCGCGCCAACGTCCTCAGCGGCACCATCAAACCGGACCGCTTCGTAGCCATGACGCACGACGAGATGAAATCCGACAAGATGAAAGAGCTGGACGAGAAGCTGCAGAAAGAAAACTTCGACAAGGCCATGGTCGCGCAGGAGGAGAAGAGTATCTCGTCCAGTCTGCAGTGCGGCAAGTGCGGGCAGAAGAAAGTCAGCTACAGCCAGGCGCAGACGCGCTCTGCAGACGAGCCGATGACGACGTTCTGTCAGTGCACGGTGTGCGGTAATCGCTGGAAGTTCTCTTAGCAAAGATATCTGGACGAAACCGGAGCGGGGACGGGATACTGGTTCTGGCACTTGTGGAACGTGCCTGGCCCAGAAGTTGCAGGTTGGTATGATACTAACGTGAGTTTGATTTGTGTCAATGGTAGACAGCCTGTCTTCACTGGCCGTGACCTGACGATTGGCGCACTTCCGTTGTGGCCTGTTTTAATTGACAGAGCGATTGCTGCCTGTCAACGTTTGAGAATTGAGGTGATTAGCGCGGAGTTCTGGAGGATGTGAGGGGGAGTTATTATTGTGCATACATCGGCGAGGCATGGGGAGTACTGTCGTCTCGAGGTTGAACATTCATTCTTATCATGCTTGGGCGAAGCATTGCGAGGATGGCATTGATAGTGGACTATCGTTTGTGGCATCAACACTCGTCGCTCGTGAAGAGTAGTCCTTGACCATCATTGGTCTACGTCTCATTAAACATTAGACAACAGTCTCGTTTTCGTACTCGGCCATCCAAGGACCTTGGTCGCTCAGACCTGTCTACATATCCTCTAGCGAGCGGGAGGTATCACCACCGTCCTCATTCACGCCTCTCTCCACAGATCCACCAGGCACGACAGTAACTTTCTCACCCCTATCCCTCGCCAGCAAAACCCTCGCCTCGTTCTCAAAGCCCGCCAGATGCAGCCCCAAATTCCTCCTCGCCAGCCTGACCAGATCCCACTTCTCCCTCATCGCGGTCCTCAAATACCCCACGAACCGCCACTGCTCGACGCCCTGCGCATGCAATATCTCCTCGATATACGTCTGGGCAGCGCTTGTTTCGAGGCCGACATGGTGCACCAGCCAGCTCCGCACGTCGATGATCGCCTCGCAGTTAGTGAGGACCTGCTTGCGGACTTGCAGTGTCTTTTTCTGCTGGCAGCTGCAGCCGTTGGTTGAGGGGTGCTTCGCGCAGCGCTCTGGGCGCGGAAGGGTTGTGTCTCCCGCTCGCCGTGCGGCGTCGTAGGCGCCCCATTCGTGTGTTGGGTCGGAGATGGGTGGGAGCCAGTGCGCGTGCTGGGCACGCCAGGTGCTGGTTATGTGGTTGAGGATGATTTCGAAGAGGTCGTCGCGCGTGTTGTGGTGACTTTGAGGGGGTTGAAGGGCGACTGGTGGAACTGGTACTGCTGGTACTGTTTTGGGGGATATTGGAGCGCTTGAGTCCTGTCTGGAGTGTTTGGGTGACGCTTCGGTTGTGGTCTGCTGGCTCCTGATCTGCTGTCTCCTGAATTGGTAGATCAGCTCGATCGCTGTTTCGGGTGTGAAGCCCAGATAGGTGCACAAGTCGTCGGAGTGGAGGTCGCGAGGGAGGCTGATGATGTGGACGATATCACTGGCGCTATCGCCTTCATGACGCTTATGAGCGTATGTCTGAGAGCAGTTTGACTTGAAGTCTCGGTTATCTACCGGGCGTTTACGAATTGAGTCTAAATGTGGAAGGCGGACTGTTCCTGACGGTGTTTTGTAATGTATGACTGGCCGTTTGTACTTTTCTCTTGTACATGGTGGTGCAAGTATAAAGGCTGGAACTCGAACATGAGCATCTGATAAGCCATGTAACAAACCCAGATCTTGGAGAACGGAGAGTTGGTCGTCTGTATAAGTGGGTCGCGAGATCGCCTCGAGATCGGACGCTGACAATGACCAGCGATCGGATTCGGATGAATGGTCGCTTTTGTTGACGGATCGATCGGTTTCCCAAGAAGGGTCGCTGTTGACGACTGGATTGCTTGAAGAAGCACTGTTTGAAAGAGTGATTTGATCAGACGAGCTGTTGGGGATGTATTTCGAACAGCCTGTCAATGGGTCCGAAGAGTCGAACGATGGGGAGCCAAATACGGACATATCGACCGCAAGAGATTGCTTGAAAAAGCACTGTCTGAGAGAGTGATTTGATCAGAAGTCGATGCCAGGCCGTCGGGGACGTGATGGGAACAGCCTCTCAATGGATTCACCTCCGAAGCACCGAATATAAAAACGGAGCAATCGAAAGCAAGGGAATGGAATCTCCAATGCCAACAAAAGGGCACGTCCGTCGGTTGAGCGAATCAACATACGAATGTCATGCTCTCTTAGCAATACAGATGTGTGTAATGGCATAACGACTGATAGCAATGGTCAAGTGGAGCCAAGAATGTGGAAGAGAATAAGAACAAGAAGAGACGGGATGCGGGCCAAAGTCAAGTGTCAAATCATGCGGTGCAATTGGCAAGTGCGAGTCTGTAATACCGTGGACCACGTGGCAACCGAAACCTTAGGAGGAAGGTGCCATATGAAGGTAGAACAGATGAGGTGGTTGGAGAGAGAAAATCGCATGGGGTCCGAATCCACACTTTCTGGCTATCGGACAAAACTCTGTACAATATACCTCTTTCTGGTTGAGGAGGTTGATGGAGTACTGGTACTGATACTGCGGGTAGGTACTGTTTTGGGGATATCGGAGCACTTGAGTCCTGCCTCGGGCAACATGGCTCTTTCTTTCTGTTTTCAACGCTTGATCATTCGTAGCGAACGCGTTTCCTTGTCTGGCGTGTCCATCACGCTTCCGATGGTAAATGAGTTGCAATAATGTACAGCTGGATTGCGCCGAGTGGTATCTTGGGTCCAATTACTCTCCGTCGTCTTCTTCATTACTCATACCTGCCGTACTGATCGTCGGCATCGAAGGCCACAGGCGGTTTGCGTTGATGCGCGTGATTGTGCTGCATGTCACACTCCTTGACTGTTTGATGACCGCAACTTGATTTTCTGATGACTCCCCTAGCGCAGCCATGTCTCTATTATCATGACCATGATATTCTGCCTCTCTCGCACCAGCGCAAGCCGTCGCGGGTGTTAAAACAAAGTATCGTCCTATTGGTAGTCTGCTCCGGTATTGTGACCGACGCCGTAGGGGTATTCTCCGGCCGACTCAGGTCCTTCGATACCGGTGGATAAGAGGGCTGGATTTGTCGCATACGCGTCGGTTGTGTTGACCATCGAGGGACCAGGTTGAGGTGCTTTCTGATCACCCCTCGCAATCAATGACTACAAAATTAGATGGTAATGCGTAATGATCAAGTGGACGACTCACCTCGCGATATCTTGCAAGATAGATTTTCAATGCCTCGCTGTAATTCTCAAACCCAAGGGATGTCATGGCGAAGATGATGTCCTCCCCGTTAACCGTCTTGCGCTTTTCTTGCTGGCATTTCTCAGATGCTATTGACTGTCAGGGCAACTATAAGTCGTCGATGAAAATGATAGTTACCTTCACTAGTGATGAATGAAATGAACTCGGACACGCATTCCTGCATGCATTCTTTGGCCTCCTTCGCAATTTTGGCATTATCCGGTAATGCGCCTTTCATAATTCTCGCGACTGGAGCAAAATTACGAATATTAGCGTCATGATACTCATGAGAACGGTGGTTTGAATGATGATTCGGAGAAGATTCTGAAGAAGAGCAAGAAGCAGGAGGGGGAGGAGACGATGAAGTCGCCATTATGTGTATGTAGGGATTCTCGAAAGATCGACAGAATACAGTATTGCGATGCTTGTAAGTGACAGCGGAGTTGGCTGACAGCAGAAGCTCTGATTCGACGAAATAGATGGCGTCGGTAGACGCGGCGAATAGAAATGGTTTATGTGGAGGATGAAACGAGCGGAAGCGGTAGTGACTGACATTGGCCAAGTGCAAAGAGAACGAGAGAGGGATGAAAGGGTCAAGACAGGGGGCGGACCGCTTGTAGTACAGCAGAGGGGATTGTGCAGTGCAGGCAGGGCAGGACAGACACAACCATTGTAGAGAAATGATGGGAGCATTGAAAGGAAGACAAACGACTGGATGATGAATGTGTGGGACAAGAAGGAATAAAACAGTCACACTCACCATTCGCAATGGGTAACCATCTGTCTTGCTCCTTGACCTCAAAATCGTACTGGAAATTGGGGTCGTCTTCTGGACGATTCATATCCTTTTCTGCGTTTGGATCATTGTCCTCTGGGGTCTGTTCCTGTTGGTCCACCTCTTGTTCTGGTTGTGGGCTTGGAGACATTTTGAACGCGGCGACTTGCAGCGACTCAACCGTGTCGAGTTTCTTCTTCGGCTCGAATGGGCTAGGATTGCTTTGCTGGCAGACGATTGGGTATCAGTGCGTCACCGGCTCGAATTTGGCCCAAGATGTGTCGTATCTCTGTCCTGGAACGAAAAGGAGGCTTGACTTGGGTCCGGTCGGTCGGTCGTGACACAGGCGGCGCCGGGGGTGGATGGGGCGGGGACTTGCAGTAGTATCGTGTCGTGTATTTGGGCAGCAAGGAAGGAACACGCGGTCCGGTCAAGAATGGGCGATGTACCACGTCACTTTGCGCGTGGATTGTAGAGTTCAAGCTGGACGCGTCGATGCGGTGATGTAGCTGCGGTCAAGTTAGAGACGTCCATGTTTGCGCGCATCGTGATCAATCACGAGACATTAAGCGCGCGTTTTGGCAATATCTACCTTGTGAATGGAAGTACTGACCGGTACTCACGGGACAATGTGTTCGTGCGCGTTATGTTCTGGGAATGCGCGCGCCTCGGTTCCACAAGGCAGCCCCAGCGGTTTGGACCGGTCAAGGGACAAGGATTCAGGAACGCAGATGAATGATATCGGCGTGCAGCGGCTGTGGTGTAGATTGGGCAGCGGTGAACAACGCACGAGTCTGCAGGAATCGTGGAAACAATATGGACGATGCGGTGTAGTGAAGATGATTTGATTGATGAAGCGGTTAGGCTGCCTTCGCGGTAGAGTTGAAGCCCAAACCCGGCACAATGCGATGCGCGGTATACTGTAGCTATGTGATCACTATGCACTGACTACCACATTGCAGCAGCAACACATTACTGTCGGCCATCATCACAATGGCCTCGATACTTGTAGAGACGATAGCTACGTACAACACAGTCAGTGCGACATGTGCCGCGAACGCGTGTTCGTGATACAATGGCGTCAGTACTTTGGGTGTTCGGGGTCTGAGGTAGCCCATAGATCGTTGGCATGTCAGCAGCTATGGCGACGGGGTACATCTCGTCTCTTACCGATTCGTGCAGCGAGCGGAGAATACCTTAATGTTTGTTGGCGAATAGTGCATGACCGAGAGGTAAAAGGACAAATGTTTGCTTCTGACAGGTGCACGTTCAACCAATTGCGGGTTTGGTAAGCACCACAGAACTGATTGACTAATGTCTCCAATGACCGACTCCATGGTCGCAAGTAAGCGCTAACTTGACTTCCAGTACGGCTTCGCGAATGCACAGCAGTATGTGACGAAACTTGTTGTTGTAAATGTACGTACTCGTCCGAACAGAATATGACTCGCGCGTTCTCATTTCTGAATGACTTATCTGCATTGGAGCCCAAGCCTTTAAACAGGCGGCAGAGTGATGGTCGCTTCCTATATCCTACGAACGATAGCCGTGCCGTTCTAGGCAGATGACTCCGCTGCAAGACGTCCTCCTCCCGAATGGAAGGAATGGATATGGCGCGGGTCGAAGAGGCAGCTGGGTTCGAGAGCATGGAGTGTACCACAACATTCTGTCGTACGCAGACAAGACCATGCCCAATACTCAGTTCTGCTGCAAACTATACAGTCTGTTGAGATGGTCGGCTGCTCCGTATATCGAGGACGAGGCTGAGATTCAACCATTGCCTCGAGCCGTGTTCATGGTATGACAACGACAGTCGGTCGCATCGATCATCTCGCTCGCTCGATTGGTGCCATCGTCCTGTTGTGCGCTGCCTTTGCTGCATTCGTCGGCAATCTCATCATTGCTGAACAACCTGAATCTTGTTCTTCTTCTGATGTAGGGGTCAGCAATCACGGACGCGAATTGAGAGCAGAGCAGAACTCACTTTCCACTTCTCCAATTCCTCCTGCTTACTCGTGTACTGCTTGAGTAGATCATCAAGCACCTTCTTCAGACCCTCGGCATTGGTCTTGAGTTGCGGAAGCACATCCTCGACCGTACGCTCGACCAACACACCGTTGATCATGCGAAAACACTTGCGGTCTCCTGGAAGTGGTTCTAACGTTTCGAGCACTAGCCTACGAACGGCCGGTCAGCGATCATGCCTGCTTGTGATAGAAAATGCGACCATTCTTAGAATATTGACCTGAGCATGACGTAGAATTGAAACAATGTAGGAGAGTAACAGAATCTTGCTCGAGGCCCAGGACGAACATCACCTCAAGAGAAAGAGAAAGCATCTTCAGAACAATTGTCTACTTACTTGTGTTCTTCACTTTCCTGCTCGACGTCGCCAATCTTTGACGCTATGGCTTGAAGTGTGTCCTTGTAGTTCGTATACTGTGCTTGAAGCTCTGCAATGTGTGAGCTTTGGTCTGGTCGCACTGTCAAGACACTAACCTTGCTGCTTCTTCGCAGGCACCTGCTGCTGCTGAGACATTTTGTCTAGATTCAGATGTGGCTTTGTAAGATCAATATGTACTGTTCAGAGTCGTTGCTCAAAATGTGAGGGCAACAATGCGGAACCATGCCGCTGCACGGTGGGCTAAAAGTGCACGTTTGCAGATCATCGTCAACTTCACATGGGAACTTTTGCCTTTGAAACATTTCCCACTCATCAACTCCGTCAGACACCACAAACATTCCACTGCGTCAGACATCAAGCGGCCACATACGGACAAAGACTAGCCACCATGCATCCACATCTTCACACCAAAGACAACACCAACTGTGCCGAGGTCATGGACGCCTTGGACGAGTGCCACGCCAAAGGCTTCCTCTGGAAATCTATGGGCATGTGTACTAGCGCAAAGAATGCTGTAAATATGTGTCTGCGTGCCGAGCGCTTGAAGAGGACGGAGAAGAACAGGGAAGAGGCCAAGCTGAAAAGAGCGAAGATCGAAGCCAAATGGGCAGACATTGAAGCAAATTCCTGATGAGACAAGACGAGACAAGGTCGACTGCTTCAGACATCTTACAGCACTTCGACTCTTCACTTTTCACTATTCTCTCATCGCTGCAACCCATAAAGACGAGATCAGTTTCGCTCAGAGATAAACTCCACTCAACATACCAAACCACAGCCTACGATCAACCCACACTATACATTCTGTCAACAAACCACACACCGAGAGCCACATCCATCTTCCCACCGCATTGCCAAGAGAAGTTTATCACGATGAGCAGAGAGTAAGGGCCCCACAAACTTCCTGCCCAAGCCACACTAACCATTCCTCCGCAGCGCAATCCGCAAGCTCAGCAGAACCAACATCAACCTAGAGCGCCGCAACCAGCGACTCCGCGAGATGATTCAAGCCAACGGTCTCGACAACATGGGAGGAGTCCACCCCAACACCGCCATTCCAAGCGAGAGTTCCCGCAGCAGCGCCCGCCGAAACTCCTCACCAGATCCGCGCAGATACTCTCGCAAGCCCTCGCGCCGAAGCTCCGGAAGACCTCTTCGCACGACGCATGCCGTGCACGAGCCAATGCCCAACGACAGAAGCGAGGAGAGGCTGCACGCTCTGGAGGACGCAGTCTACAGACAGACGGGCCACGGCCATGGTACTACTGCCGAAGCCGCCAGACTCAGGGCCTTGTCTGAACGTCTGCAGCACCTTGAAAACTACGGAGACGCTCAGGGATTTGTGTCTGCGAGGTTCAATGAGCGCTTGCACGCCATGATGGAGCAGGTGCGTCGTCTTCAGGGTCACTAGGGCGAGTAGAGAGGATATGATGGCACGGGAGATGAGTTTGGGCTGATACGAGCCATGTTCCTGGTACTGGATGCCGGTGTTTTGCTATAGCGTACTCAATTTCACCTGCGGCTGTGGTGTAGTATTTGATAATTCCTCTAGTACTGGATTTATACAAGCACCACACCGTAAATCATTTCTTAATTCGTGTCATTACTCTTCGCAGTGAGTCCTCAGTCATTCAATCTGGCGTTATCGACAATTTGAGTGGATTTGTCCAGCGGTCCGTTTCCGATCCATATCACTGCACATTGTGAAGTGTACTACCCTTTGCGACATTGACGCCTCCACCAAAAACAGCACTTCCTGAGGAAGTGTCCGTGGTAGGACTTCTGGTAGCCCTTGTCGTGGTCGATGATCTGCATCGCTGTGGCGAACAACATGATATCGCATGCCGATCTTGTCCATTCGTCTTTACAAGCGTGCGAATCTACTTGGAGTGTCGTTGCAACGTGGTTGGGTTCTCGAGAAGCTCGATTGACAATGGAGCATGAGATATCCTCGCCGGTGCTGCAGCTAGAGACACGTCATCCGATGCTAATGCATGAGTGCTCCGTTTGCTTGGCGGGAAGATGACCGCGGAGCCTCGTTCGTTTGCGTAATCGGGCGGGCCCCGACCTCGCTCAGTCGCTGGCCCCGAGATCGAGGCCGTTCTTCGAGACTTTCAAAGATATCTTTTCGCGGCAGTAGCAACTCGTTGGCGGAAGACAGGCGACGAAACAGCCTGATTGAGTTGATAGAACGGATTCATGATGCACTTGACCCACGCCTCATAGACCTCGATCATGAACTGCCTGACCGCCTCCTCCGTCGCAGAACTGCTCGGGTTGTTCGCTAGCAACGTACCCTGCTTAGAGGCCGTCGACTGCGGCCGCGCCTGATTTGAGCCGGGGAAATTCGCATATGTCGTCGAGCTCGGGTCCGGGTTCATGAGAAGCAGGAACTTGACGTTGCCGCCGGTGAGGAAGCAGTGGACGAAATTGTTCTGGAAGCGGTCGATGTGTTTCAGGTACAGCCCGTTGTTGCCCCATTGCACTTCTTCGACGATGTCCAGACTGCTGTGGACGATGAATTGGTTCATGTGTCGTGCTTCTTCGCGGAAGCGAGCGATGCCGTCGCCGCCTGCTTTCGAGGTGCCGAATTCGAGCTCGAACATGGGATTGTCTCGCGTCCCGATTATGGTGAAGTAGTACGACATCGTGTGTGATTTAAGCTTGGTTGACTTGCAACTCGAGTGTAAATAGCACTCAATTGTTGCGCAGGTGTTATTCTAGGAGCTCGTCCCAAGCAACCAGCAAGTGAAGTCGAATAAGCAGTCTTGGCATTACCGCTCGACGCCGATTGGTCAGAATCGACTTCTACAATTTACGAAGCTGGAATCTACAAAGTGGACAGGGTTGATCACACGATCACTGCACCGCAAATATGTTTGGCGCATTCAGACCGACGAATCCCCTCTCCGGAGGTCTCCTCTGGTAAGCGTCTCCTCCCTCCGCACCTGCACATCTCTGACGGCCCTAGGAAAATTCCCTGGCGCCTCTCACCCACACAGAAACTCCGTCACCGCCGCCGACTACGACGAGTCGACAACGTCGTCTCGATCCTCGACAGCGCACTCCAGCGCGCCGCCCAAATCTCCGGCGTGCAAACCCGACGACAATCCTCAACTCCAGATCCACCCGCAGTCGCACCGAACCAACCCATGCACACACCAGGCACGCCGAAAACGACCCAAGCCTCCGCCGCCGAGCTCTCGACAACAGCAGAAGGTCAACGCCTGCTGAACAAGGAAGCCAACAGCACACTATCAGCACAGCGGCACGGGCGCGGTCCGCGCGAAGGCGAGGTCATGCACGGCGCGCTACCGTGGGACCGGATGACAACGGCGATCGACGAGGCGAGGCGGACGGGCACAATCAAGCTGATCGAGCACTGGAAGGCGCAAATGCCGACCGAGGGCGAGATGCTGGCCAAGGACAAGTACAGCATGTTCGATCGCAAGGCCAAGGGGTACAGGAAGGGTGTGCATAAGTTGCCCAAGTGGACGAGGGTTAGTCAGAGGTTGAACCCGCCTGGTTTCTAGGCTCTTGTGCGTGGGAGTTTGAAAGAGATGGTCTTGGAGGAGGAGATGCATGGGATGGCGTTGCGGGTGTGTTGGCTTTTGTAAAATAGCAGGGTATCTGCACGCTTCGTGAGGTGGGAGCAATGGGCATGGCATAAAATACTGCCTTGACTGAAAATCGTATTCAGACATATACACTACCAACAGTGATATCCATAACTACAACCCAGAACACCTCGCTAAACCCGCTTAAACAAAATAGTAACCCATACCAGAACCGAAATCCATCCAACACTTCATCCCTACATAGTAGCAGCTCTCTCCCCCTGCGATCCCTGCCTCTTCCTTTCCGCCTCCTTAGCCAAGACCGCCGTACTCTTAACGCCCAAATTAGTAGCCTCGATACTGACGACATGGTCATGATACATCCTCAAAAAAGCGACCTCGTGCGTGCCCAAGACATCCTCAGGCAACACCGCGTCCTTGGGAACAAGCTCATCGTCGCCGACATAAACCCAGACAGGTGGAGTGGTTTCGTCATCGTCGATGTCGTTGTGTTGCCCTTCTTTGTGCGATTTGTGTGCATCTTTCAACTCCCAGCCTACCAGAGCGCCGTGGTGGTGTTGTGGAGCGTACAGCGTGCGCTTTTTGCCGATCAGGTGTTGAAGACTTTTCGTCACGATGGCGTGCAGACCCCAGTCGGGTTTGCCGTTGGCTTCGGGCTCGACTTCGAATGAGGCACCGCCCATGTCGATGCGTGCGCGCACGGAGGCGTGAATCATTTCGTTGGTGTTGCGTAGTAAACGAGTGTCGTCGACGTAGTCGCCATTGTGAACGAAGGGGCGGGTACGGCCAGGGGCACGAGTCTTCTGGCCGGGAAGGGCGGTCAGGCCTTTGAGTGAGTTGTGCAGGATGCCCATACCCCAGGTACGCTTAAGGCCGAGACGTTCATGGTATTGTCTGTTGCGCCGGTATTGCTCCGAGAGATACTCGGGCTTGAACTCGAGCCAGTCGTGCACATGCCAGTCCTCAGGCTTCGAGTTTCTCAATGAGTCGCCAGATAGCTGATCCATCATCCAGGCCAAAGTTATGTTTGATGAAGATTCGTCAACTGCACCGCCACCGATATTGGTGTGAACGCCAGCAAACCAAACTTGTTTTAGCTGGGCAGTACAATCTTCAGACCTCTCCCAAATGCTTGGGTAGAAAGGTGATCTTTTCTCGTCAAGCGCTAGAGCTTGAAAGGCATATTTGACGTGGTTGTCCAGTTTGGTGTCGGTCCACTTGTAGCTGTGGAGGAACGTCGGGAGGCCTAGCTTTTGGAAGTACGGAGTCACGGGAATACCGAGCGCTCCCACGGTATCAAAGACACCAATTGCGTTGATCTTTGCCTCGCGCGTCAATTTGAGGCCCAAGAGCATGTTGCGATATTCGTCCAAGTATTTGGCGATGGCCTTGGGATCAGGGTCCTTGGACGAGCTGTTGATCTTGAGATCGAGATTCTGTCCATGGTCTGGATGGTCCTTGTAACTCTTTATGAACCTGGTTGACGGAATTAGTACAGCTCCAAGAAGCACATGACCGAACAGGCTTACCTGGGCTCATAAGCAGCGTCACCCGCGTGCTGCCAGTCATTAAAGATGTCATAGAACCAAGCCATGCCATGTTTGTGAAGAAGACCCATCTGGCCGATCAGGCCCCCTAGACTTCTAGCGGTATAGGCACCGCGAGAGAAGCCAGTCAGAAAGATACCGTCGTGTGGCGCGTAATTGTTGGCGAGGAATGCGTAGGCTTCGCGGATGTTCTCAGAAAAGCCTGCGCCTGTGCCACCTCCCATGATCTGACTCCAGAGTCCAAGGCCTGTTCCGACGCCAGCTTGGTAGTAAACAATTTGGGGATGGCCATGGCAGTCTTCAGGCGCGATCGATCTAGCGAGTCGTGTTATGTTGGAGGGTGTCTGGAGGTGACCAGGGTCGAATAATCCTTTCTTGACCCAGCCACTGTCACTGTCCATCCATGTACCGTCACAGCAGACGATGAGCTTCTTGGGTCGGCGAAACATGCTCTCCTCGATAATGTTTCCATTCGCATCTCGGGAATAGCGGGGCTGGGAGGAGTTTCTTGAATGCGATGAGAGTCTTGGACTGGCGATCAGTGGTGTCGGTGCATCCATGGCTGCTACTTGAGACCGTGCTTGCTGTTCTGCCATTTGATGAGATGTCGACAATAGTGCTCTGCGTGTCGGAGACAGAAGTTTGGGTGAGATTTTGGTCAAATTGATCCTGAATAAGATACAGGAGGTAGTCATATAGTTGGTGGACAGGTTATATGAAAGGCGTGTCCATCCTATACCGTCCGTTTGCACGACTTTGTTGCCTTATATGCTCTGGAATAGTTAGTGTGCGGCTGAATCACAGGGTGGGAGTCTCTCCGCCCATTTCCGGGTGGGGAGTTTGTCGCCAGAAATATGCAAGGCTGTGGAAGGTGAATAGAAATGAATGACAAGAAACAAAGTGAGAAGATACCTACCTGCATTGATCGATATAGTCAATGGTGTAGTAATAGTATAGCTTGACCAATCCCTGCGCCCTGTTCAGGAGTAATGCATGAAATGTTGGTAATTTTAGCTCTGTTTAGGTCGGCTGAGATCATTGGCAGACCGCTAGATGGGGCCTTGCATGTACAGACCGAGTGTCAGCCTCACTTCAAGATCCAATAAGAAGCATAGTTCCCCAGGCACAGTGACTCAGATCAAGGCGCAGGCCACCACCCGGCCTGTCAATCATCGCCAGAATAGGCCCACGTGAACAACATCACTTAGTCGAATGGACATCTGATCATTCCGCTTGACTCAGCGTACGCCGGGCTGGGTGCCGTTCTTAGACGATGTGTGAGGAGTTTGAAGCTGTACAGTATGACTGTGTTCAACAGGAAAGCAATGTGGATGCAAAACGAGCCGATGTCTATGGCATCGATGGCCAGAGGATGAAAGAGCATGCTCGACATGCGCTGATTGCGGCTGATGGATTGCGACAAATGAAGGTAGGGGGAGACCTCCGAGGGTGCGAGCTTCCCCGCTCACCGCCTTTCAACCCGCATCTTGAACCCAAAGTTCTGCCGCAAGTTTTCGGCGATCAAAACGCCTTACGGCAGACGAAGATTTCCTGGAACGAGGACGACGAGGTTAGTCTTTCAACACTGTCAAAATGAAGCGCAAAGTCGGAGCGCTCGAGAAGGTCGAGGCAGACCTCACCAATCTGCAACTGAAAATAAAGAGGGATCCAAAGTCTTACAAGGAGGATTTCACGAACCAATATCAACAATATCAGTCTTTCTTCACGCTGCTTCTCCAGGCGCCTACCTCGACCGATGAACAAGGAACAACCTCGCTCCGTGATCTCATAGACTTCGTCGCACATGTCGCCGACTGCTACCCAGATATTACAAAGTCTTTCCCTTCAGATCTCACAACCCTGTTGAACCAGCACCATGCCGTACTCGAGCCAGAACTCAGGGAGAAGATTGTGGGTAGTCTGGTTCTTCTGAGGAAGAAGGAGGTCATCGACTCATCGACGTAGGTCCCAAATGTCCGACTCCAATTACAACACAGATGCTAACCGGAGATAGTTTGCTGAACACACTTTTCCCACTTCTCATCAATACCCCTAGCAAGACTCTGAGAGCCCTATTGCTGCAGAAGATCCTTTCAGATTTGCGCAACTCGAATGCAAAAGCCACAAACCACAAGCTCAACAGGACAATCCAGACTGTTCTCCACAACCTTATCACCTCTGAACCCGCTTCGCCGAAAGGACTATGGGCCGTCAAGATCACGAGAGAAATGTGGAAGAAGCAGATATGGACAGATGCCAAGACGGTTGAGATCATGAAAGAGGCGGCTCTGGCACAGAATGAGAAAGTCGTTAC
>Ga0268246_10000189_pt1 | contig 39216 bp, 43 predicted proteins | sample AgamicOrSfe_FD_200242 | JGI IMG/M metagenome (GOLD analysis project Ga0268246, IMG submission 200242) | Agave microbial communities from Guanajuato, Mexico - Or.Sf.e (v2) (version 2) | ecosystem: Host-associated > Plants > Phyllosphere > Phylloplane/Leaf | place: Guanajuato, Mexico | collected...
CGCATCGTATAGGGTGCCGAGACCGACATTCGCACCGAGCGCTGGCCGCTCAATCGTGCCCATGATGGTCAGCTCTTGCTATTGTATTGTCGTGAGGCACTATGACAATGCAGTGGAGCCTTGCGATAGTAGCTTAGGAACAAGGCGATCAAGTCTTCAGGCGTCCAATGCTAGCTGCTATAGTCCAATTAAAGAAGCCTCCAAGCATCAGCTAGAGAGAGTATGGATGGCAAGCTTTAAGCAGATTAAACATATCCAAAACAAGATTTCCAGTGCGACAGTGCAGCCTTGTAACCTTGTAGCTCGAGCACAGCCATACTATCTTGCAAGGGCAAAGTCCAGTCGTGATAGGTGTGGTAGGTGTTACAGGTATGACAGCTGACCAGTGCATAGCCATGAAAATTATCGCCAAGCCAAAGTAAACAAGTAATGCGATCTAATATCGGATCCTGCGGGTGTCTGCCATTGGACGAATGCAGAATCTTCGAACCAGCCATAGCCATGTGCCTCATCTTTGAATCCTGCAATACTGCTGCTGAGCAGGTTTGCGGTCGAGCGGTGGTACCGGTGGCGCAAAGGATGCCGATCGATACGTTCTATCCATTCGTGTTTCACGTCTAACGGTTCATCCTTCTCATAGCAACAGCACATCACAAGACAAACTAGGAGGCTGTGTGGAGGCTGCGGCTGGGAAAAAAGGTAGGACCAGCACAAGCTTAAATCCCGTGCCTCACTTGTACGACTCGAGTCCGGGAATTGCTCCGGCAGCAAAAGAGCTCAGGTGTATGCGAAACTAGGCTCGTCGCACATAGTCAGGAAATGATAATCGAGGGTATGACCCTCCTTCATGATTAGGATTGACCAGCTGAGAGGAGGCCGTCTGCTGACCTCTTGTTTTCAAGGTGGCTTCCTGAATCTCCGACCTGGAAGGAAGGCGTCATTAGAGGAGATGAGAAGGACAAACTGGTAAGCTGCTGTGTGAGGATGAACCGGTTTGAAAAGGTTCAAGCGGATCTTACTGGCAGTGCGCGTCAGGGCTCGTATTCTTTTCGCTGCCTTCTCGCCCTTCTTGCTCGCCCACTCTTTGCTCGTCTACTCCTTGCTCGCCTACTTCTTGCTCGCCTACTTCTTGCTCGCCCACTTTCTGCTAGTCTTTTTTCACTTTCTGCTAGCCCACCCTCACTTCTTCTCTTTCACCCCCTCATCATCAAATCCATTCTCTCTCAAGCTGTCTCAGAGGTAGGAGTATGATCTGAGAAGATGCGAGGTTTAGTGCTAGGTGACTTTGGCGAAGACCTGCGCTATGACGACTTGTTTCACCAGTCATCCTCGTCCTCGTCCGCCTCTTCAAAGTCCTCTCCCTGTCCGTCTCCCACAATCCCATCAATACCTCTCACAAAGCCCTCCCAAGCCCACTCCCTCCCCATACCTCCATCCCAGCCCTCAAACCAACTGTTCACGGCCACGCACAACCCCTCCTCGTCTTCTTCCTGCTCAACATGATGCAGCCACCCTCTGGGCAGATACAGCAGATCGCGCGCCTCAACAGTGACTGTATAAGGTTTCGGTCGATGCGCAAGCCGTGGAGACCGTGCGAATAAGGACGAAGGAGGAGAGAGAGGGTCCGGAATGGGATACCAAGGAATCCTTGAGGTAGAGGCGTCGGGGATCAGGTGTACAGACGGTATTCCCTTTGCCGATGCAGAGCCATCCTGCTTCTCCTCCTCATCTTCCCTCAGGCTCCACGACGCCGTCCTCACCCACTCCTTACCGTAAAACCACCCTTCCCCTGGCGGCGCAAGCACGAAGCGTTTCCGGCCCCTCAGCACAATATACATATTTTCGTACGGATCTGAATGCAACGTGCTCTCGCTGTGGCGTGTGCCAATCCAGAGGTTGATTGCTTCTGGAGAGGTGCCGAGGACGGACGTTATCCAGGGTGGGAGCAGGAGGGAGGAGGGAAGGTGGCGATGGAGGAGAGGATATTCGGAGCGGAGGCAGTCGTTTTGGGATTGGTGGTATATTATTGGCTGGATTGTAGTATTGGTCGGGGAGGTTGGTGAGGAGAGAGTGGGGATGGGTAGGTGGCGTTGCGTGTCCAGGAGGTAGTTCAGAGCGGTGCTGAAGGGAATGTCGGCGTTGTAGGGTGTGGCGAAGACGTATTGCCCGGCTGTTGTGTGGTTATGTTTGTCGTCTGCATCTGCATCTGTAGCATGGCCACGTACGCCCTTCTTCTGTGAGGCAATGCTGCAGTCCTCGCCTTGCTGTTCGCCACCATCTCGTCCCGCACCTTCACCTTTCAGCCAGACAACAGCATCAGCGCGTCCATCCATCGTGACCGCAACATTAACAGGCGTATCACCCATGACATCCAATAAGAACTTATTGCTCCACTTTGCATGCTCGCTGTCCTTTCCCTTCCCTTCACCTTCCTCCCCTTTCTCACTCACAACTACGGCCCGCTCACCGTTGCCTTCAGCTCCCCTCGTAGATCCCCTCGCCCCGCCAGACCGTGGCCCGCTTGGACCAACAACATCCGCAGCAAAATCCCTCACGACAAACGGCGTATTGTTCCCGACGTGCTTTGCAAATTCTACCACAGACGGTGGTGCAGTGCCAACGTACTCGCGGATGTGATGCCCGTAGTGTGTGTCGCGGAGGGTACGGGCGAGTTTGATGTGGGCGCGGAGAAGGCGGGTGGTTGGTGTGGGTGAGGTGGACGAAGGATTTGTGAAGGGCATTATTGTGCGAGCTATGAGAGGGAGGCTGGAAGAAGATAACTTTTTTTTTGGTTGAGGTTTGATGAGCGTTAGAGAGAGGCAGTCTTGCAGTGTAATCAAGAGAACTCCGGATGCTCCATATGCATATCACAGTGACAGAGTCAAGGAAGATCGGCCAACGAGGTGATTCACGAACATACTGTTGCAATAGGAGGTCTTGAGAAGGATATCATGTCGATGTGGCAAGCTTTCACTTCAGCAGGTCTTCATGAGCAGATTACTAATCATGTCATATTATCACACACTTGTGGCAAGCAAGCATCAGCTACCTTAGCTTGACCCTTGAAATATGCCTTGTGATGAGTCCAGATTGTTGTTGCAGGAAATATGAGGATGGGAAATACCATTAAGTTGAGTTAGCTATTTACATACGAGTTGAGAAGGTTCGCGCTTGCGCCACCAGAGTGATACCAACTCCAACCACGCCTATGCAACATGTATGATGATCCTGTTGCTCCAATCCAATCCCTGTGGTATCACCTCCCAATGCTTCAAGGCACCCACGCCGTCATCAATCATTAACATGCCGGAGATCATCGTGATCACGCTGCTTTTCATCTCAAATCTCCTCCTCAAACCACTTCCCCCACTTCCTTCGCAACCATCTCCTTCTCCTCCTGCGCCTTCTTCATCTGCTCCGCCTGCGCCTCCTTCTGCTTCTTCAAATTCTTCCACTCCAACGACAATGCACACGGAATCGCCAGCAACGCCAGCGCCAGTGCGACATAGAACACATCCACCAGCGCGGCATTGTATGCCACAAGTACTGACTCCAGGTATTGTGGTTGTACAGCAGTTCGGAGCGACGTGGCACCGTTTCTCACAATGTCAGCGGCGTTGGAGAGACCCGGAATGCCTGCAAGGCCTGTGGCGAGCTTGTTGTTGAGCACGGATTGGGCGATGGCGATGCAGATGGCACCGCCGAGGGTCTGCATCATCATGACGACGGAGATGCCGGAGGAGACATCCTTCATGGGGAGGACGGCTTGGATGGCCAGATTTCCTTGCTGCATGCACATCCCTAGCCCGAAGCCGAACAGGACAATGACTTGGAATTTGGCAATGTCCGAGTCGGCACGCAGCATCGTAAGCAGGCCGGCTCCGATGGGCATGATGCAGGATCCGGTGATGGCGAGGGGATTGTACCAGCCAGTGCGTTGGACGATTGCGCCTGCGCCGATGGAGCCGAACACCATGCCGACGACCATGGGAATGGTTAGGACTCCGGAGCGGATGGCTGTGGTGCCCTTGATGGCTTGAAGCCACACTGCTGTGTAGTAGACAATAACTTGCATGGTAGCGCCGATGACGAAGCTGGATGCGGTGGCGGCGCAGACTGTGCGGTTCTTGAAGATGTGTAGAGGCAAACTTGCGGTGGCTGGCATGAGAAATTGGACAGCCATGTAGGCGATCAAGCTGACTGCGAAGACGACAAACAGTGCGATGACACGGCCATCAGACCAAGCGTATGTACTGCCGCCCTACATATATGTTAGGCTGTGCAAAGTGAACCCGAGGGACAGTGAGAGCTTACCCATTGCAAAGCCAATAGCAAGCAAACGATCGTGCCGATGAACAGAGGTGTACCGATGAGGTCAAGCTTTGCGATCTGCTTGAGGAGAGGAGTCTCTGACTTTGGCTTCTTGGGCAGTTCGAGGAAGAAGAAGAGAAGAGCAAGGGAGATGACACCAAATGGCCTGAAGTGTGTTAGTACATGCAGGTATGAAAGTGGAACAACCTGCTCACAAGTTGATGTAGAAGCACAGGCGCCACGTTACGTCTGTCGTGAAGACACCGCCGAGTAGAGGTCCTGGACTTATGTTAGTGCATGATTTATGCTATAGGCACTTGTACTTACCGATGACAGAACTGATACCAAAGATAGCTGCAAAACTTGCTTGGAATAGAGGACGCTTGTCTGTAGAACAAGTGCCGTTAGTCGCGGCTGACACAATACGCGACACCGAAAGAGTCATCAACTCACCAAGAGGAACAATGTTGATGATAATGATGATGCCTATAGTCCAATGATCAGCAATTGTACCATGTGCTCAACTATGCTTGAACTGACCTCCATTGAAGATACCAGCAGATCCCAGACCGGCAATCGCGCGACCAACAATCAAGGCATCCGAATTTGGAGCAACACCACAGAGAAGACTTCCGAGCTCGAAGAGAGCGACACATGCCATGTATGTCCATTTTGCGTTGAAGAAAGTGTAGACGCGACCGAGGAGTAGCATGAAACTTGCTGTGGTGAGGAGGTATGCACTACCGTACCACTGGAGAAAATGTGTTAGTAGGATATCCTGCATTACAAAGTGAGATCATTTACCTCAATGTCACCTGTATGAAATGATTAGTTGTTTATCATTGTTGATGCTGAACAGTATATACTCACCAAAACTCTTGAAGTCATCCGTGATGCGAGGAACAGCAGTAGCCACAATCGTTCTGTCGAGTGCTACCAAGAAGATACTCATGTACAGTGGTGCTGTGATGGCCAGTAGCTTCAGACCGGTAGGGTATGTTTGTGCTTCGGATGTTGGGGGCGGGACTTCTTTCGACGGGACTTCATCGATATCTGACACTGCAGCGTCATTGTCCTTTTGAAGGACATCATGTTGTCCTTCGACGTCGAGGTCAGACTTGAAGGTCGTGTTGGACTCCAGAGGGTCTGTCACGTGAGTGGCGGCCATTGTTGACGATGCGATTATGTTCAGGTTTCTTGCACGAGTAGTTGTGTTGAGGTTGCGAGCAGAGGAGGGGTCACTTGAAGGGGATTGTTCTTTTGAAGCGTTCTGGAGTCACAATGTGTTGTACAGGGAGGTCACACGAGGGGGAGTCATCCCATATATAGAAAATGAATCGGTAAGGTGAAAAGGGCGCGAGACTTCGAAACAAAACTCAAATCTCGGGCCCGTGAAACGGGGCAAGTATTCCGCCGTGCCTCCTGGTTCCGAATAACAATCGAGCGCGCTGAAGAGTGCCATCAGACTCGGACCTTAAGCAGCCTTTACTCTTCGCATTTGCACACGCTGTCATCCGCGCGAGATTCATGGTTTGTTGGGCAGAGTACCGTCAGGACTCGGCTCAACCCAGACTTCTCTTCTGTGACTGTAATTCTCAATGGGGTCCTCACGGCACACTCCCTGGGCCCTCTTCCGCTTGCGACGGCTGCACACTGCCTGGGCTCTTTTCTGCTTGCTACGATTACGACTGGATCTTGATCATACGATGGTAGGATGGCGCGAAAGGTGTCATAGATGCTTCAATCAAAGTATACAGACTATGGCGACGAGAAGGCTCGAGATTCTCATTTCTTAGACCATATATAGTAGTCAAAGGTGGTATGCAACTACACAAACCTAAAAGCCCAAGGTAGCATCCACAGCAACTCTTCGCATCCAGACAGTCGTCGTGTCGCGACAGATTTCGCACAATATGGCACGCATATTCGTGTCATACTCTGCCTCAGCATCAAAAGCTTTTTGTGAAGAAGGGTTCGATCAGGGCAGGCTCATGAAGAGGTCGAGCATCTTGGGGTAATCTGGCGTGCCGAGTCCAGTGACAGGATCCCACTGTAATAATGAGTTATCAGTATTGCACTTCGGGATTGTTGGAATGAGGGGGAAGATAACTTACGCCATCACCAGCAAGGAAGCCGCGAGTGCCACAGCCTGGATTGTCGCCCTTGGTGATATCGTGTAGGACGTCGGAGTTGGCATACTAGAGCACCTTCTGTCAGCTTGTATTCATAACATGTGGCTCGCACAACCACAACGTCGTTGCTATTCACCAAAGTCGGGTTGACGAAACCAACAGTAGTCTTCCCAGCTAGCAAGCGATGCTCGTTGATCCTGTTCAATATAGAAGCAAAGATTGGGGCAGAGGCAGAAGTACCGCCTTCGATGACGATGGCACCATTGCTGATCACGAGAATGCCGTCGCCAACAGCTGAAACGTCTGGGTATCCACGACCTGGAGTTTGTCAGAAGAGAACGATCTGCGGGGCTGTGATGTCTTACCCGCGCTGTTGTATACACCGCCGTTTGCGCCAATGGACTCGTTGTACTCGGTCTGGTATGCCTTAAATTTGGGTGGGTAAGCTGCGAGGTAGGCTGAGACGGCATCTTGCTGGTAATCAGGGGTTGGGTAGACTGAAAGGATTAGCTTGGCTGAGTCTACGAAAGAGTTGAGAAGAGCACATACTGTTCGAGAATCCTCCTCCGGATGGGAAACGGTTTGTAGCAATCTCAGCGTCGGCATATGCGTTGCGAGGATATGGCAAGAATGTGGACCCGACAGCCAAAACGTAGGGGCAGTTGACTAGGAAATTCCTGTTAGTCTTGATCGACTTCATAGTTGCGATTGGGGAATGTACCTGGAAAGCCTGGTGAGAAAATCTTGTTCTTAGGTCCAAGACAGCTGCCGTCCCTGTTGCTGACCCCGGAATCGCCAGAGGAGACGACGACGGTGGTTCCCTGGAGGCCAAGCTTCATGATTTCGTTACACTGACGACGCTGGTAGTTTACGGGCATGTAGTCTTCGCCTCCTATTACAGACAGTCAGTTGCTGAGCATGCAGCATTTGTGCAAGTTAACATACCACCATATGAGATTGAGATCACATTAGTACGGTTGTAGACACCACATTGCAGAGCTCCCTTGTAGCCCCCCTTCTTCGGATCTGGAGGTAATCAGTCATGAGCATCAAAAGGCATACTGATACGGTGCGCACCAGGATAAGGAGGATCTAGCCAATCTGTTAGTCATATGTTTCAAACATGACTGAGAATGTACGTACCAATTGAAGAATTTCCGGTCTCGTTGAAGGCACTGTATGTACAGTATGAGCCGTCAATAGCATCGAAGAAGTTGTTGAGGAATCCATCGTATGTGTAGTTCGCTTCTGTTGGCTTGTCATCCGTCTGGAACAGCTTGATCTGCTGAGGATAAACTAGTGGGTAGGCAAGCTCGAAGTCAAGAGTTGACTCGCCACCACCATTTTCCTGTGACGCGAGGCCTGGAGCACCGTCAACGGGCTGGAGGATTGGAGTAGTTCCCTTGGGAATGGTGCTGTAGCTTTGTTAGCACATAATCATGGATGCTTAGCCTGAGCTCATACGGGAATAACAGGCTGAAGAACTGGTTCAGATCTACTACTTGTTAGTGTCTGGAAATTTTGACATTTCCACGAGGACTTTACACACCTTTCTGGTCAAGGATGTCATCAAGGTCTTCGAAGATACCGAGCTCATTTCCGGCGACACTAGTATTACCAATAGTGACGTTGTACAGGCCTATGAAATGAGATTAGGCTCTGGATCTTGATAGATCAAGGATACACATACGGCGCACGCATCCTGGAGTGATGTGGTACTAGAACACTTGTCAGATTTTGCGGCCACGGAAGAAGCGAGCCAGACTTACGTCGCAAGTAGTACTACCAGCCTTGTTAGCTGTGTACTCAGACGGTATGATTCGTGAAGAAGACTTACATAACATCCATGTCAATCCCAGACGTGTTACCAGCAGGGTTGATGATAGGCGGCAGTCTGAAGTCATTGCGCTTCTCAAGATTCTGGATGGTGTCGTGAACCTTTTCGAGCTTTTCGAAGTGAGAGAGCTTAATGCCGGGCGTCACATAGTCGATGTGTTCCTGGATGTGAGCAGGAACGTGGTATCTTGACCATGTTAGAATTTGACGAGACAGGGCATAGGTGTGGTCTTACTCATCGCAAGCAACGTGGACACCACCAGTAGCCTCATGCACGAACTCATGGTATTGAGTCTTGAAGAGTGCCTCAAGATTCTCAACGGCGGTGTCGAACTGGAGCCACTGCTTGTTGACAGACTGTGAGACACCATGGATGCCAGACTCCTCGAGCCACGCGCGGACAGCAGCCACGGCGTCAGGGGCTGGAGCGAACATCTCATTGACTTCCTCGTTGGACAGGTGCTGACCGTAGCGAGGGGAGTCATGGCTCGAGCTTGATGAGAATTAGTCACGAGTACCTCGTGCAGAGTATTGTCAGTGAAACTTACAGCTCCATAAGCAGGTCATGGGCGGAGTCGAGGTTGCGCTGCGTCAACCCGATGCGAACGGGAAGCTCGACACCGACTGGGACAGGGCTCCTTTTAGTGTATGCTGTGACATCTACGTCACGGCGTTCGTGCAAGACATGAGAAGTAGGGATGGCTGTGGTAAGACCGAGAACAGCTGCCAAAGCAGCAATAGAATTGATACGCATGCTGCAAGTTCACTCTGGTGATGCACAGTCGAAGATGGGTGAAGGATGAAGAAGAGGGGAAGAGCACTTGATATACTATTAGGTAGCTTTACTTCTGCTACTAGCTCGCAGTACAACAGGCTACCAGGATAGGCAAGATACTAGTAGAACCTGCAAGCCCAAAGAGATAGGCTATCAGGATACTGACTCTGGCACCTCAATTGAGAAGGTCACAACAGTGATTGGCATTGAGTATGCAGCCAAGGCGGCGGTCTGTGCGAAAGCCAGCAAGCTTTGGCCTCATGGTGCCAAACTAGTTGAAGCATTGCTTGGTAGTTGGCATGATAGAACTAGTGATCTCCAGGGTCAAGGACATCGAGGACATCAAGGCTTCTGTGCCTGTACTGTAGAGACCTACACAGACGAATGTTCGCCGAGGTTTTGAATAAACCCTCTCCGGGAATGAATCAAGGTTCAGTATGTAGAGGTATAGGAAGCGATGAACCTTGACGAGCTAGAAGCAGCGATCGACTTACTCGACTAGCTCACGAGGTCATGACTTCGCTTAGCCCTGATAGCCACATCAAGGTGTCGATTGCGTATCAATGCCAAGACGATAGTCTAGAGCACTAATGATTGTGATTTTGGAAAGCTGGGGAGAATGCCGTCTTGGCGACAATGTGGCGTGCTACCTGATAGTGGCGCACACTTTAGCCATGATCTGATTCTGGCTGTGAAGTCCTTATTGCCTTGCGCACAGATGCAGTCAGTAGTGTCAGTCAACTTCGAGAGAAGAGGAAATATGAAACCGAGCTGAGGTGAGGTGTAGTTGAGCGGTGAACGTTTTGACCCACACGACGGGAGGCTGACGACAAACTCATTCGGTCGAGGGGTCCTTGTATTGCGTGCATGTACCTGTGAACTTCTTCGAGGAGCAGGCTTTGCAACAGCAGCAAGATGAGAGGTATGCTCCTAGGACGTTCTGTCGACGATACCATTCAGATACATCTATCCCCGAAGTATAAAGCAAAATATATAGCCCCAGCAAGAAGACAATCGCTATGATACACCAGCACATTCGTAGCGACTCAGCAGATCGTTTACCCTCGTAGAAATCTCCTCCCGTCGGCGTACCTCATCAATACTCGAAGTCATCATCCGCAGCCGGCCCTTTCGACTTGCCTCCTCCGACACTATCCTGCTTCCTGTACATCTCCGCCACGCTACGACTTGTCGTCGCTTCATCAGGCTTCTTGTCCTCTCTTACCTTCAAGAACCTCGGGAACCTCAAACTAACGCCCTTGCCACCTTCCATCTGACTTGCAGCAGCTTTATATCTCGGACTTAGCGTCAAATCCGCAGTCTTGACTTCCCAGACATACTTGGGCTCGAACCACACGTCAGGCTGGTCTTTGTTGCCCGCGCTGTGGCTGTAGAAAGGTTTGGGCCGATCGATAACAATGGCGGAGAGCTGAGTGTGTAGCTCTTCAAGGATCTGCTCGCTGAAGCCCGTGCCGATGTTGCAAACGGTCTCGTAGACCTGCGTGCCAGGGTTATAGCAAGCAAGCAGGAAGGCACCGTACCACCCAGTACGTTTCCCACTACCGAAGTATGCACCGAGCACTACAAGGTCAAGACTGTCACCAACGCCGGAAAGGTAGTCCTTCTTCACTTTTAGCCAGTTTTGAGAGCGGCGAGACGGCTCATAGTGAGACTCGACACCGTCAAGCATCTTGACCATTAGACCCTCGCAAGAGGCTTTGACGGACTCGTCGAGAAGGATTTGAATTTCATCGAGTTCTTTGGAGTCGCCATACTTTGCAAAGGCAAACTCTCCCTCGACCTCGTTGAAAGCTCCTTGCATTGCTTCACGGCGCGCACGAAAAGGTTGATTGACTAGAGGCTATATCGCATGTCAGCTCTGAAGTCGCAGCATTGGTAACCATGCCTGACTTACCTCGCCGTTGAGGAACAGAATGTCAAAAGCAAAGACGCAGACCTTGATCTTGACATCCTCGACTTTGACATCCTTGCGCTTTCGAGTCATCAGCGTTTGGAACGGCAGCACTTTCTGCTGCTCAACATCCCAACCAACTGTCTCACAATCCAAAACGAAACTCTTGGTAGTCTCCTTCACCCATGTCGGTAGCTTTTCAAGGATGTCTGGATATTTCTTCGAGAGGTCTTCAGAGTTCCTGGAGAAGATATTTGAAACACCTCTGTCGCTCTTGCCACTCTTCGGTGCAGATGTCGCGAAACCCAAAGAGGTGTCATGTGCCACATAGTGAATCTGTGCTCGTTCTCCGTCATATTTGTACTCGCAAGTGAAGTGCTTGCCCTCAAACCGATCAAGCACCTCCGTGATAGACTTGGTGGGTTTCGCCAACATTGGCTTCAGTGGTACACCTGGTTGTAGCTTGCATGACTCATGTAGGTTGAAGATGGAGCTCTTGAGCATAGCAGGTATAATCACTTCGTAACTAGGCAATTCGCTTCGAGGCTTGTTAGTCAGGATCAATCGTCACAAGAGCAACAGATACTCACTTGTAAACAGCTTTCAGCACTGTCTCACCCTTTGCAAGCTGTTCTGTAGTCGGTGCCTTGCCCTTTGCCTTTTCTCCAAACTCGTGCGCGACCATGGCTTGTGCTAGAGATACCACAACAGTTTTCTCAGCAAGGCCAAGTCTCATCTTGCCTTCCAATGTCCTGATGAGGAACTTTGATTCACTAGGACCTCCCTTGTCTACCGTGATGTCAACACCACCTTTACCTGACACTTGCGAGTCCGCCGAGGACAACAATTTCTTGATCTCGTTGACCTTGTTTGTCTGTGAATTCTTGCCCTCAACCTTTGCAATCACGATCAGGCGCTCATGAACACCTCGCACAGTCAGAGGCTTGGGCTTGAACATGGTTGGCTGATTTGACCTGCTCTTGGCCGCGACTAGTCCAAGATCACCAATCTCTTTCTGGTCGTCTTTGATGATCTTCAAGCTCCTGCCGGTTGACTCGCCAATCGCCTTCATGATCAAGGATTCGCCGATACCAAGTTCTATACCAGTATAGTCGGCAGCAAGCTTGTTGACCATGAGTAGCACAGTAGGCAGCAGATCGTTTGGTGTCAAGCGAAGCACCTGTCGTAAAAAGAGAGAGCAATGAGCTTGGATTTCCAGTCTCTTTGTGGTGAGCTCAATCTTCGAGAAGGTCGTGCATAAAGCAGCATATGGTACTGGCTCGCCAGGCTTCCAGTCCGGATATGGGTCTTTCGTTTTGCCACTCAGCGTCGTCTGGACCTTCGCTCTTGCCTTCGCAGCGAGCTCTGGCTTTTCATCTTCCTCGTCGGACTCGACCTCCTCCGCTTGATCAGACTCGGCACCGGATTCGGCATCATCTTCCTCCGTCTTGCTAGCCTGCACAATTGTTGGTGTCTTGGAAGTGTTCTTGACAGGGGTTGCTTGGTCCTCATCGGCATCTTCATCATCCTTCACAGTGAGTGTTGTGCCTGATTTCTTCGGACTACCTTTCCTGTCAATCTTACTCGGCTTGTCCTCATTATCCTTCACATCAGCGTTGAATCCAACGCTTTTGCGCGTTTGACTCTTGGCATCTTCAAGCTTGTTCAGATTGCTCTTCGGAGCTGGTTTGGTTCGTTGCTTCTTGCTCGGAGGTTCGTCGTCATCCTCAGTGTCCATGTCCTCTGCAATAGACCTCTTACGCAAAGGTGAGGCTACAGGTGCGACACCGTTCTGCGTTGATGGCTCTGTCTTCACTTTCGGAGAGTCCGACTCTTCTGCGTTGACCATGGTGATATCGCCATTGTCTTCTTTTTTGACATCCAGGCCTTCAGTGGACTTCGACGCCTCCTTCTTGAGGTGGGCAATGGGTCCAGGTGCTGGCTTCCCATTGATCTCAGCCTTGACATCTTCACCTTCTGCAGATTTTGTCTTTGATGAGAATGCGAGCTTTGATTGTTGTGGTGCTGGCTTTGCACCATTGGGGTTGCTAAAGAATTTCCTGTATCCAGGTCAGCCTCTGTTCTTGCCTTACTTGAGTGATCATAGTCGGAGTATGACAGACCCAAGAGTCGTCTGAGCTGGCTTAACATACCCGATTGAGGCTTGCTTTGGTGCCATTGGGTTGGTGTGGCTGTGGAGGCGGCACGCAAAGTGCTGCCCAAAAGGACTGACTATGAGCTGATATGTCCGAGCGTTCTTGAACAAGCTGTGAGGGGGGTGTATGCAAGCAAGGCGCATTCCCTGTGCCTGGAAATGTTGTCGCTGTTTCAGACTCGTCTGATCACGCGTATAGTGAAAGAGGCAGGGCGCGTTCGTGTTAAGAAATCGCAACGTCATTCCGGACTTGCCTCCGCCATGATTTTGGCCATTGCCTTCAGTTCCTGCCATTTGCCTCCTATACCTTTATACTTATTCTTGTCTAGATATCTCCTAGCTTGTATCATCTGCTCTACATCCTTCATTCTTGTTTTCCGGAGTTCTGGGAGTGTTTCCAAGCATGGACTCGGTCATTCCGCCACCGCCAGAACCGGCACAGATCTCCCATCTTACGCCACAGTTCTGCTTCAATACTACAGCACTTAGAGGTATGTGATGCGTTGAGAAAAAGTAGCTATCATCAAGGGTCATACTAACACCGCAGACTTCCTCCGCTTATCTCGCGCTACTGTGGACGATTCTTTGTCTCTCCACCTCAATGCCCTCCTCACACCATCGAAGACACCTTTCGCATACACCTCGACTTCTACATCCGCTCGACCCGCGATGACCTCGTTCAATCGTCGTCAGATACCTGGCTCTGCATGCCGTGCTTTTAGGAACCAGATTCTTCTTCCTTCCTGGCAATCACGGGACGAAATCTTCAGCTACTGTAATTCTATAGCAGATACTCCGGAAGACCTCCCCGAAGCATCACAGCTCCCAGCACCAGCACCATTCGGCTCGTCTATCTCTGGTGCGCCGTCAGGACAAAAGGACGACGCCAGCCCCTCGAGCAGCACAGCACGGCATAGTCGCAACTACTGGGGCCAAGACCAAGTAGTCGACGAACGGACGGATCCCTACAGCGCAAGAGATTATAGCTACACAAGAGAAGGCAAGGCGCAAGTGCTGAAGGACGTGCTAGCGAACGAGCAAGGGGTCGAGCGAATCGTACGGTCAAGAACATGGTCTTTGCTGGGCGAGCGATGTTTGGACGAAGGGGGTCAGGGTGTGGGTACAGCGAGGAGTGGCGGGTGGGAGGATGCGCTTAAGGGCTGGAAAGAGGACAAACAATAGATGACATCAATGTCGATACCTTTTGCCAATCCAGTCTCTGGCGCAGTTGAGCTTCGATGACTACTATGTTGAACTCCTCTCCTCTGGGGACGCAGTCGTGGCAATACAGGCCTATCACCACACTCGCCGCTGGTCCATTATGAGATGAGCCTGGTGAGGATGTTCTCGCTACCCACTGGCATACTGGAGATCGTGCACTGAGACCGCGCGCTTGGACTTCGTTGACGAGCCTTAGATGAGGTAAAATATTCAATTACTCAAGCAGGCGGGGATGAGCGGGCTCGACGAGCTGAACAGGCGCAAAGCGTCAATCATGCAGACATTTGGACATGCTTAAGGCTACTAACAGCGAAGGTACGAATTGAAGTTGAGTAGGTATTGTACTGAAGGGTGTGATGTACCTTTGTACTATTTTGTACCTGTTATCGCTAGTGCTTACTGCTTACTGCGTGGATGGATTCATGTCCAGTAGGTGAGGCTGAAGACGAAGCTGAAGTTGCAGCTCTATCACTATAAACGGATAATATGGCCCCCAAACAGCACAGAGCAGACTGTCGTGCTACCTCTGAGCCATGCTATAGGTCACAGCCTCGGGCACAGCCTTTGTGTTTCGGTGACCTTGTGCTACTGACCACAGGCTGTGCAATATACAAGAACAACGCATGATTCCTCTCTCCTTCTCTTCCTCAGCACACACCTCAAGACAATCCGTACAACCTTCTCACTTCTGACCTCTCGCACCTTTCGTCATGAAGATCCAGCTCATGTCGGTCCTTACGGCCTGCATGTCTTTGACCTCTGCAATGCCTTCAGCGTCTCCTTCCCACGATCATATGGCAGCTGCACTGGTTCATGACCCAAAGATCAAACAAACGCCTTCTTTCAGCATTGGCGAGCTCTACAACCTCACGACTGCCTTCTGGGATGCCTTCATGTACCCCAACAATCTTGCCCAGTCAAAGGCGATCAACAGCTCGTTCTTCGCGCCTGATGTCCTCGGACGTGTTGATGCAACGAGGACGTTCCCTGGTCAGGAGGTGAGTTGTACTGTCACATACCAAAGTCCAGAAATTTCCCGGGGGGAGTGCCGTAGGGATTCTGCTCCGACTTATAGTCTTGAACAGCGTTCAGTTCAGTACCTGGACACATCGTGATGTTGATGCTAACGTGTTAATGCTAGCTGAACACAGAATACGTCTTTGGGCTATTCGCGCACATCACGGACACGCAATTCACCCTCTTCGGCATCCCACAAGCCTACAACATCGTCCACTTTGCCGCCCACGAGAACATCGTCTCTGTCGTAGCAATCGTGGAATTCAACGTCACTTCCCTCGGCGATGTTATTGGATACAACGAGATCGACGTCTGGGTTCGTCTCTCCCACCTCCCCCAAATCCCGCGTCGACTGACATGCCTCATCCAGTTCACCTTCAATTCGGCAAAGCAAATTAGCCAGTACGATATCACCTTCAGATATCTCCAGTTCCAAGAGGACACACTGCTTGCCGAAGCTGGTGCCATCCTAGGTACCAACAGCACTGCTCAGACAGTCGCTTTTCTCAGCCAGAAGCTGGCACAGTCGGTCTGCTATACCGCCGAGACGTACTGCACGGGTGACAACCAGCAGTATGCTGATAATGCGGCTTGTATGGCGTTCCTGCTGAGTATTCCGTTTGGTCAAGCATACCAGCTGGGCATGTCGACGCTGCAGTGTAGGATGGTGCATCAGGTAAGAGTTGTCGTGTCGCTACTACTATCAACTTCTGACAACGAGCTGCAGACCATGGTTCCCTTCCGACCTGACGTCCATTGTCCGCACATGTAAGTTGTGACCTGACAGCTCTTCCACCAATCGATCCTGATGAGCTAATTCATCTGCAAGTGGACCTACCGGAGGCGGCTACTGCACGAATGACTTGGTCTACGAGGATGTGGTATTGCAGCCATTCTTCACGAACACACCGTTTGTGCCGACGAAGTTCGTGAATCCGAATGCTACCATCGCGGCGATGTGAGCTTGGAGGCAGTTCACGTCAAGATCGAGAGGGCCGATGTGCTGTGGCATGTTCCTATGCTCAAGTGCCATGAGTGGGGTGTTGCAGGATCGTGCAAGAATGTCAAGAAAGCGTGCTCACGATATAACGATGTTCGAGAAGAAAGGATACGTCCGTTGGCCAACCTTAATAAGCCAAATATATACAGCTAAACAATATCCTCACATCTTCTGCCTGGTCATGTACCCATACCTGGTATAATGCAGCACTACTCCTACTCCCTTCTGTAAGCCAATAAGCAAAACGCCACGCCCAATGCCGTTCGTCCCGTCGTATCACTCAGCAGCCCTTGATCATGCATCCTTGTCCTTCTCCTTCGGCTCCACGTCCTTGGGATCACCAATACCATCCTCATTGATAGCGAACGTGCAATCACTCTCAGGCAGACACGGACTGTCGTAGATCCTGCATATCCGCGTCTCACCTCTTCCCTTCTTCAAGCTCAGTCTTGTTGTGCTAGCATGCGCAATAATGTTACCACCAATGGGCTTCTTCGGATCTGGATTAAACATGGCGCTGGGACCACCGTCAACCTGCGCCACGACTTGATTCGTAATGATCACGGCGATGCCGAACTCGTCTGCTAGTCTCTGCAGTGTTCGCATGAATTTTGCGATGTGTGTTTGGCGAGCTGACAGTTCACCACGCCCACCGTAGTCTGTGCGATAGAGAGCTGTTGCGGAGTCGACTACGAGCAGGGAGAATCTTGTTTCGGTCATCATCTGGGCTGCTTGATTGAGGAGTTGCAGCTGGTGATCGGAGTTGTATGCACGGGCGTATGCGACGTTGTCGAGGACTTCTTCGCCGGAAAGACCGTAGCGCTGTGCGACAGAGAGAAGTCGGACAGGTCTGAGGAGACTGTCAGTCATGATCTGGTTGTGGAGACTGCATGCTAGACAAACCGGAATGTGCCTTCTGTGTCAATATACAGACACTTTCCTTCACCACCACCCATGTCAAAAGGCAACTGACATGTAACAGCCAAGGTATGACAGATCTGACTCTTTCCCGTCCTGAACTCGCCGAATAGCTCTGTTATCGATCCTGTCTCGATACCACCTGCCAGCAGTGTATCTAGTGATTTGGAGCCGGTTGTGATGGAGATGAGTTCGCTTCGTCGCTGATGCATTTCGGTGGCAGTGGTAAAGCCCATAGGCACGAGCTTTGAGGCTGCGAGGTGTTAGTCTTGATCCTGGCCATTGCGTCCGAATATCCTTGCCTTCTGCCAGAAACTTTGTTGCCTTTTGCTCCGACACACCCTTGATAGTCATGAGTTGTTTCAGTGGCCTGTCGAGTGCTTAGAATATGTGCCATTGCTTTCGCAAATGCTCGTGGTCTTACGTGTATGCAACAGCCTCCACAGTGTGATATCCACCATCGACGACCAACTGAACATCTCTCTTTGTTATCCCAGCCATGCCCTAGCTATGCGTGAGTCTTCGTCTTCGTCTTGAGTGGCGTGTGCTATGCTGACCTCGAGCGTGGAAAGTGGCATTGGTGCACCAGGACCTCCAGCAGCACCGTCCTCGTATCCATCCTGCGTCTGCTCTTCTTCGGCGCTCATGTTGTGATAGTGTAGGAGTGGTTGATGTGCTTTGTTGTGTGTCGAGATCGAGATGGTTTTCGGACGTGTCTCTTTCGCCACTGTCGCGCGTAGACGTTCGCCTGCTCACGTGATGCTCGGCCAACTCCGAAGCAATCAAACAGGCAGCAGTCGATGAACTCCATCTCTTCCCCTCTCTTCATCGCCGTGATTATCCCTGTAAGAGCTGACCTTGTACTGCGAGACACTTCGTGCACCGAAGAAACGTAATCTTTTGCCTTTGCCCCTGCCTGTGTTTGAGCATAGTGATTAGAAAGAGATGCCCACAACGATCAAGAAGGTGCAGGAGGACGCACCTTCCCTTGCCTGAACCATGCCACACTTTGAAATGAACTGCTTTCACCCTTGGCACTTGTTGCAGCCTGACCATCATTCTTCTTCCGACCTCCTCTTGTTACAGTCCCTTCCTTTCAGCTAACCTCGAAGTCATCAACCTGGGTGACCTATCATCCCCGATATAAACCACCTACGTTATCTTCCTCTTCGTTGCAATCATGAGAACGTCGTCCATCGACTCGGTCGGTGGTCCCACACTATACATCCTCGTACTCTCGCGCGTTGTCGGCATCATCTTAGCAGCGATGCTGATTCCCGGTGCCGTTGTGCCACTCGGTGTCAATGGTGCAATGGCTGGTGTCTTAGCCGCAGTAAGTCCATTCCAGCTGTGACTACTATACAAAAGTACGCCACTGACACATATGCTCCTCAGATCGCGACCTCGATACTTTTCAATCTTGCCGCTCTTGTCTTCGCAATTTGCACTACGATTGAACTACCCTGGACAATGACTCTACTGTTCGACGTCATGGTTTTCCCTAGCATACTCATTGTATTCGGAGTGCTTTGTCTATGGGGCGAAGTTGGCAACGGGATTATACATGGAGATGAGAGGCAGAGGAAGATCAAGGCTTTCGTGCTGCTTTTGATAGTTGGGTACGTTCCGCGAATACGAGGAGTTCAAAGTTAGATGCTAATATAAATCAGGCTGCTGCATATGCTCTCGTTTGCGCTGTACTGTATGATTGTCGCGAAGCGAACTCGTCCTACGAATCAGGGATCCTGGAGACGGTCGGCACTCACTTCACGACCCTCGCACAATCAGGCTCGCCAAACGGGCTTTCGCAATCCTTACCAAAAGCATCGACCAGCTCCAACTCCGAGAATGCCATCCATGGCTGTTTCGGATGTTCTGCCTCTTTATACAACGAACGATACCTACAGGCCTCCTCCAGCATACAAATCTGCAGATGACAATACTGAGGAGCCGGTGTGATCGAGGTTTGAAAGCCAAGAATAGGGTGGAGGGCTGCCGGAGCAAGAATTGCTGTACGCGCTACTTGACATGGGATCAAGATATCTTTAGTTTAGCCATCTTTAGCAAGCGTTGGAAGTCTCTGTTTCTTATGATCCTGTATTTTCTGCATTTGGCTCGCAAGAGGCTTGGACATGTGGAATAGCAGCTCTGGAAGCAGAGAAGACAAAGTAGGAAGGGACCCTGACGGGCACTTGCCGCATTCTGCATAACCACACATGCCAAGCCTTGTGGCAACGGGAACGCTAGGCTCGCATCGGACAACAACATCCTCATCTCACCCTGAGAATGTCGCCTTCATTTCCTCTCAAGCCAGTCTCACCTCTACTCTCTGCTGCGCATAGTGCCTTCTCTGCTAGGGATTTAGCAATCATTTGTTCACTCTGAAACACAAACGAAGCACTCGACACTAACCTGAAACAAGCAGCTCGTTATGACCTTCTTCGACAACTGGGCTCTCTGGCAGAAGTTTACCTTCGTAAGAAATCGCGCTAAGAGTCCGCGTTGTGATGCTAACATGATCGATAGGTGCTTGCTTGTGCTATTGTAAGAAATTCAGTGCAGCGCGTACCTCAACACAATTGACACAACCAGGTCGTGACTGTTTGGATTGGTTTGGGGAAACTAGTGTACAACAAACGTCAACTTCGGTACTACGCTGCGCGTGCCATTCTGGAAGCTTCAGCACGCGGCACGAATGTCAATGCTCCATACAGTGACGATGTCGAAGCCGATACTAGAATCCCGTTTGGTATTCGTGCTATTCAGCGTGGCATCGAGGTGGAAGGTGTCTGGGTTTCAAGGTCAAACAGTCCTGCTAGCAGTCGTCCAAGCTCACTAGCTTCATCCAAAGCACGACATCATCTGCCTTCCACTACGTCCCAGGCGAGTCTATATCCGACGACAGTCAGAGATAGATCTCCACTTGGGCCATCATCTTCCAGCTCAATCAGGTCCAGCACCATAATTCACGAACATTCACGAGCCGCCGAGCGCATCAGTAGCACGACATCTCTACTCGGTTCTGAGCAAAGCACGCCAAGAAGATCAATGTCCAGCAATCACGATCGACTTCGAGGACGAAGTTTGCCTCGCGACCTGTCTTTCTTGGACCTCGCCCAGATCAACAACTACCGCCCCCAACCAAGTCCTAGATTATCGACCATCATTGGTACGGCCTGTTCCACTAGCAAGATCACAACGTCAAGGGCGCAAAGCTGACACTTTATCAGATGATCCCACAGCAGATATCACATCTCCCAGCTCCAGGATGGTTGAACAGGAGGCTATAGAGCTCATAGATACAAACAGCAAGCATATGACGCAGAATAGTGTGGACACAATATCTTCGCTAGATGACAGCACGTACACGCCAGAACTACTATCTGCAGAGACGACACCAAAAACCAAGACAAGCTTCACGTCTGTCGAGACCGAGGACTCTGAGTTTAGTGCTTTAGAACAACATCGCCTACACCAAGTCGCATCGACAGGTCAATTGAAACGCCGCTTGCGTCGTCTCTCGACAGAGCATCGTGACAAAGATAACAGTCCACCTCCGGAAGTACCGCAAATCAGACTCGTCGAAGTCATAGATGATCATGAAGAGCATGACCTGGGTCTCCTGCGCACAGAGAGTGACACCTTTTCATTTGTTGAAGGACGACTTGACGAGATTGACGCAAGAGATTTCGCTTTCAACCCGGACAATCAATCTCCAACACAATCGGCCAAATCGCGTCGCTTCAGCCGCCCAAATTTCTCAAGGGCGAGGACGGAGCCTGCTCCTGGTCAAACAAGACTTGGTAGTCTTTTTCGCAGCATAACACACCAGATGCCCGTCGCGGATACGACAATCTTCGATGTAGCAGACGACGTCGAACTTGAGCCAGCGAAAGCCACGAGCACTCTGGACCTACGCACTCACGATATGCTAGGACGGCAATCTGGCTCTTCAGCATCTGGGAGAACACCGCGGAAGCTGCGAAAACAGAAGAGGGTTGGATCTGCTGGCTCGTCCTTGCGTCAATCGTTCTTGGCAGCAGTGCATGGGCGTGGTGAAAAAGTCTAGGAGGCTTGACTAGGTTAATCAGATGTAGGAGTATATGCCTGTCCGTAGCACTCGACTCGGCGATATTGCGAGAAATGTACACAGAACTTGCTTTGCTTTTACGTATTTTGGTCGACAACATGTCGTAATAGCTATCATGCAGGTCTCCCAGATCATACTCATCCATCTTCTCAGCGATGATCCAGCAATCCCATCCCTCTACCACCATTTAAGCCCCAACCATAGCAGCATCAGCATTCCCTGCTTGTCCCTCCTCCTCCACAAACCCTTCATCCCCCCACAACCCTGGCAAACTGAACTCCTTCGCCCACTCCGTAACAACCCTCTTCTCATCCGCCATCTTCGGCGCTTCCTTCCTCTCCTTTCCACTCTCCTCCTCCCTCTTCGCCTTCTCCTTCGCCTCTGCTTCCTCCGCCTCGTCCACAACACGGCTCTCCCTTTTCGGCGCCTCAACCCATCCCTGAATCCTCCCATCCCGCCAATCACTCACCACCGTCTGCGCCGCCGCATGCAAATTCGGCACACCGCCCTTACCCAGTCGGCCGCGCTTCCGCGCCACTTGTACCAGAAAATCGGTCGTGACATCCTTGCTACCGCCGGTCTTGTCCGGCCGGCTCATTAGCGCGGGGAGGCCGTAGACGGAAAGAAGGCGCTCAAAGAGGTCGTTGTTGGCGCTGAGGCGGCGGAGGAGGAGAGAGACGGCGGGGATAGGGTCGGTTATCTGTTGGGAGGGAAGGGCGTTGAGGAGGATGAGGTGCGCTTGGGCGTCGCTGGTGGTGTTGATGGTCTGTTTTGCAGCTGATCCTGGTGCTGTAGCAGCGCTGGTGACTGCATCATCACTGGACGCTGTGGCGGGGAAGACGATTCCAGGCGAATCAATCAGCTTGATCTTATTATCGAGCTTGACTTCGCGCAGCGCGGTGGTCACGCCGGCTTCCGCGCCAACGGGACACTCGGTGCGCGTGCGGGCGTTGGGTCTGCTGCCGGAGAGGCGGGCGGTTAGGGCGTTGATGACGCTGGATTTGCCGACGTTGGGGTAGCCGATGACGCCGACTGTGATGGCGCGCTTGAGCTGTTGGCCTGCTGCGTAGGATTTCAGGGCTTTGACTAGCGTGCCGGATGTGAATTGGGGTGTCAGGTGTTTATGGTCGAATGTCTTTGCGTTTGGAGCGGAGGAGGAGGCGCGGAGAGGCAGGGTGGGAAAAGAGAGGCGGAGGTGCTGGAGCCAGGATTTGAGGATGGGTGCGGGAACGAGGTCGATTTTGTTGAGGATTAGAATCAGACGCTTATTGGGGGAGGCGGTGACGGCTTGTTCGACGGTGGTGGAGCGGGTGGAGAGGGGGTCGCGGGCGTCGAGGACGTAGAGGATCACGTCGGAGGCGGAGATGACTTGCTTGAAGGCTTTGTCGTAGGATTTGCGGGAGGTGTCTTTGGGTGTTGTGATGGCGGTGCTGAAGGTGTCGACTTCGTCTATCGATTCGTCGTCGTCCATGTCGTCGAGATCGTCCTCATCGTCGTCTTCGTCGTTGCCAGATGTTGGAGTGTCTCCGCGATCGAACTGATTGGCGCGCCGCCGTGCTGAAGCTAGGAGTGCTGCCATTGGATTCGAGTCGCCGTTTGTCTTGTCTATTCCCTCCATTTCTTCATCGTCGTCTTCGTAGTCGAGTAATGCATCGTCATCCTCTTCTGCCTCGAGTGCTGTGTCTGCCATTGTCGCGTCACCACCAGCCGTGCCATCTCTTCTTGCTCTGGCATCATCACGCTTCTTCTGCTGTTCCTCTTCCTTGCGCCGCTTCCCCTCCTCGATTTCTGCTAATATCTTGTCCTTGTATGGGAATAGATTGGGAATGCCGGGATCCTTCTTGAGCTTTGATCTCCATTCTGGGTTCTATAGTATGCAGTTAGGATTTGCTCTGCACAGGACAGTAAAGTATGCGCCTACCTTCTTGGCTAACTTCTTGTCCTTCTTCGCTTTCGCTGCAGATGCTTTCTGAATCTTATGGCGCAGACGCACTGGCGTGCGCTTTGACTTGGGCTCTGGAGATATATGATTAGCTTGGGTCGATGAAGACTTTAGAACACCATTTTCACTTACTTCCAACCTTCATGATGTTGTGTTAGATGTGCTGTATATTTTGAGTCCAGTAGCAACTTTTTTCTGGTCGCGGCCGAACAGCACGTGACAGAGACGAACAAGGGGTCTAATTTGAAACATCACGACATTGTTTCATAGTTGTAGGCACTGTTCCTCAGTCATCTTCGTTCATTGCTGTCTTCTGCTGTTTATCGAGGAAATACTGCAGTCCATAACATAATCCGCTGCGTATCTGAGGATGACATCCTCACTTGCCTCCGCCAATTTCTCAGCTCCTCCGCATATAATCGAAGTTGAAGGAGTATTAACAGACTTCGATGGCACGATCATTGATTCGACCGGTAAAGACTGCCCAACCTCGTCCACTCTGTTTGGTTTCTTTTGGACAAATAGTACTCACTACTTCTGCAGATGCCATCGTAAAGCATTGGCACAAGTAGGTAAAGACTGCCTGTTCCACTTCATTCCCCAGCTCCTGTTCTCTGAAGCAACCATGCTCACACTTCTCGCAGAATCGGCAAGCAACTCGGCGTGGACCCCATCGTCATCCTCGCCACAAGTCACGGCCGCCGGTCCGTTGACACACTTGCGCTCTACGACCCAAGCCTAGCCACGCCCGAATGTACGTTGCTGCTCCCGCATTCCATCAGCTCAACCCTAGCCACTAACGCCACCCAGACGTCTCCCACATCGAAGGTCTAATCCCGCGTGAGTTCGGCCAAGACGCCGTCGAAATCCCCGGTGCCCGCGCCCTTCTCGCCTCCCTCGACGCCGTCTCCGCCCCCTGGATGATCGTAACCTCCGGCACGCGCGCCTTGGTAACTGGCTGGCTCGACGTGATGAAGATGCCGTATCCCTCCCTCATGGTGACCGCCGAAGATGTGTCCGCTGGGAAGCCGGATCCGCAGTGCTATTTACTGGGACGAGACCGGCTGCAATTGAAGGGGCAGGAGGGGAAGGAGGGGGGAAAGGGGAGGTGCGTTGTGTTTGAGGATGCGCCGGCGGGGGTTAGGGCGGGAAAGGCTGCTGGGTTTGTGGTGGTGGGGTTGGCGACGACGCATAAGGTGGAGCAGATTAGAGAGGCCGGGGCGGATTGGATTGTGAGAGATATGAGGAGTGTGACGGTGGAGGGGTTTGAGGAGGGGAGTGGAGTGCTGAGGATTAGGATTGTGGATGCGTTGGTTGTGTGACAGAGGATGGGAAAGGTCGAGTAGAATGGATGATAGACTAGAACAGAACACAAGTCATATTGAGTCGAGACAAGAAGACTTTCGAAGCGATTGTTTTCTGTATTCATCTCTCTATTGGATAGTGGATTCTTCTGGGGCCAAGGGGCCAGAAATGTTATCCAAATTCTTCGTCGTCACTTGACTCCTCGTGTCGCACCACCTAGCGTGCTCGCCTTCCAATCCCAATCTCATTACTCGGCATCAAGCATGCTCACATCACCCACATTACTCACATCCCCTTGCACATCAGCAAAGTCCGGCATCATAGGCGAGCTAGGAGGCAAGTCATGTTTCGTCGGGCTCATTCCCGCAATTCTATCATCAATCTCAGGACTACTCCTCAGATCCGGAACAGGCGTATCATCTGGAAGCCCAATCGCACTCTCCCTATGCCCACGACTCCGTGGTCGAGGAGACTCGGAACCATCCGCGCCGCCTTCTGTTGTTGGCAGGGTTGGCAATTGAGGTGAAGCGGAGCGTGGCAGGGGATCGTGCTTGATTGGACTTATTCCCGACGCCGTGGGTGCGGATGTGGCGGGTATGTATGCGGAGGCACTGACGAAGGATACGCCTTCAGGGCTGTAGAACGGCTCTTCGGATACATTCGATTGGTCAAAGTCGGCATCATCATTGTTGTGTGTCGCGCGAGGCGTCTCGGCCGCACGTGGTGGATGGACTGAGGCGGACACAAAGCGGAAGTCGGAACCTTGTGTTGCAGAGAGTGAGGGCGTCGGGGAGTTGGCGAACGATGCAGCCGCGATAGCGGGTCGTGAAGCAGATGCAGGTGTTTGCTGGAATTGAGGTTGGAAGGATGCTGCAGGGGTGGCTGCAACAGAGTTGCCGGATAATGCAAAGGAGGTATGCGGTGTCATTGCCGGCTGAGAAGGTGGCTGTCGAGGCGTCGGAGAGGTGAATGTGTTGGGACCAGAGGCATGACCGTTATGCGCAGGTGGCGCAAACGTTGCTGGTGCTGCGAATGGCTTGGCGAAAACAGGAGGCTGCTGTGCTGGAGAATGCTGTGGTGGTTGCGTTTGTTGATGTTGCTGATATGGCGGTAGCCCATTTGATGGTTGGTGAAAGCCATTCGCTACCACACTTCCGTTTTGCTGTGCTACTACCGGTGCTGCTGGTGAAGATGGTGGTATCGAAGTGCGGAAATGTCCTTGTGGAGGAGGGCCGGGCTTGTGGTGGCCATTTGTCTGATGTGCTTGAGCGCTGACTGTCGCCTCTGTGGTACGTCCATTGGTGTGCGCTTGTTGCTTAGGCTTGTCCTCTGGAGAAGTAGAAGGACCAAGCCGCAGCTTCAAGCCAGTCTTCCGGCAGGAAGCGCATATGAAGTGGAAATCATCCCGTTCAGCTTCGGCAGGTGTGATGCCATGACAAGCACTATGTTGCCACACATTGCACTTTTCACAAGCTATGCTGTGTGTGCCATCGTCTATGTTCGACCCATGTGTTCCGCAAACGCCACAATCAAAGTACCAGTCATCAGCAGCTTCCTCCTTCAATTCCTGCAGTGCTCGCTCTCTTTTCTCCATTTCTGCATGACGATGGCGCTCAGAAGATCGCCCGTTCGAGGCCTCAGTATTGACGCTGCTCTGTCGTAATCGTGATAGCTCCTCCTCATGCAAGATCCGCTTCACTTCACGATCCTTCAGCCTTTGCTCTCGAGTCATCATGCGGGATTCGCGAGCCTGAACATGTTAGATTAGCGCCAGGAGCGGCCGGAGTCTGACTTTGTCCACTCACATGTTCGAGATTACTCTGCTTCTCCTGCTCACGTCTCGCCATGACCAAATCGCTACGTTTCTTACGTTCTGCTTCTTCAGCATCCTGCACCTCCTTCTGCTTCTCCACCCTCGCCGAAATACGACTCGAGCGTTTCGCAGTGGCCAATTTCTCGATATTCTCCATTTCTCGTCGGCGTGCAGCAGCTTTTCTCTCCTGTGCTTCTGCTCTCTTCTCAATGATAGGCAGTACATCGGAAACTATCCGTTTGTACAGGACCTTCTCGTCAGGATCACGACTCTTCTGTATAGTTTCCAGGAAGGCCTTGTAATCTTCATGGGTGACAGCAATACACACCCACTTAGCGCCTCCCAGTCCATCGTCGACATCCTCAACAACTGTCTTGTCATCCCCGTGCATTGTAGCTTCCTCGCCGGCCAAGTCAGAAGGCACATCTGAGAGTTCATCGTCGTCGTCATTCGTAACCTTGATTCGTTTGCTTTGTCTGCGGCCTTTCCGGCCTCGAGGTTTTGCTTTGGGCTTGGATTTCGGAGCTGGCTCTGCGGGCGGTGCTGGGTCAGTGCGCCGGTACAGACGATCATCGTCCAGAACAAAGTACGATCTCTCGTCTTTGTCCCAGCCAAGTGGTTCAATGCGCTAGTCTCGTCAGGTTTTCGACTTTTGATTGCAATTGTTATCATCACATACCCATTGTGTTTGTTCCGACTCCTTCTCTTCCATCTTCTCTCTAATACGATCTGGATTGTTCAACGTCCATACTGATAGCTGATGCAGGACGCTCAGTTTTGTGACAACATCGAAGTCTGCGAAGCGGAGTGGCTCTTCCTCCGATCCGAAGGGGTTGCGCTGAGGTGCTTTTGCGAGGTACTGCCGTCGTGTATACTCGTCGAAGATTTCGGGCCTGCTGAGTGTCAGATCTCTTGGGACCAATGGACGCGGGCCACATACGTGAGGCCTTTATGCGAAGAAACATATTTGAGGAGAGCCAAACCGATCTCCGCCAGCTTTTCCGACTGTGGCTTCAAGCATTCAGCTTCCAATTCCTATAGGCAATAGCATCAGCACCTCTATATATTCTCTGTTGCGCCCATAGGGGCACGTGATAGTGATGGCATACATCGATATCAAGATTCTGGTCAATCTTCACAGCCTGACCAAAGAAGAAAATGTATTGCATGAGCGACGCAAACTGCCAGCAGTTGCGGATCTTATGGCGGGGCGAGACATCCAGAGGCGCCGGGCCTGCCACACTGTTGTCGACCTCATCGATGCCTCGTTTGCGGGCAGGCATCTTGCGGCAGGGGTAGAAGTTTCCTGGGGAGGATAGCAAGAGCGAATCAAGCTGCGGAGACCATTCAATGCGAGTGTGAGGTTGAGGACTAGCACATAGAGATCATGGGTGATCGATGAGCAATGATTTCCTTACGTGCTTGCTTGCTTGTTAGATCCTGGGCTGCTACTGCTACTTTTGACGTAGAACGCGACGTGAAACCCGCCCCGAAGATTTGGCGGTCGCTGACACGTGCACAGAATGATACGCGAGCTACCTTATTCATTCGAGCTTCATGTATAGACTTCATTGATCACAGGGATATTTCTTTCAAGATACCCTCTCCACTGCGGCAATGTCCTTCCTAATTCAAGAGCCGCACCCTCGGATTGTACCAGATCTTCAATGGCGCTCGCCCATTTGATGAGCTTCCCCTCCTGCCAGGCGCTTTGCATCAGCGCCAATCCGAATGGCATACCACTTTCAGCGTGCACGCCTGCTGGGACTGTTATCACTGGATAACCTGCTTGTGCGGCAATCTGATATGTTTGTCCCACGTTGGGCGGGACTAGCAACGCGTCGAGAGTATGTCCATTGTAGCTCAGCGCAGCATCAATGCCATTACGTGTATTGCTCTGGCACCACTCGAGTGCTTGCCAGTATGTGGCATCGCGGACGCCTGAGGTGTTCAGACTAGCCAGGAAGCCATCTTGGCCAGAGTAAAATGCAGGATTACCAAGTGGCCACGGGTTTCCACCCTCAGAGCCATCGTTGGCGAAGTTATAGTCTACCAGATCTTTCAATGAGTGTATGGCAGTGTTGGAGAGTGTCGAAAGGTATGTGGCGATATTGTTGTAAAAGTCTACCTTGACGTAAGTGTACTCGGATTCATTGGGGAAGCCTCGTGTGCTACCATAGTCCCAATCCCAGCCTGTGGGAGATACAAGCTCCTCCGCTTTGGGGATCTCTGTACCGTTGATGATGGTGGCGCCTGCCGAGCTGATCAAGTCCAACATGGTAGTCAGTGTTGCAAGCTGCTCGGGATCTGCGAGCGACCAGAAGGTTTGCCAGGGAAGTCCAAAGGTAGCTCCCGTCAAGCTTTCCTTGTTCGACAGATACTCCACGAACGTCTTCTTATCCACGTTTGGTGTATTGGCTGGGACGGAAGTGTAGTTGTCCCGTGGATCGTATCCCCAGATCGCATCGAATGCATAAGTAGCATCTCTGACTGTCTTACCGAACGTGCCCACAGTGTCTTGATGTTCGCTCTCTGGCTAAGCATCAGCACCTGGAACTTTGATCGAGGAAGACAAAACTACATACCCGGGATGACTCCAGCCCGTGAAGTCCTGCCAACAGTAGGCTTGATCCCGACAATCGCATTGCGCTCCGCAGGATTGATGATACTGCCATCAGTCTCCGTACCCAACGCAAACGCTGCAAGATTCGCAGCAACGCCAACAGCACTGCCAGAACTACTTCCGCCAGGGTTGACCGTGAGATTGTAGGCACTACGACATTGCCCACCGCGACCCGAGTAACCTTCGGAGTAGTTATTGGATCGCATGTCAGCCCATTCGCTCAAGGTGGCCTTGCCCATTAGCACGGCTCCTGCTTGGCGGAGCTTGTGGACGACATGAGCATCGCGCGGCACGATTGAGCCGAGGAGTGCCCAGCTGCCTGCGGTCGTTTGCATTTTGTCTTTGCTGGCGATATTGTCTTTGACGATGGAAGGAATCCCATGGAGAGGACCTCGATAGTGACCGTTGCGGCGATCTTCGTCCGCTGCGGCTGCTATAGTATGTGCATCCGGGTTGAGCTCGAGGATAGAGCTAAGGAATAGTCAGTATGGTGTAGCCATTGGAGTGATGATAAGACTGTACGAAAGGCTTCAGGAGCGTGGAGTCGAGATTGTGCCCAGCCTTAGCCCATAGACTTCTATATAGAAATAATGATACCGTCTACAGACTTACTTGATATACGGCTGCGTTTGGAAGACCCTGTCGAGGTAGCAATCGAGTAGCTTGACAGCGGTCAAAGACCCATTCGACATAGCTTCCTGCATCTGGTCGATAGTAGCTTCTTCCAGCTTGAACTGTCCACAATTTGGCATGATAAACAGAGAGGCATTTGCAGCAGGATTAGAATGTGCACAGTAGTCGTCAGGAAATATCAACCCAGTTTCGCATAGTTGGCTGGCACCAAGGCACACGCCGAAGACAAGCACAACAGTCCACAAGCCTGCCATTGGTCAACTTGTCGAAGACGCATATGGCGCTCACACGGGTTCAAGCGAGGCGTTGCGAGAGCACAAGATGTTGGATAGAGAAGACTATCAGTACAGTCATGTACCTAGAACTATCGGTATCAGTCGTCAGCCTCGCTGCCAGCGTCGGAACATCGAGTCGATGGGTCTCTACCTGGACGTAACGAACAGTCGAAGCAGTTCGTATGGCTATATTGGTCTCAGCGACCAGCGTTGGCAGATACTGCACTTTGCGATTCGCAATGTGTAGCTGGTGGTGACTCCTCCTACGCGGCTATGCCAAGACTCTAGTACCAGAACATGAATCTGACCAAACTGTCTGGGGCACTCCCTTCAGGAGCTCGCTAGACTTTTACTGGACGTGGTTCGCGAGCACCGTAACATCAACTTGTGTTTGTCATAATTCAAAACTATATCACGTCCGGATAGCTAGCTAGTCTTAAATGATAGCTCCATTGCTTGTGGTATACACAGTTCTGAATGGTTCAAGCCTAAAGCTTCACAGCAGCTGCCTTAATCACCTTGAACAGGCCTATATATAACACTTAAACACCTCTGCTGCTCTACTACAAGACCAGAACAGCTACTTTGTAGCCTCAATAATTATGTCTTGCACACGATCCGAAGGCGGTTCTCCAGTGAGCTTGATACAGAGCATTGGAAGTTGTCCTCGAAAGCAAAGCGCAGAGCGATCGTGGCCAAGACCTTGTCACTCTCGGAGTCTTCGATGGCGTGATCGTTGCAGTTGCATGATACTAGGGCGTATGTCTGGCAGAACTTAAGGCCACTCTCTCCCAGATTCCCAGTGTTGGAGAAGGAATACATTCGCCGAGTGACGAGCCGTTCATTCACATGGTTCTCAGTGGGAATTTTTAAGGACTAGGAGACTTCGGCCACATAGGGCAGTATTTCAGGGACCTCGCTGTATTTCGCAAGAGATTTCACGGCCTGATGTGGTGCCATCATCAACCTCTGGATCTTCGTGTGTCTGTGAGTGCTCTGAGGGGGATCATGATAGCTTATCAGCTGAGTTTCTGGTCGAATATATTGTCAACGACTTTCTGGAAGAGCACGATACAGGATCTGCGCAGACTCATATTCCAGTACTGTATGCAGCTTACAGATGTGTCATTAAATACCAGTTGCACTGGTGTATTGTCCTAAGCAGTTTTGCCACGGTCCGAATTCTGATCAGCACTGTTCTTGGGACTTGATTCTTCCATGCGTAGAAGAAGAGAGTTGCTGTGATCCGCTTTCGTGCCATGACGTCTTTTACTCTCCCTGTATACCTTTCCGTAGACTGCTGACATAGATCGTCCTAGCAATTTGGCAATGTCTGGAAAGGGTACACCACTGGTATACTTGTGGAAGGCAGTCTCCACATCTCCAGTTGTCCATGGCTTTGACGGCAAGTGTGCTGTGGGGCCAGCCAGTTTCAGGTATTTCCTCCTGCGATTGATACGATCCAGTGTTTTGCCATGTACCTCAACAAGGGTCTGTTGGCCCCCTTCTTGTGAAAGCAGTCTATCCTCGGCCGCAGTCCATTTTGTCGCGACGATGCGTTGTTTTCGGGCAAAGTATATGCCATGCGAGTATGCATTCTTCACAATGTAGCGTATGGTGCGATGAGGCATTCTCTCCTGAATCTCGTCCCTTCCAAGACCTTGTCGTGCGAGACGAATGATCTCAATTACATCACTGGAGAGGACTTTCCGGATATGAGGGTGCCACAGCGAATGCTGCTTACGATCGAGGACTCTCCGTCTCTGGGTAATGGCTTGAATTGAGCGACCTGGTAGCAATTCGGCACATTCCTTGCAAGTTTGTCCTTGCTCAACGGCAGTGCGCAATATTTCCCTTTCTTGCGCTGTCCAGACTCGGTGGGGACTAGCTCGAATAGGTAGACTACCGGTCACGGATCCAGCAGAGTAGTAAGCTTTCGTAGCAATGCCTTTGATATTACGACCCGGTAGCAATTCGACACATTGCTGGTACGTTGATCCCGCTCGAGGGCAGAACGCAATGTCTCTTCCTCGTGTGCTGACCACAGGAAATGCCGGCGAGCAGTCACGGGCTCGGAAGACCAACACCTCGCCCACACGTGGTCAAAAGGACGTAAGAGCTGGACGGCGCTAGCTCTCCATCGGGATGCCTGCAGCGACATATGGACTAGATCACAGACCAGCCGGCAGGAGTCTGCGTTACTGTAGGATAAATACTGTGAAGATAACCTTCTGTTGTTGTATGGTCGTTAACCGAGTCATGCAATGAAGGAGTAGCGGCCAGCCCTATGGTCTTGGCGTTGTTCATGTTTCAAAATATATTAGGTACCGTATCTTTGACACTTCGTCATCTCTCGAAAGGCGCAAAGACACCACCATGGAGGCGCCTACGATACAAACGCCTCAAGTCCCTATTACGCTCGAAGTGTGTACAACATCCTCTTCTCCCAAACTCATGCTAACTCATACCTGCAGAAGCTCGTGCGTACCTCAGCCAAACGCACGCGTGAGCTATTCGCATCTGACTTTGCTGCGCCTGCGGGCCTCGAAGAACCCTCCCTGAAAGCCTACACATTCGACCGCCAGACACCCACCTCCTCAAAAGACACAGCAGATCGAGCGAACCTAGCGGCACGAGTACGATTTGAGTACCAAGATGTGCAGGAACTTCCCCCAGTACTAGCTGCGAAACAAGCGAATGCCACAGCAGCACGGCGAGCAGGGCGGAAAACAAATACAGACAGCACAATAAAATCAGAATCAGATGCAAGAATAACGAGATTGATCGAAGCGGGGCCAGCAGGCGGATTGTTGGCGACGAAAGCGAATGGCGCACCAACATCCTCCAGCGCTCTTACTCTCAGTCGTGGCGGCGCAAGCGGTCTCCCACCTAACGCAAATGGTCCTACACCACAACGAAATACACCAGCCACATCTCTCGTTCGGCGCGACGTAGTAAGACAAGAACGACCAGCATGGCATCCACCCTGGGTACTCATGCGCGTCATCTCCGGTCACTTAGGGTGGGTGCGTTCCCTCGCCGTCGAGCCCGACAACAACTGGTTCGCCTCCGGCGCCGGCGACCGCACCATCAAGATCTGGGACCTCGCATCCGGCACACTCCGCCTCACCCTGACCGGCCACATCTCCTCCGTGCGCGGTCTCGCCGTTTCCCCTCGGCACCCCTACCTCTTCTCCTGCGGCGAGGACAAAATGGTCAAATGCTGGGACTTGGAAACCAACAAGGTCATCCGGCACTACCACGGCCATCTCTCTGGTGTATACACCCTCGCGATCCACCCGACTCTCGACGTCCTGGCCACGGGAGGTCGGGACGGCGTCGTCCGGATCTGGGATATGCGCACACGGTCTAACATCCACGTCCTGTCTGGCCACACGGGCACCGTCACCGGCGTAAAAGCACAAGAAGGCGATCCTCAAATCATCAGCACGAGTCTCGACGGCACCGTGCGCATGTACGACCTCGCGGCCGGCAAAACCAGCGGCGTACTCACTCACCACAAAAAGGGCGTGCGAGCCCTCGCTCTGCACCCCCAAGAATTCACATTCGCAACCGCCTCCACGGGCGCAATCAAGCAATGGAAGTGTCCCGAGGGCGCTTTGATGCAGAATTTCAACGGGCATAACAGCATCATCAACACGCTGGCTGTCAACGAAGATAACGTGCTATTCAGCGGCGGAGACGACGGGTCCGTGGGGTTCTGGGATTGGAAGACTGGGCACCGGTTTCAGACTACGGCGGCGGTGGCTCAGCCGGGGAGTCTGGATGCAGAGGCGGGTGTGTTTTGCTCGACTTTTGATCAGACCGGGTTGAGGTTGATGACGGGAGAGGCGGATAAGACGATTAAGGTGTGGAAGCAGGATGAGGAGGCGACGGAGGATAGTTATCCGTTGGATTGGAGGCCGACGTTGGGGAGGAGGAAGTTTTAGGGGGTGGCGATGGGTGTTGGGTGACGGGTAATGATAGGGATGAGGTTTTGAGGATGGCAGAATGCAGTGTGAGACTTGCTGCGGCGTGCGGAGATTGAGGGCTCGCTACGAAGCGGTGGCGCACCCGTGAGGACGGTATCATAGAGCGCAGGTCACCCGCCGACGAAAAACCACTGCTTGGGAAGCATTGCGTTATGATCTTTTTTGAACCTCGACCGGTACTAGCTTAGCCACACAAACAGAGCGATCCGGCCAGACAGTACCAAGATCCCGAAGAAGCACAGCGAGCACAGCGAGGAAACGACACGACTAACAACCATCAGAGCGATGCATTAGCTTAGATCGAGAAGCAAACAGACAATGCTGCCAAAGATTCCTTCCTTGTCTAAATTTGCTCACGGAGGCCTGGTGCTCTATCATTATGTGGTCATGGGGCGACCTATAGTATTTCCTAACCGTGCCTTTTCAGTCATAATCTCCCGGTCGTGAAACCAGCGTCTGGACCATCAAGCAATGTTACCTTATACTCGAGTTCGGGTCTATAGCGTGAAGCCGATCTGTTTCCTGTAAGTGCCAATATAAAGCAACCACCAGCCTCTCACAGCGAGCAGCGTCCGTCTATTCTCCGTCACTAGCCTCCCTCACCCTATTTCGCAGCAGAATGATGCGTCGTAGCGACTCCAGCCTCGTTCGCCTGCGCCTGCAGCCTCTTCTTGTAATCGTGAATCGTGCCATCAAAGTGTTCAATGCCACCATTATCGCACACCCACAAAGACGTGCACACAGCAGCGAGAGTGCTGACGTCGTGGGAGACGATCTGTGAGAGTTTGTATTAGCAAAAGTCATGATGTGAGAAGTAGGGAAAACAAAACATACCACAACACCGCCAGCAAAATTCTTCAGCGCAAGTGCAAGCGCGTCCATCGCTTCAATATCAAGATGGTTACTCGGCTCGTCCAGGACAAGGATATGTGGGTTCTGCAACGACAAGATGGCGAAGGCGACACGGGACTTCTGACCTCCGGATAGCAGCTCCATCTTCTGTAGACCCGTCATACCGGTGATACCAAAGGCGCCCAGGTGGCGACGATACTCTTCATCGTTCTTGCCAGGATACTTTGCTGCCATGAAGCCGACGGCGGACATGTTGAGATCGAGGGCATCGACGTGATGTTGTGCGAAGAATCCGATGCGCAGACGCGGGTTCTGGCTGATGAGACCACTTGTGGGCTGGAGTGCGGCAATGAGGAGTTTGAGGGCGGTGGTCTTACCGGCACCGTTGGGCCCGACGATACCAATACGGCTGTCCATTTGCACGTCGAGATCGACGTTGCGGAGGATGGCGGGCTGGTTGGCGTTGTAGGTGAAGTTGACGCCCGACATTTGCACAATAGGCGGAGACAGCTTTTCGACATCGCCGAACTTGAAGGACACGGTGTACTCTGCCTCTGGTGCGTCGAGGACGGGCATCTTCTCGAGTTTCTTGATGCGGGACTGGGCTTCGGAGGATTTGGCGGCGTTGTAGCGGAATTTGTCGATGAAGGCTTGGAGATGGGCGCGTTCGCCCATTTGTTTCTCGTACTCGCGTTTTGCGGTCTTGCGACGTTCTTCTTTTGTGGCGTAGAATGAGTCGAAGTTGGCGCCCTTGTAGTAGTCTAGTCGTTCGGAGTGTTGGTGGATAATGTCCATGGCGACTTCATTGAGGAACGCCCTGTCATGGGAGACGATGAGGACTGTGCTGGGATAGGTTTGTAGATAGTTTGCCAAGAATGTAATTGACGGCACGTCCAACATGTTTGACGGTTCGTCGAGAAGTAGTAAATCAGGCTCACAGAACAGAGCTCTGGCCAGAGCAAGTCTCATCCTCCAACCACCAGAGAATGTCTTTGTGGCAAATTGTTGTCTTTCAGGCGAGAAACCAAGACCAGCGAGAATACTTGCTGCTCTAGGTTCTGCTTTATCGGACTCCATCTCGGTAAGTTTTGCATGGATATCGCTCAATGTTATGTCCAGTCCTTCTCTCTGTTTATCAAGCTTGATAGCATCTCCGGACGTATCGGCCATGGACGAGCGTTCCGCTTCGATAGTAGCAAGCTCCTTTGTGATCTTGTCTTGTTCTCTGAGCAAATGCTTTCGCCAAACATCGGCATCGAGAACAGCTTGAAGTGCAGGTGTATCGTCTCCAGAAATTTCTTGCTCGACGTGAAGGATAGAAATGTGCGTAGGAATTGAAACCTCTCTCTTACTCAACGCCCGTAGCAATGTACTCTTACCGATACCGTTCTGACCGACGAGACCGTATCTGCGGCCATAGGCAAGTGATAGTGTCGTGTCTGCAAGGATACGCTTTCCACCGATCGATATATCAATGCCATCAACTTTGATATCCTTACTCTTTGTGGAGTTTTCGGATCCCAGTTGAAGCGGGTTGACCTGCATGAAGAAGTCTTCATATGATTGTGCATCGTCTGGTTGGTTCAGCAACCTCGAAGCCTCATACTCGACGTTCTTCATGACCTTCTTCTCCTGCTTCGCCCGAATCTTCCGTTCAGCCTTCTCAAGCTTTTTCTTGTCTACACGAGACTCTATATGCCGAGTATTTGCAGATTCGAGGTCGACGTTCGCGCTTGCGAGACCCATCGTCGAAGAGATATTCGCCTTCGATCCTACATGGATGGCCTGATCCAGTCTGCGGTTTGCCTGGGCGGTCTGTCTTCGTCCACCATCTGCCCCATTTGTAGCGTTGAGCTGTGCAACGAACTTCTCAACTAGACTGGCAATCGACTCCTCATTCTTGGAGGAGAAGTCACCAGAGGCTGACAGCAGTAGCATGGTGATTGCAGATGCTGCATCTGATAGTGGTGAAGTGGTATTTGTATCATCTGGCATATATGTGTTGGCTGCGTGTCTCAGATAACCAGCTGCATATCCCTCGACTACGGGATCGATGTGAGGGATCTGTGCTCGAATCTGGGCCTCCATCTTGTCGGTCACACGGCTATAGCTTTTTCTCGAATATGTACCACTACGGTCAGAGAGACGAGGAGTGGTGGCAAACAGTATCACGCAGGTCTGCTAATTCAGTATAACAGCACGTGACCCTGCTCTACTTCGATTTTTGTACTCCTGCTCCAACCCCTGCTACTCTGTCTTAGTCCGCTTACACCTCCAAACTTTCACATCTAGCTTTCACGCGACGAGACCGTCTGTCTGCCCCGATAATGAACAATTACGATACTCGGAAGCAGGAGACCTTCCATACATCTCCCTGATCACGTCAAGCGTCGGAGGTGACGCCATTTCCAGCTACGGACGCCACAGTAATCTCCTGGTGCCTGGTCCCATGCTTTATTCTGCAGGCCTTAATCTCTGCTTGTACATTTCCTCGAAAGATTCTGATCATCGGACAGCTGAATATATCAATCCAGCGACAAGTTCCATTCTTATTATAGCTATTTTCTTGTACTCCCGACAGGCTGTGTCCTTGTTCCTGTTCCTGTCACATCTCGGCGCTTTCTCGTCACCAGACCAGCGATCATCCGTAGCGTCATGCAAGGAAATACTCTCGAATCGACGTGCATGCACAACGTGCTGTAATGATAATAGAGCTGTCTCGTTCACGCATTGGGAAAGACCGAGTATCATGCGAAAGTCACGTAAAGTATGTTCATAAAGGAAGTTGTCCGTATGAAGTCGAGGACACAATTGAGGTTACAGTTGCCTAGGTACTATGAGGAGTACCATGAGGGTTGTCGCTAGTGGGCAAGGCTCAATAAGCAGGAGACATATCAAATAGAGACTAGAGAGAATGAAGGTCGTGTCTGTGTAGGTAGTAAGCGTCCTCTCTCTGCCCTCGTGCCCTCGTGCCCTCTTCAAATGTATAATCGCGAATCTTGGAAAGTGGGGTCCAATTCATTCCTCTTGTATACGCGCATTGCAACAGGCTCGACGAACTTCACATCACGCTAAACAATCTCCCCTACATCACCACCACAAATCGCATTGCTTTGCTTTGCTTTCTCGCGCGATTGCCGTGTTACCTGAGTGTTGCCGCAGCGCATAGTACCTCACTCTGCTCCTGCCGCCATCTCCCAGCGGCTCGACATTCCATTGCGCCAGATTAGCTTCTGTGTTGCGCATGACTGGATCCCTCTTGATCTTCCACCACCACGAATACTCAATTCCCTTCCGCAACCAATTTTCGACCTCTACAAGCAGCCAATACGCAGCAAGCCCTGGGTGCTCGCAAGACTACTTGGCACGCCAACACCCCATCTTGGGTGCTCAATGATGTCTTCTTGGACCACGACAACCTACATACCTTTCAGAGTGACCGTCAATCTGTCTCGACGTTGCCGGACGCAATGAAATCAGTAGCCTCGGTATGTTTATAACAACCTTGTCCCAATAGCTCCAACACTTGCTGTATGCTTCAAGAATCCCCAGGCTAATCATAACAACAGCTATGCGCATCAAGCTCAGCAGCAGCCGCGGGCGCCTCCGGCCTTGTCATCGCCTGCATCCCGCACAAGAAGCCGAAGGGCCAATCGGACTCTGCAACAAGTAACCCAGCCGACCGGCGGTCGGTGTCCTTACCCCTACAGCAAAGGAATACCGATGATAAACTATTCTCGACCCAGTCCCAACAAGGACGACCTCATGACGCTCAGGCGGCTGATCGGCCTGCTACATCCGCTGGATTGCAAACAACGCGAAATCAAGATGGAATTTCACGTTCGGCGAGCTCGGCCAGCAATTTCAGTGGCCTGGAAAGACCCAACTCCTCCTCTGGCTTCACAAGAAGTGGTTCACTAGTCATCCGGAAACGAAGGTCCCGCTTTACACCTATTACACCTTTTGGCCTGGCAGAAGAGAAGCAGCCGGGCTCTGGTGATGAGAGAAGTAATGCTGCAACGAATGGTTGGGGTACAAAAGACAAGAGTTCTCAGCCGGCGAAATTGATCAAGATAAGAAGGTCGGACCGTGGCTCGTCAGGCCAGCTGATCACTGGGAACGCAATCGAGAAGGATGCAGGACCATTTCAAAGAGCCTCAAGCTATGCGTATGGGACATCAGGCACTTCCGGGGCACCAAATCCGATATCACAGCCAGCCATGCAAGCACGACCTCTGGATGAGAACGAAACGCTGAAGCCGTACTTCGACACCTTAAAACACCTCCAGCCTTCTGATCAACGAACACCGCAAATCCCTCAGCCCCTTCACGCCAGTCCTGGTATAATACAACCGAGTAGATCGTATATACCTGTCTTGGCCAAACCACAAGAGCTCGGGCCTAGACCGAGACG
>Ga0268246_10000191_pt1 | contig 38749 bp, 35 predicted proteins | sample AgamicOrSfe_FD_200242 | JGI IMG/M metagenome (GOLD analysis project Ga0268246, IMG submission 200242) | Agave microbial communities from Guanajuato, Mexico - Or.Sf.e (v2) (version 2) | ecosystem: Host-associated > Plants > Phyllosphere > Phylloplane/Leaf | place: Guanajuato, Mexico | collected...
CCCCTCCTCCGCCGCATCCCCCTCCCAGCTCTAGCCATAATAACACTCCTCATCACCATCAACCTGCTAATCTGGGCCATCGTCGCCATCCCACTAAGCTATCACCCACAGCTGATCTCAACGGCCGTCCTCTCGTGGTCGCTCGGCCTCCGTCACGCCCTCGACGCCGACCACATCTCGGCCATCGATCTCATGACGCGGCGACTGATGGCCACGGGCGGGAGACCAGTCACGGTCGGCACCTTCTTCAGTCTGGGCCACAGCACCATTGTCGTCATCACCTCGCTCGTCGTGGCGGGCAGCGCGGCGGCGGTGAGTAAATTCGGCTCGTTTGGCAAGGTCGGTGGGATTATCGGCTCGACTGTCAGTGCGACGTTCCTCATCGTGCTCGGGTGCATGAATGTATATATCCTGTGGAAGCTGCTCGCGGCGCTTAGGAAAAGGTGCAATAGTCCTGCTCCTGCTGCTGTGGTTGCTGGAGAGGGAAACGAGAGCCGTGGTGACTCTGGCGAGGAGTTCAAGATCGAGGGACAGGGGCTGCTTTTCAAGGTTCTCAAGAAGTTGTTTCGTCTCATCGATCGCCCCTGGAAGATGTATCCGCTCGGTGTGCTATTCGGGCTTGGCTTTGATACCAGTTCCGAGATTGCGTTGTTGGGTATCGCGGCCATCAGTGCGAGTCAGGGCACGAGTATCTGGCTCATTCTGATCTTCCCGGTCTTGTTTACGGCCGGCATGTGCTTGCTCGACACTCTTGACGGAGCGTTGATGATGACGCTGTACTCGTCTGCGAGACTTGGAGGAGACGCTATCGCGGTGTTGTTTTTCCAGGTCGTACTCACGGGTGTCACCGTCATTGTGGCAGTCGTCATCGGCGTACTGCAGTTGCTGAACATGGTGCTCGCGGTTGCCGAACCCGAAGGCAAGTTCTGGGATGGTGTCGGAGTAGCCGGCGACAACTACGACATCATCGGTGGTAGTATCTGTGGTAGTTTCCTGCTGTTTGGTGCCCTTGGAGCCTTGGTGTATAGGCCGTGGAGGAGGAGAGTCGATGCTAAGAGGGAGATGCTCAGGAAGGACCAGGAGGAGAGAGGTCTGGAACTGGAAATAACTGCAACGCAGGCGGTAGATCACGGCGTCCCAGAAGTCCTACCAGTACAACCAGGATCGAGCAATGATGCGAAGGTCGAGCCGATAACACTGGAGCCGACGAAGGGCCCGAAGCACCACGAGAGGCTGGTTGATTGAGATAGATCATGATGAATAGACTTGGTAAACCCTTATTATACATCGTTGATGTAGATTTCACTTAGTCATGCTACGGGGGCACTGATTGGCTTGTATCCTCTTTCGAGTTTCGACAAGGACCGGAGCATGTTAGGGAGCATGATGCGATGAATCAGAAGCAATGCCTCTACCCATGCCTCTCAAAACACAAACTAGCATTAGTCCCTCCGAACCCGAAGCTGTTCGTCAGCGCTACCCTGACGTCTCTCCTCTGCGCCGTCTTGGCAACATAATTACAGTCGAATTCTCGATCGCCGGGCTGGTCCAAATTCAGTGTCGGAGGAAGGACTCCATCCTTGATAGCCAAGACGGTGAAGATGGCTTCGACTGCACCAGCAGCACCTAGTAGGTGACCAACAGCTCCCTTGGTACTGCTGACATTGATATGGGAGGCCTGGTGTTTGCCTTCAGGTCCCAGCATCAGAGTCTTGATTGCACGGTTCTCAGCCGCGTCACCGAGGAGAGTAGAAGTGGCGTGCGCGTTGATGTAGTCAATATCGGTTGGCTTGATGCTGGCGTGTTTGAGGGCGCGCTTCATAGCGAGTAAGGGTCCATAGCCATCTTCTCGTGGTGCGGTCATGTGATGGGCGTCGGAGGACAGGCCGTAGCCTTTTACTTCGGCGTAGATGTTTGCACCTCTTGCTTTGGCGTGCTCGATTTCCTGGAGTGGTCAGACTTGGATCGTCAAGAGCGACTGGTAACAGACATACCTCCAGCACCATGACACCTGCGCCTTCACCAATAACGAAACCTCCTCTCTGTCGGTCAAATGGTCGTGAGGCTAGCTCTGGTCGATCATTCCAATCAGTGGCGAGACTGCGGGCTCGAGCGAATCCAGCGATGGCAAGAGGATGAATACAGGACTCAGCACCACCAGCGACCATGACATCTGCATCACCGAACGCGATCATGCGTGCGGCATCTCCAATGGCATGAAGGCCAGTTGTGCAGGCTGTAGTCGCAGCATGGTTTGGACCCTTGTCGAGTCAGCATTGCGATGATCCTGAATGTTGACACACATACCTTGAACCCGTATCTCATCGATATATGTCCGCCGGCGAGGTTGATGAGAAGTCGAGGAACAAAGAGTGGTGACACCTTTCGATAACCCTGCGAACGTCAGCCGGTGCTCGTGCTGGGAGTACAAGCCCAACATACGCCATCTCTAAATGCAATACTAGTGTCATACGCATCATCCAGAGAACCGATGCCAGAGCCGATATACACTCCCTTGAAATGTCAGCTAGGACGCACTGGAAAGAATCGTTATCCCACGGACGGTAGCTTCGAGGTCTTCTTCCTTGGTAGGCATCCATCCAGCATCGGTCAGCGCCTCGTGAGCTGAAGCCATGGCGTACTGTGCGAACGTGGCCATTTTTCGCTCATCCTGTTGACATCAGTTTCATGCTCGAAACAGGGATATGCATATCACTCACGCCAGGCTGCAACCATTCGCGGGAGTCCCAACCACCATCGCTACGTTGACCTGGCTTGATTGTACCAGCTACCTGAGAAGGTAGTTTTGTAAATTCGGGGTTCCTGTCTCTGATCGAGACGATGCCGCAGTGGCCATCAATCAGCCGTTTCCATGCTTGTCGAATGCCTTGGTTGCGTTATTATTGCTGCATTCGTCTTTATGAGGCATTCGTCTGATCAGTATCACATACCTACTGCCAGTGGAGTTACCGCTCCGAGACCTGTGACGACTACCCTTCGCATCGCATGTTTGAATTGCGTGATCTTCACGAGGTATTTCGAAGTTGAATTGTGGAATTGGTCAGGTAGGTGAAGAAGCTCGGCGCACGGGCCATTAATGGTATAGACAGGTGGTAAGAGTCATCTGATATCGTCGTTCATTTCTAAATATATAAAGGTCCGTGGTATCTTGCGAAGGAATGGAAGCTGCTTTTTTTGTGCTTCATAATATTAAACCTTTGTGGTTTGAAGTGCCCATGTAATCCGAAACTCCATCATGCAGTACTTTTGGTGCCTTGAAAATGCAATATAAAAATTCGCAAACGATCTAGTCGCGAAACCACCGCTAATGCAAGTGTCGTAAAATAAGATCTCGGATATCGAAACGTCAGGCTCAGTAGATGTCTACGTGTGTCTGGATGTTGGTTTCCTGATGATTGCGTCGTGAGAGAAGAGTTGTTGCAGACTGCCCTTGCTAGGCGAAGTCGCAGCAAGCGACTTCTTCTGGTAGATCATCTCCCCTTCTGCAACAGGACAGACAGTGCTGGTGCTCGCGTTGCTGTGGAGGGAGCCGCTGTTACCATTGAGACTGGACGGCGCAGTGATGGGTACGACCAAGTCGACCGACCTATAGCCCATTGGAGGACCGTAGGGATTGGTACGGCAAGGAAGATGCTTGAGTGAAGAGAACGAGCTCGAAGGTGAGACCAGGGAGCCCGGAGTATGCGAAAGAGAAGGCATGGTAGCATTGGATGAAGTCTGAGCACGTCTGTACTGAGGGCGCCTTTGTCTGGTAGGGCTGACGCTCCCAGTCTGGAATTGAGAAAGGTATTTGGCCGCTTCGGTCTCGGTCTGACTTGAGAGAGAGTCCATGTCGAAGAAAGAAGTGCCATCAGCAGATGCGAGCGATGCAGGGCGCATGGTCGGTGATCGGTGAGGGATGATGTCTGGATAATCTCTGACGTCTGACGAGACTGAAAAGGTACGCGGTGAAGGTTCGGGAGACTCAATGGATGCTGCGGACAGAGGCTTGCTTCCGTCTTTCCTCCGACAGCTGAAATAATTAGCGAACGGCGATGATGTGAAGAGCTCACGTGCTCACCTTTCCGAACAGTAGAGGACAGTATTGCCCGGTGTGACAATCTGCTTCTCACAATATGTGCAAAAAGAAGGTAACCCAGCCATGTCGTACTGATCTTCTTCTTCGTCTTCAAAGTATTGCGCAGTCTCTTTCTTGCCTACAGCTTTACTCCAGCCCGGACCTGACTTGTGCAATACGGCGGCCGAAGCGTGCTTGTTGGTCTTTAAGGGAGGAGGTTTTGTAGGTCTGGCGTGTGCAGGTATCACTTTTTTGCCGCTTGAAGTGGTTCGAACATGTCTTGGAGGACTCATGGATGTATTAAACAATTGAAATGGACGTGCTTGACGGTGAGTCAAAGCAAGATCAAGATACAGTGATAGAGCGATAAACAATCGTGGCTATCTGCGGGTATCGTCGGCTTCGAGATAAGTCAGTTCAGTACCGATTGGGTTGGAATGCTCTGCGCGGTTTCAGATTATGTATCTTGCGGGAAAAAGTGATGCGAACTTTGAGCGTTATATAAAAGCATGAGCGAAATGGGCAGCAAAGGTAATGACTCTTGTACAAATATCATGCGGATGATGCAAAGTGTTTGAGTTCGGGCTGTCTGTGGAGGCGGCTTACCTGGTGGTGGGATGGACGGAGCACGCAGCGGCAGTAGTGGTACTACTGACTGTACTCAGTTGAGGGCTGACCGTCGGTACGGGTGACTCTTTCCGATAACAACTGTTCGTGATCGCTCGCTTTGTTGTCAAGATAAGGCGGCTGCTGTAGGTAGGTGGAGCTATTGGACTGCTGTGACGGAAGTCTGATCGAGTGGTCAAAGGACGCTGTAAGTCTTTATCTTGAGTTCAAAAGGCAGCAATGGTTAAAGTTATCTCCTCCTTTTGTCAAGCAATAAGTATTAGGGGCCTCCGTCTCATAAGTACTATCCACCGTTGGGCGCTTTTAGGGCAGGCCGATCGATGTTTAGTCAAGCCATACGCCATCTCTGACTCGAACACGACTGCTTTGCCATATCGAGGTCTTTTCGTGGGGCTCTTATTCTGGTTTTGCGTGCACCGGGCAAGGAATGGAATTGGCTCGCCAGGAACCGCTTGGGCAGACCGCGTATTGGTGGGGTGTTCTATGGGTCTGAAAGTCTCTGTGCCGTGGGATGCATCATTTGCATTCTCTCGCGCCTGGAGTAGAACCCCACTATGAAGTCGCGATGAAGTTTCAGGAAGACACCATAGCACGCTGAAATCGGAATGTGTTCTGGACCCTGATTGACGAATGAGCCGCGTTGGACGAAGCGCATGCAGATCCTCAGGTCATCCTTGGATCTGAGCATTCTGCATATGTGCGATGAGGCAGCTTTTTCTGATTTTAGCCTAAGCAGGTTGTTGCACTCGTACATGAACCGCTCGAGGGCAGTCGAGACTGCATGCCGAAGACCGAGCCTCATGTATCCCACGCTTGGATCATAAAGACGGTGAAGGAATTCTCTCCGAAGGGTAAAAATCATACACCATGCACTAACATCGATTGGACGGCGGAAGGTGTAGACTTGTTGGAAGAGTATTTCACATGTGACACCCTCACGCTTCCCAATCGCAGTAGTCCAGCGCTACAAGGCGACCTCGGGTCTCAACAACGAAGCTGACCATAGACAGTGGAGATGAGCGTTTCACACGAGAATATCGATATCAAAGCAAACATCCTCTGACGATGTCCAGGTGGCTCAGTTCAGGTGACAATGAACATGAAGACCTAATGCCACTCCGTCTCCAGATCGACAGTGGTCTGAGGATCGAGCACCATGACGAACCACAAACAGGCAGCAGCAGACCAACGAGAAAGCTGTGCCTGGCCGATCGATTAAACACGCTCCAATCCGTGGTGCGTGATTCATACCAAGCTCATCAGTCGAAACAGCGAACTGGTTTTCTCTCCACATACATATATGCCTGAAGCATTATCGTGCTCGATTCTACAGAACGAAGTCAAATGCATTTAACTCTGGTTATATTCGCCGACACAGCCTCGTAGTCGTCAGCTCTACATTGATACATCGGATAGCAAGATTGTGATGTTCTGTCTCCTCGGGATGTCATTCGTTCCTAATAATGGCATATAGCACAAGGAAGAATATATTGAGTGGTACAGAGATCGTCATCAAATGGCTTGTGGTGATGAGGAACCTGCCCGTGCTGCCCTGCATGCAGCGGTCGATAGTCATTGCTGATCGTGATCGACTTGAGGCTCTTCGCGCATCAACGTTCATGCGGCGCAAATCAATCAGGGGATCACATATCTTCCACAAGTTTTATGCTGTGATTGCTGCGACAACTTGAGGCTTGCAGCAGACATTTACAGAGCAAAAGATGTGCTATCAAGATGGACGCGGGCACGTGGCATCGCGAAGGAGCGATCAGCTACGCAAACCGCAAAAGGAAAGCCCGACGTGGGGGTCGAACCCACGACCTTGAGATGACCGCTTATGAATAAGAGTCTCACGCTCTGCCGATTGAGCTAGCCAGGCTGGCAACTGCTGTTGTTGAAGCACAACTTGATTCAGTAAATACATAATACTCATCAGTTTCTGCAACCCTGGCTTAGGAACGACATCACAGATGACTTCGATATCCTGCTATTACTCATCAGTACACTCGCACAGAGCCTCCGATGATGGGGTCGTGTGGGACCGGGCACTGACCATTCTACAGATAGCTAGTCGGGAACCGCTTAAATTATGCTCAATGGTATCTATACTACATCTCTCAATCAACCTCCATCTTGGTCTCGAAATACGCCGTGATCTGATCCACCAGATCGGCCTTTTTGCCCGCAGGCTTGATTCCCTTTGATTGAGCCCAGCTCTTAAGGACCGGCACCGTCAATTTTCCGATTCCATTCTTCTGGTGAAGTTTCTTCATCTCTTCGTCAGTCATTACATCGTCAGTCTTCGCCTTCTTCGCGTCCGGTTTCGATCCGGCCGCTGCCGTTCCTCGCTTTGCAGCGCCTGTAGCCGTCCTAATTCCTCCATTTTGCTGCGCCCAGACCTGGTACGCTGCTTCGAGTGCCTCGCCCCAGTCAAGCACATACGGACCTGCTCGCTTGTGGATCTGTTTGTGTCGGGGAACAGTCTTATCTTCTGGCTGTTCCGGAAGCTCTTCCTCGAGTGCCATAGCTTGCAAGATTCGATAGAACCATTGAAGTGACGGATTTGGGTACTTGTGAGCGTCGTAGATACCTTTCGGCAACTGCAACTGTTGGATGACGACACGCATCTTGTCGGTCAAATCGTTGGGGGACCGCACGACCGATACATCCGGTGGTTGTCGAACATCGTCCGCGAATGGTAGCGGATGGACCCAGAGACCGGGTGGCATCACCTGAACACCTTCATTGTCGACCTTCTCTTCGCCAGGCATGACTGCTGCCAGGGCCGGCACTGCATTACGCCTCGGTATGAACCATGCCAGTCCCATCTTCTGGTCTTTGACCAGCTTCTGCTGCAATGCTGAGAAGACTCTAGTACTGCCAATAACCTCTTCTTCAGACGGATAGATGAAAGTCGATGGTCTGTATGCAGCCCAGCTGGGGAGCATTGAAAGCGGCTTGAACCCAATGATTCTGAGTACCGGATCTCCAAAGTTGCGCATCTTTGCCATCTCTTCTTTGGAGAACGAGATTGTGTCTCCACCAAATTTGTAAGCCTTGCGCACTTCGACCTTTTCGACGGTTCGAGCCGTGTCATCCGCTAGAAGGGTCGACGATCCCGTAGCGATTTGCGGCTTCTCACCACTGATGTCGACATATGAGCTGCGCGCAGGCTCCTGGTGCTTGAGTATGATGTAGCCTTTGACAGTGATTTTCAGTCCCGGTCCGATTTCGAAGGCCAAATTCGAGAACAGCGCTCGTCGAGGGGATGACTTTGAGGCGATGTTCGACAGCAGCGACTGCAAGAGTGAGATACCATCGCCACTGTACGATGCTTTCGAGGCCTTGGTAATTGGGGCTGGGGCGTCTGGGTCTACGAGCGTGGCGCTGTAAATGATATCGTCGTAAAAGACAGACCGGTCAAAGGGGTGGTCCTGCCTCGAGATGGGGAAGAGCTCAATGACTACGCCCAGGTCGTACAGATCCTTGGCTCTGACTGCCGCTGCAGACCGCAACGCCTTGTCTTTGGTGTGAGGACTGTCGTTATCGGTGACCAGAAAGAGTCGTCTTGAAGAAAAGTTAGGAGCCTTTGTGGTGAAGATCTGATTAGCGCAAAAGAGAACGTTCGCCATAGAGACTTCGTCGCTCGAAGCTTGTAACAGGGCCTCTGATTCCTCTTCGTCCTCCACAAGACTCCTCAGCTTCTTGACGTCTTGTGCGGCAGGTACATCCAAGTCAGTCAGTAGGTAGCAATGAGGATACGATAGGCCCTTGCTGTGATCATCTTCCTCCTGGAACCGCGACTTTTCAGTACCGAAGAGTAGCACACCCATCATATCGGACGGATTGGAGATGATGCGCTGTTGCATCAAGGAATAGGCACATTTCAATGCGGCCACGGTTGGCCGGTCTCGATCTGCTTTTCTAGAGTCCGAAGGAGGCGGCTGTTGCAACATGGACGAGCTGACATTGATGGCGAAAAGAACTGCGTCTTTCACTGTCTTATAGCCCTGGACACAGATATAAGAGCAAATCAAAGACGGGCTTGAGAGATGGTACTAACCGTCTCATCGACAATATCGTCGTCGTCATCCTCATCCTCTTCTCCACGTCCATAATTCGATGATTCCGCCATCGTATATTGGTATCAGGGAAGAACCTCAAGACATGATCAGCTCGTAGCAGAGCGCTCTCGGAATTTGCTTCCAGTATGTGAATGATAGGTGCCTATAAGCTGTCACGCAACACAACGCGAATGAAGCACGGGAGTGACGCCTGATCATGTGTCGAAACGCTGCAATAGAGAGCTTGCAGCGGAAGCTACGGGGTGTCCCGCTGCCAGTCACGGACCTCTATTGGGCCGCGGTAAGCATCGTCATTGCAAGGCGAAACCAGATCTCCAAGGGAAGAATCACTGCGACGATCGACCGTTCGCATAAGTTACCTTACCTTATGTCGCGCAGGTAGCTGTCCGTTTTCCTCGACATCCACCAGCATACAACACCAAAGCCACCAATCATGGCCACTCGTCAACCCCTCGCGCAGCTCACAAGGCGAGCGAATTCATCCCTCATAACCAAAAGCGCATCCCCAGCACCAGCATCATGGAGCACCTCCCGTCAACTGGCCACCGTTGTCCACCCTGTTACCCAGGACCACACCTCGCGTAAAGGACCTACCGCCATGGTCTTCATGAACATGGGCGGACCTTCCAAGACCGACGAAGTAGGCGACTTCCTCTCCCGACTGTTCGCAGATGGCGACCTGATCCCTCTTGGACCCCTACAAAACTACCTCGGCCCCCTGATCTCTCGCCGACGAACACCAAAAATCAAGAAGCAATACGCAGAGATTGGCGGAGGTTCACCGATTCGCAAATGGAGCGAGTACCAGAACGCGGAAATGTGCAAGATCCTTGACCGCATATCGCCAGAGACAGCGCCGCACATCCCATACGTCGCCTTCCGCTACGCCGAGCCACTTACAGAGACCATGTACGCACAACTTTTCAAGGACGGATTCGGTAATGGCAAAGGTGGTCGCGCGGTCGCGTTCACACAGTACCCACAGTACTCGTGCAGCACGACAGGATCGAGTTTGAATGAGTTGTGGAAATGGCGTCAAAAGCTGGAGACGAAGAAGGCAGGCGAGGAGGTCGACGAGAGTAAGGCCATCAGGTGGAGTGTCATCGACCGCTGGCCCACACACACCGGACTCGTGGAGGCGTTCGCGCAGAACATCGAGGCCAAGCTGTTGGAGTACCCAGAGGAGAAGAGGGACAACGTCATCTTGCTGTTCTCGGCACACTCGCTGCCTATGAGCGTCGTCAACAGAGGTGATACTTACCCTGCTGAAGTCGCGGCAACGGTGCACGCAGTGCAGACTCGTCTCGGATTCAAGAACCAGCACCGTCTGGTTTGGCAGTCACAGGTCGGACCGAGTGCGTGGTTGGGCGCGCAGACGAGCGACACCGTCAAGAACTATGTCAAGAGAGGCCATCACGATCTGTTGTTGATCCCTATTGCTTTTACCTCTGACCACATTGAGACGCTGTTTGAAGTCGACAGGGAAATCATCGCCGAGGCCGAGGAGCTGGGCTCCACCGGTGTCAAGAGAGCGGAGAGTCTGAACGGCAGCCCAGTTTTCATTCAGGGTCTGGCTGATCTTGCGAAGGAGCATTTGGAGAGCGGACATGCGTGCAGTAAGGCCCTGGGTCTCAGGTGTCCTGACTGCAAGAACGCGAAGTGTTTGGCGTCCAAAAAGTTTTTCGCGCAGCAGGATGCTCTTTTATAGGTTGTCTCGTAGCTCGTGCATAGGCATAAATTTAATCATAGTTCTCATGCCAATTCCTACTCCTAAATGCATTATACTGGTCGTGTCATGAAATGCCCGAGTGTGCTAGTCTTAATCGTTACGATGAATAGTATTACAAAAGACGCCTGATATGATGATGACCGGTCTATCAATGAGTCTAGTCTCTTCCGACCGCCTCGGAGACCGTAGTCTCGCCCTCGTCGCCAACCTGGCTAGAAGTAGTGTCTAAAAGAAAAACTGTACGGGTCAGCATCGTTGTTCAATTCTTAGTTCAGTGAAGAAACATACCTTTAGGTCTAGCGAACAACGAGAAAATAAAAGCAACACCGAAGGTGGCCGTCAAGCATACGAAGACAGCCTGAGTGAAACCACCGACGGTAGCCGAGTAGATGGCGTTGAACACAGTGGGCGCGACGACTCTAGCGAGCGCATGCAGCAGTCCCACAGCGCCGAGCAGCTGGCCAGTTTTCTCAGGTGGAACGTGCTTAGTCAACGAGCTCTGCAGGGTAGGCGAGCCGATTCCACCGATCGAGGCCACAACGCCGGAAAAGATCATGAGCGGCCCGGTGCGAGCCAGTGCATAGCCCAAGTATCCGAGGGTATCAAAGAAGACTGCGAAGCGAATGATGACAAGTTCGAACGTGTCTGAGCCCTCGTGTTTCTTCGATGGGTTCTTGACCGGCTTGCCCCGCACAAGACGTGTGATCAACGGCAGGACTGCGATCAGGCAAAATACGCGGAAGGAATTGACGATGCTCAGGAAGACGGAAGATTCGTATGTGTCCCAGCCGAATTGGTAGTTGGTGTAGATGAGGATGACGGTCATGCTGCCCATTGCAACACCGAACAGGATAGTGTCCACAGCGGCCAGAATGACGAGATTACGGCGGATTGCAGGTGTTGAGCCAGGTCCTTGCGGCCAGAGAACCTTGAGCGGCTCAAACACGTTGGCCTGACGCACATAGTCAATCCAGTCGTGCGACGAGGCTCGGTTCTGCTCATCGTGCAGTTCCCGGGCTTTCATCTGGCGAGACTTGGACAGTGACTCTGGTGTGATGAATCCTACCCACAACATGAAGAAGACATGAACACCAAGCATGATATAGAACGAGGTAACGGGCGTTCCAGTCTGCTTGGTCAAGAATCCGGCAGCGAGCGGGCCGACAGCGATTCCGGTGAAAAGACAAGCGTGAAAGTATCCAAATGCAACATTGCGATAAGCTGGCTGGACACAGTCGGTAACGTATGCATGCACGAGAGCAAATGCAGTGGTGAAAGACCCACAAATACCATCGAGGGCGTATCCGACCAGAATCCAGTTGACAGGAAATGTGTCCGGCTTGGTGGCAGCCATGATGACGAAGATGTCGCCGGCCAGAGATCCCATGCTGGTCAGAGCGATCATCTTGGTTCGTCCATAGCGATCGGACAGGGCGCCGAGTTTTGCGCTTGTGAATGCTGAGAGCAGTCCGGCGATCAGGTTACCGTAGAGAGTGAACTGGGCAGCTCGTGATTGAATGGCCGGAATGCGGCATTGCGGGTTGGCTCCCTCGAAGATGACCGGAGCGTGGAGAAAGCCCGGCATCTGCGTCTCTTGTTCTTCGAGGTACTCCCGACAGATAAGGTTCAAGATGAGGTTAACTCGGGGTGCAATGATACCACCGAAAGAGACGGCCAGAATGAAGAAAGGGAACAAGACCCAGAAAAGCGAAGGTCGCTTGTGCCATGGTAGATCTTTGAAGTCATCTCCGCTCCAGTGTCCTTGGTCTTGCTCTTGCTCTTGCTCGTCGGAAGCCTTGTTGTTTCCCAACAGCGGCGAATCCTCTCCAAGGTCTTCTGAGAATCTTGAGTCAATGCCTCCTCGTGCCTCGACAGTCAGCTCTTCGCCAGTATGTCCTACGTGGGCGTTCTTTCCGCTGCCGCGCATAGTCCTGTGGTCGATGTCGGCCTCGGCAGCGAAGGCTGCATCTGGAGTCGGTTCTTCCGCCATGTTACTATGTGGTTTTGTGTTTCTTTCCACCGATGTTGCTCGCTTATCTCCGAACGGTGAATTAGGGCGTTGTGCCTTGAATGTACGTCAAGCGGATGTCGCGGTCGTCAGATATAGGGTTCAGAATATCATGAACTCATAGTGTGACAAGTCAGATAACCAGAAAGTAGTCGACTGGGTATTGAAAGAAACAAAAGAAGGTTAAGTTGGCGGTTGCAGCAAGATGGCACGAGGTGTTTGCGAGTATAATAAGATGTCGGAGTCGGTATTCTGTTGCCGGTTGAGTGTGGATCGTGATGATGTAGCCGCAACCCAAATCTGATTATAGCGTTGGTAATAGGTCGAGGTTATCTTGCTTGGAAATCAATGTCTGAATAATAATGCAGAGACACGCTGGAATTTTGTGACGATCGGGGTTCCTGAAAAGAAGGCTACTAACACAGAGACTCGTTGATTATCAAGCACCACGACTTCCGCAGATAAACGATCGAGCAGGCAACTCCTTTCCACAGCCCGACGCTCCACTCTGCTTTGTGACGACATGACTTTTCCCCGTGCATGCGGCTCGTGCGGCTCTGCGGAGACTGACCCCAGATTTTCGGGTTGATTATTCATGAAACGATGCTGTGTAATCAATAAAATACAGGGGAACGGGATTTGCTTGAAGTGTAGCATTACACAAACGTACAACACCAACATACAGCATGCCTAGGGATGCTCATGGTCTTTGTGGAGCGTTTGAGCTAGCAATATGCTCAAGATCTGTGTATATTCGTTGCTCTCATAATAGTCCCTCAAGCATAGCCAGCGAAGTGGTCACCAAAGTGTTCCCTAAGTAGCCCCCAATATGTTCCGCCCCCAAACCTGCATGCCAGTCAAGGCTCCTGGAAGCCGCGATCATGGTACGAAGAATCGTCCTCCAACCTGAAGGCACTGTCGCTCAAGAAGCCGTTCGCATAAGCGGCCGCCAAACCCTCCATTGCCGTATTCAACGCGCGAATCGGAAGGCGTGATGTTGTATGCTTGAGGGGTCCATCCAGTCGCTTTGTTGAGATACCTGGAAACAAACAGTTGACTAGTTGGTCAAATCGTATAGGTGGAGGAAGTCCGTCTCGAAAGCTTTAGTGAATAATGAATAAGCTGGCGACGAGGTCGAGTCCCCGGCGCATCCGCATTTACACGTGCATGCGACCAAGGTCCGTCCGGTCGCTTTGTTGGGTTTCTCGGTGGCAGTCGATTGGTTGGCCAAATTGTACAGATGAAGAAAGTCGGTCTCGAAAGCCTCGAAAACCTTACCCATTGCACCAGTAGGATAGATGCTCATCGTCTGATCTGGTAGTCCACGTCCTGCCTTCCCAAGTACTGGCATATGCGCTGCTCCGCTATGTCGTCCGTGTCGCGTTCGTGGTGTTGAAGCGCCTCAACGTAGTGCTATGTGCAGTCGAAAAACATCGGCACGTGGACTACTACAGCACAGCTTGCTTGCAGCATTGCAGCCTGGACAACCTACAAGTGGGGCTTGACCTAAAATTCGGCCAATATTGAATTACACGATCAAGCCAGAGCACTCCTGTCGTTGATCACCATGTCTCTTGCTTGTATCTTCCGCTCTTCTCCATGTCGTCGAGATACGCTTCAGCATCTGCTTCGTTCCGTCGTCCGCGCTCCTGCAAAACTTCCACAAGAGCCTGTCGAACACCCTTGGGCATGTTGCCAGACGATCCGCAGATGTATAATTTGCCCATCCGGTTGACCAGCAACTCATGAATGAGCGCCGACTGCCTGCGGACGACATCCTGGACATACTCCCTTGGCTGGTCTTTGTCGCGAGAAAACGCCGCAAACACTTGCAGGCCCTTGCTCTCAAGCTGCGACCACTCATCATTGAAGAAGTAGTCGGCGCCTCTGTTGCGACAGCCATAGATCAAGACAGTACCGTCCAGTGGCTTGCTGGACGCGTTTCCGCCCTCTTCGGACCATCTCAGTCGCTCGTAGATCATACTGCGCATCGGAGCAACACCAGTACCAGGACCTATCAGCACCACAGGAGACTCCACCTCGTCCGGCTTCACGTTCAAATAACCCTGCTGCATGCCAATGTTGATCTTCTGGCCAGCCTGGAGAGTTACAATGTACCTTGTACAAACACCGAAGCGTTTTCGATATTTGATAATATGGTTGGGTGGGTTTGCAATAGCTACAAGCAGCTGAACATGACCATTGCCAGAGGATAGATGCTTCAAGGCACCACCGCTTGCGATGCTGAACTGTCTGCCTCGCATGATCGGCAGTACACTCAATGCGTACGTCCACGGGATGTCAACGGTAGGAAAGTCCGGCATGACCTCCAATATTGTTCGGCGCGGACGAGTGGTATAGTCCCACAGCTCATCGATCAATTCTGGATTGGCAAGCTCCAGAATTCTCTCTTTCTGATACTGTTCATCCTCATTCCCTTCTTTTGCAAAATACGCCAACGTGGCAAAGAATGATCGCCGTGGAATGGACAAAATATCAAGATAATTGGTCAAGAGCAAACGCAAAGTCAAGGTACTCAAGGAAATGTCGACGTGACGTAGAGGAGATGGAGACATACGAGACGCTCCTAGGTCAGTGCATACAAGCTTGAGAGGCATGTCGGCCACATGCTCCCAATGCATGATTTCAATGAACTGCTGGACGTCCTGCGGAAAGTTCTTGGGATATATCACCGCTACCGCTCCTGGACCGTAAGTTTGAGGTTGCGGGAACTCAAAGTCCATCAAGCGAACATCCTGGAAGTGGTCCTCAGGGGTAAGGCGAGGATTGCCAACAAGCGTTGCGGTGATGCTGTCCTTTACCGGGATCAGACTGCCGTCTGGAACTACACCCAGATCGAGACCTCCGTGTATGTTCGTAGAGCCATTGGCAGAGGCAACTTGCTCATGTTGCGTCTGTTCCAGCTTCCATTTTGGCTCGATGAACGTACCCTCAGCAATCACCTCGAGGCGGTCAGGTAGCGGGAAATGCTGGAGCAGGCTGTCTTTCAAGTCTACAATCCAGTCCCGGAAGCCGGCACTGTGGCCCTCTGGATGTTGTTCATTGCCCTCACCTCTCGTGCAAAACAATTGCGCACCGAGCTGCAACATGCGCCCATGAAGCATACGATGGGCGACGTTGTACCTTGGGTAAGAGCTGTCACCAAGACCGAATGTAGTGAAGTTGACGCGCTTCAAAACCCCAGACCGAAGACGTCGGCTGAGCAGGACTCGCCAAAATGATCGTGCATTCTGAGGAAATTCACCTTGGCCGGTGGTGGACAGGGCAACGACGACGATGGTGTGTTTGAGAAGATCAAGCTGCACAAGGCATGAGCATATAGCACGCGTGTATGATCTGGAAAGCCTACAATCTCTATCGAATCCAGGTCAAGTACAGTGGTGTCGAATCGAAGACGCTGTGTCAAGCGGCCAATTTCTTCCGCCACATCTTGTGCGTTGCCAGTCTCTGATCCATACAAGACCAGGGCAGTCCGCTGCTTCAGCTCGCTGCTTGCCATCAGCACCCATCGGACCACAAGCGGCTACAAGATGATTGCCTGCCCATCTGAAAGTGGCGATGCGGTACGATTATCGCTGCCGTTTGCTGCTGACATTCAGCGCCTACCTTGTAGTTTTCACGAGCGAGAGCAGGAATCAAGACGCAGTCGCACGAGCAATAATGGTGCAGGTCGTACTTGAGGTTAATCTTGCGTAATCGTCGTTGTATCAAGTGTTCCTGTCGTAGCACGAGACAGAATATCCAGTTCCTGCCTCGGACCCTGCCAAGCCTGACGCGGTGTGCCGCTCGCGGTTTGCGGTCGTGTGCAGCTCCTGCCATAATCTGCGCAGCGGCCGGGGCAGTTGCTTGCCTGCCAATCGGAATGGGAAGCGGCGTTAGGCGCACAGACACAATTTCTCGCTCCCTGGCAGGCAGGAGCAGGGCCGCAGGGATGAGCTTGCCTGGTTGGCGCGTTGCTGCCCAGTTCCAGCGTAACCTACAATTTCGCCCTCGCTGTCATTTGATTCTTTACCTTTCCACTCACAAGACACTGTCACCTCAATCCATCACAGCTCAAGCAATCAATCACAAGCTTTCTTCGGGCACCTAGCTACCCAATAACCAACTCTCCCTCTTCAATCTCAGTTTCCACCACGACCGGCGGTCTCGACAATCAACCTCTCCGTACCGTTCACAGGCAGACCACAAGGCTCTACCAGGACAGCACAGTTTCTTAAATCCTTACACGCATTCAAGTACTCGACATCACTTTCCGAGTACCTTTCACGTCACTCTCGTGTCATCAACTCTGCAAAACTACAACTTCACCATGTCCGTCGAAGCCGCAACCGCCCAAATGGCAAACACTACCCTCAACGAGCCAACCAACACCGCTGAAGGCACCACCGTCGGTGCAGGAGGCGAGCCTATCAACGCCTCGCAAAACGAAGCCGTCATTGCCAGCGCCGCCGAGGGTAGGAGACTTTATATTGGAAACCTCGCATACGCGACCACTGAGGGAGAGTTGAAGGACTTCTTCAAGGAATACCTTGTGTACGTTTCATCCGACTGTTTTGGCAGGCGCGAATTTGTGACTGCGTCATGCGATCACTCGAGCTCCGTCAAGGCAGTCACGCGACAGCTTTGATCTCAAGACTAACACGCTTTCCAGTGAGACTACTTCAATTCCAACCAACCCACGCACCACCCGCCCAGTCGGATACGCCTTCGTTGACGTCTCCACCCCAACCGAGGCTGAGCGCGCCATCGCTGAGCTGAACGGCAAGACCATCCTCGACCGTAAGGTTTCAGTTCAACTCGCTCGCAAGCCAGAGCCAGCCGGCGAGCAGGCAGAAACAGGTGGTGAGGGTACACGCCGTCGTTCGTCCACCCGTGGTCGCGGACGTAGCAACAGAGTTAGAGGTGGACGTGGTGGACGTGCTCCACGCGGCGTAAGTGGAACAAGCACACCACAGAGTCCTTGCAATACTGACAAGCATAGGCCCGTAACGGTGCTGACGAGACCACCGAGGCCGCTCCTACTAATGGCACCCCAACCAACGTTCCCGGCCAAGCTGCTGGCTTGACCGAGACCACCAATGAGGCCTTGACCGCCGCTCCTGGTGACGCTGACGCCATCACTGTCGACCCATCAAAGACTGGCAAGAGCGCCGCTCTCCGCCCACGCAAGCAGCGCGGCCCACCAGAGGACGGTGTCGCATCAAAGACCAAGGTCATGGTCGCCAACCTCCCATACGACCTCCGCGAGGAGAAGCTTCTTGAGCTGTTTGCAGACTACAACCCATCCTCGGCCAAGATCGCCCTTCGCCCAATTCCAAAGTTCATGATCCGCAAGCTCCAGGCACGCAACGAGCCTCGCAAGGGCCGTGGTTTTGGCTTTGTCACTCTTGCAACCGAGGAGATGCAGCAGAAGGCCTGCGCCGATATGAACGGCAAGCAGATCGAAGGCCGCGAGATTGCTGTTAAGGTCGCAATCGACAGCCCGGGCAAGGAGGACGAGGACCCAAATGATGCCCTCGAGGGTGATATTCCAGAGACCGACGGCAAGCCATCCACTGCTGAGGGTTCTGCCAGCACCGCCGCTGCCGTCGCCTCTACCTAAACGACCAGTATTTGACGACCTCGATCCACGAATCCTTGCTTCCTCGTTCGACTCACGCACCGACCCTTACCCAACATCGACCAATCCATCCACTCTTTTGCCAAGCAATATCTGCAGCATGTTATGTCGCTCGGCCTGACACATTCTCACCGCTTGCAGTCTTGTGACAACATAAATACTAAAACACCCTCATGGCAATTTTGCCTCTTCTGAAGCTTCTGAAGGACAGCATTTATGATGAAGCCCTTTAGAATATGTATCACTAGTTAATGACGGAAAAGCGCTGAATTTCAATCCTCTTTTCCACGCTTTTATGATTTCATGAACCATGTTCCAATCATTCATTCTCTATTTGTGACTCGCGTGCATCTGGACCGCAGCGCCTGACCGTGGCGTTTGTGCGGCCGAGGCATGAATCCCCGCAAGATGCCCGAGCCCGTTCTGAGACGAACTCTCGCTTGAAACCTTTAAACCATCTTCGTCATCTCTTTACTGCAGGTATAACATCTCAAAGATGACTAGCCTACGTATCCTGGTTCCCGTCAAGCGGGTCGTTGATTACACGGTACGGCGCAAGACGACCACATCACCCGGCTTGAATACTGACCAGCCTACCAGCTCAAACCTCGCATCAACAAGACGCAAACCGCAGTCGACACCAATGGTCTCAAACACAGCATGAACCCCTTTGACGAGCTGTCAATCGAAGAAGCAGTACGCCTTCGCGAACGCAAGGTCCCCGTGGACGACATCCTCGCCTTCAGCGCCGGACCTGCCAAAAGCGCCGACATCCTCCGCACAGCCATGGCCATGGGTGCCGACCGAGCCTTTCACGTCGTCGAGGACAAAGCCGACATCGAGCCACTGGGCGTAGCTAAGCTGCTCGCCAAGGTGGTCAAGGACGAAGACCGCAACCTCGTCATCCTCGGCAAGCAGAGTATCGACGACGACAGCAACCAGACGGGACAGATGTTGGCCGGGCTACTGGGATGGGCGCAGGCGACACAGGCGAGTCGGGTCGAGGTCAAGGGCGACGAGGTCGAGGTTACCAAAGAGGTGGATGGTGGTGTTGAGACTGTCAAGGCGAAGCTGCCGATGATCATCACGACGGATCTGAGGTTGAATGAGCCTCGATATGCTAGTTTGCCGAATATCATGAAGGCGAAGAAGAAGCCTTTGATCAAAAAGACGATGGAGGATATGGGCGTTGACATCAAGCAGAGGCTGAAGACGATCAAGGTCGTTGAGCCGCCGCCGCGCAAGGGTGGTGGAAAGGTAGAGGATGTCGATGGCCTCATCGGCAAGCTCAAGGAGTTGGGCGCGATATAGACGCATTGTAGCATATGATTTGCTGATTGTATAGATACACTCGAGAGTAGTTCGAACTGTATTGGTGGATTTTTTCTGTTGATGTATATCGTCTATCACGTCCGGCTACCAGTCACCCCACGCATCGTCGTCTTTCTTACCGGCCCCTCCTGGCGCAGGCTTCTTCATCGCGCTCGTACCGATGCTAGTTGGCTTCGCGGCCTTTTGCTGTGCGACCTCTCCAGCAGCCGCAAAATCATCCCAGAAGGACTGCTTGTCCTTAGCTGGACCGGCGGGAGGTGCGCCAAACGAATCCCAGAAGTCTGCTTTCTCAGGTGCTTTGCCTCCTGCCCTTGGCGCCATTCGATCATCACCTTCTACAAAACGGTTGAAGGTCTCTGCCACGGTTTTTGTGCCTCCCTGCAGGTTCTGGCCCAACTGGCCTGCCTGTATTCTAGCCTGTGCGGCAAGATCACTCTCAGCAAGCTTGATAACAAAATTAGCAATGATTTCGCAGAGCTCCGCGTCAGAAACTCACCTTCTCGAGATTGGGCTTTAACCACCCAGTGTATCCGGCATTCGCTTGCTTGCTGACAGTGCTTCCCAGCCAACCGAAACCCTTTGTCAAAGCGGCCACTGGGTCTTTTTGAAAATCGTCAATCGCCGGTGGAGCCCCTGGAGCAGGACTTCTCGACGGCATTGGCTCGCTCCCGAATCCAGCAAACTTACCACCTTGGCTTGGTGGGAGGTCCGCGGGTCTGTTCGCATTCTCGGCACCCATTCTTGAAAAGTAAGCCTCGTTCTGTGCCTTCTGTGTCGGATTCACTGGTTTCTGTGGCCCACTTGTCTGTGATGGAGTTCCTGATCTGCTCAGGGGCGTGCTGCTTCTGCTGATGTTGCCCGCTTCGACCTCTGCCTTTGGCTTTCTCACCACATTGGCGGTCCTTGTGCCTGGAACGTACTCTTTCCCCTCGACCTTTGCCGTGAGACGCTCTTTCCATTCCTCTCCCGCCTCGCTGTCGTAACGCTCTTGAATCGTGCAGTCCTCGAATGTCCTACCCTCCATCTTGTTGCTTGCATGTGCGTCGAAGAAGTCCTTCCATGGCTTGTTTCCTCCTTTGGACATTCTCTCCACCTCGCTGACTTTGAACGAGTCCATGGTGATTGACCTAACGAAGGATATGTGGACACCGAGAGAACGATGTACTCCAGAGCAGGATAAACAGAAGAAGATGCCGAATTTAGGAGACGCCTTGAGATGTGTTAGTACGTAGATGGCCGGTGAAGCTCGTCCAAGTCCAGGCATTGAAAAATGGGCTTGGCCTTCTCGACTCTACAGTGTCCGCAGCTTCGAGGTCGCGTGATCACTCACCCATTGAGGACTTGGGGCGCCACAGTCCACACATCGGCTGTTCTCGTTCGTCTTTGATATCTCGACCAGCTTACTCCTCGTCTCCGGATCGACCTGCGCGGGTCAGCACACCCTATCTTCCGAGCTGTCGTTTCTTGTGATAGCGCCATACCTCCCACATTTTGCTCATCGTGACGGTGGTATAATGCCTCTCGGCACAGATAGGACAATAGCGTAAGGATGTGGCTAATCTCGATTGCTACGTTTAAACTCAGGCGACTGCGAACCGAAGCCGGAATTGGTTGAGGTACTGGGATGTGGATGTACCAAAGTATGCAACAATTATCTGACAACAATACAATGAATGGGTGGTGTATACTATAAACTGTCGCAGCCGCCCAGTCAACGGCACGTTCCGATAGCATCAATCAAGGGTCACTTTACTAATTTATTTATTACACGACCAATTCGAGCAGCTTAATATAGAGCATTGTCCTAGGCTGAAACACAATCTCTTAAGAAAACATGGTAGAACACCGCATTATACAGATGTTCACACCATGGTTTCTATCCGTTCAGCCTCCTTATACAGTACTGTCTTCCTCACATGCTTGGCTCTTGTGCCTGTGACGTCGCGTCGCGGCTCCGCAAATAATTCACTTCGAGTACATGTAATTATAGTATCTCTTCACAATTGACGGCACATTTGTTAATGCCGACGTCTATCCTTCAATATATTTGGTAGTATCTCTCGAATCGGGCAGAATCAATATGGCGACCGACTACGACACTCTCAAGGTCACGGAATTAAGAGAAGAGCTTAAACGACGGAGCATTCCCACCACGAAACTTTCGCGCAAGCAAGATATCATCGATCGCTTAGTTGAGGACGATAATTCTAAGGACGCAGAAGGGATAGAAAGCGCAGAAACTGGACCGGAGGCTTTGAATGTTGCACTGCAAGCAGAAGAGACTGTCAATGAAGGGGAAGATTTGACGACACAAGCAGAAGTCTCGGAGACTGCGCCGGAAGAGACTGCTGGAACCGGAGCGACCAATGGAGACGGCGATAAAATTACTGGTACTGTGGACCAACAAGAGCCGAGGGTTGAGGTAGATTCGGAAGAAGTTGCAGATCAGAAGGTGTCAGAAGGACCGGTATCAGAGCAGAGCGCACTACCGACAGTGGATGCAGCACCAATTGAAGATCTATCAGATCCAGCTCCCTTACCGTCGAAGGAACCAGTAGAGGAGCAGCCGACGATCGCGACGACAATACCGGACGACAGCAAGAAGCGCAAACGACGAAGCGCCACCCCTCCAGTGTCGCGTGACTCAATATCGAAGAAGCTCAAAGAGACCAACGACGAGGTTGTACATGTAGAGGAAGTGATGAGAGATGCGCCGGTGCCAGTGGAACCAATTCGGGCAGACGACGAAAGCACAGCGAGAGTCCTACCTATGGCCAGCACTGACGACGTAATGAACATTTCCAGCCAGAACGACACAGTCATGAACGACGCAGAGCCGGCGCACCGGGCAGCGAGACGTCCGTCTTCGCCGAGACAGGTTCGTGGTAGTCCCAATGACCGCCGATACACAGATCTTCTTCAGCCCCCAGCAGACGCACCAGTAGTACCTCAGCCCCTCGAAGACGTCGAGATGGAGACGTTGATTTCACCAGCCATCCACCATGCCACCAGCGCTCTGTACATCCGCAACCTGATACGACCCATCAACCCAGCCGGACTGAGAGAGCATCTCGTTCAATCCGCCGCACCACCATCGTCGTCCTCATTATCACCCTTCGACCCGATCCAGAACTTCCACGTAGATGCGCTCAGAACGCACGCTTTAATCCACTTCAGCACGGTGACCACTGCGTCACGCGTCCGCAACGCCCTGCACAACCGCGTCTGGCCACCGGAGCCAACGCGCAAAGCCCTCTGGATCGACTTCATCCCCTCGGACAAAGTCGACGAGTGGATCTCAACCGAGGTCTCCACATCAGGGAGCCGACCATCGCAAGCCAAGCGCTGGGAAGTGGTCTACCACACATCCGATGATGGAGAAGCAGTGGCAGAACTAGTCGAGGCCTCAGCGACGACGACAGCGCTGGCACCACCGCTCGGGCCACGCGGCGCAGACGCAGGCGCATCGACGCCGACACAGCCCACGTTTTCGCGGCGCCAGAGCCCGCCTCTGACTTCTGATAACAGAGCACGATCGCCTCCGGGCCAGCAACAACCGCCGCCGCAGACCGCGGAGCTGGACTCTCTCTTTCCGTCGACGACTTCGAAACCGAAACTCTACTACCTGCCCGTGTCGGCCTCGTTGGTGGATCGCCGACTCGATGAGATGAAGAGATTGACGAGTAGAGACTGGGATGCTGTGAGGGACAGAGAGAGGAATCGAGGTGACTACCTCGGTAGAGGCCTGGACAGCCTGAGGAGGTTTACATTTGAGGACGGGGATGTGCTTGTTGATGGCGGAGCGGAGTTCGGCGGTGGTGGGTTTAGAGGTGGTAGAGGCAGAGGACGGGGAAGGTAATGAGATTGTGTAACGAGTCGGGGTATGAGATCGTTGATATCAGAAGTCGAGACGATTTAAGCGTAGGTGAAGAGATGAATCATCTCAATTCATTGTCTATAAAAAATACTACTATGCATGCCGTCGTCGCTTGTCGCGTCCCGACGTATCTGTACAAAATTGCTCTGTGTCCTCCTATCGTACACTTGAGACCCCACCACCTGGTAGGTCCGCTCGACTGGAAAATGAAAATCATGACTGCATCAAATGCGTGGGGGGTATATGCGAACGCGAAAAGGTAAAAGTGAGTCCTTCAACGTCAGTTGCCACCACGAATATGATGGCGGTTCGCAAGACGTCGGATAAGGTCAAGTCGACTGAGGAAAAGAGTAGGCGATAATATCCAGTCCGTGGCGCCGGCTAAGATGAAAATTGGATCAAAAAGGAGTTGAACCCACAGTGGTCTGTGACGCTGTACATTGGTCGTTCTGCGGATTGCGAATCTCGACCGGTGTATGACTTTGTCTCTGATGAGTTCGTATTGACTGACGACCAAGAAGCCTTAGACATCGTGAGCAATATCTGGATTGGTAATACCAAGAGGGCGTGAGTAGTCGTGCTGATCTTGCATGGTATTGATACTTGCATGACTACCATTGAGGTCGTAGTTCTGCATCAACGCATGTGGGTTGAGTCGTTGGTCGTAGACAAGAGGTCTGCTGTCCCTCCTGCTTCTTTGGACTCCGCCGTCGTAGACTCCAGCTGGCGCAGCAATGGGACCAATGTCCTCTGCATTGTGAAGCAGCGAAGCACGATTGCCGGGTGTTTGAGAATAAGACGTTTCGTCGTAGTTCTTCTCTGCGTCGTGTGGATGAGCAGACGAGAGTAAGCCAGCCCTGCTCAGAACGCTAGCGTTCCTTGTCATACGGTTGTGGGTCGAGTCGGTGTCGTTTCTGCGTCTCCTGAACAAAAAGAAGATGAGGGCTAGCAGCGCAAGGAAACCGAGAACAGCGCCAACAGTAGCTCCAGCGATGACGCCTGCGTTGTTGTTGCTCTCTTTCCGCTGAGGCACTAGGTTGACAGCGTTTGGGTTTGCGTATGGACTCGGAGTAGAGGTGACGGTCTGTGTAACGACTGCTCCTGAAAGAGTGACGACTTGTGTTGTGGTGACGGGCGGAGGCGTAGTCATGACCTGGCTTTCGGAAGAAGAACTGCTGGTCGCGACCGCGATTGGGACTGCGGAGGTCGTGGAGGTCGAGGTAGGTGAGACTGATGATGAAGACGGGACCGATGAGGATGTTGTGCTGGTAGTTGGAGCGGCCTGTGTTTCACAATCAGCAACTGTCTTGGGCGAAATCATCAAAGAAGAAAACGGCGACCGCATACTTGTATTACGGTGGAATAGATCACGGAAGGTGACCGCGAGATGATCGATGTAGATACCTGAGTGGATGTCTTATATACTGTGGTCGGTGGGGTCGAAGAGATCGAGGGTGGTGCGGAGGAGGTCTGCACATATACTTATCAACATACATGGGTTTTGGAGAAAGATGAATAGAGCGATTGATCAAGACATTGGCCGATCTGGGAGCACTTTTGTACGAGAATGTGGAAAGACTTACCGGAGGTTGCGTGCTCGATGGTTGTGTGCTCGATGGTTGTGTGCTCGATGGCTGTGTGCTGGTGGCGACAGAAGAGCTTCCTCCTATTGTTCCAGACGGCTGATTCAACTGAATATATCCGAAGAGGCCTTGGGCCTGGTTGCCGCAGTTCTCGTAAGGATAACCTGGGCAGGGCACATTGCATTGACCGACGCTGACGGTGTCGGCAGGGGCGTAGTTGGAGCACCAGCAGTTCTGGTACTGGACAATGGCAAAGGCGTAGGACTGGCAGCTGTCGTGACAAGCACCGTTGGATTGGTAGTTGTTACTGACTGGTGGTACGCTTAGTAAGGGAGAGCGGCAGACCAGGAAAAAAGACAGGTATACTTACCAGCATTAGAAAGGTTACCGGTGTTCTGACCAGAACACAGAGTCTGAGTCAAGGCCTTTCCTCGATTAAAGTACGCCATGGAGACAGCGAGGATGAGTGCCGACCGACACGAGAAATGGTTGGAAGAAGGCATGGCGGGTGTGGCGGTATATCTTTCGAAGTAGGTGAAGCCAAGTGATGAGGGGAAGTCCGACACAGCAAACAGGCTTGCCTCAGCCTGGGCTGGTGAGGTTGGAAGAAGGTCGAGATGTGAGGAGAATAAAACCGGACTTTTGAAGCGCAGGATTTACTATCGCAGCATGTGCATGACTAGACCGACGTAGGATTGGTTGAAAATATGGTTCATGCAACAACGATAGATTTCTGGGGCGGAGAATGGCTGGGGAGGTGAGAGTTCTTCAGGATTGTAGTAGTGATGTAAACCTAGGTCATGTACATGTAGTGGTGACGATCCGAGATGTGGCGGTGGTGCGGAGAAGTCAGCCGGAGTTGAAAGAGCAGAGCAGAGCAGAGCACGTAAGTTAGTAGGACGAGTGAATTGAAAGAGGTGTTGACGAGTTTGCCAGCAAAGTCGAATGTCGGGACCAGAAGGTGGAATTGAAGAAGTTGAGTGGGATGGAGAGGTTGAAGTAAAGCGGGCAGCGTTGTGGAACTCTGACGGTGTACTGTGAGATGCTCTGCTTCATGCAAGAGGCCGATTTGTGCACCGAGAGGGAAGGAAAAGGATAGCGGAACGAGGGTTCGAACGCTATACCGGTCACGGTAAGGTATCGATGCCGCCGAAGATGATCGCGAAAGCGGACGATCGACACTACCCGGACGTGAACCGCTATTCTTCTTTCCAGCTTTATTATCCCATGTAATTGCCATGTTGGTTCTTTAGCGGCTTGGTGCACGGTAAGGTAATTGCGATGGACCGTCAGCAACTGCCAATCTTCACCTTGCCGCAGGCCTACTGTATCATAATCCGAATAATACCATCGATTCGCACACCTCTTGTCTATCTTCATGGCCGTACAGGGCTTGCCTTGCATCTTCTGTAACCGCCTCCCCGTCACTGCATCAGTTGACCGATATAGAGTGCGCCATGTTTCAGAGCAGGGAGCACAAGTGGATGTCAGGAACCCCTCTCGCCCACTGCTAACAAATGTTTTTGTCAAGCTTCTTTTTGCTGTATCAGAGACAGACAACAATGCATGCTGTTACCCAGACCGTGGCCCATACCAACATCAATGATTCTGGCCGCCTCTATTGTGTAGGTTTGCTCGATATCTCGTGCCTTGCTCAAGTGTGCTGTCGGCCAAACTTTGTCACCTTACCGTCAATGGACCGAGCTTGCCAAGAACTCAATGCTCTGACACCTCAACCGGCTTGATATCGTGTTGATCTCGATTCGAAGCACAAAAACACATAGCCGGATCCGCCAGTCCCGTCTGTCTCGGGTTGCCGTTTTGACACTCGTCGAACGGTCGGATAAAGCTTTTGGACTTTACATGGACAGTTTCGACCCAGAGCACAAGCAATTCAAACCTTTAAAAGTCGTGGCCGTGGTAACACTTATACGAGTCTGAGGATATCATCCTGACGAGAGCCTATATTTGTACTGGATATATCATGGAGCGCCTGCTGCTGATCTGAGCATGTGGAACCTCGCGCTTTTCCAGCCATCAAGACCGATGCGCTGTGTCCTCGATCATTTTGGCTAGGCATCTGCCAGCAACACAGTACTCGTACAAGGAAGGACGGTCGTAACAGATCAGTGCAACGATTGGATCTTCGATGTTTCGACAAGACAGGAGCTCATACTGTAAGGTAGGTAAAAGTTCATTCTTCCTGTCGGTCATCGCATCCAAGCTTCTCTCGTACTCGTGACTTCCTTCTTTACTGCAACTCCGCCACCACTGAGGCTTTCTGACGCCACTCTTCACGCATGTCTGCCGATCTTTGTGGCTAACGCAAGAACCCTTCGCTCGAGTCACAAGCGCCTTCTTCCCTCATCGTATTGGCGGAGTTCGAACATCGTCGTCGTCAGCAATGCCATGCATGCTACCTTACCGTCTCGACCGACTCGACCTCACCGCCCGTCTATCATGATCTGTTTGGTCACCTTGATAGATCGGCCGCACAGAGGACCACCATTCGACGAAATTTGCTTGTCACATGCGAGCCGAGCGTATCTTCAACGGTATTCAATCGTCTCGGGAAACCAAAATCTTCTAGTACTAGCGAGCGATACGCAGATCGATAAGTGATCACAACATATCACAAACTGTTACCGAGCATCACGTGTCGTTCGTGTATGTACACCACAACGTGCAGAAAGCAAACAATGAGTCCAGTGCCAATCGATCGATCGCTTCGCAAATTATCATATCAGTCGTCGACAATTCGATAAACGCTTTTTGCCGCTGTAGCGTACCTGCTGCTGACCGTTTATGGGGCAAACCTACCAGAAGGGAATCGATATTTGGTTCATTTCACCATCGATTATTGATTGCTTCTGACCGAGTTCAGATTTGCCGTTTATCAACAATCGAGCTTGTATATGTTTGTGATCAGCTGTATGGGGTGAAGCGCTAGTAGTAAAACATGGATGACTTGTACTCATTGCGATCCTGTAAGACAACACAATCCCCGAGTATCTGTACCTTGTATCCAGACGGCATGTGCAGTCCACCTCACGCTCCACAACTCGTCTGCACCGCCTTCAAGGATACGATACATCGCAAGGTAGACTGACTGCTGCAAGAACAACGACGGCCTCTTTCCGAGTCTGGAGGGACCGAGGCAGAAGCGGCAGTTTGTGACGTCAATCCCCAGATATCGACAAGCGGTACATGTACCAGCAGAGCCGCATCCACTTGATTGCGGAGAAAGCACTGACCTCTGTTACACCAAAGGCCCATCGTATCGCATCCATACCATTACCAGCAGCTCGACCACGGGACAATAATCAAAGCTGAACTGATCAATAATCACTTTCCACCCATCAGGATCTCATCACGACCGCAAACATGCCGTCAGCATTGACATTCACCAAGTTCATCGGAACCACGACCTTAGGTCTGATGACCGTACGTCCTTCGTCCGCTCCCTCCCATCAATCCCCATCTCTCTTCAACCCAATCCTCATATATAAGCATACTAACCTACCCCACAGGGAATCTCCTACACCCTCTCGACCCTGACCTATCCAACCCTCCTGACCCTCCCCTCCGCCACCCTGGCACTGTCAACACACTCGACCCTCGTCCGCAACAGCACAACACACCTGCAACTCCTCTCGGGACTATCAACCTTCAGTCTCGGCGCCGCATACTTCTTGTCTCCAAAGTCTATCCGCCACCCATATCTCCTGTGGACCGCGCTCGCCGCCGCTGCCAGCAACCTACCAGACCTTTTCGCCGCGGCTGAGAAAGCAAACGAGCAGAGCACCGAGGACGAGCAGAGCGTCAATGGCGAGATGGTCGAGAGGGATGTCGTTGCCAGTCAGAAGAGGGAGGGGTCGAGGGTCCTAATCTCGGCCGTCGGTTTCGTGCTGGCTGTTGTTGGTATTTGGGGAGACGGTGCTTGAGGCGCCGATTGACTGCTTTGGAGCAAGCTGGATGAGCTGATGAGAAGATGAACAACGTTGTAAGTCGATCTCGGCTCTTGATGGGTCTCCAGGCGCCGACAGCAGTGTAAGGCGCAAGGCGAAAGATGGCGTTCATGATACATCTGAGTGGAAACCTTATGAGTTATGACGGTTCCGGTTTGTTCTTCGTTCAAGAGCATGGTTTTACGAGGCACTCTCAGTGTACATGTAGCAGCTAGCTACGCAATAACACATCTCTACTTCCAAGCCCTCTTCTTGACAAACGCGTGATCGATGTTGATCGTAACACACGGCCCATGTTCCGTGGGTCAAGGTGCTAAGAGGAGCATACAAGGCATGTCAATCGGGCACCGACAGGCACAAAGCGACCAAGTCAATGTCAAACGATGCATTCAAAAAGCATATCGAACCAAGCAATGTCAAAAGACCACAAAACCAAGCAATGTCAAAAGACCACAAAACCAAGCAATGTCGAAAGACCACAAAACTCAAACAAAAGAAACCTCCTCAAAGCCCCAACAAAAACTTTTTCGGACTCCGTCAAGACCACCCATCACTCCTTATCGTCATCGTCATCGACCTCATTGTCGTCGCCGACGGTCGGCTCATCAGTTCGCTTAGGCTTAGCAGTATAGGTGTACTTAAAATCGCCTAAGGTCATGGTGGTGGAACGGGGCGGCCAGGTGATGGTGATGACGTGGGAGGGCCCGAGCGTCCAGGTGTCGGTCCAGGTTGTACTTTCTTCTTCGCTGGTTGGGCTAACCCAAGAATAGCTGGTGCCTGGGTGAGCAGGGTCGGTGTAGACATAGGTGGAGGTGGACAGCTTGTGAACAGTGGTTGTGCCAGAAGGGCTAGGAACCCAGACAGTGCTGATGCCAGTCGCGGTTGCCACTGGGGGTGCGAGGATCGTAGTCATCGATGGGACAGTGACAGCCATTGTAGTTGAAGCAGATGGAGTCGACAAGGCCTGAGTGATGAGCGTGGAGATGGCTGTGACTGTAGTAGTAGCCATTGGGCTGGATGACGAAAGAGTCGGGATGCTGGTTACGACTTGAGTCTTGGTTGTCGTCATGAGAGGAGGATCGGTCCAGGTGGTGGTCCCAGTGTGAACCGAGTTGATGGGCTTCGTCGTGGGCCTTGCGTAAAGATCCGTCTTGCAGTGCAGGTTGAAACTGCGACCCTGCTTGGGTTGGCCTCCTCCAGGGAATTTGGTGTCCAAGCATCCTCCAGGGTTGGTCATGCTGTAAAGACTGCCCTCCTGTCCAGATTCCCAGCATCCTTTGGCTGGATAGTACCAGATTGAACAGTCCCTTTCGGTGAAGTTGTTGCCATATTTTTCAGGCTTGTATGGGACGGCTTTCAAGGAAAGGAAGTCATCCACGTTTTGGCAATGTCCCTCTTTGATTTCAAAAGGCTTTCGGATGTGGTCACCGGCGCAGCCCGGGTGGTCGTAGAGTTGGACGGTGGCTCTGAGGCGATGTTCTTCGGCGTCCTTCACATGAGCCAAACCGTTGGACAGGGGTCCCCTCATTCCGCTCGTATCCCCGCCAGCACCTTTCACGACGGCGGGAACCACGCCGACTATAGTGAGCAGGATCACCAAGGACAACGCAGCGCACCACTGTCGATGAGAGTCAGTCCAAGTTTCTTGCAGCCAGCGGTAGCAAGTGGCCAGACGAAGATGACGATGAAGACGTGTAGGGAGGCAGACGCAGAGTGGAAAAGATATGTTGGATGAGAGATCCGTAGAAGGAAAGGAGCATGTTGATAAGACACAAGAAGAGTGAGATGATATACGCACCCGCTCTCCTTTGTAACCCGAGCAACAAAACGATTTAATACCCATGTTGGATGAGCTGGTTGATGGAAAGTCGTTGACAAAGCTCGTTGACGAGGAGTGCTTGATGAGAAAGTGCTTGATGAGATCTGGAAGAGTCAACAAAGTGTCGATGGTATCGAATGTTGATGAACGTACCGAGATGAGAAATGCAGATGCTGTATCAATGGAGCAAACCTGAAGAGATGTCAGTTGAGTGATGATGAAGATGAGGCTGGTGATGGCTGACCAAGAGATATTGATGCTGAGTGTGATGGATGCTGAGTGTGATGGATGCTGAGTGTGATGAAAGGAAGAAGAAAATCGAAGAAGAAACGAGTGTTTTTAATACCTGTCGGTGTTGCCAGGACATCGTGCTCCTTCCAGTCAACGCGCTCGACGATTCGTGGTTGAGCGTCATGTTGAGGTGCGTTGTGAGGGTTACGGCAGGGACGAGCACACGACAGGAAGTCACCGTGCTCGTCATCTACGTAATTCAGTGGGCACTTGCCTCGCCGTGTACCTGCATACATGTACCTTCCATCAGATGACAGAAGCCACATCACTGGTGTTTGCAGCTAGGTGCATGTAGTTCGACTGGAGAAAACGCATATGCAAGGTACCGAAGACGGGTGGAGAAATGGTGGAGGTTTAGCAAATATTGATACCGCTTGAGTTTCTTAAGTCAAAAACTGTTCAATACACATCAGGACCTCAGCATCCACTGCAGCATACAGTATACAGTAGGTAAAACATCGCTGTCCCACCCCTGCCTTACTGGCTACATGTACCTACGGTAAGTATGCCTCTGATGTGCGTAGGTCTTGCCGTTGCTCGTGAATGGTTGATACCAAAAGGCAAGTACCGACAGCGTCCCGAAATTTGTTGGGCCAGCAACTACCTCGAGTGACTGCAGTCTGAAGTTCAACGTCGGATTCGAGGCTTTCAACGCCGTGAGAAAAACCGAAAGAGTAGGAGGTACCACGATGACTTCCAAGAAGGACACTAACGCCTCGGAAACCAGGGATCTGGACTCGGTGCCCGTGGCGCTCCAGTCTGTGGTGGCTGCGAATGCGGCTGTTGTTGTCGTTGGTGCTGTTTCTGCTGCTGCTGCTGCTGGGGCTGGTGCTGTGCTGGTGGACGATGTTGTTGCGTGACCATCGGAGCGTTAGCACGTGAAGCCTTTTGTGGTTGTTGGGCCTGCGGCGGTGGTGGTGGGAAAGCGGGTTGATATGCGGGAGGCTGCTGAGGGATAATAGACATGTAGGGAGCGTGGCTATTGATCGGGGCGGTTTGCGGTGGAGGCGGGTAGTTGTAAGGACCAGCAGCGGGAGGGGTGTAGCCTGGCGGTCCGGTGCCGTAGGGCCCTGCTGGCAGTGGTGGTGGCATCTGATAGGGCTTGCCAGGTATTTCTGGTTCTGGACGTTTCTCTGCAGCAGATAATTGTAGCAATTCTGCCAGTGATGGTGGCTTGTCTGGTCGCGGTGCGGCCACTTTAGGCGTGGTTCGAGGAATGGGATCGTTGCCGTCCTTGCGCGGGCGACCCCGACCCCGATGCCTCCTCGGCTGACTGTTCCATCTCTGAACGGTGAAGCCTGATGAATGGTTCTCACGGACCGGACCAGGAGCTGAATCACGCGTAGGTGTCGAGTACTGACCCGGTTGAGCGTGACCGCCTGGAGTGCCCAGAGAATTTGCAAAGTTAGCAGCGGCGTCGTTGAAGGACTGGTCAAAGCTGGAGTATTCTGAATGCTCGGGCGACTGATCGAGGGTATCGGTATCCCTTCGGTTGCTGCGTGGAGCAGGAGCCCTTTCGGCAACAGTGGTGTGAACGGCGGTATGCTTGTAAATGACCTCGACAATGTGTCGGGCGCCGGAGAACTTTACTGAGACTTGACCACCGCAGTCATAAGTCTCTTTACGAGCACGCATGTGTGGTGGTGTGTCGACTTGCTGCATGGCAGCTTTGCGGAGACTGTTTGCATGACGATCTTTGTTCTCGAGCGAGTCGAGGCAGGTGTATGAGAAACGGTAACCTTTATCGTCTTTGCTGGACCAGATGTTGTTGACCGAGTACTTGAAGCCGTCGACGTCACGGACAGCAGCAATGAGGCCACGAGCGGCGCCGCGTTGCCATTTCTGGCGTTCCTTTTGGTCCTCATAGTCGCATAAATCATAAACACTTCTGAAGGTATTGGTTTGATCTTGGTCGTCGTGTGGTGGCGATGGCTGGCCAAGCTGATTGTTGTGGTCGATGGGCAGTAATGCTGATGAAGAAAACGTCATGGACTGAGAAATGCGCTCGGTGTAATCATCTTGTCTCGCGTCGGTGAGAGCCTGCTGTAGGGCATTTTTGAAATCGTCGAGCGTCTCGAAACTTGCTTCGGCGGAGGTGTAATCTTTTCGCGGTTTACCCGGTCCCGGTGGCCTTCCAGCCGTCTTACGAATTGGGTCATACTGTCTGATATCAGGATATGGTTGATATGATGGTCCGGTGTTCATCATGGTTCGACGCGTCAACGTGGATCCCACCAACAAGTAGAGCAAAGCAGTGCAGCACAGTAGAGGTATTATTGAGAGGTTTTTAGAGGGACTGGAGAGTAAGCGGTGCGGTAGACTGGAGCTTGTACGGTAGAGGTAGCCGCGTTTGTCTGACCCGAATAGGCAAGCGTCGAATTCTTACGCCAGGGCCAGACCTACTACACTACTGTACTCCAGTCGTACTCGCAGTCCATCGGCATCGCGGGAAGCGACCTTGTTACAGTACCTAAGAGCCCGGTTTTCGTTCGTACCTTAACCGAGACTCGAACTTCGGCCGCAAGCAACCCTTTCATCATCGTGGTCCAATGCGCATTAACTTATCGAGAATGAAAACAATCGGTGATGTGGAGCGGGCTTTGACCCAAATGATACTGGAAAGCAAGGAATAAATCTCAGACCGCTGGGTAGCATGACCGCAGCGTCAAAACCGTGGTATCACCCAGCAAATATCCGGAAGCAAAGAAATCCCTGGGGATGCCCGGGTAGCATTACGGTACAGTTGCTTCAAACCGGCGTTGTCGCGCAGTATTCTTCAGCCATGCTTCAACTGCGAGAACAGGGCAACGTGAAAGGCATGGTACATCAGTAAGGTAATATCTGATATAACAGTAATATTCTATGCTAAGTGACGTGTTTACTTCGCAACGCTATTCCCTGCGAACGCAGGTCGAATTAGACCACTCGTCTTTCTTAGTATCCTCCGTTCTGCTCATCCAACTCCTCTTTCCTCAGACGTTCCTGCTGACTATTCCTGCGGTGATCTCTCACCTCGTGGAATATCGCGGTTATCATATGTAAGAGTCTATCATACATTGTCAGCAACTGGTACTTTTTAAAAAGCAAACACAATAATCGATCCACTCACGTGCTGAGAATCGAGAGGACGAATGTTCCGAGCGGGAGTCTACACAGAGCATTGTTGCTATTGTTCGGATCCTGTCTCGCAGCCGGTGTGGCACACAGGCTGTTCAGTCCGCCATTTGGTCTAGTCAAGACAGCGACAGCAATGAAGCCACCAACGAAGAGCAGGTCGAAGAAGATGAGGAGCCAGCGAAAGATTTTCGGTGCACCACTCTTGAGGAGGAGGCTGATCAGCAGAGAGATGATAGTGTATGCGACTGCAGCGGCGAGGATGCCCTCGACTGCGCCTCCGGTGCCGTGAAGAGAGCGGGACAGCCGGTAAATTTTGTAGAAGCGGGACGAGAAGAGACCGAGGGAGCTAGGAGGGATCATCAGTCTGCGTGAAATGGTAAGACGGCGAAGAGAGTGAAGGCCTTACATGACTGCGGACAGAAACTGCAGCGCGCGTAGGATTCGCTGGAAAAGATGAGAGTTGCGGATGCGATTAAACAGCGAGTTGGGGTTCGACGGCTTGGATGATTTGGCCATGATGGGATGAAAGTGGTAGACGGTGTAAGAGAAAATAACTGGCTAACAAGAACAGCTTCTCCTGGTAACTAAGAGATGCGAAGACACTGCTGGAAACAGCTCATAATATATATCATTCACGCACGGGGCCCAAAGATCCAGCTTCCCGTCATCATCATCCTCTTCCTCCAATTCACTACCTGCTCGAGCCTGATAGGAGTGCCGTCAGCCAACCTACGGCCTGAATACTGCGGCGACGTCAGGTCCTAAAGCACTACTGGTAATCGTGTACGCTTGGGGGAAGCGCACAGTAGGTCGATCAGACTCGATCCTTGACCCAGGGCACCGATCCGTTCCTTGCTCCAGTTCATGGAGTACAACAACTGAATGCCTTTGTTCAAGGCCAAGTCGTTCCTCGATGACGAGAGAAACTTACCTTGTTAGCGTTGGATAATTGCGGAGTTGCAGCGACTCCCGTCGCTTGGTGCAGGAGAGTCGTGAAAATGGCTATTTAGGCACATGGCAAGATGACCCACGCAATCAATGTCTGGCATGGCAGAATACCTGTACTGTCGCAGATGGTGGAGGAAAAGAAGAAAAAAAAGTAGAAGGGAACAGTTCGTGCCTTGAATCGACGAACGATGACGCCGATCAACACCCGAATAGCTTGATTAGGAAAGAGCCCTGAGCCGCAATGGCCTGCAGATCTCAAATAAGGTTCGGCCATAAAAGTTTCCGCAGGCGATACATGGAAGGTGCTGCAAGATCAGATCAACCGGTTCTACTGTACTACAGTACTTGCAAGGCTGGATTAGAGCTACAGCGTTAATCGCCGACGAAGGGATTTCCAGCGTCATTGCACTATATTGCATTACAGGTAATGCATTCCACGCAAAGAGATATGACGACGATTGAACACAGGGAGAGGTGGTGTACGTTTAGGGGGATGGGTCTGCTTTCAGTCGTTTATTGCGTCAATTACGGTACAGTACTGTAAAATAGAATCTCCAACTTGTAATTTGTATTCAGTCTAGATCCACAAACTCGGTGAGAATGGAGACGTGTCTTTCATAATGACCATCCAGGTATCCAAGCCCTCTGAGTCCCTCGCCATCAGCCTCGACCTTCTCGGTCTCGAAGACTCCGTATATCCTTCGTATGCTTACTGATACGTAGGGTAGCCCATCTGCTTCAAGGCGAATGCAGCACATTTATCGGCGTGAGACTCCAAATCCCACTCACACGGAACGAACCCTACCCCTTCCGTGACCGCATAATCTTTTTGGTTTCCCCTTACACAAACCCACTGGGTTTTGTATCCAATGACACTGGGACCCAGTCCATTTAGATGGGTATCTTTCACCAACACGACTGTGCACATCAGCGATAAAATCTTTTGGAAGTAGCCATTCCAATGGACTCACTGGCTTTGACCTTGGAATACACCTTCGGCTCCCAATGGTCGACCTGGCCCGTCATCTCAGCGGCCGCGTGGACGAGCGCAGCACCCTCCTCCATGCCTCCAAGCACAATCTTTGTGTCAGGACAAGTTTTGGCAACCTTGTCCACCGAGACTTGGAGCCACCCTGCCGCGATGCGTTCATCGATGCTTGCGCCGCTCCAGGTCACGCCATAGAGCATCATGTTATCGAACCCGACGGCGGAACCTATCTTGTCCGCGATCAGACCGCCGATGTCGTCTATATTTTTTTCTCCACTTCTGCCGCTGGAGAAGACGCCGGAGGCAGCACCCGCTGATGGCACCCATATCATCTGGACGGCTGGGCATGGTGGCTGGCCATTGTGGCGTGGCAACAGATCAGTGGACATCGGAATACCGCAGTAGTGTCTCTTGACAGGACACCGAAAGTCGCCGGGTGAGAATCCTCTCCTGGAGACGACGCTGGCGCTGACTGCGGTTGCCAGGAATAGCATGGGCGAGATGAACTTCATTGTGAAGGGTACCCCGCTGATGGCGTGAGAAGCTAATATCGAAGAATCAAGACCTTGCCTGTGTTGATCGTACCTGGAGCAGCCAAAGCTAGCTTTATAGACACGACCAAATAGCGTCTCGCTCAAGATGCCTTTCCTTGCCACCCCTCTCCATTAGATGAAGCTGCCAAGAAGCTTCATTGTAGGCGATGAGCAGGTAAAAGTGATCATGCACGCCCATGTCTTATCCAAGCTGGTTTTGACATGAAAGTGTAATGTTTTCATCGATCCAAAGCAATGGAAAGACTGTTGGCTGAGGCGCTTTCAATGACCACACTTCTTCATCGGTCCTTGCTCCGGGAACGGCATGATTGTATCTTTATGCATGAGGAGAATGATGAGAAGAAGGCTGAAACATACCGCTGCAGATGTCTTTTTTCCATGCTTTCTCATAGGGCGGACAAGGACGGCTCGTAACGTCGTACAGTCACGAGTATAGTAACATGCATGGTCTCGCTGGGGGCCTAAGGGGGTTATTGATCGTGCACTGCCTTGCGCTGCTTCGTGCTCGTTGTACGATAAATTAATTACTTTCTTTTGGTGAGACCGGAACAGCCTGTTGGCCCAGGCAGGCAGGCATGCGTCATCTCTTTCACTAAGGTAGGTAGCCACCTCATCTGCGGTCCAATAATATCTCATCGCAACGATTTCCGTCGAGTTGAATGCAGCGTGAGGCAGAATAACTTACTCTTGTACAGTATCTACCTACAGTACCTTGCCGCTGCCGGACTTGAGCAGCATTCCAAACCCTAAAATAAAGCCTCGTTTTCTCCACCATTCCAACCTCATACATGTACTCTATTCTTCAACAAATGACCTGAACTTATCTTTGACTCGACGATACTTTCCTTTGCCACATCGTGACCACGTCGCTCGTCTCCAGACCAATTGATCACATCCAGCTCCAGGTCGGAGGAGCTGTCGCGTCGGTCGATGGCTAGACACGTCGCTAGTCGCTGAAGTCGGACCGCACGTGTGGATGCGCCGACCACTATCACGTGTCTGTCACTGGTTTTGGATGAGCTCCGCGAGAGTCGTTACGCTGTATGGCCGCTACAAAAGCCCCCGAGGGTACTCGCAAAGAGTCCGAGAAAGCCACATTCTCAACAGACAGCCAGCCCGGCCAAGGTGACACCGAGGGCAACGACCGTGATCAACAGGAAAAGGAAGACGCACCCACTCGGTCCTCCAAAAAACGTACCAAAAGCGGCTGTTTGACATGTAGAAAACGCAGGATAAAATGCGACGAAGCCCGGCCGATATGTCAAAATTGTATCAAATCAAAGCGCCATTGCGATGGTTATTACCAACGAGTCCTCTTCAAGCCTGCTAACATCGACTTTCGACACTTTCAGAATGGAGCTACCGCAATCACCTTTCCACCAGGCACCTTGGTCATGCCCATGGATCTCCAGGCCCTACAGCAACAGAGCACATCTGCCGGCCACTCTCAGCTGCGTCCACGACCTGTCCCAGAGTATGCTCCTCCTCCTCCCCCTCCCCGTCAGCCCTACTCGCAGCCATATCATGGCTCGCTACTACCACAGCAAAACATTCATTCCAATCTCGTGGTCAACCATGATACCTTTGGTCATGTCCCGCAACCAACCAACCTCTATGATCCTCAGCAGCCCCAGCCAATGGTCTTACAACAACCTTTCGTCCCAAGCCCCTATGAGCTCACTCTTAACGGATCAATGGCCCTCCCTGCCTCAGATGCCGCTCAGCACATTCCACCCACGTTCCAGCAGCCCCACCCCACGGCGACAATAGCAAATGCCCGTCGAGCTCCTCGTGTCCGGCTTGATCAGATAGCACCCCCACGTGTTGACTCGGACAGTCGGACCAATTCCATCTTTCAAATGTCGCCCTCGCGCCAGGCAGCTCCAAAACCGAGGGACAGCATGACATCGGGTATGTGACTATTTCCACTTATCATACGCGGACAAGCGGAACGTCCCGTCCATATCGAAACGAAGCTTAATTTGCATTAGATACTCAGCTCACTCACGACAAGTATGAGACAGCTGGTCAATTTGCCGGCGACCAAGCTAGCCCAGATCACCTCTTGCGCGAAGCAGCGACCGAAATCCAGGATGACGACTAT
>Ga0268246_10000195_pt1 | contig 38003 bp, 34 predicted proteins | sample AgamicOrSfe_FD_200242 | JGI IMG/M metagenome (GOLD analysis project Ga0268246, IMG submission 200242) | Agave microbial communities from Guanajuato, Mexico - Or.Sf.e (v2) (version 2) | ecosystem: Host-associated > Plants > Phyllosphere > Phylloplane/Leaf | place: Guanajuato, Mexico | collected...
ACACCACCACAACGCTCAATGGCGGCCGCGACGACAGCCTCATTCTCGATAGGGTTCATACTGCATGTCGAAAACACGACACGTCCGCCAACCTTTAGCATCTGCAGCGAACGTACGAGAATGCGCACCTGTGTTAGATGAAGTCCCAGTCCCTTACTTGGTGCCCACTCTTTCCAGATCTCAGGATTCTTGCGACATGTGCCATCGCCGGAACACGGCACGTCCGCCAGGATCCTGTCGAACTTGAGGTAGCGATGTGGTGCGCCGGGAGGTGATGGTATCTTGATTGAGGGGAACATTGTTGCATCATGGTTGGTGACGATCAAGTTCGGAGAGTTCAACCTCTTGCACTGATGTACCAGCATTTGCGCTCGCTTGTAGTCGACATCATTTGCAATGAGTAGACCAGTTGCTCTTCCGTCATCCTCGTAGTCCTCCTCGTTATCTGCTTGATCTTCCTCCATCTTGACCTCGGATCCTTTTGGCGGCAGCTGTTTCCCCTCCTCTTTTGCAAGTCTCTCTTGCACACGACGCACTCTCGCCTCCTCACCGCCGTGGACCATCTCAATCAGCTGTGCTGACTTACTTCCAGGCGCAGCGCACAGATCGAGAACCGTCATCCCTGGCTGGATGTCCATCACAAGTGGTGGAATCATGCTCACGATTTCTTGTCTTGTAATATTACCCACACTATTCTCCGACACCAAGAACTTCTGAAACGAGGCGAATGGTGGGAACTTTCTGATCACATTCTTCGGTGTTGTCATTGCCCATGCTAGCTGATCCGGATACCACTCGATTGGCTTGGGAGGTTCGACGAGCTGTCCATCGTACTCAACCGAGGTGATCTCTGGGATGTAGTGGTCCACAAGACGCTTCTGCACCGTAAGTGCGTGACCTTTCGAGCCAGTGAAACGGAAGCTGTTCGGCAGCTCTGACTTCAGGGAATCCCAGAATTCTTTTCTTTCAACTTCATCAGGTAATATCTCGAGCTCGTTGTAGTAGTTCTCGAACTTCGGATTCGATTTGACAATCTCTGCGCGAGGTGCTCCCCATCTGTCGCGGTTTCCACCTCCACCTCCACCTCCTCGTCCTCGTCCCCCTCCGCCTCCACGTCCTCTGGAATTGCCTCTTCCTCTACCACCTCCTCCACCCCTTTTCCCTCGACTCGGCATGACTCTCTTGAGCTGTTTTGAGATGCTTTCGCCCACTGCCGGCAATCGCAAGATTGGCAATTGACTTATGTGGCCTTCCGTCGATCAGGCTTTCGGAAGCCAAGCGCAGTCGTGTGATGAGGGATCGTATGTGCAGAGTCGACTTGACTGCGTTGAGTATGAAGTACAAGTGTGGTCGTTAAGCGATTAATTTGGAGAAATCGAAATCTCAATGACATCTTTGAGCATCAGCACGTGACTCTCAGGGTACTCTCCTGGTCCGTCCACGTCGGAGTATGAAACCACGCTGCGTGATGAGCGTACAACATGGAACATAAAGGGTATCTAACATAGGTATATGACTGCGCTGCAACCCCCTGCCCCAGCCTCATGGCCTTACTCAAGTCCAGGATCCAGATCCCGAAGTTGGCCACGCTCTCTGGTTGAAGAACCAACTCGTCCTCTTTCCTGCATTTGTCGGACTCGTGCCCTCTGCTTGCTGCGCCTGTTGCTGCAGATTGGCCAGTGTAGGGATCATAGGCCCTTCGGCACTTCCACCACCACCACCGCCTCCCCGAAGAGGTTTCACAATCCGTGCGCTCCCACCGTTGAGGCTGAAGTTGTTGCTATTGGCGTTGGCGTTGCCCGGGCCAAGAGCTTGCCGGGTCATGTTGTTGACTTTGGCAGCTTCGAGGCGGTCACGTACGGCTGCGAGTTGAGTTTCGAAACTGTAAGAGGTTGTGTGAGTACTGATAGTAGGACCACAAATCCTTGACACCACATACCGATGGTTTGCAGCCGTCAATTTCTCCTGACTGTCCTGCAGCAGGCTCTCTAGACTCTGTATCCGCTCATTTCGCGCGCTGAGTTTCCGCTCTGCAATGGCGACTTCCTTCTTGAGGCTGCTGTTCTGCTCGACCAGTTGACGCTGGACGTGTGTCAGCTGTTCGAGATTCCGCTCGAGAAAGGCCATCTTCTTCTGCTGCGCCCGATTGTTTGATGTCCGGAGCACATTATTGTATTGTTCTCGTGTTTCATCCAGCGAAATCTCGAGCTCCACGACTCGCTCGCAACGATTTTGAAGGTCTCGCATCAGGCTCTTCTTCATCGTGTCAAAGTCAGCAATCTGTTGTTGCAGAGTCCTGCCCTGCGCACTATTCGCGGACCCAGATCTTAGTTGACGCTGGAGACTCTCAATCTCATCTTTCAGCTTCTGATTTGTGTCGGTGGTTGCCAGAAGATCTTCCTTTAGTGTTGTGGCAATATCGCTGCTCTCGCTTTGCCTGTTAACGTATGCATCTCCTAGTCGAGTTCTGATCTCCTGTACATCTGCTTCACCAAGATTCCGCTCTAGGAGCTCTTCGTATTCACGCTCCACAGTTGCTAGTCTAGTCTCAAGAGCGTCACGTCGTCGGTGTATCGCCTTGTCTTGCTCCTCATAGTGCGCCATTGACATGTCTACTTGGCGAACAGCGTTTTGAGTCGCAACAAGCTTCTGTCGTAGCGACTGAAGTTCTTCTGGTGAGACTAGGTCGCCAGTCGCGTTGGAAGCGAGAAGGGCGTCCAGCTCCTCGATCGCTGATTTCACGCTCAGCTCATATGCACCAGTGTTCTGGTTGTCCATGCTAAATCCTGACATCATTTCAGCCATACGCTCCGCCTTCTTCTTCTCCTTCTCGTCCATAGCAGCAGTAGTCTCCGATGCACTGATCTGAACGTCCACAAGTCGCTGCTTAACCTCGTCCAGTTCATTCGTGAGTTCGGCATTGGCCTCTCTCAAGGCGTCCATTTGGATAGCAGCCTCTTTACCGTCAAACTGCAGTCGTTCGATCTGTACCTTCAGATCATTTGCTTCACCCTGCAGTCGTTCGTTGTCATATAGTGATTGTTTCTGCTGCCTTCGCACAGCTTCAAGTTCTGACTTGGCTTGTCGGAGCTGTTCTTCAACTTTTGCGATGGAGTTCTCCTTCTCTGCCAACATATCCTGCAATTCATTCTCCCGACGTAGAAAGTCTTCTCGTTCATCACGCTCCATGATGGTGCTCGGGGTACTTGCACGTTCTATTTCGAGCCTTGCTTCCGTCCATGTCGGCGTTTCAGGTCGTTTCGAATCATAGCTGACAGGCCTGGAAGGTGTGGCGGGTAGTTGTCGCAGGTCCGGACGCTTCTGGAGAGCACCAGGTTGTGAACGTGCGGGCGTCCATCGGTCGCGAGGCACAGTCTCTCCGCCGCGCCAGATGCCCACTTCGCCTTCGAGTGCAACCATATAATCCTCATACCCAGAGATTTGTGCCTGCGACTTCTTGATCAAAGCTTTGAGTTCTGCAGGACTGAGTTCCGCATTGATCTTGGCCTTGTTTTGGATCTTCTTCGCACGCTCACCAAATCTAAGAGTGCTCACAGTCTCGTCGGCGTTGAAACTGCTCGGTGAGCAACATATGATTAGTGTCGTCCTCGAATTGCCACCGAGCGATTCTTGCAGTATACGAGTGAGCTTGGAGTCTCTGTATGGAACGTGAGTAGACTTCCCGTCTGTCAAGGCATTGATGACCATTCCAAGTGCACTCAGACTCTTGTTGATCTTCTTTGCCTCTTCCAAAGTTTGGCCACTAGCGCCTGTCTTGCCGACCTTTTCACTACCTGCCAGATCTACGAGGAAGAGTTGTCCACTCTTTGCAGATCCTGATTCAACGTTCTTCTGTGCGACTGTTATCACAAAGATCGAATGTGACCGTGACGATTCCTGATTCATCTTCGTCGCTGCAGTGGCACGATTGTTCCCACCAGCCCGCATAACCTCATAGACCTCGGGTACACTTCCAACATAGAATTCCGTCAAACCTTTGACGTAGACTCCACGCATCTTCTCCTCATGTATGGGTAGATTATCGTTCTGCGGTTGCAGAAGGTCGCGAATCCTTTCCATGTATATTTCCATATAGCTGACTCTTACAGTGTACTCAGTAGTCGGTGGTGCAGCACTGATACTGGCGAAGATTTGCTCCACGATCCTGGGTATGATACCTCTTGTAACGTCGTCGTCAATGTCTGCACCCATCATCGTGAAAGACTTTCCTGAGCCGGTCTGTCCATATGCGAAGACAGTGCCGTTGTAACCATTCAAGATATCATCGACAGTGGGTCGTATCGAGAAGTCGAAGATATCCGTCTGTCGTGAATCCATGCCAAAGACTCTGTCAAAGGTGAATGCGCCGCTGCCATCTCGTGCCTGGGCGGGATCGCGTCAGTCGTGCCGTCCTAGTCATTGAATTCTGACCATACTTTGACATCGCATGTATCTTCGGACTCGAAGTCCACCACTGTTTCTCCGCCATTCGCAACTTCTATCTTGTTGGTTGGCCTGAATCTGGCAACGACTATAGGTTGAAACTGTCAGGATCGAGCGACGAGGTGGCCGGCTTGCTTGGTTGTGATGGTGCATACCCTTGATAGTATTGCTCCTAGTTCGAAGTCAGTCGTTGTTGCTGCATGGTACCTTGGTCGAGGAGATACATACGCCATTCTGGTTGACTATATAATTCGGTGCCGCGCCTCTGTGCGCACTGACAGCACGGCGGCCCGCTGACTCTCGAGCTTGCCCAGTCGAAGCGCGATTTAATGATGTGTTCACGATCGTGTTATGATACGACGCCGCAACTTGTGGTTGACTTCTTTCACCATACTCATTGGCGGAGGGCACGATTGCGATGGATTTCGGAGACACTGAGCAGGGCCGGTACCTGTATGATGTTGTTGTCGTATGTCTAGTGTTGTTGTTTACTTGGTGAAACAGTAGCGTGAGCATGTGACAGGATCACCACCTGTAGGAAGAGGTACTTTACTGCAGGGTCGTACAATGGCAACACTGAGGCATCGGGACATTGAGACAAACTCAGACATAAACAGTTCACACTATCTATGGCCTAACACTGCTCGGTCTCAAGCTTCCATTCCCTCGTATACCAGTCCCTGCAAGCTTTTGACGTTGTCTCTGCTGTAACAACCGCTGCTCTAGATCTCGGCCACTGACAAAGTCTGATGGGGCGTGGTCATGATGTGTATCGTTATAATCTGCACGAGGTGGCGAGCTATTGACCTCGCCCTCGTATGTATTATTGTAGCGATGTCGCATTTGAGAGGCGAGGATAGCTTGTGCCTGCGGTTGTAGCTTTGCATGTGCAGGTCTCCCGGCGCCAGAACTCGAAGGCGTCGCTGCTACTGGTCGAGACACAGGTGCATGCGCGCGAGGCTCGTGACTAGGAGCTCGAGACAAGATCTCCGCATCATCTTGCACACTGTCGAAACTGCCTGGGATACTGCGGATCTCCTGTTCGTGCTCCCCAGCGTCGTATTCTGCTGTCCTGGCTTTCACGCCACCGTGTCCAGTAGCATCCACCTCCTGTGGCACGGCTTCGGTATCTGCATCTCCGCCTCTGGTGTTCTTCTTTCTCGGCCACAGACTGGGCAGCACGATTTGCTGGAACCTCGGCTCGACGCATCTTTCGTCAAACCAGTCATGCAGACGTGCTTCCACGAGCTGCGCTATTTTGGGGACGTCCTGCAGGCGGGAACGAGAGCCTAGGAGAGAGTGTGTGGATAGCTCGAGGCGGTAGTCTGGCAGGAAGGAGAAGGTGAGCGTGGTTGGCGGGGTCGGGTCTACCGGAGCTTGATCATCCGAGGCAGCATCCTGACCTTGACCACGTCGTGCAGTATTTGGACTTGTTGTATCTGGATACGCTGGAGGTGTTGGTGATGGGATGAAAGAGATGCTTAAGGTACCACTGAAGCGAACGACGCTGACTGCAAGCGCTACAGGCATGACTGCTACAAGAGGTCTCGGGTAATTCAGCACTAGCTTGGTCTCGATCCCGAGGGTTATGGCATCACTGAGATCAACATCCATGCGCGCCTGCAGACGACCCCCTGCACTGCCATCTTTTGGGTCTTCCACAGGGATGACACGGCAGTTGCTGAAGATGGGAAATTCCTCGCCCAGGTTGATCTCGGTGACCTTGATCTCGTCAAGAAATTCCGGTCTTTTAGCACTATTAAGCACAGTAGATAGTGACGTTAGGATGGCATTGTCTTGCTGTGCGTCGCTCCGTAGTTGAGCTATAGTTTGTGCGAAAAGGACATTGAACCAGTCAACGCTTTCTGGCTGGTGACCATTCACATTGTAATATGTCTTGGCTAGTATTGCAGCAGTGGTCAAGGCTGGGGACGGGCGGATAATGGCTGAAAGGCGGGTGTTGTTCGTAGCATAATTCTCCCCAGTAATGTCTGGTCTTGCTGAGCGGGAAAAGGATGGACGATTGCGACGCCGTCTTTGTCGTCGTTCGTGTATGTCAGAGGGGGCTTCGCCGAAGATGAAGAACTTGATGAAGAAAGCGATCAGCAGCGCGATCGATAGCTGACCTAGGAGGAAGCCTTGTGTGAAGGAAAGGCCGCTGGATATGTGTTAGACAGGTTGCTTCAAATTGGGATGAAGCTTGGATCGTACGATGACTGCTGTGGCGGAGCTGATCCTGTGCTGGAGTCAACAAAGAGGAGTCAGGAGAATAGCCGGTGACGGACGAACCATTCATGCCTGTATTTCAGCAGTACTATAGATACATAACAGCATCCACACCACCTTTGTAAACACGATGAGACGAGATGGTATGTTAGCTGCTTGCTGCTCGCGAATGACGAATCGGAGATTGATCCGGCCTCATTGGCGAGAATTAAAATCATCACCACCACCACCACGACCTACTCTCCTTCATGTAGCGGTGATGTCGTCCTCTCGCGCCAGTAGCACACTGCGCTTGGTCAACAGCCGCCTAAGAGGATCCTCGCCATCCGCACTACCTCACGTCATCCCGCAGATAGCTCGATCGCTCGTCGACTGCAAGACTATTCTCTCCGCACCAGCTTCGTCGCCCAAAGAATCAGCCGATGCGCTTCAACTCCATACATTCAAGACTCAGGTCACTACATATCTCAACAGTCGCGTACCGGAGCAGAAATGGGCAGCTGTTGTGCTGATCAAGGCTGTCATCGAGCTCGGTGGGCTCGAAGTCTTGCAAAATTCCAAGCAATGGGTCAATGGATTGTTGTCTGTCCTCGGGAAGTCTGACTCACCTAGCACGAAGAAGCTCTGCATCGTCCTGTTGACGAGAATCTTCCTCCTCACACATGGACACCAGACCATCGTGCGAGACATCACGACACCTTCCCTGCCGACGTTCATCGATGCGTGCCTGAAGCTTGTCGTTCCAAAAGGTGCCCCAGCAGCTGCATCGTCTGATGCGCGGACGAGAACTCAGGCAGCACTACTTCAGCCGATCCTAGAATGCCTGTCTAAACTAGTGCCAAATCATCCTACCATCTTCCGGACTTTTACTTCACAGCTACAACACCTCATCGCACCATTACTAGCACCAACGCCGTCTAGTACTGGAACGGATGCTGAGGACAACCTTAAATCACAGCCTATCGCCACTGCCATTGCCAATACTCTAACTGCCAATACTGCCATTACGCCTGCTGCTCATGCACTTGATGTTGCTTTGCATTTTACAAGAGCTACAGCTAAGTCTCCTGCAGATAGTGAATACAGTCAACAGCTTAATGCTATACTCGGTGCCATACATGCTACTGCTGCGGTAGTCTTCCGTGCTGTCATCGAAGACTGGACTTCGACTGCCGGAGTATCCCTTGCACTTCCATCAGATACTTACAGTTCCGTCGTATCTTCTCAACACATCAAATCATCGTCTACACTAGTATTACCAGGATGGACAGGCATACACGCCGGCTGTGAAAGACTGAGTGGTCTTCTATGCCTTCTTCGCACTTATCTCCAGTCTCGCAGTGGTAGCTCACCAGTCAGTATGCCCATTGGTGCACTGTTAGACGCGCTTGTACGAATCTCATTGGTCACTGTACCACGATCATCATCTGTAGGCCAAGGTCAAGGTGACACTATGATGGCTGATTTTACAGACACGAGTATCCGAGCGAATGAGCAGATCGGTCGTGAGGAAAGAGAAGCACTATTTGCACATCTCCCTGAGATACATGCGGCGATGTTCGGTGTTATGGATGTACTACTGAGAAGTATTGGAACTGCTCATACTTCATGGATCCGCATTCTATTGCAGCAAGCTGCCTGGGTAGTCAAGGCCGAGTCGTTTGATGCTAGTGTGCGTCAGGAAGGATATGATGTTATTAAGAGCTGTATCGATCTACACGGAAGATCATTCGACAACGATATGGTGAACCTCCTTTCGCCAGTGTTGAAACGGGCATGCGAAGAGATCTTGAATACAAATCAAAGCGTGGAAGCGCAGCAAAATGGGCAGAAGAGCACAACCGGCACACAAGGCGGCAAGAAAGCAGCTGCACCGGCCACAACACTGAACTCGGATACCATGTTCGTATCCAGCGCAAATACAGCACCTATACTTTTCCAGCAAGCGTCGCTGTCGGCTGAAAGAACTTCCGTGCAGGACAAAGCATTCGCTCTAATCACGACATTTCTGCTCAAAGTGCCCACGACGTGTGTTCGTAACGCATTGCGTTCTCAACTTGATACTACTATCATACTATCGAATGATCGTGATGCAATGCTGGCCAGCATTCTGAATCCACCTCGCAGCAAGGCCTCTGAGAAGACGCACAGTTCTATTTTGCCATTTGTCGCAAGAGCCCACAGTGGCTCTGCCGAGCTTGAAGGCTATATCAGGCCAAGGATGCCGATTGTCATAACGGATTATGACAACGATGACGAATCAGATGATGACCAGGAGATGGAGGCCGATGATGGTATGCATGATGACGAAGCACAAAATGACGAGCAAGATGAAGACAGCGCACCGCAGGCCGAGGCCGCGGAAGTGACAGACGTACCGCCAGAGATCTCGACAGTCCTTCAAGAGCCACCGAAGCAGGAAAGCACGCAAGCAGCACCAGCGGCCTTACCAGTATCAACAATACCGGCTGAATCACATACATCCGCACAAGAAAGCACCGTGGCGAGTGCCCAACCTACTTTGAAGAGACCAATCCCACCTGATGACACCGACACGACATCTGCCCAAAGACCAAAGAAAGTCCGGCAATCACCAGTACCCCTTCCGCAGACCTCTGTGGCACCCGCCACAGCCGTAGTGGCAGGTCTTTCAGGACCCGTAGCTGGAGCTTCTTCGTCCGTCACAGTCGCCAATCCGGCTGCTGTTGACGATGATGATGACGATGACTTTGTCATACCGGAGCTCACCATGGAGCCAGATAGTGACGAAGAGATGGAGGAAGAGGGTGAAGGAGATGGGTGAGAAAATAAAGGAAGGTCCTGGATATATAATCACAATGTAATGCAGGCATCGTGTTTTGCCCGACGGAGATATCAGATGCGGAGCCTGATTTAGCCTACTCCAAAAGAGGCAACAACAACAAGTCTTTCAGCAGCTCGAATGACCTTGATACACCCTCCGTACTTAGCACTATGATGCCTCGCATGTTTGAAGTGGTGCTCGCATCAGCTTCATTCATCCTTTGTACCGCTTCGCAAATATGTCCTGCAACTCCTGCGTCGCCATGGTCGCTAGCCCATTTCGATGCTCTAGTGGCATTTGGGGACAGCTATACAGATGAAGTCCGATTGGCCTATTTGATTGAGCACAACGGCACAGCACCGCCACCAGGCCACTTTGTCGAAAGTGTAGACTATCATCCCTGGGTACGTCAGGTCATTCGATGTACAGGGGAGACAGTCAATGGCGTGTGGAACCCAGCGATGAAGCTGTACAGCTACGCCGTCGCCGGTGCTGTGTGTTCCAACAGTATCACACCAAGGTACGGCCGACTTGTATAGTATATGGCATTCGCCTCCCTGATTGTTCTTTGTAGACCTTTCCCATTGCTTGGCATGAACTTCCCAGCTGTGCTCGATGACGAGATACCGACTTTCCTCACCGACGTCGCCACTTCGCAGCATCAGCCCGCCCTCGATCCATCACATAGCGTATACTCTCTGTTCATCGGCACTAATGATCTCGGCAACAACGGCTTCGCCACCGACTCACAGGTCCCCGGCACAGTCCTGGCCGATTATACTAGCTGTATCTTTACCGTGCTCGACAAGCTGTACGCCTCCGGTGCCCGGTACTTCCTCCTACTGAATACTGTGCCTTTGCACTTACTACCGCAGTATGCGAACGAAACGCTGGGCAGTGTGAATAACACGCGGTTCTACCCCGACAAAGAAGCAAATCACACGCGCGTCGCACAAAAAATGCACCAGTTGACCACCTCCGCCAATGAGATCCTGAAATACCAAACACCCTTCGAGTTACTAGTGGCGGGGCGGTATCCCGGCGCACATATAGCGCTGTTCGATACATATGCACTCTTCAGCGATATTTATCTTGCGCCAGAACTGTATCTGAACGGGACGGAGAAGGCGAATGTGAGGGGGTGGATTGAGCACTGTGATCTGGATTTTGAGAATTGTGTGAAGGAGTTTGATGGGAAGAGTGACGATTCGTTCATGTGGTTTGACGAGTTGCACCCGAGTGAGCAGGTGCATAGAGTACTGGGACAAGAGGTTGTGGAGACGCTTAAGGGAAGGGGTGCGTATGCGACATACTGGAGTAGCTGACCTGGAGGGACTGGAAAGCTTTAGATTATACTCATTACCTGTGTCCTATATTTCGAAAGCAACCCCAGGTCACTTCGACGCAGCGGATCCAACAGCCATGCTCGACCTCGCTCTTATCTTGGGACCATATCGCTTGAATATCCAAGGCAAGGGCGTCAGTGCCATCGCAAAGAAGCCGAATAGCGAGCAACCCCAACCCGGACCCAGTTTTTCCATCACTGAGCGTTTCTGTTAGATACGTGTAAACCACAGAGGAACGCTGGACTTACTTTGCCGCGTGAATAAAGGAAAGCCTACTCCACATACATATGCCACCATTCGATTCGCGGAAGAGGCTGATGCGCCGTACTGTGCGCCGTAGGCCACGTTCAGGTATGTCGAGATACTGAGCTGTTGCGGCAGAGTCAGTCTTGTGCGTGGTCAACAACACAGTGGCTTGATACTTACAAAAACTAGAATAAATCCACATCCATAAACGCCCAGCGCCACCACCGGCACCATCCAATGCACCCTCGCATGCGCCGACCAGCCCAGGACGAAAAGCGCAATGACGATCGCCGGACTGCCAGTTTTGCCCAGAAGGAGCTGTGCTTCTGGTGCAGGCATAGCCGGCTTCTGCTTCGCCGCGATCATCTTCTGCAGGCGGCGCCGTCTATAGAGAGCTAGAGTAACTACGCCACATGCTGCTACGATGTATCCTGCACTTAGGCCGAGGAAGACAAGACCGGTTGATAAAGCGCTGAAGTCGTATTGTGTGGCGAATATGTAGGGGACGGCCGTGCTGAACGGGTTAGTAGGTTACACTTTTGAGAAGGTTGGAGGACGTACTAAAAGCCGTAAGTGATGCCGAATGCCAGGCCAGTATAGATCGAGAGGAACAAGACAAGAGGTTCCTTGATCAGCATATGAACTGGCCGAAACACATGACCCTTGAGAGCCGCCAAAAGACTGGGTTTCTCTGTGATGTCGTCTGCATCGCTTTCTTCGAGCTTGCACAGATGGCAACGCACGACTTCGTGGTCGAGGATGATCTTCTTGTACGTCTCGCGCATGCCCAGAGATGAAATCGTCATGATCAAAACCAAAATGGCACTGAGCCACTGCGTCCATCGCCAGCCTTTCGCCTCGACCAGGTACCCTCCGAACGCCAACCTATGTTTCAATATCAGCTTCATGCCACTTTCTCACACTCGCTTCCCAGAACGTAACACTCTACTTACGCCATACTCGGACCCAAAAACGGGCCCACCACAATCAGCGTAATAACCAATAGCCGATCCTGCACCTTGAAGACATCCGCAATCAGCCCTCCCGCGACACTAATCGCCGGTCCCGTGAACAAGCCCGCGAAGAAGCGGCAGATTACGAGTGTGGCATAGTTTGTGGCCACGGCGATGCCGATGATGAAGAGACCGGAGAGGGGCACAACGCAGAGGTAGGCGAAGCGGCGGCCGAAGGCTTCGCTGAGGGGGCCGGCGAGGAGGGTGCCGAAGACGATGCCCTAGGATCAGGAATTAGCGTAGGGGTGTGAGAGTAGGAGGAGTTTGTGCGCTTGCGTACGGCTATGAAGGTCACGTAGGGGACCAGGGAGGCTTCGTAGCCGACATTGAACTCGAGTTGGATCTCTTCGTAGCCATTTATGAAAAGATTGGCGTTAAACAAGCTAATTTGGAACAGATCAGCACAGGATGCAACAAGGAATGGCGAGAGAGTTGGATGGTATAGTTATAGTGACGGAGACGGAGACGGTGACTGTGATGATAATGTACGCACGCTAGGAAGGAGAAACCAAAGATGATCCATGCATGATACACTCGCACCGCGAGTGACCAGTTTTGAGGATTGCGTTCATCGTTCGGTGAGGACCAGTCCGGTACTTTGTGCATGGCTTGTCAAGTATCAGTTTCTGTGAAGTTCTTCCTTCTATAAGTCCCACAGAGGATTGTGTAATAGCTTGGTCTCGCTTCTGCTGTCCTACATCGGATGACAGCGCAAAAGTGAGGTGTTTCCCACGACCGGAAGCATATCCACGCCACATGCAGCATCGCTGTCAAAAGCTGGAAAGGTTTGACTTTTTCCTTTCGGACGGTAGGAAAGACCCGAACAGATGGGCCATGGTCATCCTTGTTGAGTACGGAGTTTCCAAGGTGAAACTCCTGCGAGCCGCCATGCCACTGACACAGCGATCCCCATACTTTCTAAACTCTAAATTGTCGGAACTTTGAAACGCTCACGGGCTGTTATGTAAGAGGTCGATGGTAGACTTAGATGCTCAATATTCGCGAAGGGCGAAGGGCAGGGTTTGGGGCCTCGACTATGGTGTCACAATACAGTGCTGAGCCAAAGTTTGTAGTTTGCATGGAATCGCGGCAAGAATTGGATTATTTAGTGATATATACATGCTTTTAGCACCTCCCAAACAAGGACTCGGTACTATTCCAAATGGCCGACCTTGTGCTCTCCAACTTATCTGCGAAGCCAAGAATCTACTTGGAATTGCCAGTGATGGCACCAGTGCCACTAGAAAAAGACTGTCAGGAAAAAAAAATCGCTAAACACTGGAGCTCCAAGAGATAACTTACAAGACGGTGTACTTGACAGTGTCGATAATACCCGCAGTGACAGCAGTAGTGGCGCCAGCAGCAGCGGTGCCAGCAACAGCAAAGGTAACATCGTAGAGATCTTCGTTCTGGAAGGCAGACTCAACGACAGCCTTGTCCATCTGCGATGAGACACCAGTGGGGTTGAAAGTAAACGTCTGCGGTCCGGCGATACTCTGTCCATTGACGTTGTAGCCCTCAATGGTGATGGTGCAGGCAGCTAGGACACCGACAACCGATTCCTGGGAGGCGACGACACAGCCGTAGTAAAATGAGTTCAGGTGGAAGTAATCGATGGTGGAGCCAACGTAATCGACGGTCAGCTCGGCGGTGCCTTGGGAGGCCTCGGTGGTGGTGGAGAAGGCGGCGAACTGAAGAAGGACTGTTATTTCAATGCCAGTATGGAATCGCGCGTCGAAATGCTTACATTGGCCTCGGAGTTTGGTATAAGACCAACAGTGTTAATGTTGGCAGTAGCAGCCAGAGTGAAGGACTGGAAGAAAAGACTGTCGTAGGTGTTGATGAATTGTGTACCGCCATCGGCAGGGATCACCGCCTCAATGTCGTCAAAGGTGGCATCTTTTCTGGTGGTCAGCACTGTCCATCACCCGTTGGGCTAGCTTGACATACCGTAGGAGAAAGAGTTCAAGGTGGGAGTGGGTGTGGCAGACGAGTGAGTGGTGGTTGAGTGAGCCGAAGAGTGAGAGGTGGTATGAGATGTGGACACGGCGTGTGCGGTGGAATGTGCGGTAGCGGTCGAGTGAGGTGGGTAGTAGTTAGGGAGGGCAGCGACTGAGCCAACGAGGGCGAGGGCAGCGACGGCGAATGAGTGCATAACGGGAGAGGGGAGAGGCGTGAAGGGTGAGGGGTCGTTCGTGAAGAGAAAAAGTGATTGGAGATTGCTTTGAGTGATTGTAAAAGTCTTTGAGTGAACGTTGATGATGCCTGCAAGACGAAGGGGCACGAAGGCGAATTTATAGAAGCTGTCGAGGCCATGGTGCTTGTAGCATTAATAGCCTCAGTAGGTGTCGTGCTCGAACCATGGGGATGGTCGAATCTCCTCATCGGAAAGCTACGAAGGCTCCGAAGACTTACTGACGCTACTGCACCTCAGCATCACCAGGTGGAGTACTGCGTCTGCGGCACAAGGGAGTCCGTGAGTGGCAAAGAGCTTTGAGGGTTACTGTGCAAAGGCTGTTTCATGACTAAGAAAGCTTAGTAGTCGCCACAAGTCCTCACCCTGGGGTGCCTATCTTGGTACACAAAGTATGGTGTCAACGCCACCGACGGCAGGCAGCATCTGAGGCTCATGATTGGAAGGGGACGTGCTTTGATCGTGCGTGTGCACTGGCCTCAACACGCAAGATCGTTCGTGTGTTGTGGTCGAAGCCAAGGTAGACGTCGGCTGGTTTGGCCCGGGCGCGGAGAGACCCGAAACGCTGGAAACGCTTATTTTGACGTCAACCTTAATCTGACGTCCTTCAACTCTTTCCCACGGTCCCACCACTCGCAAATGCAATGCATCTTTTCCTTTTTGCCGCTCTGTTTCTCCCCCCGCTGGGATCCTCGAGAGCATCCACTATGCGTCTGATGTTTGGTGACGAAGACTCCCTCGGCTAGCACACACCTTCCCTTTTCCCAAGGGGCTCCATCAGTAAACCCATCCTGTAAACCCAACATTCCGAACATACTGACTGTCGTGCTTCAATGGTGCTTGCTCTGCGCTCGAAAGCCAGCTTTCTGACGGCACTGTATCTTTCCAGGGGATGCTCTTCCTGTGTGTGTTTGTGTGTGTGTGTCGTACCCTTTGACGAGCTTTTCATGATTGTCTTCGTGCAAATCCTATCGCGTATCGGATGTCTTGCCAGTCCTGTCCGACGCTAAGCTAGGACGGATATCCACTACAAAAGCTACCGTGCACTGCACAAGGAGTGCATTTGCAGATCACGCTTGGAGCCTGGAGCCTGTCCCTGTCCCACTGTAGATTTAACCGCTACCACAACCCCCTCATTGTTCAGAATTGGCATTCACTGCATGGGCCGGGTGACACGCCCCGATCAACTCATCGCTTAGTTGTCCAGTACATGGTGTCATACATTGTTCACCACCATTTGCAAGTGAGCGGACGGAGCCTTCATGGAACCACGCCGCCTATCTACAATCACCCGAAACATGGCGTGTAAAGCACGAAATGACGCAAATAGCTATGGCAGAAGGTCCGCAGTTGACTGAAGACGCTAGGACACTCTGGAGTCTGCTTTCGGCAGGAGCAAGCAAGAACGGGGACGCCATAGCATATAGCTGTGCTCTCGGTCCATCAAGATGGTCAATTTACGTATCGTCAGCAGTCGGATAGCCAGAACAGGTTGCAGTGTTGAAAGACATGAGAACTGTCGGACTTGGAGGATCGATGACACATCCAGACTTTGTCCGAGCAGTGTTTGAAGCACTTTCTGCTAGAGCCTTCTCCGAGATTGGCGAGATCGTGGGTAAGGTGAGAAGGGGCAGAGGTGTGGGTCGGGCTGGTAAGGAGTTCTGTGATCACGATGCTTGATCCGCAGATGCTTATTTGAAAAATGTTGATACGGTAGTATCGTCCTGATCCCAGGGACACAACTCAAGGTTAAAAAGTATGAATCGTGCCGACGAGATCGCGAGCATTAAAAAGCGCTATGTTCATGTTATTTCAACGAGTAGATAAGCCGAAGCAGAAGCTAATATGCACAAGGTAGATAATGGGCAGATCTCGACTGCGAACGTCCCAGGGATTACTGCCCGCCCGCTATATCATTCCTTTTGACGGCATTGTGCCCGACTATCCAAAGAAAAGACCATCAAACATGTCAATATTGCCATTCCCGCCTGAATTCCTACCAACGTGTCCAGATCCAGAGGCAGACATCTCAGTAGACCCGTCAATTCCCGCTCCAACGATCCCACTTTGATCTTCGCCACCTGCCTCCGTAAGGCCAGCAGACCAGCCACCGTCCTCCCATAGTGCTGCATCTCGTCCGCCGTGATAAAGGTTCGCACCTCCGGCGATCATACTGTTGAGATTGTTGAAGTCAAAATCCGCGTCATTGAAGGCCTCGAAGGCCTCGAGCTCGAAAGACATGTCATTTGGAAGTGATAGACCCGTGGCGAAGCCTGACGAGGACGAGATTTGTGCTTCAAGGCTGAGAGGGAGTGTGCTGTGTGTAGTGGAATATGCGTCTTGTTGAGGGAATATCTCTGGAGCGTGCTGACGCTGTGCATATGGCGACATGCTAGGATGCGTTGGTATTGTGGCGTTATAGTCCAGGACATCGGCTATATTGGCAGTCGGTCGACTTGTCTGCTGATATCCTTCTGGCAACGGCTGTGACACCGGCCGATATTGTGTCGATGACTGTCGTTGTGAAGGTGGCTCGATCGCTTGTGGCTGATTGTAAAGATTCAATGTTTCCTCACCATAGGCGGGACGATTTATAGTCTGTGAGTTGGTATCCGTTTCCAAGAACAAGTCACTCAGATTCATATCGAATCGACCAGAGTTGACTTGCCCGCCGCTGTGCCTCGTACTCGCTGATGATACTGCTCGTACCAGGCCGGGCGTCCTCAGTACTGCAGTCGAAGATGCACCCGGATCCTTCTTCTGTGATCGTACTGCGGTAGGACCGAAGCCCGTTGTCGCCATGCACATCTGAACTGTTGCTTTACTCATTCGATCGAAAGCGTCCTTACAAGCTGCAGCTGGTGGGCAGTGGTCAATCATGTCGTTCAAAGTGTTAGTAGCTGCCATAATAGTGAAATCCACGTCATCCAGGCGCTGGTAACCTAGTTAGCAGTTACTCCCCACTACCCAAAGCACAAGGACTCACCAGATGACTTCGTACTACAGGTGAATGCCAGATAGCATACAGAAACGATATACCTGATACGGTTAGCCACACTCCATTCTGTTCGAAGCATACTGTACTAGATCACCAGTCTAAGACATCCCTGGGGAGGGTGCAGTGCTATACAGGTTCTGCTCCACCTTATGGTCTAGTATCGTAGCTTGGGACTTACCAGCATTGAACAAAGAATGTGTAGATAGATAGGTATAATTGACCAATCTGACACGATGTAGCTGTCGGTAGAGCTTAAGGACCTTCTGGCCAGCTTCGGCGATCTTGAGACACACAAATTCCTCGTCTCCCTGTTCATCGAATTGCGATGTCGCTCCTGGAGATTCCGAGCTGTAGTCATCCACGGAGTCTAGTTCCTTACTCAACTCGACCGGTGCAGTCAAGCTTGGCCGATACAGCATGATGACAGCCTGCCAGTAATTGAGGTCGTAGAAGAGTGGGGAGAAATTTACACCAGTCTCCAGTCTTGATGGTGCGGATTCTTTCCACTCCCACAGACGCCTGTCCACGTCAATCCGCCAGTGACGAAATGACGAGTATGGCTGCAAGAAAGGTGAGCCCAGTCCAGTGTATACATACTCATTTGGAGCATGGCTTTTATTGATGTGGATGGCCTGCGCATTGATATGACTCAGGACCTGCATGATTTCCGATTGAAGCAAACGAAGTCGTAGATAGTGGTGCGTAACAAATTTGGAGCTCGGTACGAAAGAACCATCTGGAGGTATCTGAAAACCAGTAGGACTTATGTAGATGTCATCAAGCAGGGATGGAAATTCGGTCGTGATAACTTGATCAGAAACGCCAACAGGGCGCCCAGTACACATTGCAATTTGTCGATCGAATGAGTAGGTGCACCACCACAAGCGCCGGCGTAGGTCACGTAAGAACTGTCTGCGACCAATACTCTCGGCGCTGCGTACTTTGGTCGTTGTGGGAGTGGTAGCTTTACTTTCACCTGGGGTGGACTCATCCTGTCCTTCTTCATGATGTAGTCCTAGATCAAGAGCTAGTCGTACAGCAGTGCCGACTATATACCATAATCCTGGCGCAACGGGACGTAAGAGGGCAAAGTTAGCCAGCAGTAAGACTGCTTGTAGCTCCTCGAGGGCGCCGCTGACACCATCAGTGATATCATTCCTGGAACACGCAGCAAGATGCCCTTCCAAATGCACTATTGCAGATGCATGATACTCCTCTGGTCGTCGTTGTTCCTCATATAACTTTGCTCTTTTTGACGGTACACGCTCTGCTTCGTCTTTTGTGGGATTATCGACTATTATGCCAGCTCCAATCGCAAACACGATATTGAGAAAGTACGATTCTCGTGGTGTTCTGACATGACCGGCGTGATCGTATACTCGCTCGAATATGCTCATGAACTGACCTCGATGGAGGACTGGTGTCTGCGGATGCGAAATCTGGAAGTAGAGATTCGCCAATCTTAGACCCACGTCTCGTGATGGGAATGGTGCTGGCCGTACGGATGGCTTGGTCTGCAGACCGAATATCGACTCTCTCATGCTCGAAGGTCCTGCACGTCCCGGGATAGCTTCTGGTTTGGCACGATTGTCTCGTTCCGATGGAGTGCGGTTGACTGAGCTCTTGATTGATTGCAGGACAACACGAGCAAAGGAGATGCCTGACCAGCCAAGCTTATCCACTCTGTTCTCATCAACCTCTTGCGCATTCTCCGGGCTTTGCTTACCAGTATGTCGAACATGTCCAGGTGTTTCCAACGACTGAGTCGACTCTTTCTTGATTGAGACCTCATTCTCAGATGTTGCACTTAGTGCAAAGTCCTGCCCAGAGGTGTACTGTATTCCATGTTTCCCGAGTAATTCCTCGAGATATGCCGCTCTGGACTCCAGATAGTACACATAGCTGCGAGGTGTCTCCCTGTTCAGCAATGGGTCGAAAGAAGTACATTGCAGTCCGGCCTTTTCACAAGGTTTGCATGCTGGAAGTTGCTGATCGCAGCGATTCTTGCGCAGGCGACAACGATTGCAAGCGGAGACATTTCGAAAGGCTGAGCTTGCTTGCGATCGAGATGATTTGGGACTTGTTTTCGCTGCTGGCTGCTTTGTGGTGGTTGTGTTCGGCTGTTGTGGAGGAGGATGTATAGATGTGTCGTCGGTGATGTGTGTGTGAGGGAGTAAGGACGGTTGTGTGGTGCTGCTTGTTACTCTCGGCAGTGATGGTGGACCAAATTGAGCAGGCGCATTGGATTGTGTGTCATCGCCGAGCGCGAAGCTATCATACTCCCTCTTCGTGCCTCGGGTGCCAGAATATGCATCGGCATTTGGCGACGACATGGCTTACTATCCCGAGTGATCATTGTAACTCTGTTGAAGCTATTCGTCGAGCTTCTGCACGGCTTATAATCGTTATCAATGCTGTTCTGTTTTAGTGAGGCTTGCCGAGAATCTGTGTGATAGCGGACGCGCCGGATGCATGTCCGAGATGTGATCAGAAAGTCAATTGCCGAGGGCAAATGCAGGGCAGGGCACTTTCAGTATACTCCTTCTTAACATTGGAAATCTATCTCTATTGGTCTATTGCCGTTCCCTTCCAATCTCTATCACCGCCAATCCCGTGACATACGTCTTGCTAGATGTCAGCATGTAAGGTGAACCCAACATGTACACGATGCTAAATGCCAAGACATACTCAAACTACCACCTATCCGTGCTTATCCTAGATCTGGAGCCTGGTTGCCAATCTTCTGCTCTCTCCTCGTTATATGCTTTCTCCCTTTTGGCCTTTTCTACCTCTAGTATCTTCTCGCGACTCGGCTCATGCTGACTCCATGCCACGACCCGTGCTCATCGCGGCTATGCAATTGGGCTGGACAAGGCTGAGCCTTCTGCTCAAGTCTGTCCTAGCCCAGTGAAGGGATCCAGTATGCTGCCAGTATCATAATGCTCCCGTACTGCGTGAATGACGTTGATGATCCTGCGTGAGAAAGGGCTGGGGACGCCTATCGTTGTCGCGTACACAATCCGTCCGGCATGCTGTGTGCATGGAATGCTTTTCGCTTAGGCTGTATAGCCTTCACGTCTTGATCGGTTCCTCACTCACCAGCACCTAACAGACCACCAGCGTCCGCCATCTCCATATCTTCAGGCCCATGACCCTTCCCGGGTCCGCTGACAATCCGAACCGATGATTCTCTCCTTCCCCTTTCAGGAGCAGGTGAGCCAGGAGTAGGACTGAAATTGAAACGACGACTCCAGCCAGCCGGTGCCCGTGGTGTGCCACCGCCCGAGATCGATCGTCGTCCCAATTCGGGCGAGGTAGGTGTTTCGAGCTGTGCTGATGCAAATGGCGGCGGGGAAAGTGCACGACCAATCGTGGAGAGGTCGTTTGAGACTTGGCGGGGTGACGCGGGAGATGTGGGTGGTGAGATTGATGGGCCGAGCAGGCCGCCTGCGTCGACTAGGGAGACGTCCGAATCTCCTGGACCCGAGGTCTGTGGAAGTCGGCGGAGAAACTCGGTATCGATGATCGAGGGAAGTCGCGACTGACGGCGCTTAGTTGTGGGTGAAACACCAGTACCTGCTGACGACGTCACGGACGGCCGATGCAGAAACGGATGTGCTGGCATCGGAGGAGGTGTTTCGCCGCGAAGGCCAGGGAGATCTGCAAATGAAACACTCGAACGTCGTCGATTAGGATTCACTAGCAATCCACCTGCATCAGCCAAGGAGACCCCAGAGCCACGTCTGCCTAGCATGGGGTCAATGTAGAGTGACGGCCGACGTGCGAAGTCTTGTACACCGGTTGTGGGAGCTGCTCCTGGTGGCCCTTGCCGGAACAGCTCTGCTAATGCTGCATTATTAGCGTCTCGTGCTTCGGGAAGGCTTGGTTCCTCGATTACACGTTGTTGTTGACGCAGTGCTGTGTTCATGAGAGCATTATTACTTCCTTGACTCGAAGTTCCGGCAGACACAGAACCTTCGTCGATCTGCATGTCTTTCTCGTCGAGCATGGAATGTTTTCGCAGAATCTCATCAAGATTCGATATGCTCGTTACTGGTCTTTCCTGCATCGCACTTTCAACATCCTCCTCGGCTACGACAGAGCTCAGGCGACCTCCTATCGTCCTGAAAAGATCTGTGTCACTGTCGTTTCCCCAATGCTGCGCCGTCATTCTGCGATTCATGGATGGCTTTTCCGAGTGAATACTCGCATTGGTATCCGCCTTGTACTTCTTGGTCTTCTTTACGCCCCGATCACGGACGAAAGAACCGAGAACAACAACATTCGACACTGCTGCTGCTGCGAGGATCTCAATCGATGCCCATAGTGATCGTCGCTGCTGACGACCTCCTGCGTCGATAATAATGACTACTCGAATGATCGTGATGGGTATTAAGATAGCACTCGTCATGAAGAGGAGCGTGAGACTGATCTTGCGCTTGAGAGCAAAGCCACTGGTAAGAATGATGGGAATTGGGAAAGCGATGAGTGCTAGGTCAGTGAGGACGTCTGCAACGCTCATGATCAGGACTTGAGCATAGTCCTCACGACATGATGGACCGGGGTCAGGGATAACCTTGTAAGACTGTCAGCAAGATGCTATTATGTCCGCGACTTAGTGAATTCGCACCTGCCAATAGTGGCTGAACGGCTGGCATTCTGCAAGTGTACCAATAACGACTGCAAGAAAGGTTGCGACAAGGAAGCCACGGATGACTCGTAGCACTGTCTCGTAGTGCCGGTTCCAGGATGTCGCAGTGAGGCGTTTCAGGAACTCAGATATTGTCCATTTTCCCATCCAGATACTATCGAAGGTGTAAGCACAAAACATGGAGGCCAATGCGCCGGCGCAAAGACATACAACATGGCATAGAATATGCGCGCTGCTAGAACTATCTTAGCACCGGTCTCCCGCTCCATGACATCTTGCTGAGTCAATCCATCTGTTGTAACATTGTTGGTCCCATAAAGTAGTACCACATGAATCAAGCCGGCCCGTATGAGCAGAGGTATGAGACTAAAGAACATGATGGTATCCTCTGTGAACAGCCGTTCCGTCCGAACATATCTTCCTCCGACTCTTAAAAGAATGATGACCAGCGCGCATCCTGTACAGAACCAGGAGACAAGGAGTGTGGGGTGGCCTGTGTTGCGCGCGTGCCGTGAGGGTGGACTGCTGGAAAGCCCCTGGTACTGACGGGCGACGAGGTCTTGCATGATCAATCAGTCGGCCGCGAGGCGCAAGGCCTGGCGTGGTGGACGACTTGCGACGCCGATGGCGACTCGAGGAATGGCCAAGTGCCCTGGAGATATGGATTTTGCGGAGATGCGATAAGATGGCGGTTATCTGCGCGCTCGAGAGCAATGCATGGCGGTACAGAGGATCAAGGCGACGACGTGGTGGGTGAGAGAAGAACGATATGAATATAGCTACCCTCCATACTCCTCGGTGAGAGATGTGGTTGTTCAGCTGGATATGAACAATGCAGAAGCATATAGCCGGAGAAGTCGATCATTGCTGTTGACGGTTTAAAGCCGTCCTTGGCGAACGACCTCATCCAGCATCCTGATCTCGAGACAAAACCTCGGGAGATACGCGGCAAGAGGAGACTCTCTGATTGTCTCGTTGCTGCTTCAAAGAGTGAATGAATGGTGCATGTAATTCATGTCTCATCTGATGCTTGACCTCATTGTTTACAGTGACTCGTCCCATACGATGTTCCAAAGACTCTAAATAAGCTCGGGCTTGCTTTAAATCGACTGCTTGTTTCTCGAGACCCTTGAATCCTCCCATCTCGTCTCGTCTTCAACGGACCGCACGCTCTGAGTGGACCAAGTCCCCTTGAGATTGGATGACCGAGATGTTCTCCTTTCTTTATGCCCGATCTCGAGTCCTCAACTGTGGTGTGCGCGCAATAATAGGGGAGTCTTAGGGGACAGTCCCACGAACGGGGAGTTGACAGTGAAATAACTGCCATTTAACCGTGGTACATATTCGGTATTGACAAATTCATTGTCGCCCGTGACTAGTAGCACGATGCTTTTGCTCAACAAGACTGCCGTCTTCATCGCTCAGGTTTGTTGATATTCCATGCTTCTTCAGCCTGTCTAACCAATCTGAAACAATGCCCGACGTCGAAACGACTCGAGACTCGATACAAACCTAGCCCTATATATGCAGGGCTCTGGGGCAAGATCCCATCGCGGCGGTACCACAGTCGTCATAGAGTTGTGGGTCTCTTGTTGTCGTTCAGTACCAGTGCAACGATCGTCAGTATATCGCATCACGTTACCAGACGAGGCATTTTGCATCTAAGCATATCAGACGGGAAAGTAAGGTGGTATAGCCTCTGATCATCTCGTATACACATCGCATAACCAATAAGAGGCACAGGATAAGTATAGTCAAAGCGATCCCGTCCCATGAAGAGTGCCGTCGCGAACCCCAGACAATCACGACCACGTTCCCCACATCCATCTTAGCCCGTTGCGGAAATTGGGAGCAATTTGAACAAAAACTTGCTGGCCGCTTCTGTCATTCAGCCTTTCTTCACCACCTTCCTCCCGTAGCTTGGTCTCTTCTCCTCTTTCTGCTTCGTTGTCGTGCTACTCCCCAAGCTCGACTGATACCTCTCTTCTCCACCCCCTTCGCATACCCGGTAACCTCTCCTTTCACCTTCACGGTTTGTGATGAGCATCGCGACATAGCGATATCACCGCCACCTCTACCAACCCCTGACAAGCTTACGCGCAAGCTTTATCATCGTCCGCCAACATGGTTTTCGGCTACAATCGCGTGAGGAGACTCTCCAAGGCTCCTTCTGCTACTCCATTCCCATGGCCTCAGATGTTTGTGCTCGGTAAGTCAAACCCTGTTATCGAGGTATAGGAGATGAGACGAGACGATGCTTGCAAGCAGCTTGTACAGTTTCGCCAAAAGCTGCATAGCTTCGCGTGACTACCTTCCAGTTCTTCAAGTTATGTGCTAACATTGATTCAAAGCGCTTTGCAGAATCGCCGAGCCAATAGCATTCACGAGCATCTTCCCGTACGAATCACCAATCCTTGCAGGACAAACGACCGGCTGATAAGAACAGATACATCTACTATATGATTGAAGACTTTGGCATAGCAAAAGATGAGGGCGAGATTGCCATCTATGCTGGCATGGTCACTTCAGCTTTCACCTTTGCTGAGTTTTCTGCCGTAAGATATCCCAGAAGAAGCCTTCCTGGCCGAAACAAGTGCTAACATAGAATCTAGGCTGTCCTTTGGGGTCGACTCGTAAGACACATAACCTGCCCGACCGAGCGGCAATCACTGACACAGATCACAGTCCGACGTCTTCGGTCGTAAACCAGTGCTCTTGATCGGTCTTGCAGGAACTGGAATCAGCATGTTCATCTTTGGCTTCGCACGCAACTTTCAGACTATCATCATTGCTCGAGCTCTCGGCGGTCTCCTCAACGGAAACGTTGGTGTTCTGCAAACCACAGTCGCTGAGGTTGTCACAGCGAAAGAGCATCAGGCTTTGGCTTACTCCATCATGCCTTTCATCTGGACACTCGGTACGCTCAACAAAAGACCCATGGGTTACAACACTTGCTGATTCCTTCATTTTAACAGGCTCTATTATGGGATCCGCTCTAGGTGGTCTGCTCGCCGACCCCGTCAAGAACTACCCGAACACCTTTTCTCGAGGCACGATTTGGGAAGCATACCCATACCTCCTGCCCAACATTGTCTGTGCTGGTGTTGTTATTGCTGGATTGATCGCTGGTCTGCTGTTCTTGGAAGAGACGAATCAAGCCGCCAAAGGACGCGATGACTACGGTCTGGTGGTCGGCCGTGCTATCATAAGAGGTTTCGGAAGACTGGTTGGCAGGAAGCCAGAAGAGTCTGACAACGACACACCAGAAAGGGAGCCTCTACTTCAGAACGGTAACTCGCAAAACTACTCCACAAGCAATGGCCAAGCAGATGCAGCCACCGGACCAGCCGAGGACACAGTCAAGAACATCAAAGCGCCCTCATTCAAGGATGCGTTCAACAACCAAGTCATCCTGCAGATCATCGCCTACGGCCTTCTCGCATATCACACCATGGCCTTCGAGCAACTCTTCCCGGTACTCCTCAGTATGCCTAAGGCGACCCAGCCTGCTAAGGACCCGATACACTTCACTGGTGGATTTGGTCTGCCTAGTAGCACGATTGGTCTCATCTACTCTGTCCAGGGAATTTACAACATGTTCTGCCAGATTTCCATGTTTCCCTGGGTCGCAAAGCGCGTGAGCAGTCTGACCATGTTCAGATGGCTAAGCATCACCTGGCCAATCTGGTACATCATTGTCCCCTACGTTGTCCTGCTACCTCAAGCAGCTCAATGGCCATTCCTCGCCGTTATCATTGTCGTCAAGATCACCTACAACGCTTTCGCGTATCCAGCAAATGCTCTGCTCCTAGCTAACCACGCCCCGTCTCTTCTGGTTCTCGGCACTATCAACGGTGTCGCCGCATCGATTGCTAGTCTTTTCCGTGCGCTCGGCCCAAGTATCGAAGGTCTGGCACAAAGTGTTGGTCTCACCCGTGGCATCATGGGTCTTGGTTGGTGGACGACTGCAATCGTAGTCGTGCTCGGCGGAATCTCAACTATCTGGATGACCGACCCAGATGACACACCCGCCGAAGAGGGCGACTCTGCAATCGACAACGAGAGTCTTGCTGACGCTGCTGAGATTGTCTTCCGCAGAGGCAGTCGTCTGCCACCTACTGGTCCTGAAGGACAAACACTCATTGAGAATGAAGAAATGGCCATCAGCTTCGCTGCTGGTACGCATCACGGAAGGAAGATGTCAACAGCTTCACGCTTCGGCCCTGGTACCAGCCGCAGATTCAGTCTTGTTGATGACCACGCCAGGAGGCTCTCTGCATCCGCATTGTCCATGCAATCTGGAAGGGGTTGATGGAGTGCGCGGTGGCAACGAGTTCGCACGTACGACAAAATCAAAACTTACGCGGTACTATATGAACGGCCTTCGGAGAAAATAAGCGTGGATGGACTATATGGGGAACCCGTCGCCATGGACAGGAATGACTGGATGGTATCTAGGATCAGACGAAGTTTAAGATAATTGTTCATTTTATTATTTCGTTGTTTGCAGAGGGATTCGAAACATTCGGCGAGTACAGATTAGATTATACACAATCTTATGACTCTTACTTTATTCATCGCGTCCTTTCATTTCATAGCTGTGTAAGTCTAAGTTACATTCTGATCCGAACATGAAACATGGATTGGCATGTGGTAAGCGCTCCACAATAATTATTCTCGAGTGCCGATCATTCGCCTCAGTCGTGCTTGTATACTACTATCTCGAAGAGTATCCAGATTGCTGTGATATACTTGCGCTCACTACCTCATCAGGACACGGATCGACCTGACTTCATTGCCTCTCTTTCTGATCAGACACCCTCATAATGTTCACACCTCTACGAAGGTGCCCGACCTCTATCCGATGGCGCATCGTCTCTACAACAGCAGCACGATCAAATGCTCTTCCTTTATCTAGCGGCAGTCGATCGGCCACCCTGCCAACAGCCTCTTCTTTCCGGCCTTCCACTGTTCGCACATTATTCAGTTCTTCCACACCCACACGGCGCGCTCAAGAGTCATATCCAGCAGACGCAGAGGAGGTTGAGCAAAATGCCACCAAACAACCTGCATCGGAAAGCGCTGAGCCTGAAGACCTTGCAGCTTCAGGCTTGATGACCAAATTCGCCGACCTGGATGGCGCAGGATTAGTGGACAGCGTCGTTGTAAGGACACTCACGAAGAAGATGGGTTTGGAGACCATGACGGAAGTACAGAGCCGCACTTTGAATGAAGCATTAAAAGGCAAGGATGTCCTCGCTCAGGCTAAGACAGGAACTGGAAAGACTGTCGGCTTCCTTCTGCCAGTTTTGCAACGCATCTTAACCGAGGACCCGAGTCTGCTGAAGAAGGCTACAAGAGCACCAAGATACGGACAAAGAGCATCAGATGTGCGCGCGATCATCATTTCACCTACAAGAGAGCTCGCGGAGCAGATTGCAGCAGAAGCTACCAAGTTGACGCAAGATACTGGCGTTGTCATTCAGACAGCAGTGGGCGGTACACAAAAATCCTTGCACTTACGGGCAATGCAGCGTGAAGGTTGCCATATCCTCGTTGGTACGCCGGGTCGTCTAAAGGATATCTTCTCCGACCGCGAGACTGGCGTCTCTGCGCCCATGCTCTCTGCCTTTGTCTTGGACGAGGCTGATCGCCTGCTCGACGCCGGCTTCTGGCCCGAGATTCAGGCGATCCAGGATCTTCTTCCCAGCAAGTCTGAGAGAGACCGCCAGACGCTGATGTTCTCTGCAACCGTATCTCAAGATGTGGTCAAGCTCGTCCGCTCTGTCATGAAACCTGATCTTCACTACGTTCGCACGGTACAGGAGAATGAAACACCCACACACGACCGTGTCAAGCAGTCTCTCGTCACCGTCAGCTCTCTCGAGAACCAACTTCCCACAGTCCTGGAGCTCTGCCAGCGCCAGCTTGACGCTCCGACCACTCCCGAAACTCGTCCTTTCAAAGCAATTGTCTACTTTAATTCCACCGCAGAAGTCACGCTAGCCTCGCAAATCTTCATGGGCATTCGACGTGGCACGTCGACCTCTACCGCAGCAGCCAACTTCGAGGGATCGCATCTCTCAAACACCCGCGTGTATGAAATCCACTCTCGGCTGAGCCAGAAACAGCGCACGATCGCTGCTGAGCAGTTCCGGCACTGCACCTCAGGCATTCTCATGTCCAGCGATGTCACAGCTCGCGGCATGGACTTTCCAGGTGTAACTCATGTCATCCAGGTCGGTCTAGCTGTCGACCGAGAGACATATATCCACCGTCTCGGTCGTACCGCCCGTGCTGGCCAGGAAGGTGAGGGCTGGTTGATTGTGCCCGCACCATTCTTGAATGAAATGCGCCAGCGTCTAGGCAGGCTCCCTATCGAGCGTGACACTTCACTCGCAGCGTCGCAGGTAGACATGACCTCGCAGGTTGCTGGCAGTGAAGCGACAGGTCTAACGCCCGCCGCGCAAGAGTGGTACGATGCAGTATCCTCGGCGGCGAAACGTGCCGTCGACCAGGAAGACACACAGTCAACATATCTGGCGCTTCTTGGGACGCACCAATGGGTCAAGGATAAGGAGTGGCTGGTCGGTGCCATGAACAGACTCAGCAGCGTACAGTGGGGCATGTCAGAGCCGCCGAGCGTCAGTCGTGGTCTCGCTGTGAAGATGCGCATGCTCGGACTGCCCGGCCTGCGTGTTGGAGGTGGCGCACGGGGCGGGAATGAAAGTTTCGCAGGAAGGGCCCGCAGCTTTTCGGAGGCTGAAGGTAGACCTGGGAGAGGACGCTTTGGTGATAGGGATGAGAGAGGAGCTGGTCGAAGCGGTGGTGGTGGTGGCTATGGCGACCGAGGAGAGCGCAGTGAGCGGAGCTTCGGTGACAGGCAGGAGCGTGGTGGCGGAGGTGGACGAAGCTATGGTGATAGAGAAGAGCGCCGACCTCGAACCTTTACCGACAGGAATGATCGAGGCAGCGGAGGAAGTCGTGGTGGCTTCAGCAATGGAGCGAGGGGCAGGACTTCTGATCGTGGACGAGGAGGAGGTGGTGGTAGTGGCAGGTCTGACGGCGACCGTGGCCGGAACCGCCAGCGGGATGACTACTAGATTGGTCCGACTCGACCTGTTTAGCGTCTTGTACGATTACGACTGTGGATGGGGCTACGCAAAAGCTGGGTGATTTACAGGTATGGGATGGATTATGCTGGACATGTAAGGATACGTAAGCAGCATTACTAGGCTGATGGGGTTTGGGCCATTGTACGATAATGTCAGAAGTGTTTACAATGCCTGGGAAAGGGCAAAGCAAGGCAAGGCAAGGTCAGGTGCGACCAGGACATTACAAAATTCAACTCAAATTACTATTTCCCTGTTCTGTTCCCGACCTTCTCGGGAGTTTTCCTTGTATTCAGCTCTAAGAGGATCACCAGTCGTTGCCATAGACAGGTATTGGCGTTGCAGCCTGCTTTGAGATGATCAATGGAAGAGTGATCGCCCAGTGCGAAACTGATACTGTTATTCTGCTGCAAACCACCTCTGTGGTTCTTGGACAATTGGATTCGACTGCTTCACTTGCTTCAGCCATCCCATATATCATGAACTTAGCGCTTATGATCTATCAATCGATAATATCTCGATCACACGATGGTCGTGTGTTGCTCAGCCAGTGACGTACAGGTATCGTTCCGATAGCCGTCATGCCCCTCGTTTCCAGTCTCACCGAAAACCCCTCCATCTTGGCAGTATTATTTCTCTTTCTGATCCTTCTCTCACAACAATTGCATCCTCCTAAACAATCCATATATCTTCAATACATAGGTTCAGCACGGCTCAACCTCAGGAAAGACTACAGCAGCTTACTCAACAGGTTCGTCTCTTCTGATCATTGCACCTAAAGAGGAAACGGATATCATCCCGTCTCAACTTATCAGCCCTTCCACCTCAAGGCCAAGAGCTCACATATCAATACCAGCTACCTACTACTACCACCATCATGCCTATTCCCGTTCCCCAAGCCGAGGGCCTGAAGGACCTCTTCAGCCTCAAGGGTAAAGTCGTCATTGTCACTGGCGCTTCCGGCCCCAAGGGTATGGGTATCGAAGCTGCTCGTGGCTGCGCCGAGATGGGCGCCACCGTCGCCATCACCTACGCTGGACGCAAGGAGGGTGGTGAGAAGAACGCAAAGGAGATCTCTGAGACATACGGCGTCAAGTGCAAGGCTTTCCACCTCGACATCACCACCTACGAGAGCTGCGAGAAGCTCGTCAAGGACGTCATTAGCGAGTTTGGACAGGTCGATTCGGTGAGTTGGGAAGATCGATATGTCAGTGAGATAATACAGGGGTATTAGACTAATACAACCTGCATAGTTCATCGCCAACGCCGGCCGTACCGCTGCTTCTGGTATCCTCGACGGCACCGTCAACGACTGGATGGAGGTCATCCAGACCGACTTGAACGGAACTTTCCACTGCGCCAAGGCTGTCGGCCACCACTTCAAGGAGCGCAAGACTGGCTCTTTCGTCATCACATCCTCCATGTCCGGCCACATTGCCAACTTCCCCCAAGAGCAGACCAGCTACAACGTCGCAAAGGCTGGGTGTATCCACATGGCCAAGAGGTATGCACTTGTATCATCCTGATATCCGCTTCGATTTACTAACACCCTTCCTCCTCACAGCTTGGCCAACGAATGGCGCGACTTTGCCCGCGTCAACTCCATTTCCCCCGGCTACATCGACACCGGTCTCTCGGACTTCGTGGACCAGAAGATCCAGGATCTCTGGATGAGCATGATCCCCATGGGCCGCAACGGACAGGCCAAGGAGCTCAAGGGCGCTTACGTCTACCTCGTCAGCGATGCTAGCACGTACACTACCGGCGCGGACATTGTCATTGATGGTGGTTACACTTGCAGGTAGATGTGTAGCTGCTCAGGGTAAGGAGTCGAAAAGAAGAGGAGGAATGTGGCAGATAAGAAGATGAATGATATATAATGCATATAGCGAGCTCCTCATGTAGGCGAGCATCCAGGTTTCAGAATGAGTCAACGGCTTGGATACACTTCTGTATCAGGCATGATGAATCAAGCTACGGGTCACCAAAGCCACCTCTATCTGTTCAGTGCTGTAATCATGTCAATGCCATGCATGCCTCCAACAAACTTCATGGGAAGCGCCATTGTGAACTGGAGCAAACATACAGACACTGTATGTAGTACCAAATATCGCTCAAGTGCCTTCTACTCAATTCCATCACCCACGCCAGCCTGCCCAGCCTGCCCAAGCCCCAAAAACAGATACATATGTCCTGTTACCGCAGGCTGTAGCACAACCAGGAGTCAATGCTCAAGACTACTAGCTGCCTCGTCGAGCACTGACTAGCGAACAAAGCTGGGAGTGTGCCATGCCGTGCTCTATCATGTGGTGAAAAAGTATTTATCAAGCAATGTAATTTCGTCGACCTGGAGAAGCCGGCCGTGGCAATCGAAGAGTCCGTTCGTGAATCGTCTCGTGGGCATCCTCGAAAGACTTGTCCTGGTGCTACATCTTCGATCGGGCTTACTTGCAATCCTAATCCTGCGATACTTGTCTGTAGTCTGTTAGGATGCGCCGTTGTTGCTCAATCTCGTTCGTTCGTTCGGATGGCACGCGCAGTGGCTGAGTATCCTATATCCAGAGCGTGAGCATCCATGCGCGAAATGGCACGGCAAGGTAATGTAGAGACGCAAAGGAAGACAAGGTAACGGAAATTCTGTGCGAGGACACTGGTAGGCAGCGAGGCGTGAAGAAGCAGTGAGGAGAACGATGGGAAGATGGAGATAAGGGCGTGAGTGCGATGTGCGATTGGAAGAGGAAACAGGTTTTGACTCTGTACATGAATGCCTTACACCCAAGCCTGTGTGGGCGGCAGCATGTCTATCTTTCGTGTGGACTTGGTGCTTCATTCTATCCCTTCCCTATTGCCCGTGGCTGGAGGATCCTGATTCCCCTGTCCTCGCGTGTTTGCCCTCATCGCCTGTACAACCTTTCTTCGTCATGCTTTCGTGATGCCGCGGCACTCATGTCATGTCGTCATACCGTCGTGCGGACTTTCAGTCCCTCTTTCGTCCGTCATGCTCAATCTACTCTTCACTCCTCCCCGAACCACTGTTTGATACGGAGCTGCTCAGCAGCCAGCCGGGCAGAAACAAAGCTTGTGCGTGCTTCATCGTTGCGTCTCGCGCCATCAGATGCCATCCAGCCGTGAGTGCTCGATAGTGAAGGAGTATATCAAGCCAGTTTTCATAGGCAGGCAGGCATGTTCCCAAGGACCGACGGACAGGCCGGGAAGTGATTGCCTCGCAGGGGTGTCGTCGTGATAGCATGGCGCATACGATCGTCCGCCTTTGGCCGTGAAACGGCAAGAAGGCTGTACTCCCAGACAGTGCGGACCCGGGACGTCGAGAAAGCGGCGCCGGTCGGGCGAGGGCGAGTCGGTAGTCCTTGCCGGCATCGGTTTTCAGGCTGCCATGGTCGAAGAATGTCTCGCATTCAGCGTTGGCCTCATTCGGTAATAGCAGCCATGATAGCATATCATGTATGGCGTAACCATACCATCACTCAGCCAATCGTGACACGCACATCTCCATCCTCATCCCACCCAGGACCCCACTCCACCAAATGCTCATACTTCTTCATCAGCACGCCCGTCGGGTCTTCATCATGGATATACACCCACGCGCCAGCGAAATGGACGACAAAGTCGCCAGACTGCCATGCGCCGCCGATGCTGCTGCTCTTGCTGTCTTCATTACTCTCGTCGTTTTCATCATCTGGGTTGTCGATAGCGTTGCTGTCACCACCACCATAAACGCCGCCAACGCCATCAACGCCATTGTCAGAAGACGCATAGCATTCAATCTCAGGCGGAAACGCATTGATAGCCCGTTGCGGCAGGAGTGCAAACCGACCCGCATACTCTGACCGTGTCTTAGCAACCTGGACTGCTGCAACCGGTGTCTTGTCAACAAGCCTGCCCTCACTATCAAACTCCTCTTGCTCATCTTCATCCTTGGAATATGTGATACTGAAGGACACGCCGCCGTGGCCTGCTGATGAAGGCGCCTCGGGTGGGAACAGCACGTCGCGCATGCAGTCCTGCTCGCTGAGGCTGTAAGAGGTGGCTTCGTGGGCAAGGTAGTAGGAGTCGATGAGGGTGAGGAAGTCGAGGGAGCGGGGGTGGGCGCGAACGAGGAAGGAGCCTGCGTTGAGGCCGTTGCTGTGGGGGATGTGTTAGTGGGAGAGCATTGAAGACAAAGCCAATGACGACAACATACCAATCCTCACTGACCAACCAGTCAATCTCATCTTCTCCACCAACCTTGACATCTCCTCGCGCGACTGCAGCTTTCAGTCCTCGCTCCACCACATCCTCCACCTTTGTTGTCATGTTCGTGATCAAGGTATCAAAGTCCATCCACCAGACCCAGTCATGCTGTCCAGCGTCAATCACGCGACGCAGCATGTCGAACTTGCCCCACATGACATCTCGCTCGTTGGTGACGTCGTAGTCGACGATGAAGTCGTAGTCGTGTTGCCTAGCGTAAGCGGCGTGGTTTCGGAGGGAGAGATGGGTGTAGGATTGAGGGGAGGTTGTGAATGTTATTATGGCGATGCGTGGAGATTGTGGAGGGAAAGTGGTGGTAGTGTTCACTTGTGATACTGCTGATGCTGTTGTGTTGGTGTTTTTGTTTGGCGTCTCAGAGAAGAGGAAGCGCTGAGTAGGTAGACGGGTTTGGCAAAACGTGAGAGCTAGGATGGCGAGGAGAAGGAGAGCCAGTTTGAGGACATGGGACTGGCGGGAGAGGAGAGTTCGGCGACGAGTAGGAGAGAAAGATTTTGTGCGTTCGTTGAACATGTTGGTGGTGTTGCAATGAGAGGATAGGAGTCTGGTGGAAGGAATGATGCTGAATGGGAGGAAGCCTATGACTTTAGCTGTATCAAGAACAGTAGCGACAGACAGGTAAGAATAATGAAAGACGTGAAGAGATGAGATACGGATAGATCGCGGTAGACATGGCAGAAGAGAAGGAGGATAAGTATCTTTCTACAAACATCACACTAGCCTTGAAGGCTTTCTTCATTGCGATGGCGATAGTCCGCGGCCCGGGCAGTAGTAGTGCAGTGGAGTTGCATGCATGTTTCAAGCACGGACAGCCACGACAGCCTAGATGCATGGAGAGAAGCACTGGAGGGAACACGCGGCAGGACGGGCAGACGGCAGACAGGGCAAAGCATACAGGCCTTATCTTCACGGCCATGTTCTTCACCCGCATTGTCCATGTCTTGATGCTGATATCCATGTGCACGTTTCAGAGAGAAGAGAGAAGAGATGGGATTGTGGATGCTAGTGTTGTTGGAGGGAAAGCTTCATCTCCCCCAGAAGATCTAGATTCACAAGATTCTCGCCAACACTTTCCCCTTGTTTGGCCTCTCCTCCCCATGCCGCACGAGCGCCGCAAAGCTTAGCCTCCATCACCCACTCTAGCGTCTCCTAGCGCCGGAGTCTGTTCTTCATGCTTGATTTTCCTTGGCGGACTTGTAATTTGAATCTTCTGATGGCGTTGGTCTAGACTAGGGCGTGATGCACGTCCGGCTTGAGTTGACTTTGCCGTAGGAAATGGATGGGGAACTTGCGAATTGCCACTACTACACTACCACCACCATAACACTCTACAAACCTGTATGATATCTCAGCAGATTAAGCAGAGTCTGTTGAATCTCCATCTTCAGCGAAGAAAGCAGGATCGGGAGTGATACGTGAGAGCAATATAGGGTTAGTGCTGCGCGATTGGATGGTATTGCAAATCAACCCTAAAGTATCTACTCCAGCTCCTCGATTGCAACACTCGTGACTAAGCTGCTGCTCCATCTCATACCTATCCTTTCTCTTTGTACCCTCTCACTTTGTATACATGAACCACACATTGTTCAGATCCGTGCTATCAAGAAACGCAGACCTCTCCTTCTCCTTCTCAACCTCCTCTGGCGTCCACTCATTCTCCTCAATCAGCTTCTGTTGCGCAGCTAGCTTCTGCTTGTTCAATCGGACATTGAGCCACCACATCACTACGCAGAGAATCATAAGCAGCAAGGTCAAAGCCACGATCGCGGCCTTGCCAGGGATGTAGGCGGGTGCTTGGTTGGGCAGAAAGATGTAGGTTCCGACAACCGAGCCGACGCCGAAGGTGAAGAGGGTGAAGGAGTTGACGGTGACTTTTTTGGTGTGGCCCTGCGGATTGATTAGTGCTGTGTGTATGTGTAACAAAAGTAGGATATCGTACTCCAGCATTGCTTGCGTTCCAGGCATAGCAGAGAGGAAAAGCAGGCGCAGACAGATTTGAGAATAGCGACGCGAATTGGAGCAAAGCTTTGTGACTTTTGTATTCTATCAGTGCGTCAGTGTTTGATAAGACTCCATGCAAGGTATGTCATGACTTACGATCTGCTGGAACCGCAACTTGGATGATCATTCCGACGAGTGCTGTGTCATGGTCAGTCTATGAATCTGCATCATGAAGCACAATACTTACTTGGAATAGTAAACAGCAAGACCAATGTCATACGATCGTTGATCCGATCAGAGAGCCAACCGCCAGCAACCACGGCGAAACCACCAATAGCAGTCCGTGGCATGTTCAGCAGTAGCGACTGCCTCGAAGTCCAGCCGAAGCTCTTCGTAATGATGTTGCTGAACGCAGAATCACCACCATTAGGAACACCGACGCACATGATGATCAAGAACATGACCCAAGTCCTGGCATCCTTGAACGTCTCTATAATCTGATCCTTCTTGATCTTCTTGTTGTGCGTTCCAGCTTGATCCAGTCTCACACGCTCGAGTGCGGCAACCTTCTCCTCGTGTGACAGAAATCTAGCGTTCATTGGTGAGTCCGGGAGGAACATGAAGACGATGATACCATTGAAGACAGCCAGAGCCCCAAGGACAATGTACAATAGCTTCCACGGCGCGATGGCGCCTTTGTAGAAGGTAACACCGTAAGCCACACCACCGCCAACGACCGAAGTGCTCAGGTTACCAGCATAGAACCAGCCGATACGAGATCCGCGCTCGTTCTGCTTGTACCACATGGACACGATGAGAATAAGAGTTGGCGACACGCAAGCTTCGAGCATGCCGAGGAAGAAGCGAAGGGCGTAGAAGCCGGGAAAGTCCTTGCAGACGGCATGGAGCATGACAAGGATCCCCCAGACGATGATGTGGACGCCCAAGTACTTTGCGAGAGGGAACTTCTGGCCGATGTACTGGGTAGGGAACATCCAGATGAGGAAGCCCATATAGAAGGCTTGAGCTACGTCGTTGTAGTGTATTCCAGTGACGGGGAACCCCATGATGGAAGCATAAGACAGGATGTTTTTGTCCAAGAATTGCGTAAAGTAGACAAAGACGAGAATAGGCATGACATGCCAGTCCTGATAGTTACAATAATCAGCACAGTCTAGCATACAGCAAAGGTCTCCAACTCACAATCTTCCGTCGCAACTTCAGCATATACTCCTCGTCAAACTTGTGAGCATGGGTGCCGGCGAACTTCAAAGCATCATCTCCATCAGCAGCTGCAGAGGCAGACACCTCTTCGACAGTACCGAGCTCGGTTTCTCCATCAGAAGTCCTTCCATCCTTCTCGTCGACGACGGGCTTTTTCATCTCCATATCAGCCATGTCAAAGAGATGAGCTTGGGGTATGGTAGTGCTTCAAGAAGTATGAAAGGTTTTGGTGATGAATTGACAGGCTTTATGATTGATTGATTGATTGCTGAATGGCATTAAGGCTCTGTTATATGCAGTTCCTACACGCTTCCATCTTCCTCGTTATCAGTCACCAAGATACGACCGCCTTTACAGTAGTCGCGCATATCTTGGCGAATACCGCCACCATGCAAAGCAGGTACCAGCTTCACTCAGCGAAGATAGGCCATGAGTCGATGGGTACAAAGTGGCGAGGAACATACGAATCATATACCGGATACGCTGCCGACAGGACTCTGGGCATAGATAGCGTGCAGATTTCTAGGATGATATCTTGATAAGAAGCAGACGCTATCAGATGAGATGCACGTTCGAGCAAAAGGGAAGGTGTCACTGCCCTTTTCGGAACCCGTCTTTATCTGCCGTAGGGGCATGCACGTATGGCGAGCTATGAGCTGGAAGTATCTCTCGTAGACTAGAAAGTCTGATAGCTGAAGGCGTACATAGCCTCTTGTAAGTTATTAAGAGGGTAGGGCAGAGTAACTTTAAAATCTTAAGTAGTAGTCCGGTAAGGAGATAACTTAGTAGTAGGTTTCTATACGAAGCTTAGCCTAGTATTAGATTAGTCTACCTATTACTCCTAAATAGTAAACTATATTATACTTTATAGAAATAGTAAAGTATATTATATCTTATAGTATAAAACTAAACCTAGTATTAAAAAATAGTAGTAAAGTATAATAGCTTATAACCTAAGATAGAAGAGTTATAACTTATAAGATACTACTGAAAGAGCTATTAAAGAGATACTAAGAATAGAAAATCTAGTACTCTAAAGTAAAGTTAGTAGGACTAAATACTTTAAAGTAAAGATTTACTTAAGATACTCTTTCTATTATAAAAGGTTATTTCTATTTAGATATTCTATAATCCTTTCTCTATATATAGAGTAGAATAAAGAGATAAAAGAAGGAATCTTATAGCTATTACTAAAAAGAGAATATATATATAGTAAGAGTTAGTATAAAGAGGTAGATAACTTGAGGAGATCTAATATCTATAGATATAGATACTAGGATTCCTAGATAATATATCTACGGATAGTAGTATCTATAGATCTTAGTATCTACTCCTAAGTTACTCTTACTATATATTATAATATAGTAGTAGTCTAAACTAAGAGAATCTAATATTTCCTTAGTAAATATAACTATCTAATATAGTTATACCTCTAAACTTAAATAGTCAAATACTCTCTAAGTTACTTCTATTATTTACTATAATAGAAGTCTAAACTAATAGAACCTAATATTCTATTAGTTAGATATAGCTATCT
>Ga0268246_10000197_pt1 | contig 36822 bp, 38 predicted proteins | sample AgamicOrSfe_FD_200242 | JGI IMG/M metagenome (GOLD analysis project Ga0268246, IMG submission 200242) | Agave microbial communities from Guanajuato, Mexico - Or.Sf.e (v2) (version 2) | ecosystem: Host-associated > Plants > Phyllosphere > Phylloplane/Leaf | place: Guanajuato, Mexico | collected...
TCGTACAATGGATACAGCCTTACGTCGAACCGTCACAAACAAACCCAGCTGTGCAGTACTGCCAGGAAGTCTTTCCGGTTCTGGCAAGATTAGTGGAAGCGTTCTCAGACTTCACTCCCATACTGGAACGTGTCTGTCGATGCTGGCGTAATATGGTCTTATCATATCGAAGTGGTATGATCCCTCTTCTGCCACAACTTGCGGAAATACTGGCCTCTGGTTTCACAACATCGAGACAAGGTTGTTTCCTCTGGGCCACTGACTCTATCGTCCGCGAGTTCTCCTCAGGCGCCGAACATGTTGATAACTCGACAAGCGACGCCATCTTCCACTTTTTCGAACAACAAACTGTCACATTCCTCACAGCCCTTAGTGATCTAACCCCGGACGACCTACCAGATGTCATTGAAGACTTCTTCCGTCTCACCATCGATGTCCTTCTTTACTATCCCCTCAAGACTCTCTCATGCGAACTCATAAATCCTATCCTCTCCGCCGCCAGTTCCTCCTTAACTCTACAAAAAGCAGAACCACTCATGTCCACATTACACTTCCTCCGCGACTTCATCGCATACGGCACTGAGCACAACCCTTCCTCCTCACTTGACCAGCAAAATGGTAACTCGCACGGCAACCCGCCAGAAGTACAAGCCGCTGTCAAGCAGATCCTCGTGGAACAGGGCGAAGTCCTCACACAACGCATCATGACTGGGATGATGTACACATTCCCCCGCGACTGCCTCCCAGACGCATCAGGAGTCTTGCTTGGGCTATTCCAAGTGATCCCTCCACAGGCTGCGCAATGGCTAGCGGCCACCATTAGCATGCTACCAGCAGGTTCTGTTAGCCCGCAAGAGTCGGAGAGGCTGCAGCGAAACATTGGCCAGTTCGTGCAGCAAGGTGATCCGAGGAAGATCAGGACATTGTTGCAGGACTTTACGAACTCGTATAGGAGGAGGAATGTGGCGCCGAGGGAGGGCTTGGGCAGACTGGAGGCGACGAGGTTCAGGTTTGCTAAATAGGCTGCTTTTGGGAAGGGTATGAAGAGGGATGGCATGGGCAATGAGTATTGATGGATGGATGATATGATTAGATGTATTAGGACAGGCATAGCAATGGGAGGAACTTGTGGGGTGGCATGAAGATAAACCTCTTGGCCGCTTCAAGCCAGAGTATGTAAGATTCAAGGACGATCGAATTATTAACATTATGTAGCTGCAAGATAACCACATCCCTGTCCGAGGCCAGATTCGTGCGCTTCACTCAAGGTATCGCGCCGTCTTGCTTAGGTTCTCACACAACGAATCATGGAGACGTTTCCGTACCCATTTTTCTTGTGCACTACCGAGCTCTGCAATCCTGATCTCCCAAGCGCGAGGTTGCGATCGATAGATCGAAGAGAATACTGGCGATACTCTGCAGAAGCCGCCTTGATCTGCTGGTTCACGAACTCAACGCCCAAGCCACGGTAGTAGAGGCGGGTATGTTCAGCAGTGCGAGTCCTCGCTTCCTCGATTGGACGGTCGCATACGAGCTGTCTTCTCATAACGCTCCACATGCACGTTTCCGTCTTAGCTCCCCCTAGCCACCAATCAAGATTCTGTTTCTCGTCAAGCATGGTGGCACCGCGAAGCTTCGCATTGACCAGGCCAAGAGCTTCCAGCTGCAGCTCGGGTGCCACAAGGATGAGTGCCGCAAGGCCGAATGCTGCAGGCCTCAGTTGTTGGTGAGCAGGCCAAGCTGATGTATAACACACAAGGCGACCGTTATAGAAGTTCCAATTATAGTCGCCTTTTTCGTGCATCACGCAGTCGATGTAGGCTTTTAGGACAAGAGTCTTTAGCTCGAAAGGCAGAGCGTGCCAGTTGGTCATATTGATCTCGGGATCTCCTGATTTTTGGCTCGTTAGTACGCGGAACACCCTCCCATATGTGGTGACTCATACCTGATCAACACAAGACAAGACTATCTCGGATGGCAGAACTGTATGGAATGGTGCGCAGATGGAAGCTGAATGTTGAGGTGTAGAAGAAGGAAGGAGAGATCGATGTTAAAGAGATGAGTCACGAGTTGCAGGAACGAGTCAAGCATGAAACAGACAAACTGACGAAGTGGGGTGAGGCAAACATCTGAAACACGATCTTTGATTTGTAGTATTGCAAAACGACTGCATCTCTATCTGGCTATTCCACGCTCTCGACTCGAGGGCTCCTGCTGTCTTGCTCAGATTCTCTCACCGCAACCCATGACTGGCATAATGAATCTGTGCCAGTGCATTCGTCTCTCAGTCGCGCACAGTCCTTTCAGGTGGCTCCGTGCCAATTCTTTGTCTGCATTCGAGATCAGGAACTTGGCTCTCATGTACAGAATTGTGATTAACAGATGGAAGAGAGTGCCCAAATCACTTTTGCCCCGGCTGCTGATACTTTGCGGCAGCCTCCTTGATCTGCTTATTCACGATCTGAATGCTCAGCTCAACATATGTGGTGTAGAGCTTGCCGGAATACGTTCTGGAGACCATACCGTGCACACTCGCGGGTCCACACACATGTTGTCGCTTCATGATGCCCAGCAGGCACTCTTCTCTGTTAACTTCCTGTGGGATGAAATCGTCTACACCATCTACGAGCTTAGTGGCGGTGCTGAGCTTCTTATCAAGAAGGATGCCAGCTTCTTGCTGAAGTTCTGGTGCGACAAGCAGAAGAATCGAGAGTTGTGATTGTGTTGGAAGCATCTGCCGACTAGTGGCCGCAGCTACCGAGTAGTCGTACACAACTAGAGTGGTGAAGCCTTGAAAGCAATCATACCCCTTGTCTTGCGTCAAGCGGTTGATGAAGGCGTCGAGAATGAGACTTTTGGCCTCAAGAGGAAGAGTGTGCCAGTTCGCCATACAGTTGTCTGGATCTCACTGTCGCAATCCGTCAGCTTCGAAAAGGCGCTTGCCCGGTACTCTTCATACCTGATCAAGTTGAGAGGAACGATCAGCTTCCAAGAGAATGTGCTGAATGATCCCGCAAGTGAGACGTCGAGGTTGAGGATGCAGAAGGGAGGCGGACGGGTGACAGATGTAAAAGGAGTAAGTCACAAGATGTGGGAACGAGTCAAGCATGAGATGAGGTGGGGTCGGGTGAGGCAAACATCTGAAACACGATCTTTGGTTTCTGTACTTAGAGTTTCTGGCTGTCTTTGCTTACAATCTCTCACAACGGACCATGACTGGTAACTTCTAGGTTGTACATGTTTCACCCAGACGCGCACGGCCTTATGACTCGTGGCGCCGTGGCGACTTCCTGTTTGCATGAGTTCATGAGCTCGATACTGCGATCCACACATATTGAGGAGAGTGTCCAATCGACCCTGTCATAGCTTGCCAGATTTTTTGGCAGCCTCCTTGATCTGCTGATTCACGAACTTAAAGTCCAGCTATGGCGTTTGCCCAGGGAAAACCCTGACTCTGTCGATAATATTGTAATGAGCGAGTGGCCACATTCCTTATGTTACCAGTGTTCGCGAGCTGTTGCTTCAAAATGCTCATCATATACAATTCCTTGTCAACTGGTTGATGAAAGAGTTCGCCGGGTATAGTGACGCTGCTGGGCGTCCGTTCGGTCAATATAGTGACGCTGCTGAGCTTCCTTTGGATGAGCATGAGAATCTCTTGCTGGAGTTCTGGTGCAGCAAGCAGGAGGTTCACAAAGTCTGACTTTGGTGACGGTACCCAGCGGATAACCGGAGACTTGGACCAGTGCTCTACAAGGATGCTGCCAAATTGCCTGGAATATCTATAGTTGTTGTCGTGCACCAGGCTGTGAATGTAGGCGATGAGGACTTGTGTCTTGAGCTCGAAAGGAAGAGCGTGCTAATTAGTCATATTGCTTTCTATTGCAATCGCTAGCTTGTCAGCATATAAGAAAGCGCATACACTGTAATTTTCATACCTGATTAGATGTTGACGATAGAACCAAACCCTGATGGCATCTGTTGATAGTCGCTTAACTGTAAATTGCAGGAGTTGAGGCTGAGATGGGTGTCACAAGAGCTCGTGCGGGAACGAGTCAAGCATGAGGAAGTGGTAGGGTGATGTAAACAACTGAACATGCTCCCCATCTGATCATAGATAGAGCTGGGATCTAGTCAAGGCTGATCTTCTGTACAATTTTCCAATTGATGCAAGCTGCAGAAAGCACAACCTCGCAAAACGTTCACAGATCTTTGGAATCTTCGGCTTCGATCGCAGCGATCCTCAAAGCTGTTCTTTTCTCCATCCTCCGAGCACATGTAGCTTGGCGCTTCATTTCTTGCTTCACCTCCTTCAGGATATCCTTCTTCAATTGCTCGACTTCTCCCTTGCTGCTTCTCCAGCCCTACTTCGGACCAAGCATCTGAATCGGCCGTAACTTGTATTCCTTTCCAAGGCCAAAGTCCGACGTGGCGACGACGAGCACCTTCTCGACCAGCTCTAGAGTGTGCTGCCGAAGCTCGGGAGCAACGAGCAGAATGTCATGAATGCCATGTATGATTGTGAAGGATGGTTCATCTGCAAAGAGCCAGTGTGAACCAACACGCAGGATCGCGTCGATGAGGTCGCGGTAGATTTGAAGTTTGAGCTCGCAGGGGAGAGCTTGCCAGTCTGGCATAGTGGTGCTCGTGGTGCTTGCTGATGTCAGTCATTACGCTGTTCGAAGAGGGCGCGAACCAATAGGCTGGTGAATACAGAAGAGTTGAAGTGGCTGAAGTTCTTACCTTTGTTGGTGATGAGGTCTGATATGTATATATATATAGATGAGTAAGGTTGGTGAATTCGTTACAGTTTAAAAGGGCTTCGTGGCAGGTGGAGAAATTGTAGTAGATGTGAAGGATGTGAAAGAAACAATTCACGAGCTCTCGCAACGAGTCAAGAGCGTGAAAATAAGGACTGCTGCAGGTGGCCGATCTGAAACAACCCAAAACATGTGAGTCCTCGGACGACAGTCTGGAGATATTTGGAGAGAATGCCGTAGCAATAATGTCCAGATTTGTGTTCTAGTTGTAGTATGATATTGTGATTGAGCTTCATTCTGACTTGCTGTCATCTCTGATATTCCCTCGGTCCCAAATTTGTGTTCGAAACCCAATCCTCGATTAGGGCAATCCACAGCAAAAGCTCTCTTGATGTGGAGAAGGACGTATGTGCCAGCTGCCGGACCTTATAGACTGTTTCATTGTACGCGTCAACTAGCTTCTTCAACCTCTCAGTCAATGACCTCAGGGCCTCTTGCTTCAATTCTGGGCTAATCAACAGCAAGGTCTCAAGTCCTTCGCTGTGTGGCTGCAACAGCTTGCGGCATCTCTCTGATGGCGAAACTTTGCAATATGCTGAAATGCTGGCGTTCACTGTGTTCTCGATGTGGTATAGGAAGATCATGTATTTGAGCTCGTGAGGTAGAGCGTGCCAGTTTGTCATGATGTTGGTGGTACCGTGTCTGATGGGAGCGATGTCAGTGGAGATGCTGCAGTATGCACAGATGTCTTTCTAACCTTGCGCTGGATCAGAGTGAATAAAAAGAAGTATGTGAAATTGTGCAGTGTACGTATTGGAAGGTTGCCGTGAAGAAAAAGATCTTGAGGTAATGAGTAGACAAAATCAGGGGATCGCTTGGCGAGCCAGACCACGCTACCTCAGTCGGGCTTCGATCTGAAACTAATATGACATTCATAAAGTGGAAGACCGACCATCGCCTGGTCAGGCCTCGTTCCTGATTCGAACTTGGTGGGGAGTGATCGATAGTAACACAAATCTCCTGACCACTCACGCCCAATTTCCTGCTATGCCATCGCTCTAAAGCATACTGAAGCTCAATAGATCGCTCCTTCTAAGACGTCCAGATGGACCTCGCTCCCAACGTCCAAGCTCTTCGTTGATGATTTCCAATAACAGCTTCTGCACGGCCTTGCTGTGATGCCGTCGTCGGTAGGCATCGATGCACACCGCATGCGGATCCATCTCGTGTTCCCAATCCTCACAACGCCTGTCGCACAGCAACGGTAGCCTCTTCGCAATCATCCTGAAAGCATCCTGACGGAGCTCTGGGGCGACAACGAGGAGGTGTTTCAAATCACACGTGCGGCGCAGAGACTTCCTGAAATTGCGAGCAAGTCTTGGACTCGGAGCGGCACTCGTAGTGGCGAACTGAAGGACAAATTTTGTGACGTTTGTGAGGCAATCATCGACTTTGCTTCTCAAGGTACATTCGATGTGGTGCCCGGGGTGAGCACCGAGATCGATCTGTATGCGCTGGGTACTTGTATATTAGCAAGCCTGAACAGTGTGAGTCCACAAGATATTGAGGCGCTTACTTTGTGTTTGCTATTCCTCTTTACTAGGCCTTATGATGACGACGTGGTCATCTACGCAGTAGTGTATTTGCTGGATCTCGAGGTAATGTCGTCTGGATCCTTGAGATAGTTGTTGTTGTTGTGACTTATAAGGACGGAGGTAGAGAATCCAATGGTACATGTAGATAAAGTATGTGAAGATCGGATGATGTAGCCGCGAAGTCAAGATCTGAAGTGAAGATCGAGCTCTATAACGCCACACTCCAGACCGTCGACAGCTCGCTTTGAGTCCTGAAGCACAAACGCCATTTCTTCTTTCGCCATATCCAGGACGATACTGCACATGATTGCTCTCTGGCGTTTGTAAGGACCTTCCTCGTTCGGCCAAAACTGTGTGACGCAAACAGGCATTCTCTCAGCCACTACGCGCTTAGCATTACCAAGAAACTCATCGGAGACAGCCAAGAAGTTTCTGATATCTGAGGTTGGTCGTAGGAATAGCCTGACATTGTCTGGCGTCGGCTCGGGGCCTTCAGCAACAGGGAGGCGTGAAGACTGCAATAGCGAGAACCAGATCCCATGGTATTCTTGAATTCGTCCAAGCAATACGCCATCGATGAAGTCGCGAAAGATCTGCTCTCGAAGCTCGAACGACAAAAGCGTGCCAACCAGCCATAGTAGTCTTGATCTCGCTCTTTATTGTTGATGGTGTAAGATGAGTGGTAACAGATTGTAGAATGCGTCTGAACGACTGGCGAGAGGCGGCGGGTAGACGACTTTAAAGCTTGTTGGGACAGTGAAACTTGTTTGCCGGTTTGTCAAGCTGTTCCAATGTGAAGTAAGATCTGGAGAGATGAATGATTGCAAGCAACCGGTGGAGAGCGCCACAAGATTCTCGAGAGCCGGCCGATAGAGTAGGGCGGGCAAAGCGGTCGTTGTACACGCTACGAGACTCTCCGTCTAGCTTTGGGCAGCATATCTGCTCATCCATCTTGAGGAGTGTCTGAAGCCGCAAAGTCCCAATCTTCCGGGCTCAATCCTCGGAAACTTGTGCTACCATTGTGTCGATACACTTGTTTTGGGACACATCCAGTGTTGTTCACTTCCTAGCGCCTGCATCCGGGCGGTCGACCATACTGACTCTAGGCACCCACTTCTGCAGCTCTTCCTTGTCTTTCTCGCTTGCCTCCAGTCCAAAGGCTTTCTCTGCACTGTCGGTTGCGTAGGTCGCAAAGGTAGCGTATGCCATGACACTGACGCCAAGAATGATGCGCGTGCGAGGAGTCAACGTAGTGTATCGTCTGCACGCGAGAGATTAGCACTGCACTTGCTCTATGTTATGCGCACGCTAGTGGGACATACCGCCAGAGTGATTGGCTCGGTGCCTGTGTCGCAGGCGACGCTCTGTTTACAGACTGTCGGGAAGACATTGCAGAAGAATCGTTGCACACGAATGGATCACAGGCACTTGGTGCTGTAGACGATTTGCAGTCGAAAGTTGAAACATCGGCCCGACATGCCAGCTACTCGATGAAACACTACGCACGACAGCTTCAAGCTTTCAATCCATCTTGTCAACCCAATGAGGCAAATGCGGCATCATTGGAAGAGCTCTGACTTGCTCGACAGGTCTGCTCATCACACTTTGATGTTTATGTCAGCCTACTGATACCTGGCCTTCTCTTGTCTGACATTTTGCTTACCAATGGGAAAGAAAATCGTACAGCACGAACAGCGCATCAGCGTTCTATGCTTCGCCATCAACGAATGAAACGAGACAGTTCCCAGGCAAGCTTCACATCATGAAGGTACACGTGCGCTAGTGTGCGGCGACGCTGGTCATGATGGCGTCTTGAGGACGAAACAACCCATCGGGAATGTGCCGTAGCACCGAATGTCGCTGCAGCGGGACGCAAGATCGTATATGAGTGACTCCACGGAATAACGGGTAACAAAGATAGCCTTCTTGTTTGGCTGTTCTGCTCGCGATCAATCACCTGGCTGTGGCACACTCCAAGCTCCTTCCTTGCGCCATCAAAACTTGGCTATGACATTGCATGATCACGAACTCGTGGACGGGCATCGGCATCATCACTTCGGATGCGGAGATTGCTGGTCATGGACATTACCACTGTATATGAAGGTGAAAGGTCAGGATGTATCCGGCGAAGAAGTCTACTATGACTGTGGAGTCGGAAGTGCCAATAAAGCAAGCAGAAGGAGCGAAACTCGAGCGCAGCAGCTTCCCTGCACATCCGGACATACTAGCACTGGCGGATGTGGTAAGTACGACCAAAGAACAAATGTTCGCTGTGGTTCAGTGAGAGTAATCTTAGGCATTGTACTTTGTTCCTCATCCTAGTGCAATGATATGCGAAAAACTGTAGGTAGTAGGAAAAGAAAATCATACTAACAGCGAGCGAGTACTCCTCCACTCGAACTCAGGCCCTTCGCAGGGGCACAGCTCCCAGGATTTCCCAGGCTCCACGATGCTAATGGCGATCAAAAACATGAAGACCATATCTGGGTCGAACTCCGCCAATGCCGAACTTTATTTGTCATCCCTGGAACAACACACCTACCTCTCTCCCACCCTCAACCCGCTGTTTTAACCGATCGCTCTGGACGCTACTCCAGCCATGATCAGTTTACTCTCTCACCGCCATGTCCATCGTCGCTTAAGGACTCCGTACGCCTTACTTACGTCACAACCGTGGGGCGTCCCCCAAGGTTGGCGTGTAAGGTTTCCGGAGGCGTCATCGGATGGATGTAGGCCCCGTGGAGAGTTCAACACGATTCAATGACCACTCGGCCAAGCCTAGCGTTAAGACGGCTTGGTGTCTGCATGGACTCATTGGTTGATACGGCTGACAGAATAACTTGTTGTCAGTTAATATATACTGCAGAATATAGAAATTGCTGCACTGTGACTTGTGCATCATTGCCTGCTTTATCTTCAGGATCTATGTACTCCATCGTGACTGCCATTGCACTTGCAGTGCAGAACCTGTATACACCACCATATACGGTCTGGGTCGAATCACATAAGCATTATTGCTGTATATGCATGCCGCGTGTAGGCTGACAGCAACTGGCTTAGATAATTATTGTAATTGTACCAGCTCAAAAGACTTTTAGTGATGTAGAGAGCATGCTGGCCTGACCCTTCTCAATACCAGTGTGCTTATTGTGCCGTTTGCGCGCTTTCACACCACACAGCTATACAATCATGTACACCACCCTCCTCTACAATGCCCCTCTCGCCCTCTTCCTCCCTCTCCCCGTTGTGGGCGTATCTGTGACGGGCACACCAACAGTCGCCATTTGCGACACACCTCCCGAACCCCCATCGCTCTGCTCCTTATGGTCAAGCACCAAGCTGAGCACATCGAAACCGAATTGCGGGTACTCCAAGCACATTGCGCGGAATTCTTCTTCTGCTTCGTGGCGCAGGACGTGAGATCTCGTGGCCCAGAATGTAGCAATGGGCTTGCGAATGGTGGTGTCGGTAGGTAGAGTGGTTTTGTAGACGTAGCGGGCGTACTGGATCTCTCCAAGGGCTGTGGACGTCGTGCGGTGGATCTTGGAGTGAGCGAGTTGTTTTAGAAGCTGACTATGTGTTAGAATGCGGTTGAGATAGTGCATGAGGGCTGGCATACGGGCATGTAGAACTTCTCGGCAAGGTTGTAGATACGTGCATGTCGCAATAATTGGTCTCCATCCTCGTCAATCGCTGGTGTCGATGCATCTGTTTCTAGTTGACCGTCCGCCATGCGCTTCGGAAAGTAGTCGCCCTTGTATAGATACTCGAGAAACGAGCCCATTGCATCCACATCGTCCTCGCCAAGCTCTATCCGCCTGACACCACCTTCCGTGAAGTCGGCGCACTTCTGCTCAAAGTATGGTGATTGTGTGAGAAGATCCTGATGCGCGCTGAGTGTTGTCCGTGCGCTTTCTTGTCCTATGACTAGCTGGACTATAGGCGACTTGAGGTAGCTGTCGTGCATCAGGTCGAGCGTCCTCATATTGTTGCAGAAAGAGCAGCTCACTCGAGGAAGGTGACTCGTTTGGGCAGCTCATCGTCGGCGATCTCTATGTCTTCGTCTTCTTCTGCGTTGTTTGCTGCATCTGCCGCTGCAGCGGCGGCGGATGCTTCAACGATTTGGAGTTCATCTTCGGCTCCGGCCATGTCGATGTCTGCAGCTGGCGCATCGAAACTGTCATTGACTACCTACCAGGTACAGAGTCGTGAGCATTGATGCATAAATAATTGCGCATTTCAAGACTGACAGGGTCGGCCATGATGCGGTTTTGAGCTGATTGGGTCCTGCGATAGTCTGCGATGCGTAGATGAGTATTCGGATAGTATGAATGATCGAGATGTAGTGCTGGTGCTAGACGGCGCAAGTGTGTAGGTGGCTGGGAGGCATTGAGCTTCCCCAGGAATCAGGGGAATTGTTCATTGAAGAAAAGTGGACCCGTACCTTGCATAAGGCAGCAGGTTATCAAACGGGTAGCAAGTCGTGCTCCTTCCTCTTTGCGTAAGGTATGTTGCTCTTTGCAACTACACGTCCTCGTCCCTCTTAGATTACAACATATATCGTGAAATCAGCCATGCAGAAAGATATTCACACAGTGACAGGCCGCTCGAAGCCTGGAAAAGACGACGTCAAAGTCCATCGTGATCCTTCTACTCTGTCCAATTATGAGAGGTTCGAGACGACCAATACTGCTGTGGATTTGCATATAGATTTCGACAGGAAGAGGCTGACTGGGTCCGTGACTCTCACCCTACGTTCTCTAACCAACGCTGAGACGAGTGAGATCGTCTTAGATACGAGCTATCTTGATGTCAAGGACGTCAAGGTTGACGGGAAGACAGCGAAGTGGAACCTGTCTGCTCAGCGACAAGAGCCATATGGAAGTCCGCTTACTATCCAGCTCGCGCAGGGCGTCGCGCGCAACAAGCAGATACAGGTGGAGATCCAAGTATCGACTACAGAGAAGTGTACAGCTTTGCAATGGTTGACACCTGCTCAAACATCAAATCGCAAACACCCATACATGTTCTCACAATGTCAGGCTATTCATGCCCGATCCCTGCTCCCGTGTATGGACACACCTGACAACAAGTCGACATTCGACTTCCGCCTCCGTTCGCTCCTGCCAGTAGTCGCCAGTGGTCTACCCGCCGGAATCGAGACCATCGACGGCAGCGATGAGAAGATCTACGTATTCAAGCAAAAAGTGCCAATGCCCAGCTACCTGTTCGCCATCGCATCTGGTGATATCGCCAGTGCTGCAGTAGGCCCACGAAGTACTGTATGGACAGCACCTGACATGCTCGAAGGGTCGAAGTGGGAGCTCGAGGAAGGAACCGAGACTTTCATCATGGCAGCGGAGGCGATCGTATATGATTATGCTTGGGGCACTTACAACATGCTTGTGTTACCACCGTCCTTCCCATATGGCGGCATGGAGAAGTGAGTTACACCAAGGAGGTTCATGCACTTTCCTGCACGTTATGGCTGACCTGTCGAAGCCCCATATACACATTCCTCACGCCTACCGTCATCTCCGGCGATCGCCAGAACGTTGACGTCGTAGCACACGAGTTGTCTCACTCCTGGTCTGGAAACCTAGTCACAAACTCAGATTGGCAACACTTCTGGCTGAACGAAGGCTGGACAACATATCTGGAACGACGCATACAAGCCTATGTACATGGCGAGAAGTTCCGTGACTTTTCTGCTATCATTGGCTGGAAAGCATTCACAGACGCGGTGAACCAGTTTGGTGCCGAGCATGAGTTCACCAAGCTTGTTACTAACCTCAAGAATGTCGACCCTGATGACTGCTTTTCCACGATACCGTACGAAAAGGGCTTCACCTTTCTGTACTCGTTGGAAAAGCTGATTGGCAAGGAGAAGTGGGACAAGTTCATCCCTCATGTAAGTACAAGCAGCGCATAGTGTCGGTCCCCAGCTGCTGTTGCAAGGCATAAGTCTGAGCAGAATCCTCACGGCACTCTTCCCAGAGTCCGTTCAGACTTATGATCTAGTACTTGTACTAATATAGTTCGCAGTACTTCACAACTTGGAAATTTTCTTCTCTTGACTCATACGACTTCAAAGCTACCCTCTTAGACTTCTTCGCCTCGGATGCCGAGTCCCTGAAGAAACTTCACGATCTCGATTGGGAGACTATTCTATACAAGCCTGGTCTTCCACCAAAACCAGACTTCGACACATCAATGGTGGATGAATGTTACGCTCTGGCCTCCAAATGGGAAGACCTGTCAAAGGCGAAAGCATCGGGCGCAACTTCCAGCTTCGAACCATCGGCAGAAGACATCAAGTCGTGGGTATCGAATCAGTCTGTCGTATTCCTTGAAACACTTCAGACATTATCCACACCATTGCACCCATCCCTCATCCCACTCATGGACTCTGCATATCACTTCGGCACTTCTCGCAATGTGGAACTCAGCAGTCGATTCTTCGTGCTCGGCCTCAAGGCAGGTGAGAAGAGCGTGTGTCAGCCGACGGCGGAATTGTTGGGCACAGTTGGCAGAATGAAGTTTGTGCGGACACTATACAGGCACCTGGTCAAGGTCGATAGGGATTTGGCTGTGAAGACCTTCAGGCAGCACAGCGACTTCTACCATCCGATATGCAGAGCTATGGTGGAGAAGGATCTGTTTGGAGAAGGAAAAGCATAGAATCTTAGTTAGCTAACGCAATAATGCGAGCGCGGAGAGTGCCAAGATGTGGTTTCAGAGTTGTATTTGCCAAATTGTCACGGCTTTCCTGCTCGTCTAAGATGCTTTTTGTACAATCCTGCCCCTAACAATCATCCGCCCCTCTTTCTCCCTTCTTTATCCTTCATCCTCCCTTCAGTGCTTCGCCGTCGAGGCCGAGCTAGACGACTCCGCCTCCGCCTGCTTCAAGAATTCACTACAAACGTATGTCAGCTTCTATTCCGGCATCTTGTGCAATCATCGGCTTTGTCCAATGTCCGTCCTTCTTTGTTCCAACCAATACCCCAGCCCAGCCCAGGCTGCCTCTTCACACTCGTAGATTCTAGCACAAAGACCTTGGAAAGACATACTTGATAAAGTTCTCCTCCTCCTTGCTCGTCGCGTTGATCGGTGGGCCCTGCTTCTTTGAGGTCTCGCCGCCGCGCATGGCAAGTGCGGCACCGCTGAAAGTGACTCCAAGGGTGAGCATGGCGAGCTGCAATTGGCGCAAAATGGGTCAGCAAGTGCGGTCTTTCTTCAATCGAGATATCGCATGACTTGGGGAGCGTATATGGCATCATGGAAAGCAATCGGGTCGTTGCTGGTGCTCTTGCTGATCGAGATGTGGAAAGTGTCCTAGGAAGACTAGACAAAACGTACGACGTGGGATCCGACTTGTCGGCCGGCAATAGTGTACATGGCAACCATCTTGGCGGTAGTGAGGAGTCTGTGAGGGTGGAGGTGTTGGTTTGGAAGTGCTTCACGGCGATGCTGGTAGAGCTGTTCGAGGTTGTCTTCTTCATGTCGTTCAATGGAGGCCCGAAATGGACATTGCCCCTTTTCGGCCTACACATCAACGACCTCAGGTCATGCTATTTCCTCCTCCTAACAGAATCTAGTACTGAAACATACGTAAAATCACTGTGCTTCTCTTTATCGCAGTCAGCGCGTACGTTCTCGTGATGCTCTGACATCTTGAGTAATAATTGCGTGTCGAACCGCTGTGAAAGGCAAGAATACTGGCCAAATGTGTGCACCATTGCAAGAAAGACGAGCACACGAACATCTGTTTCGCTGATTGCAGATTGCAAGCGAATCCCGAGGCTTCTTAGCCACGAGGACAAAGGTAGTCAACGTGGCGACCGCTTCATTGGCAAACCGCGTGCGGAATTGGCGAGGAATGCAGATCTAAGACTAGATGCGACGCCATTTGCTCCGTCACCTCCCTCCTCGTCTTCACTACGCTACTCCTCTTGACGAGCTCCCTGTCAAAGCTTGTAGCTATCTCATAGTATACGCGCGGTCGCGCAGTAAAGCGTACTCGTATTGTACCAATATCCAAAAAGACTTCTTTCATTTCTTCTTACAACAACCCCTTTGTCATAGCGCCTGATCCGGACAGCACAAAGAAGCATGCTGAAAGCAGTATGGCGCTCTCTTTGTGCTCGTAGTGCATATTGTTGTCCTCTGCTTATATGTTAAGGTCTCTTCCACGCCCCTCAATAAGACCTATTGACATACACATCCGGAAAATACACTCATTACTTTCAAATACCACAACAAAAAACATGCTTTCCAGCTACATCTACTCCACAATCTTGGCTATCGCCGCTGTCAGCAGTGCTGCTGCGGTTCCCAACAAGTCCTCGCTGCCCCAGCCCGAGGCACCCATCAAATGGCGCGGTCAGCTTGAGAAGGGTGGCCCGATGGTCAACTTCACTGGCTCACACCATGAGGTCATTGCTCAGATCAAGGCCCAGAAGCCCTGGTGGCAACGCGAGGGCGCCAATGCGTCCACTATCATGGAGCACCACGTCAAGGAGCACGGCCACCTCGAGAAGCGCAGCAACCGTGTCAACCAGATCTGTGACTCCAACTTCTTCGAGCGTGCCAACGCAAAGGCCGAGAAGAACAACGCTGACTACATCACAACGCACTTCGGTAATGGTTGGTGTGCTGCTGACGGCCACTCCTGTGGACGCTTCTCCTGCTCATACGACAGCTCTATCCTGATGTGCAACGACACCCCTAACGAGGTCGAAATTCCTTGCCTCACCCTAGGAACAAACGCACACTTTGTCTACAGCTACTGCCAAGAGCAGTGGGCTGGTGACTTCAATGGTCAGGCTTTCTACATCAACCCATCCTACAACGTGATCATGAAAGGTATGTTATGATGCACTCTCACTCTATTATTGACACCAAAGCTAACGTTCTCGCAGGTACCGACAAAGGTAAATCGTGTTAAATGCTACAATAGCGCTGAGCAATATATCGAGACCGGGACTGAGGAGTTGAGGGAGTATGCGATGGCCAGAAAAAGTCATTTTCGCGAGTTCCGAGTAGTGTGGCCATAGAATCGTTTGCATCGCTTCAGATAGGACTTCCGGGGATTCATTTTGGGCTATAATATAATCAGTATATCCTCAGCACCGCATGTACTTTGTATGGCTTCGTCACCAGGTGGTCTGATTTCGACCAATCACAAACATTCGTCAGTAGGACCCAAACTCCGCTGACTCCACAACTGACCACCCGGCAGCTCCCGTCCTGCTCTCGTGTGCCAACTTTCGAACTTCAACATACCAGTGCCTGTAGATTTCACATAATACCACTGCCATGGCCAAAGACAATGAGAAGGTGGACAAGTTCGATGATATACCGCATGAGCGCAAGGAACCAAGACCCGATCTGAATGTGCCATACAAAAAGTCAAAGTTACCTGCTTCTCTAACAGAGACCTTGGAAGATGACGAGAAATACTGGCGCACCACTGTCCTAGATGGCAAGTACGTTGGCAAGATACTGGATGATGGACCATGTTTTCATGCTGACTCTGCGTGTAGTGCGCCGCCTACAACCGACTCTGACCTACGTTTCGCGGCGTACGCTTCTCGTGTCCGCACGATCCTCATCACCGCACAACGCTATGTCGCCTACACATCCGACATAGGTGAATCGTTCCGCCCAGTCGCTCATCCATATCTCATCCGTGGCGCATACGCCGTCTCTTGGCTATACCTTACTGGAGATGTTGCACATGAAGGATACAAAGCATACCTCCGCAACCAGAAAGTCCTGAATCCGACAGAATCACACACAGACGGTGCGCCACAAGGGCCGACGCCGCCGGGACAGACAACTCTTGTGGCGGCAGTGCAAGACCTGCCGAAGCCGGGCAAGGTTGCGGCGATCGACGACTACCGGACAGTAGCAGTACAAAGAGCCATCTTTCAATCGATCGCATCTATGGGTCTACCAGCTTTCACGATACATTCGATAGTGAAATACTCCGGAAAAGCTTTCAAGAACGCAGCAAACAAGAACGTCAGGACATGGGCACCTATCGGTCTAGGATTGGCGGCAGTACCGGCATTGTGAGTTGGAATCTGGACCACTGCAATATATCCATGCTAATACTTCGTCTAGACCGTTCATGTTTGATAAGCCAGTCGAGGAAGGTGTTGAATGGGTGTTCCACAAGCTCCTCGGACCAGGCGAAGCTAGTGGTCATCCTATTGAAACCAAGAAGGAGCTGTAAGAGGACAAACTGCACATATACAATATCCGCTCTAGCATGGCAGTGGCGTCTGATTATCCTTCAACTTTGACTTTCACCCTTACCATCAGTGTATGTTGCTACAGTCCTCGTAGATGAGCATGATACGGATGTCGTCGAGCTCGATCTTGTCACGTGACCGCCCGAGAGCTCCAAGCGCGTTCTTCCGCAACTTTGGAGCGGAGCTCATCGCGTCCACCACCTCTTCTTCTTCCTACATCGCCATCATTATAGCCGCCGTGCCTCGTACATCACCAACATGCCACGCCCACGACCGAAGAAAATTGTGACTGCGCGACCTGCGCCAGTTGCGCGTCATCACTCTACAACGAGCATAAAGAGCGGCCTGACCGTCAATGGACCTGTGAACGATGAAGCACCAATCACCGCTAGTGGCGACGAACTTCCAAGGCAAACGAGACTCGGGTCGCGTGTCAAGCGCACTCTCAGCAAGAAGACTTCCAAGGTGGAGAAACCAGTTGCGCGACAAGACCAAGAAAGTGAGCCTGGAGCGGAGGACGACGTGTCTGGCGGGGAACACCCGGAAGAAGGCGGAGAGGCAGTGACCGAGACGCTGGTCCAAGCGACACCCGAGGATGTACTTATTGGACTGGAAGAGCACGAGCTGGCAGCGAATGCGACGGAAACAGGAACCCTCAATGCGCCTAGCACTGGAGGTCGAGGCAAGAGATTGAAGGAGAAAGCTGCGGATGTGGTGCGACGCGTCTCAACGAGAAGACACTCAAGACATGTATCTGGACCTGTAGCTCTCGAATCACAAGCAGAACCCGAGGAACATCTACCCTCGTCACCGCCATTGTATGCACAAGCGCCAGCCTCTGTAGCCAGAATTCAAGCAACTCCCTCGTTCCTCACAAATTTCCGGAAGCAGCCGCGACAGCCTAGCATTCTTCGTATGGTTCAGCAAAGTGTTGGAGTTCTCGGGTCTGACGACGAAGATCTCACGTTCGGAGATGAAACAGATCTGCTAGCTGATATAACGACAACTACTGCGCCGGCCCCGGGTCAAAGTAAGGTGCAAGACGACGAAGGCTTATATGACGAAGTTGTGCCACCAGTGCTGTCGTCGAGTTCACGCAAACGTAAAGCTTCGATGCTTGGACTAGACAACGAAGAAGTGATTCCTTCTTCGATACGCGGCCCACCGATCCATCGCCACGATGCGACAGCTCTTCCTTCGGATCCAGCCAGTCTTCCTGAGACGGCGCAGATTCCAAGTGATCCCACAGACGAGCTGAGTCCAGACGATTCTGCAAGCCACAAAGCAGCACGATCTTCTCCGCCATTAGAAGACAACCCGCAATCCGACGCCCTACCATCTCCTCGCAAAAATGTCAGACCACGCAGACCCGGACGCGTGCGTGGTCAGAAATCAACCGCCAAACTCGTCCTACCAGTCATCCACTCCTCCTCGTCAATCATTGAAGCAAGCTCTCCACACTCCACGCCACCATCCTCACCTATAAACACTCAAGCACAGCAAGCGCAAAACCAGAAATCAAAAGCCACAACAGCGACTCGAAAGGGCTCGAAACGTGAGAAGGTCGTCGCGGTTACTACCGCTGCATTGCAAGCACTCTTACCGAAACGGAAAGTCGATAAGACTGCGCGAACACGTGACACGTTCGACATACACAGCTCATCCACTGAACCTAGCAATGAAGACGCCGAGATTGACGAGGAAGAAGACGAGCTCTCCAGACCAGCCAGACGACGTGCTCAAGAGACGCAGCCTCCTCGTGCAAAGCCAGGCGCACTGAAGTCACCCAAAGCCATACGAGGCAAAGCTGTCGGACACATTCTGATGACCAAGTCGGTCACAACGAAGCAAGCACGCGCAAAGCAGTCTCCTGTAAAGGCATCGACGGGCCGAGTCAGCAAGACATATGCTCGACAGAGCCGTAGCGAGCAGGAGAACGACGACGATGCGAATGAGGACGAAGTGCCAGAGGACGATCTGGATGATACCATCGTCACGGCAGATGGTCAAGTACAGGGTGGCGAGCTCAAGAATGTGCGAAAGAAGTTCGAGCAGGTTGATCAGTGGGAGCTGGAGTTTGAGAGTGCTGATGTTGGTGGTGACAGCTCGCCATGGCGCTGATCATCACTCGTAAGCAGGCGTGGTTGACGTCGGGCATTGGATGTGGTTTGGGCTTTCTTTCGGCGTGTCCAGGGGGACGCATATATGATACCCTCTTTCTTCCCTTTTATGTACACAGTGGCGTTCCTGCCGCTTACTATAGCATGGCTCCTCAACTTGAGATCCTAGTTTACCTCTTCATCATGTGCATCAGATTGCCTCTGAAATTCGTGTCCTACACAATCGTTGCTCGCTCGTGTCGCTGAAAACCCCTGGTAGATGCCGGATCTCAGAACCGCAACTTTCGATCGTAGTGCTGTAGCTGGAACGGCTCTGGAGTTGTGCCGGTGTAGACTTCGAGTCAACACTCATCCCGTGACTCCCTCGTCTTTGCTGCTGCTGCGATCGAGGCCACGCTCCCTCACGTGAGCCCTAGTTGAGGCTTTCCTGGGCTCGACTCTGAGGTCTCGTCGTCACCTGCACCGCCTGGTCCGCTATGCCTCAATCGTTAAATGCGGCGCCCGCCATCTTAGGATCTGTACCTCACAACAGCACCACTCTATCCGTGATCTTCTCCACTATCGGCAACAGCTCCACCAACCTATTTGCATCCCTCATCGCCGACGTGACATCCTCCCTCCCCTCAATCAGTTTCCGCCTGACAGTCTCAAAAGCCTCCTCTCGCGCCGTATACTCCCTAATGACCTCACCCGTCGCAAACTCTACAAACACACGGGTGTCTCGGATACGGAACACAACGTCGTCCAAGCGCAGGAAGAAGCGCGAGAGGAGCAGCAAGCGATCAGGCATCACGCGGATGCGGAGAGAGAGCTCGGTCGTGCCGTTGTCGGCGAGCTCGTCTTCGTAGAGGATGAGTTGCTCAAAGAAGAGGATGGGGTCGGGCCGGGTTAGGAGGTGCAGCGGAATGGTGTGCGTGGTAGTGGTGGCAAGTTTGGGTGCAGGGCAGTTGGAAGTGCTGCCACGGTAGTCTGTGCTGTAGGACCAGTCGAAGGGCTTGATTACGTCTTTGATGCCCTGGTGATGGTGCTCGCTTGGGATGTGTTAGTACTTGTAGTCAAGACTTTCAGTCCAGCTCGGATAGAACTACAGCCAGAGCATGAGTAGACCACGCACCGGCTTCTCTGCCACTCTGCTGAGTGCGCCACTTGTAGCATGGACTCTCCCGTCTTGTCTACTCGATCGAGGGCGTCGAAGGCGTTGAAGTGAATATACCAGCCACTCTTCGGATGTTCGACAGAAATGAAGTTGTCACCGAATATCATCTCAGGTGGCGCTATGCCGAGCTGTTTAGTCATCTCATCGATAGGACCGGCTTTCAGTATTGGTAGCTTCTGTGCAGATATCTTGAAACCCTTCTGGCTGAGTACGTTGACATCACCGGAGTCATCACGATTGCTCGGTGTGGCGAATGCACCATTCATCTCGAGGACTCTTGCACAGTTCCTTCTGCCAGTAGGTATCTCAAGACTATCGGAGGCCTATTCTCACAGCCATGATCAGGACGAGCTCATGAAGCGCCCCGTATAGACGTTGGAGTGAACAGACACGGCACGTGATTAAGCTTTGTTGCCCCGAACGACGACCTTGTTGATTGCGATCTCGAAATTCGACCTCAATGATTCATCCTACGTTACAGAACACTCGTTTATAGCTTACACAGACAATGAATGCAAAGACACTAGAAGCGGCGCTGTCGCATCTATCCGTCAACGATGAGAATGAACAACCCTTAGGACACACTGGCTACGCGAAGCCAAAGGTGAGCGAACCGCCTTCCAAGCAGAAACAATAGCTAATGATTAAGGTAGACCTCCCTATCCTCGAAAGTCTCCATCTCTGGACTCGGTACCGCATCACAACTCGGCTCGGGTACAGCGCGCATGAACCTTCTCAAACTCGCAGTACAAAGCTCTAGCCAGACGAATGCCTCAGCACCGGGACCAACAAAGACAAAAGTCACATTACCATCACAGAATGCCCAAAATCGCGCTTCGAACATCCAGATCGCGTCACCGACAAGAGTAGCACAGCTAAGACTGAATGGCGGCTCTGTAGCCTCGCGACCGTCAGACGAGAGCGTCGTTTTGGCATCACAAAGACTATCTGGCTCACAACCTGTGGCAGCAAAAGCAGCACCAAAAGACTGGCATCTAGGCATGTTCGAGATTGGCAAGCCGCTAGGAAAGGGCAAATTCGGTCGCGTATACCTCGCAAAAGAGAAGTCGAGCGGCTTCGTGTGCGCATTGAAGGTCCTGCACAAGTCTGAGCTGCAGCAAGGCAAGGTGGAGAAGCAGCTCCGTCGTGAGATCGAGATCCAATCGAATCTGGCGCATCCTAACATTCTCCGGCTCTTCGGTCACTTCCACGACAGCAAGCGGATATTCCTGATACTCGAATTCGCTGGGCAGGGTGAACTGTACAAGCACCTTCGGAAAGCGCAGAAGTTCCCAGAATGGCGGGCGGCACAGTACATCGCGCAGATGACGGCGGCACTGAAGTATCTCCACGGAAAGCACATCATGCATCGTGACATCAAGCCTGAGAACATTCTCGTCGGACTACATGGCGAGATCAAGGTTTCGGACTTTGGCTGGTCTGTCCATGCGCCGAATAACAGACGAAACACAATGTGCGGCACTCTCGATTACCTGCCACCGGAGATGTTGAAGCCAGGCAGCCAAGAGAACTACTACGACGAGAAGGTCGACTTGTGGAGCTTGGGTGTTCTGATGTATGAGTTCCTGTGCGGCGAGGCACCCTTTGAGGACACTCCGGTCATGACGCAACGTAGGATAGCAAGAGGAGAGATGACAGTACCGCCATACGTTAGTTCCGAGGCGAAAGATCTGATCAAGAAGGTACGGTGCCCTGCATTTCTGTGTAGCGAGCCAGTTGACTAATTCTTACAGTTACTTGTACTTGACCCGCAGAAAAGATTGCCCTTGGAAGAGGTAGAGAAACATCCCTGGATCATTAAGCACTGCGTTAAGGGCGAAAGAGCCACTCAGCGTGAGTCAGGGTCCGGCAAGGAAAGGAAGCCTGCTGTGTCTGCTGAAGCGTAGAGCCGCTGCCAATTGAAACGACCTGAAACGACTGCATGGAAACAGAACAAAGTGGCGAACAGTATAGACGCCGTTTCGTATTGGTGTATATGGAGGGAAATGGTTGGAAAGGAGTCTTCGATTGGGTATCTTTCTATCTTCCAAACGCCATTAATGCTATACCTTTTATCCATACATGCTCGGTCATGCCTCGTTATGCCTCTTATCTATCGGTAGATCTCATCAAAGGGCCGGGTATCCGGGAAACAGCTTCCCCATACATCGTTCACCACACTCTGAGCTTGTACCTCATCTTTACACGATGAATGCATGCCTACAGCCAGAACAGCTCGTCGTCGTACACAGTCCTGGAAGTGTGCCGTGAACTTGTACTGCTTCTGATTGAAGAACTCTCTCGTCCACCGGCACTCTCCACTCAGAGCATTCGCTCGGATCTGTCGCAGAAAGTCAGTTGAGCAGTCCCCTGGCCACTTGTTGTCCTCATCTCGCTGCCAAGACTTACCTCTGTACACGCCATATGCTTCAAATTCCACTTATCATACTTAAACCGCATATAATCATACGCATGCACCATCTCATGACTCAGCACATCCTCCGTCGTCTTCCTGTCCCTCAAATGATTCGCACACAGCACGATCCCCATATCCCCCGAAAACGCACCCTGCCTTATCCCGCTCGCCGACAGCGTATCGCACCGCCGACACTGCACATTACTGGCGTCTAGATCTCCGCCGAGCTTAGAGATGGAGTCACGGAGGAAGCGGACGGTGGGCGAGTATTGGAAGAGCCAGTCGCGCCACTTGTCGCAGCGGGCGCAGTCGGAGGCTTCGTGGAGTTGGGAGCGGGTGTGGATGTATTGGCGCATTTCGGTGTCGGTGGCTTGGTTGGTTAGGGCGCGGAAGAAGGTCGACCAGGTGTAGTAGGTTGTGTCTATTGTTTCGGGAGAGGTGGTGGTGGCGGAGGAAGGGGAGGAGGTAGAGGGTGCGGTTGGGATTGCACTTGCAACAGCAGCTGGGTCGCACATGGCTAGGTGTCTGTCTAATGAGGAGGACTGGCACAGCAGAGGAATCTATTGCTCAGGTGTTGCGTGAATGTTTCTTACAACTTGAAACATCAATTCGAAAATGCCAAGGAATGATCTGCGTCCCGACTTTTGTTTTTGCGGAGGGAGTTTCAAGTGACTCAATCACTCCCATGTCTTAGCAGTGTTGCACTGATATCTAATCGCGATGAAGAAACACCCAATCATAGTGATCAAGCTCGGTAAGCTCTGGCGCGCAAAGTGTTCGCTTCAGGCATTCAAAGCTCCTGCTAAGACTCCACAGGCACCTCCTCCATCGTCGACGAAAAGACCCATCAGCCACTCCTGTCCATTCTCGCTCTCCTCGTCGAAACCTCCGTATCTCTGCGTCGAGATGGCTACCGAGTCATCATCGTCTCCTCCGGCGCCATTGGCATGGCTCTCGAGAAGATGAACCTAGAGCGTCGCCCGAAACACCTTCCTCAAGTCCAAGCACTTGCAGCAATTGGACAATGCAGACTGATCGCGCTATGGGACCAGCTGTTCGAGCGGTTACGGCAGCCGGTAGCACAGATCCTGCTCACGAGGAATGACATCGCGGATAGAAACCAGTACTTAAATGCGCAGAATACGCTTGTCGAGCTGCTGGCGATGGGAGTCATACCAATTGTGAATGAGAACGATACGGTGTCAGTATCTGAGATTGTGGATAAGTTTGGAGACAACGACACCCTAAGTGCGATCACGGCAGGGATGGTCGGTGCGGACTACTTGTTCCTGATGACAGATGTGGACTGTCTATATGACAAGAATCCTCGGAAAGACCCAGATGCGAAGCCGATCGAGGTAGTGGAGGACATCGCCGCGCTGGACGTCGACGTTTCAAGCTCTGGCTCGTCGCTGGGAACAGGGGGGATGTCTACGAAGATTGTGGCAGCCAAGCTTGCGACAGCGGCAGGTGTCACAACAGTGATCACGAAGTCCACAAAGCCAAGCAATATCTACAGCGTTGTGCAATATGCCGAGGCCTTGAAGGCTTCGAGAAGACAGTCTACTACAGATCTTGCCCAGTCGACAGAAAATCTTGGAGCTAATGGTTCAACACTACCTCCTCATCCTCCACTACATACACGCTTCCTTCCCTCAAGCCATCCCATCCGTGATCGGCACTTCTGGCTACTTCATGGCCTGGCTCCTCACGGAACCCTCTATGTGGATCGCGGAGCTTCCGCCGCGCTTCACAATAATCGAGCTGGACTGTTGCCAGTAGGGATTGTGGAGGTTGATGGCAACTTCGCGCAGCAAGAGTGTGTCCGCATAGTCGAGGTCACCAGACGGAAGCCAAGTTCGAATAACGGAGATACAGCTGCTCCCCAGTCGCAGCATCATCGGCTTCCCGTAATGCCACTCTCACGTTCAGCATCTAGTCTTGGCACGATAAATATAGCACATCCTAAGTTCGAAGGACCCGCAACAGAGATCGGAAGAGCCATCGTCAACTATTCAGCGATAGAGATTAGACTTATCGCAGGCCATAGAAGCGTTGACATTTCGCATATTCTAGGGTATGCAGATAGCGAGTATGTTGCCATCCGCGAGAATGTTGCCTTGATAGATCGAGGTGAACAGACGAGGCCGACTACACCGATAGCTACGACCAATTTGACTACGGTCGTGGGCCAAAGTCCACTAACAACGACGAGCGATGTTACCTCCTGAGAGTGGGTGGAGTCTTGAGTAGAGACCGACTGTCTATTGAGCAATGCGTGCACCCAATGACGAGAACAGCGTCTGACATCTTCGCACGTCGTGAGCAATCAAGTTAGATCCCAGTCAGCGTTTTCAGCATCCTGGGCTTTAGCTGGACCAGCATCACATTTGCTGAACTTTGACTTTGGTGCATATCCCTCAATTGTTCCGAAGTCCTGTGCTGCCTGAGGATCGCGCATGTTCGGAGCATGAGGCATTGTTGTCTGAAGACGTTCTCGAATCGAGAGCTTCATGACAGTCTCATCGAGGCTATTATTCATGCCAACTGATGCATCTGGCACAGGTATGCTTGGGCTTAGCAGTGTTTGCTCTCCACGCTCTCGGGCTAAATCTGCAAGAGCCTGTCTATGCTCGTAACCCCTGTCGAGTGAAGTAGTAGCAAGAGATTTGGCTGGAGTCTCGTCGGACTCATCAAGTAGGGTAACTTGATTTGCGCCGCCCACATCTCGCTCCCATGCCGGAATCTCGCTGAGCTGCACCTTGACGAACATTGCCCTCTTAGCACAATCTCTGCTACACCACGTCTGAAACTGATTGGCAGGCACGATTTTGAGGTCGCCTTTCGTGACACCGCCAACAACGTTGCGGACAATGCGATGAGATTGCATAGTTTCCCTGGTGAGAGTGGGACGAGGCTTTGGGCAAAAGATGTAGCCGCACTTTTCCGCAGCATTTCGCTCCTCGATCAAGGCATCGTAATCCGAGGCTTGGAAAGGTTGGATGAGCTTCTGAAACTGATGTATATCTGCTTGACTAGGATTATTCGCCGAAGCATTGTGCTCTGTAGGAAATTCTATCATTTCTTCCATCCCATCCAGAACCTGTGCTTCAACATCTTTGCGTTGCTGTATGAGATTGGCATGATACATCGCCAGCGCTCGCTGACGGTCTGTCGCTGGCTTTGCTTTGACCGTCTCCATTGCGTTAATGGTTTATGGAGAATACTCGTGGTGGAACTTGGTTATGAATCTTCGGGTTGTGCTAGAAACTCGTGATCACCGTTGTGCTTGATGCGGGGCAAGGGCTGCGGATCCGTCTGAACTGTCACGTCAGCACCTACCTTACGTCGTCCAATGTTGACCAAGCAGTGAGCAACACCATCCGCTTCGATTTCAAATTGACGACACACAAACACCACGACACAGTCGACCTAGCTTTGTGTCACTGTTCTGGACCAAGTTACGTTCGATAGTTGAGCTTGAAGACTACCTGCAAGGCAACCTGCATGACCGACATCAGACCGATTACAATCTAGAAGTGACGTCTTTAAGTCTTGCACAACCACTTTGTCTACGATCACTCAAGTATTCGGCACTATGACTGCACCACCTTTCAAAGTCAAGGCCGTGTACGACTACAGCTCTCCTCATGATGACGACCTAAGCTTTCCCAGTGGTCAAATTATCACTGTGGTGCAAGAGGAGGATGCTGATTGGTATATCGGAGAGTACAATGACGACTCGGGAGCTAAGCAATCAGGACTCTTCCCGAAGAACTTTGTCGAACGCTTCGAGCCACAGGCACCGCCTAGGCCCATACGTGCAAAGAAGGAGGAACCTGCTGCTGCTCCGATAGAGAGCCCGGCCGCCGCTGCACAACCGCAACGAGCTGAGCGCGAATCAGCAGCGCCACACGAAGCAGAAGAAGAAGAGGAAGCATCAGCATCGATACCAGCACCAGCACCAGCCGCTGCTGTTCCTCGGTCTCTGCCACCACCAGTGGAAGCTGCTGCCCCTGCTCGAGCCCCGATAAATGCATCCGCCAACGAGCCTGTTGCAGCACAAACCCCGGGCAAAGCTGCAGGACCGCCAGTGGCTGAGAAGCCGAGTTCGTTCAGGGATCGCATCGCTGCCTTTAACAAAGGTTCCGCAGCTCCTGTCACTCCCAGCAAGCCTACTAGTAGTAGCACCTTCATCAAGAAGCCATTCGTCGCACCTCCACCAGCACGAGATGCATATATTGCACAGGCGCGGAAGGACCCTCCTCCGCAGAAGCTGTATCGTCGTGAGGAGGATCCCGAGATCATCGAGAAGCAGGCACAGGACCAAGAAGACGCCAAGCGAGCAGGGCTGTTGCCTAGTGAGGGCAATCAGGAAGACAGCGAAGATTCGCCAAGACCTACGACTCTCAAGGAGCGTATCGCATTGTTGCAACAACAGCAAGCTGAACAACAAGCGCGTCAAATGGAGGCCTTCGCAAAAGAGAAGCCAAAGAGACCTCAAAAGAAGAGGGCAGAGTCAGGCGACACCATTGATTCCATTGTTCACGGAGATGCGGTTGATGTTGCAGATGATGGCATTCCAAGGACTTCAACAGACATGTCTCAAGAGGCACCCGTAGCTAGGCGAATGTCGAAAGAGTCTCGTGTCTCTGCACCAATACCTCGGGACACCTTCAGCGACGGCAATGAGGCGGATCATTCCGGAGCAGGAGAGATGACAGAAGGTGACGCTACAGAAGTCGAGGATCACGAGGAGCACGACAGATCGTCAGCAGCAGCAGCATTGGCTCGCTCTGTCACAGGCGCTTCTGCAAGAGACTTTGCTCGTCAGCCGCCTGTGCAAGAAGAAGACGACGACGAGGGAGAAGAGCAGCAGCCCATCCAAGAGGCAGAAGAGGAAGACGAGATGGATGCGGAGGCTCGTCGTAAATTGGAGCTGCGTGAAAGAATGGCAAAAATGAGTGGTGGTATGGGAATGGGTGGCATGTTCGGTGCTCCTATGGGTCTTCCTCAAGGCGCTTCAAGGAAGAAAGCTCCTGCAGCATCTGCTACACAGCCTGATGATGAGGCACCAGCGGAAGCAGCTGCATCATCTCCTCGTCAGCGAATGCCTATGATGCCATTACCTGGATTGGGTGCCCCTCAGGTCAGAAGTCCACCTCAAAGTCCAACATCCGAACGTCCGCCAGTTGTTGAGAAAGAACCCGAGCCGAGCAGATCATATGCTGGAAGTCAAGCTCCTGGGGTTGTCACGGACGTAGAAGATCTGGAACAGATGCCATCAATTAATAATAGAATGTCGATGGAACGTGGAGCTCCCCCTCCAATTCCACAGGGTGAGGCTTAATGCTGAACTGATATTGATGGCGTACTAATTCCACGTCAGAACGTCCACTTCCGCCTCCACGCCAGGCCAGTGCAGGTGCACCACCTGTCCCTGGCTCTCGACCTGCGCCGATGCCTCCTGTCCAAGGTAAAGTGCTGAATAATTATATTCAGAGACTTGACTAATACAACTCAGCACGGGCTGTGCCGCCGCCACCACCTCGAGGACCGATGTCCCCAAGTGCAGGGTCCGAGTCAGACGATGAGTTGTCAACGCGAGAAGCAGGTACACCACAGCCTCCCATGCGCCGTGACACTGACATCTCGATGCGGGGGCCTCCACCTCCAATACCTCAATCTAATGTTACCGCTGAGGAGCCGAGATCTCCAACAATGGCTAGCGTCAGGAGGACATCCTTTGCGCCGGAAATTCCTAGTGCTCCTTCACCTGTTGTGGATCAACGTGCAAATAGAGGAGTTCCGCCTATTCCTGGACTGCCTCCAGTGTCAGCTTATACAAGTGAGATTCGAGCAGCGCCACGACCTCCACCACCTGCTGCACCATTTCCGAGCCATCAGGCTGAAAATGAAGATGAAGAGGATGACGATGATGAGTACGAAGGCGATTACGACACGGATGCTCCCAGTGCTACACACAGAGACGTGTTGCGCTCACATGCAAGGGACAGCAGTGTGGACACTGGCAGTCTGTCAGAAGGCTTCCCGAGAAATCCTGCGTCGGCACCAATGGGCACCGCGCCACCCATTCCTATGACACAAAGAGCAATGCCCCCTCTTCCGCCTCAGACCTTAGACACTTCCCCTAGGCGTTCTTTAGAAATGGCACCACGTGCAGTACCACCTCCTCCGCCATCTGCACCCGCGCCAGCTGCCATGTCAGAGGATTATGACCCTTATAGATACTCAGCACCGACGCATGGTCTTCCAGTACGGACCAGTATGGAAGGTCCTGCACCTCCACGACAAGCTCCAGCCTTGCCGCAGCAACCACCACCACCGCCAGGTAGGGCGATGCCTCCACCAGTACCACAGTCTCCAGTCGGACCTATGCCACCTCGAGCTGGTCCTGCACCGCCACCACCCGGGCGAGCTGGTCCAGCGTTCTCACCTCAAGGCCCGCCTCCTGCAGCTCCTCGAATGGGGCCAGTACCGCCACCACCGGCACGCCAGCTTCAAGAAGACAGCGATGATGACACCCCAGCACCTTCCGTAGCACCAGTCCGTCGTTCCGTTGAGCAATCTCGACAATCTCTAGACCACGGGCACATCGCAAGAGATGTTGACCTAGGGCAAGGCAGTCAATGGTGGGCTCAAGCCAACATGCCTCCGCCTGTATTTCAAGGTCGCAGTGATGTGCTCTTTGAGATCGAAGAGACATCCACTCCCCATCGTGGCGGTCGCACGACGGTGTCAAAAGATGTCTACGTATTGTTCCAAGACTATTCCCAGACAGTCATAACCGCTCGATTTGACACAAAAGCACCTGCAGATGTCGCTCTGGAGCAACGTCACGAATCGCCACCACCTCGAGCACGTCAAGACCAGCTAGAGGCAGCAAGCTCTCAGTACGGATCGGCGATTCTGAGGGCAGCACACTCGAAAGTGAATCATTCTGCTGGAGACGGGACCGCCCTAGGTCTTGTGCTAGGCGCCATTCGAAGTCAGCCAACAGCGCTTCTGCCTGTTGGCACACGAGCATATGGTGCCCTGGTATACGTCAATATTGCCAACGCAACTGTTCAACAGAACGACGAGATTCGTGCAGGTGATATCATCTCCTTCCGCAATGCTAAATTTCAGGGCAAACATGGCCTCTCAAAATACAGTGACGATGTTGGAAGACCGGACCACGTAGCGATTGTGGTGGAATGGGATGGGACAAAGAAGAAGATCAGAGCATATGAGCAGGGCCGGGAGAGTAGGAAGGTCAAGATGGAGAGCTTCAGGGTAGGCGATCTGAGGAGTGGTGAGGTCAAGATCTGGAGGCCGATGGGCAGGCAATGGGTTGGTTGGGAAGGGGAGAGCTGAAGTATGAGAGGAACGTGTAATGGTAGATGATGTTGATGGCTAGGCAGTAGTATTGCTGTATGCTTAAAAGTGAGAACGAAATAATGGTCGAGCCAAAATTGCAGCTCCTTTCGCTTGTCAGATACCGCTTGTTCTCGCAAGTATTTCTCTCATTCAATGTGCCCAGAGTAGAAGAGCATGAATGAGCATTATAAGCTTCGATTCCCTCATCCATGTAGTTTCTATCATACCATACCCGGCTCGCTTCCTCTTCTTCTTGAAGACAATGACACTTGAACGCCACCCGCTTGAACTAAGGATGCTGACACCGGGCTCGCAAGTTGGATGACGAGGAGCAGAAGGAGGAGAGATCGGGATTGAAACCGCTACCGAGGTGAAGAGAACAGAGAATGAAAAACAGAAGCTTCGGACTCAAACCCGGCTGATCGACTGCGGTTCCTGGTTGCCACGGCAGCATCTGTATTGATCGTCAACATTATACATCGGCGATATTGTACAACCTACGTGATTTCATGCCATCATTTCTTTATCATTAACCATCACACACGCGGCATCTGCCCTGCTCTGAGGTCTCACAATGCCGCCCAAGATGGCGCATCCTCAACCCTCGCGTATGCGCTTTGCGGACCAACGACCTTCAGTCAATACTGTACAGGACACAAGCGCCGACAACGACGACGCAAAATCGGAAGCTCCATCCTTCAGCGGGCTGGCGAACCACTGGAGTAGCTTGCGCTTGCTTCACTCGGATGGCCACACAAGTCCTGTGCGATCGTACGTTGGGACGCCTGTGACTGAAAACGCATATCTACTGACAAGCGCTAGACCAAGTCCTCTCCAGAAATCATATCAACCAGGCCATGTGCGCACAACCTCTGCACTAGACGGTATTCCAGTCATACCACCACCAGAAATAGACTCGCTCAACTACATGCCACCACGATCACCCACGCGCGTCAGCGCAGCTTCACGACCGTGGACACCTTCACAACATGGCAGAGACTGGATCAGACCACCAGCATCAGTCGTCGCGTATGAGCCCGCGGATATCAACGGCATACCAAGACCAGGAACACCTTCTTCGCTGTATGGAGGAAGTCCAAAACGACCACTACCACCAGCGCCACTATTCGCGAACAGCAAGCCGCCATCGATAAACTTCACTGCAGAGGACGAACCAACCCTGCCCATCAGAGAAGACGAAGACGACATGGAGAAGATAGATATTGACGATGATGATGTGTTCGGCAGTCCAGAAAAGCAGTCGTTACGACCTACCCTCCACCAAGCAGATAGCCAGCTTTCCTTCATGTCCGAATCGACATTCACAGAAGACTTGTATGCAAAATCCGAACACTATGGCGCAGCACCAGAAGGAGCCCAATCACGACGAGGTGCGCGAGAGACACACATGGAAGAGAAGGAAGTCAGACTTGTCAATGGAGAGCTCATCCTCGAGTGCAAGATCCCAACCATTCTTTACAGCTTCCTTCCCTACAAAAATGCCACAGAGTTCACGCATATGCGGTATACTGCGGTGACTTGCGACCCGGATGAGTTCTGCGAAAGAGGCTACAAGCTGCGACAACAGATTGCGCCCACGATCCGAGAGACGGAGCTACTGATCTGTGTCACAATGTACAATGAAAACGAGATTGACTTCACAAGGACAATGCATGCTGTGATGAAGAATGTTGCGCACTTCTGCTCGCGCGCAAAGTCGCGGACATGGGGTGAGGACGGCTGGGAGAAGATTGTGGTCTGCATCGTCTCGGATGGTCGTAATGCTGTCCATCCCAGGACGCTCGATGCTCTTGCAGCAATGGGAGTATACCAGAGCGGTATTGCGAAGAACTTGGTCAACCAGAAAGAAGTCACAGCACACGTTTACGAATATACGACACAGGTTTCACTCGACCCAGATTTGAAGTTCAAAGGTCGAGAAAAGGGCATCATGCCTTGCCAGCTCATCTTTTGCTTGAAGGAGAAGAACGCAAAGAAGCTCAATTCGCATAGGTGGTTCTTCAATGCTGTTGGAAAGTCACTGAACCCGAATGTTTGTATCTTGCTCGATGTCGGCACAAAACCAGGCGACAACTCTCTGTACCACCTCTGGAAGGCTTTTGACAATGACTCCAACGTAGCAGGTGCAGCAGGAGAGATAAAAGCAGGGAAGGGTAAGGCGTGGCTGGGGCTACTCAATCCGCTTGTGGCATCTCAGAACTTTGAGTACAAGATGTCGAATATCCTTGACAAGCCCCTGGAATCCGTATTCGGCTATATCACTGTGCTACCTGGAGCCTTGAGTGCTTACCGTTTCCATGCTCTACAGAATGATGAGACTGGCCACGGACCACTGAGCCAGTACTTCAAAGGGGAAACTCTACATGGTCAAGATGCGGATGTCTTTACTGCAAATATGTATCTGGCTGAAGACCGTATCTTGTGTTGGGAGCTCATCGCGAAGAGGAATGAGCGCTGGGTGCTGAAATATGTCAAGAACTGTACTGGAGAAACTGACGTACCTGGTAAGCTGAAACTCGACTTTTCCTCCATACATTCTGCTAACACGAATCAGATTCCCTGCCAGAATTTATCTCGCAACGTCGAAGATGGCTCAATGGTGCTTTCTTCGCAGCTGTCTACTCTTTACTGCACTGGAAGCAGGTCTGGAAGACTGATCACAGTGTCGGTCGCAAGATCCTATTGCACATCGAGTTTTTCTACCAGTTCATCAGCTTGCTATTCACTTTCTTCTCCTTGGTATGTTTGCCTCACGATAGTTCCGCGCGACATCGCTAATCCTCGCAGGCCAACTTCTATCTTACCTTTTACTTTGTGGCTGGATCACTCCGAGATCCTACAGTCGATCCGTTTGGTCACAACATCGGTACATACGTCTTTTACGTCCTCAACTACTCCTGTATTCTGCTCATATGTATGCAATTCATCATCTCGATGGGCAATCGACCACAAGGGTAAGTTGAGGAAAGCCACCTTCAAAGTATCAAAACTCAGATAATTCACAGAGCCAAACGCCTCTTCATGTCCAGCGTGGTCGGCTATGCGATCATCATGGCCTATACAACATTCGCCGCTCTGTACATTGTCATCCGCGAGCTGGTCCAGTCCCGCACTGTACAAATTGGCAACAACGTCTTCACGAATATTGTCGTTTCCACTCTTTCGACTGTCGGATTGTACTTCATCATGTCTTTCCTCTACGCGGATCCATGGCACATGTTCACATCATCTGCACAGTACTTTATGATGTTGCCATCATACATTTGCACGTTGCAAATCTACGCTTTCTGTAATGCTCACGACGTCACATGGGGAACCAAAGGCGACAATGTCTCCAGCACGAATCTTGGTGCTGCTGTAGGTGGTGCCAAAGGTACTGTCAAGATGGACATGCCATCTGAGCAGCTCGACATTGACTCTGGCTACGACGAGGCCCTCCGCAATCTCCGCGACAAGATCGAGCCACCCCCGAAGAAGACGTCAGAGTCCCAGATGCAGGAAGACTACTACCGTGCCGTTCGCACCTACATGGTCGTAGCCTGGATGATGTCCAACGCAATCCTCGCCATGTCCATCTCGGAAGCGTATTCTGGCACCCACGTCAGCAACAACGTCTACCTAAAGTTCATCCTCTGGTCTGTCGCCGTTCTTGCTCTCTTCCGAGCTGTAGGCAGTGGGACGTATCGCATGATCCAGCTGATACACTGGGTGGCAGAGGGAAAGAATAGGTGGGAGATGAAGATGAATGAAAATGAGACACAGACGAGGATCTCGGGGAGTAGCAAGTGGAGCATGCCGAGTTGGGGAGGAAGCTCGGGAGGAAGCAGCTGGATTAGTAGCAAGTTGAGCACGAAATTGTGAATATGAGGAGCAAGCATGAGCAAGGAACCTGGATTGGGATTGGGAATGGGTCGAATAATTGGTTTCAGGAATCGGCATTGCAAGGTGTTTGGAGCATTTGGAAAATGGTGTAGATACCCCAGAGACAGGAGACGAGAGAGGTAGATCCGAATTGAAGCTATAAGACCTTGATATAGCTTTATCCCCCCAGGAATGATGTCCAGGGCAGAGTCCTCCCATTGCTGATGAATCGTGTTCGGCACGTGACTTCTGTCGATCGATTTCGGAAATATGAAACGACCTGTCGTGCCTGTGTATTGAACTATTGAGTGACTCCGCGATACAGCTGGCCGAGCAAGATCTTACCGGGGACAATTGTCGATAGCCGGGCGCCCATAGTATTGATCCGGATTACTTCGAACGCTTGGAGCTTTGATCCGTGGGAAATCACAACATCCATAAAATATCGGCAGTGGCCATTGGTCTCGCCAACATGTCGAGCAAAAGATTATCACCCACAGCACACCTACTTCGCCAATCACGCCTCTTCTCCCTACCTCCGCCATTACCACGACCAGCGAATGACCTACTCGGCCATGTCCAGTCAAATGCAGTCTCCGATACCGCCAGTCTACCACATCCCATACAGCAAGCAATCATGACTACACCACAAGGTCTCGCGCGAGGAGATTGGGGCTTGAAGCGATCGCTGCCGTTGAAATCAACTACAAACACATCGACACCACTATTCAGAATCAATGCCGTCGACACAAGAGAGCACATTACGGATTATGATTCCGCATCAGATCTAACACTCACGCTGCGAAAAGTGCACGAACTCAACATGCCCGTCACGGATAAACACAAGACGATTGACTCACTCAGCGTCTTCGAGGACAAGATAGATAACACCGATCCCGACAAGTCAAACCGGACAGATCCGTCGAGTACTAGGTGGAAGTTCAAGGGTCCTTGGGTTGCTGGCATGACGCAAGGTGACTTCGAGGCGTATGTCTCCAAGGAGCTCAAGAAGAGAAAGCCTGAGTTCATGGCATTCCTGCGCGAGCACCGCAAGCAGCAATTGCAGGGCGAACGACGATCCGCAGCACGTACGGAAGGACAAGATGTGTCAGAGGTCGCCGAGGTGGACATCACAGAGCAAGATATGGCAGACTTTGTGAAGTCACTACGCCAAGACTACAGTCTCAGTTCTCAGATGGCCGCCCTCATCGGCCGGTTTCTCGATCTGCCTACACTTCCAAATGTCTCCAAGTCTCAAGTGGTGGCTGCATACGAAGCTGCCGAGAAGCCACCACCAACAACGCACCCCTCAGCTGGTCTCACATACCTCCGCTCAAATGCCTTCCTCGACAACCACCCTCTTTTCGGCCCGCTCGCACGACACGCACCCGCTGAGGCACGAATCCTAGCCAGCCCTCTTAGAGGTACTTTCGTGAAGGGTCACAGTGGCAAAATCGGTGTCGCGGGTCTTGTAGCAAGTCCACCACCAGACGGAGGCAGAATCCGCGCGGTCCCAGCGTCAAAGGAACTGGATGAGATGTATGCAACCAACGCGAGAACTGCGGAAATTGACGCGAAGGGCACGACGATCGGGTTGTCTACGCCTGGTGGAAACCGCATCTGGGTCGAGCCGACGAAGCTCACGGTTGATTCGCGTGGAAGGGCGCAGCTTACTACGATGAACCCGCTGAGGGCGGCTGTGCATGTTAAGGAGGGGAATGTGGATGTGGATTTGAGGAATGTGGGGACGAGGACGATTAGTCCTGTTGGGACGGTGGCGACACAGCGGGATGCGTTCAGTCAGCCGCTGGATATGCCGCGGAGAGCGCAGCCTGAGGAGGATGGTCAGAGTAGTGGTGCGAATATTCTTAGGACGCTGGAGGAGACGTCGCAGAGAGGCAGGGGGACGCCAAGGAGGTATTGATGGGATGTATAGTATCAATGTGACCATATAGAGCTTGGGCAGTATAAGACAGATTGCACGAATCCCCTGTCGTCCTCTCTTCTATTCAATCCCTAAATCTCAACACTGCTGTTGGACTATGCGGTGATGTGCTTCCGAAGAGAGCATCCCGTGACCCCCAGATTTGGGCTGGAGAGGTAGGGCTGAAGTGGAGATAGCGGTAGACGACCACCACTGCATGTCTACGAGAACCCTCTAGTTCAAGTTGACGCGACCACTGTAGAGATCCTGTATTCTGCTGTTCCTGCGCAGCTGGAGGTCTTCCTGAAGGTGCACCTGGTGTGCAGGCTACGAGGGAAACTCGGCTGATAGCTCACAATTCGTGGAGGTTCAGACAGCTCTAAACCTATGGCTATGGCCGCCCCAGCCGCCCCAGTCGCAACAATGGAAAGCTCACCAGACCTCCCCCAAGCCCAAGTGATCGGTCGCCCACCCGACGGCGTCCACGACACGCTCCAAAAGACCTTGGACTTCCTTTCACGCTGGGGAATTTCCGCCGGGTTCGAATTAGTCCGCCAATACCCCGGCAAGAAAGCCCAGAATAAAGATGGAGATTACTGCTGGTATCCCTGCTTCTGCAAGCATTTCAGCCACAGTCGCCCGCACCAGGGCCGAGCAAAACCTGGGAGGAGTGATGAGAACCCAGTGGGAAGGAAGCAGAAGAGCAGGAAGACGGGGTGTCCGATGAAGGTCAAGATATGTGCTGTCGACAAGATGAATCCGGCGGGGCCATGGTATATCAAGGATTTGGATCGCAATGTGCACAATCACCCAGCGGATGATCCTGCGTCGCTGGCGGGGTTGCGACGGACGACGCATACGCCGGAACTTCTTGCGTTTATCAGACATGAAGCGGAAGCTGGGAAAGGCGTCGCTGCTATCTATACCACGATTCAGGAAACGGAAGGGTTCAAGGATATCATGCTCACATCGCACGACCTGAAGAACTACATCACAAAGTTCAAAGCCGAAGGCGGATTCTTCTATAAACCCCAACCTGCAGTCGAAGCAACGCCCCGTCCACCACGTCCCTACATCCCCGGCATGGGTCGGCCTCCTGCCTCTCTGACCGCCGCACCTATCCCGCCCAGCACTCCAACCTCAAATTCAAATGAATCCACCGCAACGACACTCCTGCAACAATTACAAGCCGTGATCCAATCGCAGCACGAACAGCAGCAGGAAGCGATGCAGATGCAACGGGAGCAACAACAGATGATTCAGCAGTTGCTAAGGGCGCAACAGGAATTGTTGCAGCAGATTAGGAGACCGCAGCAGGTGCAGGTGCAGG